>Ga0208398_100379_pt1 | contig 33109 bp, 23 predicted proteins | sample LakWasMe79_HOW10_2_FD_183905 | JGI IMG/M metagenome (GOLD analysis project Ga0208398, IMG submission 183905) | Freshwater sediment methanotrophic microbial communities from Lake Washington under simulated oxygen tension - Sediment Metagenome... | ecosystem: Environmental > Aquatic > Freshwater >...
AAAAAAACAAATAAAACTAATATACAATCCTGATGAAAATCAGGATTTTTTTTTGACCCAATGAGAACGAAAATTGCAATACAGGGAATTAAAGGATCTTTCCACCATCAAGTGGCTCAAGACTATTTTTATCAAAACATAGAAGTGGACGAATGTCTGTCTTTTGAGGAATTGGTAGCTAGTTTGATGTCTGGTAAATCGGATCAGGCAGTAATGGCTATAGAAAATTCTATTGCGGGACCGATAATTCCAAATTATGCATTGATTGACAAAAACAATCTGCATATTATTGGTGAACATTATCTTGATATTCATCAAAATTTAATGGCGCTGAAAGGACAAAAAATAGAAGATATTTTGGAAGTCCATTCGCATCCAATGGCTTTATTGCAATGTATGGAGTTTTTGAAAAAATACCCAAACATAAAATTAGTTGAAGATAAAGACACTGCTGAAACCGCCAGAAGAATACATGAAAAACAGTTAAAAGGAATTGCAGCTATAGCTAGTAAAACAGCTTCAGAAATGTATGATTTGGAAATTCTGGCACCAGAAATTCAAACGATAAACAATAACATGACCCGTTTTGTCATTATTAAAAAGGAAAAGGATTTTGCTGATGAAAATGAAATCAGCAGAGCTTCCATTAAATTTGAATTGGATCATAAAAGAGGAAGCCTTGCAGCAGTGCTGAATGTGATGAGTGACTGTAAATTGAATTTGACCAAAATACAATCGTTGCCAAAAATAGAAACTCCTTGGAAATACTCATTTTTTGTAGATGTTACTTTCGATAAATATGAAGATTTCGCCAAGTCAAAAGCATTGTTAACAATAATGGCCGAATATTTTAAAGTGTTGGGAGAATATAAAAACACCAAGCCTTAAGTCAGACATAAAGTCAAAAATTAAAAGTCAAAAGAATTATAATACAATATCATGATTACAACAGCAAAACGTCTCGATATCATTGAAGAATACTACTTCTCCTCCAAGTTGAGAGAAGTGAGACAACTGGCTTCGGCTGGAAAACCAATTATCAATATGGGAATTGGAAGTCCGGATTTAAAACCCTCTAAAGCCGTTGTCGATGCAGTAGTTTTGGCAATGCAGGATGAGAATGCACATCAATATCAAAGTTATCAAGGTTTGCCTGAGCTTAGAAGTGGAATGGCTGATTTTTACCAAAATAATTATGGTGTTGCCTTGGATCCAAATGTTGAAATCTTGCCTTTGATTGGTTCCAAAGAAGGGATTATGCATATTTCTATGGCTTTCCTGGATGAAGGAGATCATGTTTTGATTCCAAATCCAGGATATCCAACATACAGTTCAGTGACCAATTTGGTAGGAGCTGTTCCGGTTTATTATGATTTGAAAGAAGTCAATAGCTGGGAGCCTGATTTTGATGCTTTGGAAAAACTGGATTTGTCAAAAGTTAAAATCATGTGGATTGGCTATCCGCATATGCCGACAGGAGCGAGAGGAAGTCTGGAATTGTTTGAAAAATTAGTGGCTTTCGCCAAAAAACACCATATATTATTAGTTAATGACAACCCGTACAGTTTTGTTTTGAATGATAAACCGATGAGTTTGTTACAGGTAGAAGGTGCAAAGGAAGTAGCGCTCGAACTGAACTCGTTGAGTAAAACCTTCAATATGGCAGGCTGGAGAGTAGGAATGGTTTTGGGAAGTGCAAAACTGATTGATTCGGTGCTGAAAGTGAAAAGCAACATGGACAGCGGAATGTTCTACGGAATCCAAAAAGGAGCTGTGGAAGCGTTAAAAAGTGATCAATCCTGGTTCGATTCGATGAACGAAGTTTACAAAAAACGTCGTGTACTTACTGAGAAATTGGCTGAAAAATTAGATTGTGAAGTGTATAAAGAAGGTGTTGGACTGTTTGTTTGGGCCAAATTGCCTGAAGGAATAACATCTGCTGAGGATTTTATTGATAAAATATTATATGAAAAACATATTTTCATAACTCCGGGAACCATTTTTGGAAGCAACGGAGAGGGTTACATCCGATTTGCGCTTTGCGTGAAAGAAGAGAAAGTACAGGAAGCGATTGATAGATTTTAGCCAAAGAAGAGATTTATCAAGTCTGAAATTGGATTTTGAGATTGTAATTGATTTTTGGCATTGACATTGAAATTGAATAAAATGAATATATACGTAATAGGTGTTGGATTAATAGGAGGATCAATAGCATTGGACGCTAAAGACTTGAATCCTGATGCCAGAATTTTTGGGATAGACAGCAACGAAAAGCATTTGCAGGAAGCTATTGCACTTGGTGTTATTGACGAAGCGGCGACTTTTGATGATTTGTCCAAAGCTGATTTTGTGATTGTTTCGGTACCTGTGGATACGGCGATTGTGGTTTTGCCGACTGTCTTGGATTTAATTTCAGAATCGGCTACGGTTTTTGATGTGGGTTCGACAAAAACACCAATTTGCGAAGCGGTTGCGAACCATCCGAGAAGAAGAAATTTTATTGCTACGCATCCTATCGCTGGAACAGAGTTTTCGGGGCCATCGGCGGCAATAAAAGGCTTGTTTAAGGGGAAAACGAATATCATCTGTGAAGTGGAAAAAACCACTTTCAAGTTGCAGGAAAAGGCATTGTTGCTTTTTTCGGCAATCGGGATGAGAATCCGTTATATGGACCCGAAATCGCATGATAAACACATAGCTTATGTGTCGCATTTATCACACATTAGTTCTTTTATGCTAGGTAAAACGGTGATTAATAAGGAAAAGGACGAGCAGGATATTTTTGATATGGCGGGTTCCGGTTTTGAAAGTACGGTTCGTTTGGCCAAAAGTTCACCGGCAATGTGGACACCGATTTTTAAGCAAAATAAAAAGCAGGTGGTAAAAACACTGGAAGAATACATTTCGAATTTATCCAAGTTTAGAGAGCTTTTGGTAAATGATGATTACGAAGCAATTTACAATGAAATGCAGAGTACCAACAGAATAAAAGAAATATTGAACGGAATGAATACTAAAAAGTAATAATCTGTTTAAAGAAAAATAATAACAGAACAACAAAAATAAAGTAGTAGTAAGCAATTAATAATAAAGATCTCTCCTGCTCCCTCCAGTTGTTTGGGGAGTTTCGACAGCTGTCGGACGGAGAGGGGAAAGTAAATAATTTTAGAAAAGATGGAAAACAAGAAAGAAATGAGAGATTGGTTGAACGAATTCAAATTGTCTCACCCATTCGTAATTGCAGGACCTTGTAGTGCTGAAACAGAAGAGCAGGTTTTGAAAATTGCCCATGAATTGAAAGATTCAGATGTTAGCGTTTTTAGAGCGGGAATTTGGAAACCAAGAACACGTCCGGGAGGATTTGAAGGTGTTGGAGAGATTGGATTGAAATGGTTGAAAAAAGCCAAAGCAGAAACTGGTTTGCTTATGGGTACTGAGGTTGCAACAGCTGCACACTGTAAATTGGCTTTGGAAAATGATATTGATGTTTTATGGGTTGGCGCCCGTACAACGGCAAATCCTTTTGCGGTTCAGGAAATTGCAGATACATTGGCTGGAACTGATAAAATCGTTTTGATTAAAAATCCAGTAAACCCAGACATGGCTTTATGGTTGGGTGGTGTAGAGCGTTTGTATGCTGCCGGAATCAAAAAATTAGGAGTAATTCACAGAGGTTTTTCTACTTACGAAAAAACAAAATACAGAAACATCCCAGAATGGCAGATTGCTATCGAATTGCAAAATAAATTCCCTGATTTGCCATTAATCATCGATCCTTCTCATATCACAGGAAACCGTGATATGATTCTTGAAGTTACTCAGGAAGCATTGGATTTAAATTATGACGGTATGATTATCGAAACTCATAATGATCCGGACAATGCATGGAGTGATGCTGCACAACAAGTGACTCCTGCAGCTTTGAAACAGATTTTTAAAGATTTGAAAGTAAGAAATGTAAGTGGTGATTCTGATGAGTTTACAAGTAAAATGACTAAATTAAGAGCTAATATAGATGTGCTTGATGCTAATTTATTAGATTTATTAGGAAAAAGAATGAAAGTTGCAGACGAAATTGGTCAAGTGAAAAAAGACAACAACGTAGCAATTCTTCAAAATAACCGTTGGAATGAAATTCAGGAAAAAATGATTGCTGAAGGTGCCAAAAAAGGATTGACAGAAGAATTTATAGTTAAATTGTTCAAAAATATCCACCAGGAAAGTATTGGTCATCAAGAAAAAATCTTGAATTCATAAGAAAGAATTTTAAGTTTAGAATATTTAGAAAAGTTTAGAAGTTTAGTTTAAAAACTAAGATCTAAACTTTTCTTGTTTTTAGTACTGAAGAATCGGGATGGTTTGACAATTATCAATTGCGACTATTTCGTAAACTCCTAAAGTTTTCTAAACTTTCTAAACTTTTTGAATCCTGAAACAAATCACTACCTTTGCCAAATGATAGGACTCGTTTACAAATCTACAGGAAGTTGGTACACCGTAAAATCAGAAGAAGGAGGTTTTATAGAATGCCGTATGAAAGGGAAATTCCGAATCAAAGGAATTAAAAGTACCAACCCAATTGCTGTGGGTGATATTGTTGATTATGAACTAGAAGAAACGTCAGACACTGTTACGGGAACGATTCATAATATTCATGAAAGAAAGAATTATATCGTTCGTAAGGCGGTGAATTTATCGCATCAAATGCATATTATTGCTTCAAATATTGATCGCGTATTTCTTTTGGTAACTGTAAATAATCCTCCAACTACATTCAGTTTTATTGACCGTTTTCTGGTAACTGCTGAAGCTTATGGTATTGAAGCTATTTTGGTCTTTAACAAAATTGACACATTGGATGAGGTTACACTGGACGAACAGTTGTATATGCAGCATGTGTATCAGGAAATAGGGTATAAATGCCTTCGTGTTTCGGCTACCCAAATGAAAGGAGTTGAAGAGTTGAAGGAATTGATGAAAGGCAAAGTATGTATGTTCTCTGGACATTCAGGAGTAGGGAAATCAACTTTGGTAAATGCAATGGAGCCATCTTTGCATCTAAAAACCAAAACCATATCCGAAGCAAGTAAACAGGGACAGCATACAACTACTTTTGCAGAGATGTATGACTTGTCATTTGAAGCAAAAATAATAGACACTCCCGGAATCAAAGGTTTTGGAATGGTCGATATGGAACCGACAGAAATCAGTGGCTATTTCCCCGAATTTTTTAAACTGAAAGACCAATGTAAGTTTAATAATTGCCTGCATAAAGAAGAACCGCATTGTGCTATAAAAGCAGCACTGGAAAGAGATGAAATCGCCTGGTCCCGATATAACAGTTATCTCAAAATACTGGAAGGAGACGATGAACATTACCGTACAGATATTTATGGTGATGATAGAGCAGCAAGTGATAAAACGAGGGAGTAATTGAGAATGTCAATTCGGATAAAAATAAAAAATAATTGTAGAGATGCACAGCAGTGCATCTTTTTATTATAATTGAATTTTAAAATGAGAATAGTAGTTCAAAGAGTTTCCGAAGCCTCAGTAACCATCGATTCGAAAATAGTTGCTGAAATAAAAAAAGGATTACTGGTTTTAGTTGGAATAGAAGATGCCGATACACAGGAAGATATCGACTGGCTGACTGCTAAAATCATTAAAATGAGAATTTTTGGCGATGAAAATGATGTCATGAACTGCTCGGTTCAAGATGTTGGCGGCGATATAATTGTGGTTAGTCAGTTTACACTTCATACTTCTACCAAAAAAGGAAACCGACCTTCCTATATAAAAGCTTCAAAACCGGAATTTGCAATTCCGATGTACGAGAATTTTGTAAAATCTTTGGAAAAAGAATTCAGTAAAAAAGTCCAAACCGGAATTTTTGGCGCCGATATGAAAGTTAATCTGTTAAATGACGGTCCTGTTACGATTGTTATCGATAGTAAAAATAGAGAATAAAAATTACTAATTTTTTGTTAACGATTTCTAAAAATTAGTATATATTTGGCGAAATTGCTTACTAATGAAAAACTCTTTTTTTGCGTTATTTTTTTTCTTATTTACGATGATTTCTTCTGCTCAAAAGAGCGAATATTCAATAATTACCCTCACTGACAGTCTTAAAGAAAACGCCAATGCCGTCGTTCGTTTGAACCAAATTGATATTGTAATTGCTTCCCAGCGCAGTATGAATATCAAGACAAAACGGGCAGTGACTGTCTTTAATGAAAAAGGCCTTGAAGCCATAAGAGCAATAGCTGGTTATGATAAAAGGTCGAAGGTTAAAAGCATCGAAGCTACCGCTTATGACGCTTTTGGTAAGGAAATTAAAAAAATAAAAAGAGCTGATTTTCGAGATGTTAGTGCAGCAGACGGATTCTCTATTTTTTCTGACAACCGAATCATTTATGCGGATTATACGCCCATACAATATCCTTTTACTTTTGTTTATGAAAGTGAATTTGAAACTTCAACTACAGCACATGTACCAAGTTGGTATCCAATTTCCAATTATTTTGTTAGTATAGAAAAGAGCATCCTAAGCGTAACGTGCCCTTCTGTTCTTGGTTTTAAAAAGAAAGAATTTAATTTTTCTAATTATAAAATCAAAAAAACAATAGATAATGAAACTCAACTTTCTTATTTGGCTACAAATATTTTAGCTCAAAAATATGAACCAGGCAGTCCGGATTCAAAAGTTTTTCCAAAAGTGATGATGGGTTTAGAAAGTTTTAATCTTGAAGGAGTTGATGGAACTGCTAAAAATTGGAAGGAATATGGGCAATGGTTTTCCGAAAATATTTTGAAAGGAACAGACATTCTATCTGATGAAACCAAAGCTAAAATTAAATCGTTAGTTGGAAATGAAACCGACCCAATAAAAAAAGCAAAAATTGTGTATAAATATATGCAAGACAAATCAAGGTATGTTAGTGTCCAAGTTGGAATTGGTGGGTTTAAACCAATGCTTGCCAGCGATGTTGATAGGTTAGGTTATGGCGATTGTAAAGCATTGTCAAATTATACCAGAGCAATGCTTGAAGTAGTGGGTGTTCCATCTTATTATACAGAATTGTATGGAGATGAAAATATAACAAATATTGAATCGGATTTTTCTAGTCTTCAGGGAAATCATGTTATTTTATCTGTTCCGAATGGAAATGATTATATCTTTTTGGAATGTACTAGTCAAGACAGTCCTTTTGGGTATCAAGCTCATTTTACAGACGACAGAGATGTTTTGATAATGAAACCCGAAGGTGGTGAAATTGTCCATACTAAAATATATGAGGATAAGGGAAATACTCAAATAAGCAAAGGAGTCTATTCGATAGCTGAAAATGGGGATTTATCCGGTAAAATAGGAATCGTTTCGGAAGGATCTCAGTACCATCAAAAATTCCGTAATGATAAACTCTCGTCAACAGAGATGGAAGCTTTTTACAAAAACTATTGGAGTTCTATCAATAATATGAAAATTAAAAAAATCACTTTTAAAAATGATAGTGATAAAATAAGTTTCACCGAAAATGCAGAGATATCAGCTATTAATTACGGAAATGTATCTGCCAATAAAATGATGTTTGCTGTAAATGCTTATAACCAATGTAATCAAGGTGTAAAACGAATTCGAAACCGAAAAAATCCTTTTGAAATTCAAAGAGGATCTGTGGATACCGATGAAATAGAAATTGCTTTACCTGTTAATTTCACTATTGAATTCCTGCCGCAAGATGTTGAAATTAAAGGAAAATTCGGTGAATATAAAACGGAAATTATAAAGAAAGACAATAATAACATCGTTTACAAGCGAAAGTTCTTTTTGAAAAAAGGTTTGTACACGAATAAAGAATACGATGAATTCCGTCTTTTTATGGAACAAATTTCAAGAAATGATAATGCCAAAATAATATTAACCAAAATCTAATTTAAAAAATGAAACATTTAATCCGTCTTTTATTTGTATTCCTATTTTGTTTTAATGCAAACGCCCAAGAATTTAAATTAGGAAAAGTCTCTATTGCTGAATTAGAACAAAAAAAGCATCCAAAAGACTCTGCTGCTGTTGCGGCAATCTTGTTTAAAAAAGGAGAAACCAGATTTGAATACACGCAGGGAGAAGGTTTTAAAGTGATTACCGAGGTAGCAATGCGTATAAAGATTTATAAAAAAGACGGTTACGACTGGGCAAATAAAGGGGTAAGCTTTATGCCGGGAAATAATACATCAATAAAAGAAAATGTCTCCTTTGATGATGCAGTAACCTATAATTTAGTGGCAGGTAAAATTGAAAAAACAAAGCTGAAAAGTGAGGGGCAGTTTGAAGAAAAAGTTAATCGGTATTGGAGTAAAAAGAAAATAACACTGCCTAATGTTAAAGAAGGTTCGGTGTTGGAATTTAGATATACCATACGAACAAATAATATTGGAATGTTGAGAGAGTTTGATTTTCAGACTGACATCCCAGTAGATTATGCGGAATATAAAACTTATGTACCGGAATATTTTATCTACAATACAAAAACGAAAGGGTTTGTTTCGCCGCAAATCAGTGTTGAAAAATCTTCAAAATCATTTAACATTACCAGTAAGGAGAGATCTGGATACTTAGTTTCAAAGACTGAATTTTCAAATGATAAAATTGAATATCAGGAAACCAGAACTACTTATATTGCCAAAGATATGCCTGCTATGAAGGAGGAAGCATTCGTAAATAATATCGATAATTATACAACAAGTTTGGTACAGGAATTATCGATGACCAAATATCCAAATGAACCTCTTAAGCCTTATTCCACAGACTGGAATGCTGTGGTAAAAACTATTTATGACAATGATGATTTTGGATCTGAACTTAATAAAACGGGTTATTTTGAGGATGATTTAAAAGCGGTTATAGCAGGATTAGCCACTCAGGATGAAATTATTTTAGCTGTTCTCAATTATGTGAGATCAACAGTAAAATGGAATGAATATAATGGCTATTCTTGTGATGATGGGGTTAAAAAAGCTTATAAAGACAAAACAGGTAATGTGGCAGAAATTAATCTGATGCTTACAGCTATGCTGCGTACAGCCGGTTTGAAGGCAAATCCTGTTCTATTGAGCACCCGTGCTAATGGAATATCAGTTTTTCCAAACCATAGTGCGTTCAATTATGTAATAGCTGCTGTAGAAACACCTGAAGGATTGATATTATTGGATGGAACAAGTAAATTTTCAAATCCCAACGTGTTGCCATTCAGAGATCTGAATTGCATGGGGAGATTAATCAGAAAAGACGGAACATCGGAAGAAGTTGATTTAATGCCTAAAATAGCTTCAGGTAATTATGTTACGATGAATTATTCTATTGATTCAAACGGTAAAATTACAGGGAAATTAAGAAGACAAAGAACAGCTCATAATGCCATGAGTTTTAGATCTGAGATTGAAAATACAAAAGAGGAGGAATATTTGGAAAAGTTGGAAAATGAAAACCAAAAAATTGAAATTTCTGATTATACTCGAACAAATGAGAAGGATGTTCAATTACCGGTCACAGAAACCTGCTCATTCTCGGGAACCAATTTATGTGAGTTCATAGGTGAAAAAATGTATATCAACCCATTATTGTTTTTGACCAAAGAACAGAACCCATTCAAGCAGGAGGAAAGGGAATATCCTGTTGATTATGGTTTTCCGTTTAAAGATAAATTTACAATCAATATTGATATTCCTGAAGGATATACAGTAGAAACGCTTCCTAATTCATCTCAGCTTAATATGGAAGATAATATTGGTAGTTTTAAATTTTTGTCCAATGTTTCCGGAAATAAAATACAGTTATCTATTAGTCATGAAATAAATGCCTCAATTGTGCCTTCTAATTATTATTCTATGCTAAAAGATTATTATCAAGGTATGATAGCTAAGGAAACTGAGAAAATTATTTTGAAAAAAGTATAAAAATGAATTTGCGTACTATAGCTATATTGTTTTTTCTGATTTGTAATTCTTTTATAATCAATGCTCAGAAATTTGAATTGGGGAAGGTATCTATTGCAGAATTAAAAGAAAAGCAACATCCTAAAGATACAAGTGCAGTAGCTGCAATACTGTTTAAAAAAGGAAGGACTTTTTATACTTACAGTAAAGATGCAGGTTTTTCTGCAAGCCATGTTTATGAATTTAAAATTAAGATTTATAAAAAAGAAGGGCTGGAATGGGCTAATCAAAAAGTGCGCTTTTATGTAGGGTATGAAAATCTAAATGAAGATAAGTTAGAGTTTTCAGAAGCCGTTACTTATAATCTAGAAAATGGATCAATTGTAAAAACAAATCTGGATAATCAGGGTGCATTCAAGAAAAAAGTAAACAAGTATTGGAAAGAAAAAACCATAACGCTTCCTAATGTAAAAGTAGGTTCAATCATTGAGTATAAATACATTCTAAAATCTGAGAACATTGTAAAACTGCCAGATTTTCAAATTCAGTATGATATTCCAGTAAATTATTTCGAGTATAAAACCGAGATTCCTGAGTTTTATATTTACAAACCTATTTTGATTGGGAATTTACCAATCGAAACTGATTCCAAATTAGTTGATAAAAGGCTGGATTTCGAAAATGAATTTAATCAGACAAATATACTTTCGTTCAGACAAATTAATACTCTGTACAAAGGGAAAGATATTCCTGCGTTGGTTTCAGAACCTTATGTGAATAATGTAGATAATTATAGAGGATCTATTCAGAATGAGTTGGAGCGGATTCGCTATCCGGATAAGCCGGATAAAGATTATTCTATTACTTGGGAAGGAGTTGCATCATCGATTTTCAAAGAAGAAAAATTTGGGAACGAACTTAATGAAAAAGATTTTCTTCTGGGAGATGTCAAGAGGTTAGTAAATGGTGTAGAATCATTAAATGAAAGACTGAATATAATTTTTAAGTTTGTTCAAAGTAGAATGAACTGGAATGAAAGTAATGACTGTTTTGCAGATAAAGGAGTCATAAAGGCATATGCAGATCAAACCGGGAATGTAGCCGAAATAAATTTTATCTTAATAAATATGCTGAAATTGGCCGGTATTGATGCAAATCCGGTTTTAGTGAGTACTGTTGAAAACGGAGTGCCGGTGTATCCTACAAGAACTGGTTTTAATTATGTAATTGCTGCGGCAAGAATTGATGACAAACAAATTTTGTTGGATGCTTCACACAAATTCACCGCGCCTGATATTTTACCGTTAAACGTTTTAAACTGGAAAGGAAGGCTCATCAGGATAAACGAAACATCGCAGGAGATTGATTTAAATCCTTCGGGTTTGTCTAAAGAACTCTCTAGTGCAATGGCTAAAATTGATGCTTTTGGAAAAATAGACGGAAAGGTAAGGGTGCAAAGGACAGATTATGATGCATATAGTTTTAGGATTCATAATGCGAATAAAAGCAAGGAAAGTTATCTTGAAAAATACGAAGAGCAGTTAGGTGATTTGAAGATTTCGAATTATATAATTGAAAATAAAATATTGAATTTATCAGATCCTGTTTTAGAAACCTTTGATTTTGTTTGTGATAATCAGGTGGAAATTATCGGCGGAAAAATATTTGTTAATCCTTTATTGTTTTTTACCAGATCTAAAAATCCTTTTAATCAGGAAAAAAGAGTAATGGATGTTTACTTTGGATATCCTACGTTTGAAAAATTCAGTTTAAGCATCGAAATTCCTGAGGGTTATGCAGTAGAATCGTTGCCAAACCCAATTCGCATTACTTCTGAAAATAAAGAAATAATTTTCACACTGAATATTATGAATCAAGGAAACAAAATTCAAATTAATAGTCAAAACGAAATTAACAATAGTATTTTTGCAGCAGGAGATTATAATGGATTAAAGAATCTTTTCCAAAAAATAATCGCCAGCCAAAACGAAAAAATTGTTCTTAAAAAGATATAGCTATGGATTTGAAAAATGCACAACTTGATGTTGATACTTGGATTAAGGAACACGGAGTCCGTTATTTTAATGAATTGACCAATATGGCACAGCTTACTGAAGAAGTAGGTGAAGTGGCACGGATTATTGCCCGCCGTTACGGTGAACAATCTGAAAAAGAAAGTGATAAGAACAAGGATCTTGGCGAAGAATTGGCAGATGTTGTTTTTGTGGTATTGTGTTTGGCCAATCAAACAGGGATTGATTTGCAGGCAGCTTTTGACAAAAAAATGGATTTAAAATCTGTTCGGGACAAAGACCGCCACAAAAACAACGATAAACTAAAATAATGTTATAAGTGAGGGCAAAGTTTTGGTTCTTACTTTTTTTAAAATAAATTTGCCAAAAGACCAATTTCAACGTATTCAAAAATGAATTTACTAGTTCAAACTTCACAACTCGATTTACAAGAACAAATTGCAATTACAGGTTCCAAAAGCGAAACCAATAGGTTATTGTTGCTTCAGGCATTGTATCCAAATATTACTTTGGCCAATACTTCAAATTCCGATGACAGCGAAGTAATGCAAAAAGCCTTGAAAGGGAATGAGGAAATAGTAGATATTCATCATGCAGGGACTGCAATGCGTTTTCTTACAGCATATTTTGCGGTAAATGAGGGACGCGAAGTGGTTTTGACTGGTTCTCAAAGAATGACAGAGCGCCCAATAAAAGTTTTGGTAGAAGCTTTGCAGCAATTAGGGGCTCAGATAACTTACGAAAAAGAAGAAGGTTATCCTCCTATTAGAATCAAAGGAAAAAAAATCACCGCTTCCAAAGTGAGTATCCCAGCTAATGTTAGCAGTCAGTATATATCGGCATTGCTTTTGGTGGCTCCAAAATTGGAGAACGGAATCGAACTGACTTTGGTCGGTGAAATAACTTCTGTTCCGTATATCAAAATGACTTTGGCATTATTGAATGATTTGAACATTCAAACCAGTTTTATTGGAAATGTAATTACTGTACATCCAAAGAGTGAAGTAGAAAATAAAGTGATGACTGTAGAATCTGATTGGAGTTCGGCTTCCTATTTTTATAGTTTGGTTGCTTTGGCGAAAACGGCTTCTATTTCTTTGACCAGTTACAAAGAAACCAGCTTGCAGGGAGATTCAGCTTTGGTAGAGATTTATAAGCAGATGGGTGTTGCTTCACGTTTTGAAGGCAACAAACTTACTTTGACCAAGCAAAGTGATTTCGAATATAAAGACTTGAATTTTGAATTAAATAATACTCCTGACATCGCACAAACTATTGTAGTTACGTGCTTAGGACTGGGAATCGGATGTCATCTTACAGGGTTACACACTTTAAAAATCAAAGAAACTGATAGATTGGAAGCGCTTCGTATTGAATTGACAAAACTGGGTGCTAACATTTCGGTGACCAATGACAGCTTGACTTTGGTTGCAACAAAAGATATTAAAGAAGAGATACGAATAGATACTTATAATGACCATAGAATGGCCATGGCATTTGCCCCATTAGGATTAAAAGTACCAATTATTATCAATAACGCCGATGTGGTATCAAAATCATACCCGGATTTTTGGGATGACCTAAAAAAAATAGGTTTTTTTATGGTTACTAAATGGTCGTTTACCTAGGCTTTTATTAAGATTTTTGCAATCACATTGCAGGATAGTGTGAGGTAAGGAAAAATAAACACTCAAACACTTGACAACGCCTGTCTCACAATCGTATATTTGCACACGATTTATTTTTTAGGATTTTTCAATTCTAAAATCTAGATTTTAAATCTAAAATATAACAGATGAAATTATCCCACTTTAACTTCAATTTACCAAAAGAACTTCTTGCAGAATATCCAGCCGAAAACAGAGATGAATCTCGTTTGATGGTTATTGACCGTAAGAATCAAACAATTGAACATAAAATGTTTAAAGACGTTATCGATTATTTTGATGATGGTGATGTTTTAATTTTGAATAATACCAAAGTTTTTCCTGCCCGTTTGTACGGAAATAAAGAAAAAACGGGAGCAAGAATCGAAGTGTTTTTACTTAGAGAGTTAAATGCAGAACAAAGACTTTGGGACGTTTTGGTTGATCCAGCCCGTAAAATCAGAATCGGGAATAAATTATATTTCGGGGATGACGATTCATTAGTGGCAGAGGTGATTGACAATACTACTTCCCGTGGAAGAACATTGCGTTTTCTTTATGACGGATCTTATGAAGAATTCAGAAATAAATTAACAGAACTGGGAGAAACACCAATCCCTAAATATATTAACCGTGATGTAACTCCTGAAGATGCAGAACGTTACCAGACAATTTATGCCAAAGAAGAAGGAGCTGTTGCCGCACCGACTGCTGGTTTGCACTTCTCAAAGCATTTGTTGAAAAGACTGGAAATTAAAGGAGTTAAATTTGCTGAAGTAACACTTCACGTTGGTTTAGGAACTTTCAATCCTGTAGAGGTTGAAGATTTGTCAAAACACAAAATGGATTCTGAGGAATTAAAAATTACTCAGGAAGCTTGTGATATTGTTAATACTGCAAAAGCTGCCAAAAAAAGAATCTGTACCGTTGGAACGACTTCTATGCGTGCCGTAGAAAGTTCAGTTTCTTCACAAAATACGCTGAATCCTTACGATGGCTGGACAAATAAATTTGTTTTTCCTCCTCACGATTTTAGTATTCCAACATGTATGATTACCAATTTTCATACACCAAAATCAACTCTGTTAATGATGGTTTCTGCTTTCTGTGGACATGATTTGATGAAAAGAGCTTATGAGGAAGCAATCAAAGAACAATATAAATTCTACTCTTACGGAGATGCTATGTTGATAATCTAAGATTGTGAATTTAATAGTCAAAAAAAGTCCCGTCAGTAATGGCGGGATTTTTTTTGACTATTAAACTTATTTAATCAAATTTAAAAAACATATTCAAGCCCGATCCCTAAAATTTGTTTTAGCTGAACTTTTGCACCTTCATTAATTTTTGCACCATTTTCTTCTTTGATGACGTCGATATCCTCGTCATAAACCAAATTGAGGCCAACATTAGCTTTTACGTAATCATTTACCTTTAAATCAGAGTAAAACTGCCAGTCCACATCTATGTTTCCAAAATTATGCAGATAATCAGTGTACAGAGTCAAGCGGTTTTTTATGGTAATATTAGTAAAGATTTCTTTTTCGATATATGAAGTTGCTAGGAGTCCAAGTTCTGTTTTCGATTGCTTCCCCTTTGAAATTAAGTTTCCATCTGTGTCATAAACAGCTTTCTTGACACCGTATGCTCCCGAATCGGCTAAATTTTGGTCCAAAACAAGCGTGTTTTTCAATGTTAAAGGAGACAAATAAATATTCAATTTTTCGGGTTTATAGATGTACTCGGATCCAATACCCAAAAAAGTGTACGCTGGAGCAAAAGGTTTTGAGATAGGATCTTTGGTATTTGGGTAATTATACCCATTGGTGAATTGGGTGTTGAAGTTGAATTTGGCTGAATGATACCAATTTGATAAAGTGTTTGTTCTATAACCATAAGTGGTATTTATTCTTAAAACATCATCTGTTTTTCTGAGTTCAATTCCCTCTTGTTTGTTCATACCATAACGAAAAATAAGTTCACTTGACCACATTTGATTGTCGTCTTTATAATTTCGCTCAAGATGCCCTCTTACCAATCCGGTTATGGAACTTGTACCTCCGGCACTCCAGTTAACAAAAGCAATTTCTGAAAGGTCAATACCCAGTAGATTTTTGTTTGTCCAATATGAAATAGTGTCCGGTTTTGATGTTATAATGGTTGTTAGAGCCTGATCAATTTTGTTTGCATTTATGGTGTCCGTTTTGCTTGTAATTATTCTAATCTGAGCGAAACTACATACTGAAAAAAGTAGGTTAAGAATTACGATCGCTTTATTTAAAAAAGTCATGATAGGTTATGGTATTTTGTGATTGCAAAATAGTTAATTTCAATAACTTGAGAAAATTATTTCTAAACTATCAACGGAAATTCCGCAATTTTGTTGTAACTCATCAATAGAACCCTGTTCAATAAATACATCAGGAATTCCCAAGAGCTGTATTTTGGAAGAATAATGGTACATTGCCGAAAATTCCAAAATTGCACTCCCAAAACCTCCTTTTATTGTTCCGTCCTCAATGGTTATGATTGTTTCAAATTGATTGAAAATACTATGCAGTTCGTTTTCGTCCAAAGGTTTTACGAAAGCAAAATCATAGTGGGCAAAGTTTTCAGGATGCTGTATTTTGGCTAGAGCCAATGTCACATTGTTGCCGATTGCTCCGGTGGATAATATGGCTGTTTTAGAACCGTTTTTAAGGAGTTTTGCCTTCCCGATTTCGATGGATTCGTATTTTCTAAAATGCAGTTTTTTCCAGTCATTGATAACGCCACGACCTCGGGGATAACGGATTGCGATAGGATGTTCCAACCCTAATTGTGCTGTGTACAAAATGTTCTGAAGCTCAATTTCGTTTAGCGGAGCATAAACAATCATATTAGGAATGCAACGCAGATAAGCCAAGTCGAAAACGCCGTGATGGGTGGCTCCGTCTTCACCAACCAATCCCGCCCTGTCGAGACAAAAAATGACAGGTAAATTTTGTAATGCCACATCGTGAATCACTTGGTCGTAGGCGCGTTGCAGGAAAGTGGAATAAATGTTGCAATACACAATCATTCCCTGAGTGGCCATTCCGGCGGAAAGCGTGACTGCGTGTTGCTCTGCAATTCCAACGTCGAAAGCGCGTTTGGGGAAAGCGTCCATCATAAACTTTAATGAACTTCCCGAAGGCATGGCCGGTGTGATTCCTACAATTTTTTCGTTCTTTTTGGCCAAATCCAAAATGGTCAAGCCAAAAACATCCTGGTATTTTGGAGGTAAATGTTCTTCGTGTTTCGGGATAATTTCGCCGGTTGTGGCATCAAATTTACCCGGTGCATGATATTTTACCTGATTTTCTTCGGCCTGCTGAAGGCCTTTGCCTTTTGTGGTAATCAGGTGCAAAAACTTTGGACCCTTTATTTTTTGCAGGCGTTTCAATTCTTTGATTACCGCAAAAATATCATTGCCGTCAATTGGTCCTGAGTAATTGAAATTCAGTGAACGAATCATATTGTTCTGCTTCGGGTTTTTTCCTTCTTTTACCGAAGTGAGGTATTTTTTGAGTGCGCCCACACTTGGGTCAATCCCGATGGCATTATCATTGAGAATCACCAATAAATTGGCATCAGTAACCCCAGCGTGATTCAGCCCTTCAAAAGCCATTCCTGAGGCTATCGAAGCATCGCCGATAACCGCAATATGCTGTTTTTCGAAATCGCCTTTTAAATTCGAGGCAATCGCCATTCCCAATACCGCCGAAATGGAAGTAGAAGAGTGGCCTACCCCAAAAGTGTCGTAAATACTTTCGCTCCTTCTTGGGAAACCCGAAATACCATTTAATTGTCGGTTGGTATGGAAAATAGTTCTTCTTTCGGTCAGGATTTTATGGCCATAGGCTTGATGACCCACATCCCAAACCAATAAATCATCGGGGGTATTGAAAACATAATGTAAGGCAATTGTGAGTTCAACAACTCCAAGACTGGCACCAAGATGTCCTTCTTTGGTCGCAACAATATTGATAATAAAATCACGTAATTCCTGAGCCAATTGCGGAAGCTGGGTTTCGTCAAGTTGACGTAAATCGTTTGGATTATTAATGTTTTGTAGTAAATTCTTGGTCATATCACAAAGGTACGAATTGAATTCTTATTTTTGTAACTATGGAAAACCCTTTCACCGACGAATATTTTATGAAAAAAGCTTTGCAGGAAGCTGAAGCGGCTTTTGAAAAAGGCGAAATTCCTGTGGGAGCCGTAATTGTTGTTGCTGATAAAGTCATTGCAAGTAGTCATAATCTAACCGAATTACTCAATGACGTCACAGCCCACGCCGAAATGCAATCGATAACTGCTGCCGCCAATTTTTTAGGCGGGAAGTATTTGAAAGGATGCACTCTTTATGTGACTCTCGAGCCTTGCCAAATGTGCGCGGGTGCATTGTATTGGAGTCAGATTTCTAAAATTGTTTTTGGAGCTCGTGATGAACAACGCGGTTTTATGACAATGGGAACAAAATTACATCCAAAAACTACTGTAATTTCTGGAGTTATGGCTAATGAAGCGGCCGATTTGATGTTGAGATTTTTTGCATCTAGGCGAAAATAATTGGCCGAAAAAAACTTCCAAAAAATATTTTATTCCCAAAGAATTTTCTTCTTAAAACAATTAAAAAAATACTATACTTTTACTACAATATAATGTGTGGTTTTGCAGTTATGGATTTAACTGTGAAATGTTGCTAAAATTTTAATTCGTAACCCATTAACTCTAGATAAAAGTGAAAACAAAAGGATTAATTTACGTGTTTTTTGTGTGTATTTTGTTTCAGGCTTGTGGCAGGAAATCAGCTGCCGATTTTAATTCCGATTTTTCATTATTTAAAGAGTATATAGTCAGTTTTACGGGAGGAATCGTCTCGGCGCAATCGGATATTCGCGTGGTTTTGGCTTTCGATAATAACAATTGGAAAGTTAATCAGGTTTTGGACGATGATTTGATCGATATTTCTCCAAATGTACACGGAAAAGTGATGGCACTTTCGAACAATACCATCGCTTTTATTCCTGAACAAAAGCTTGAATCGAACACCGAATATCAAGTGACTTTGCATTTGGATAAACTGAATCCAAAAGTGGCTGAAAAGAATAAAGAACTTTCCAATTTTAATTTCACTGTAAAAACCATCAAGCAGGATTTTGTTGTCAACACGCTCGATGTGCAGTCTTACAGCAAGGAATACCAATATCTGAATTGTGTGCTGAAAACTGCCGACAATATGGATTTTGAAACCGCCAAAAAGTTGATAGAAGCCGAGCATAACGGAAATGATTTGAAAATTATTTTCGAGAAATCGAATGCTGTCGGCAAAGAATTTAAATTCAGAATTGACAGTATTCAGAGAGTGGATTCTGCAAGTAATCTCGAGATAAAGTACGACGGAAGCGATTATGATATGGATCAAAAAGGGACAATCGATTTCCCGATTACGGCATTGAATGAGTTTAAAATCGTTAAAACCGAAACGAAGGAAGGGGATAATCAATCCCTGACTATAAATTTTTCGGAACCATTGGAAAAAGGACAGGATTTTAAAGGCTTGGTGGCGATTCAAAACACCAATAATTTGAAGTTTTCGACCCAAGGAAATGTATTGAAGGTTTATTTCAACAATGAAAAAGCCGTTGAAAAGCCTGTTGAAGTTACGCCTGAAGTTGTTGAAACTGCTGTTGCTGTAGATACTATCGGTGCTCCTGTCGATACAACTTCGGTTGAAGAACCTGAAGAAGTCGTTGCGGTTGCAGAACCTCAAGCGGTTGCTTTTTCTCAAAAACTTACAGGAGAGTTATTATTGGAAGTTTTTCAGGGTATCGAAAGCGAATACGGCAAAAAGTTAAATGAAAATTATTCGGATAAAATTTCATTTGACGAAATAAAACCTAACGTTCGTTTTATCAAAAACGGAACAATTCTGCCAAGTTCGAGTAATCTGAAACTCAATTTTGAAGCAGTAAATCTTCGGGCTGTCGATGTAAAAGTGTATAAAATTTACAAAAATAATATCCTTCAGTTTCTGCAGGATAATGAGCTGAACGGCACGCGAAATTTGAAAAGAGTGGGGCAGCCCGTTGCCAAATCAACACTAAATCTTAATGAAGGGAATCTAGTCAATTCGAGTAAATGGAACACTTTTGCTTTGGATTTATCCAAAATTATAACTCCTGAACCCGGAGCCATTTACAGAGTGGAGTTCTCGTATAAAAAAGCCTATTCTTTGTACAAATGTGAAAATTCAGAAGCGGATGAAAATGAAAATGAAGAGGAAGTTGATGAGAAGGATGTGAATTACAGCCAAAACGCCTACGACGATTATTATTATGAGGATTATGATTGGCGCGAAAGTCAAGACCCTTGCACCAATTCCTATTATTACAATGCTAGAATCGGAACTAATATTTTGGCATCAGATGTTGGGGTTATTGCCAAAAGAGGTGAAAACAAATCGTATTTATTTGCCGTAAGTAACATCATTACCACTGAACCGATTTCGAATGCAAGAGTGGATTTGTACAGTTTTCAGCAACAAAAATTGGCAACATTGGCGACGAGCAGTGAAGGAATTGCGAGTTTTCAGTTGGACACTTTTGCTTATTTTGCGATTGTCACTTACGGAACACAATCGACTTATGTTCGCCTTGATGACGGAAATTCATTGTCGGTGAGTAATTTTAATGTGGCTGGCGAGACTTTGCAAAAAGGACTTAAAGGTTTTATTTATGGTGAACGCGGGGTTTGGAGACCGGGTGATAATTTGTATTTGTCCTTTATTTTGAATGATGCTTCGAATAAAATTCCGTTGGGACATCCAATAAAATTTAGGTTGAGCGATCCTAACGGAAAAGTGACGTATCAAACGGTTCAAAAATCGAATGATTGGAACCATTATGCTTTTACCGTTCCCACAGAGGTTGATGCGCCTACCGGCAATTGGGAAGCGATGGTTAGTATCGGTGGTGCCAAGTTTTACAAAAGCATCAAAATCGAAACCATCAAACCGAACCGTTTGAAAATTCAAAACACTTTCAAAAGAGCGATGCTTTCGTCTTCGTATCCAAATACTAGCAATCTTGATGTGACTTGGCTTCACGGGGCTGTGGCCAAAAATTTGAATGTCGAAATGCAGGCCAAATTTTCGCCACAGACAACAACTTTTAAGAATTACGAAAAATACACTTTTGATGATTTGGTACGACAATTCAGCACTGAGGAAATTACTGTTTTTTCCGGTAAATTGGATGCCAATGGAAAAGCGACTACAGCCATAAATCCCAAAATACAGGGAGTTTCACCGGGCATGCTCAAAGCTTCGTTCATCACCAAAGTGTATGAGGAAGGTGGAGATTTTAGTACCGATGTTATTTCGACAACCTATTCTCCGTTCAGCACTTATGTAGGGATTAAATCGCCGGAACTCAGCAAATACGGGATGCTCGAAACCCGAAAAGTGAATCAATTTGATATTGTCACCGTCGATGAAAACGGACGTCCAAAGTCGGTTAAAAATCTCGAAGTGAAAATCTATAAAGTAGAATGGCGTTGGTGGTGGGATGCTTCGAGTGATAATTTGTCCAATTATAATTCGGATAATGCTACGACTTCGTATAAAACCTTTAGAATAAATACCGATGCTAACGGAAGAGGAGCGGTACGATTTGCATTGACTGATGAAGAATGGGGACGTTATTTAATTCGGGTTTCGGATGAAGTTGGCGGGCACGCGACCGCCTTGACGGTAAACATTGATTGGCCGGTTTGGTCCGGAAAAACTAGAAACACCGATGCTTCAACGGCGAATATGCTGGTTTTTTCTACCGATAAGGAAAAGTATGCCGTGGGTGAAAATGCCCAAATTTCTTTCCCTTCGAGTGAAGGGGGAAGGGCTTTTATTTCTATTGAAAATGGCTCAAAAGTAGTGCAAACCCTTTGGGCGAAGACCCAAAAAGGAGAGACAAAGGTGACCATTCCGATTACGGCTTCGATGGCGCCGAATGTGTATTTCAATATTACGCTGTTGCAACCGCACGCTTCGACCAAGAATGATTCGCCTATCCGAATGTACGGAATTGTACCGATTGAAGTAGTGGACAAAAACACGATTCTTGCACCCAAATTGGTGATGCCCGATGTATTGCGTCCCGAACAGTCCTTTGCGCTAAAAGTGAGCGAGCAATCTGGAAAAGCTATGACTTATACCATCGCTATTGTTGACGAAGGTCTGTTGGATTTAACCCGGTTTAAAGCACCAAATGCATGGGATAGTTTTTATGTCCGAGAAGCTTTGGGTGTCAAAACCTGGGATATTTACGATGATGTGATTGGGGCTTACGGCGGAAGGGTGAATCAGGTTTTCAGCATTGGAGGAGACCAAGATTTGGGAGGCGGAAAAGCCAAAAAAGCCAACCGATTCAAGCCGGTTGTGATTTATATGGGACCTTTTAAATTGGAAAAAGGACAAATGAAAACCCATCAGATAAAATTGCCAAAATATATTGGATCGGTAAAAACGATGATTGTGGCTGGCGATGCTACAACAAGCGCTTATGGAAGTGTCGAAAAAGCAACACCTGTCCGCAGTCCATTAATGGTTTTGGCTTCATTGCCAAGAAAAATTTCTCCTTCGGAAAAAGTGACGATTCCGGTTACCGTTTTTGCAATGGAAAAAAATATCAAAAATGTTACGGTTCAGATTAAGACGAATAATGGATTGAAAGTTATTGGCAGTGCTGTTCAAAAATTATCATTCGCAGAACCGGACGAGAAAATGGCTTATTTTAATTTAGCTGTCGGTTCCGTTACTGGAATCGGAAAAGTCCAGATTGTGGCGACTTCGGGCAAGGAGAAATCGGTTTATGATGTGGAAATCGATATGACCAATCCAAATCCGGTGACTAATACTTTTACTGATGTGATTTTGGAACCGAACAGTTCTAAAACTATTTCGTGGAAAACATTCGGTGTTTCGGGAAGCAACAAAGCAAAACTAGAAATTTCATCGATGCCAACGATTAATTTAAACGGGCGATTACAATATCTGATTCAGTATCCTCACGGTTGCATTGAACAAACGACATCGTCTGTTTTTCCGCAGTTATATCTGAATGATATTGCTGATTTGGATGCCACACGCAAAGAGTTGATTCAGAAAAATGTAACTGCAGGAATTACAAGGTTAGGAAGTTTTCAATTGTCGAATGGAGGAATGGCGTACTGGCAAGGGAACACGGTCGCAGACGATTGGGGAACTTCGTATGCCGGACATTTTATGATTGAAGCAGAGAAAAAAGGATACTTTTTGCCTATCAATTTTAAATCCAAATGGATTTCGTACCAACAAAAAGAAGCCAAACAATGGCGTTTTATGCCAAGCTACGGGAATGATTTGGCGCAGGCCTATCGCTTATATACTTTGGCTTTGGGAGGAGTTCCCGATTTGGCTTCAATGAACAGATTGCGTGAGACGAAAGGTATTTCGAACGAAAGTAAATTGCGTTTGGCGGTGGCGTATGTTTTGGCAGGTCAAAAATCGGCAGGTCAGACATTATTTTTGAACAGTACAATAGAAGATGATTCTAGTTACAACTATTACTATTATGGTTCAGCCGATAGAAATCGTGCAATGGCTTTAGAAACAATGTTATTGCTTGGGCAAAAACAAAAAGCATTTGCAATAGCAATAAAACTGGCCAAAGATATGTCTAGCGACCAATGGATGAGCACACAGACTACGGCTTATTGTTTGTATGCAATGGCTAAATTTTCGGTAAGTAATGGAGTGAAAGGAATCGATGTTCAATGGAGTAAAGATGGAAAAGCGCAAGCCATTAAAACAATGAAAACAATCGCCGACAGAAGTTTGGCTGTCAAAATGGGGTCGAATAGTCTGACTCTAAAAAATAACAGAAAGAATAGATTATTTGTCCGTGTACTGAACACCGGAATTCTTCCTATTGGACAGGAAAATGCGGTGCAAAGTAATGTTTCGGCCTCTATCGTTTTCAAAAACCGAAAAGGAGGCGTTATCAATGTTTCTAAAATTAATCAGGGAACCGAGTTTGTAGCTGAGGTAACTGTTAGAAATCAGAAAAATGAGTACGTAGAAAATGTTGCGTTATCTCAAATTCTGCCATCCGGTTTCGAAATTGTTAATACTCGTTTTACGGATTATGGTGATGCCACCAATAATGTTGCTGATTATATTGACATTCGTGATGATAGAACCAATTTCTATTTTGGATTGAAAGCTGGAGAAACAAAAACGTTCAGGATATTATTGAATGCCTCTTATTTGGGAACGTATTATTTGCCGGGACTGCAATGTGAGGCGATGTATGACAATACGTTTTTGGCTAGGACTAAAGGATTTTGGGTTCAGGTTGTGAAGTAAGAACTCCGTTGAATTTTTGGCCACGGATGACACGGATGGAGCGAATTTTACACGGATTTAAATAATGGGATGATGAAAAAAATCTGCTTGAATTTGCAAAATCTGCGTGCCACATTTTTACATAATATTGTCATTCCGACGTAGGAGGAATCTCCGTTAGTAGCTCGACAAAGATTAGGGATTTTAATCGCGGAATTACTTGCGGAGATTCCTCCTACGTCGGAAGGACAAACAGGACGGAAAGACAAAAGCAGTATAATCTGTATAATCTGTGGTAAAAAAAACAATATTGCTTTGCTAACTTACCGTATAACTTTGAGAATCTTGTGGTTAAACAAAATTACTTTGAAAAATAAACTAATAGCGTTCCTACAACGCATCATCAATTGGATAAAACAAAATAAAATAAAATCATCAATAACCTTTTTGCTGTTGGTGGTTTATTATTTTTCGTTGCCAAGGACTTTGTTTCAAGAACCTTATTCTACTGTTATTGAAAGTAGAGAAGGAGAATTGCTCGGTGCCAAAATTGCGTTGGACGGGCAATGGCGGTTTCCTGCTCAAGACAGCGTTCCGGATAAATTTAAGAAATGTATTGTCTATTTTGAAGATGAATATTTCTATAAACATCCCGGATTCAATCCTGTAGCGATGGTGAATGCTTTTCAGCAAAACAGGAAAGCGGGCAAAGTCGTTCGAGGTGGAAGCACCTTGACGCAACAGGTAATCCGTTTGTCCAGAAACGGAAAGGGACGAACTTATTTCGAAAAAATAATCGAACTCATTCTCGCTACAAGATTAGAGCTGGGTTATTCCAAAAATGAAATCTTAGAATTATATGCTTCTCACGCACCCTTTGGCGGAAATGTGGTGGGATTGGAAATGGCTTCTTGGCGGTATTTTGGAGTGCAATCCCATCAATTGTCTTGGGCGGAAAGTGCCACTTTAGCCGTTTTACCAAATGCGCCAAGTTTGATTTATCCGGGGAAAAACCAAATTAAATTATTGAGCAAACGCAACCGACTTTTGTTAAAACTGAATCAGGAAGGAATAATCGATAAACAAACCTACGAACTTTCCATAGACGAACCGTTGCCTCAAAAACCGTATGACCTACCTCAAATTGCCCCACATTTACTGCAACGGGTTGCCAAGAATCAGCCAGGGACAAGGGTAAAAACGACAATCGAAATTGGACTGCAAAACAGGGTCAATCAAATTGCGAGGTATTATTATAACCAATACAAACAAAATGAAGTTCATAATTTGGCTATTTTGGTTATTGATGTGTCGAGCCGAAAAGTATTAAGTTATGTGGGCAATTCGCCTACGGATGTAAACCACCAAAAAGATGTGGATATTATCGATGCACCAAGAAGTACAGGAAGTATTCTCAAACCGCTTTTATATGGCGCTATGCTTGATGACGGTGAGTTATTGCCTAACACATTGGTTGCAGATATTCCAACGCAAATTTCGGGTTACACACCGCAAAATTTCGATCTGACGTTTGATGGAGCAGTTCCTGCGCATCGGGCGTTGTCGCGTTCGTTGAATATTCCTGCCGTGCTGATGTTGCAGGATTTTGGTGTGAACAAATTTTACGAAGAATTACAACGGTTCAAATTGCGCGATATTTCAAAACCGCCAGACCATTACGGTTTGTCTCTTATTTTAGGCGGAGCCGAAAGCAATTTGTGGGATTTGTGCCGAACCTATGCAGGTTTGTCATCAACCTTAAATTATTTCAATAAAAATCAAGGGCAATACAGAACCAATGAATTTGCCGAATTGAATTATGATGATACTTTTCAAGTAGATTTTGGCGACGAGACCAAACAAAAAAACATCTTGGGAGCAGGATCGATTTGGCTCACATATAATGCAATGGAGCAAGTTAACCGCCCCGAAGGAGACGAGGCTTGGAAATTCTACGATAGTTCGCTTAAGATTGCTTGGAAAACCGGAACAAGTTTTGGGAATCGCGATGCCTGGGCGATAGGAACGAATTCCAGATACGTTGTAGGTGTTTGGGTTGGAAATGCAACAGGCGAGGGCAGACCAACATTGACGGGAGTTACCAGCTCAGCACCCATCTTGTTTGACGTTTTTAATTTGTTGCCAAGACAACGATGGTTTGACACACCATATAGAGATTTGGACGAAGTTGCCGTTTGTAATTTGAGTGGCTACATTGCCAAAGAAGGCTGTCCGACGATTAAACAATGGGTTCCGAAAAAAGGGAAAAACACAGCTGTTTGTCCGTATCACAAAACGGTGCATTTGGACAAAACACTGCAGTTTCAAGTCAACAGCAGTTGCGAAAGCGTGGATAATATTGTGACCAAAAACTGGTTTGTATTGCCCCCCGTAATGGCTTGGTATTACAAAAGTCAGCACATAGAATATTTGCCATTGCCTCCATTCAGGAATGATTGTATGGGAACGCAAACGGCAACGATGGATTTTATTTATCCTAAAACCAACAGCAAAATCTATCTGACCAAAAATTTCAACAGCGAGGTACAGCCGGTGATCTTGAAAGTGGCTCATTCGCAACGCGAAAGTAAACTGTTTTGGTATGTCGACAATGTTTTCAAAGGCACAACCGGAACCTTTCACGAGATGCCGATTTCGGCTACTACGGGATTTCATTATATCACAGTTGTAGATGAATTTGGGAACGAAATCCGAAGAAAAATTGAGATTGTGAAAGAGTAAGTCTTTTATTCGCCAGTATAATTCTGAAGTAAATAAACCAGCATATTTCGTGCAGGTTTTTTATTTCTAAATTGCTTAATAATTATTGGAGGATTAATCTTTTTAAAACTCTTTCCATACAATTCTTTTGGATCGCTAAAACTATTTGAAACAGTGACAAAATAGGCATCATCACCAATTTTTAGCTGTTTTCTATAAGTATTTAACCACTCATAAGTGTGAATATCTTCCAGTTTTCCTAAAGCTATAAAGTCTAAGCCCAAAGGCTGTGCTATATAATTATCAATATGTGCTCCCGGAAACCATTTGTTGTTTAGGATGAAAGTGGTTTTTGATATACCCGATTGGATGTTTTTGTCGCGGACTTTTTTAAATTCAATTTTAAAGAAGTTCCAATCATACATATCAAGTGTAAAGTCTTTTTTGCCCAAAGATATTTCGTCTTTTTTTCCAATTGTTCCTGGATATAAATTTATCATTAGAATACCAGCCAACGCAATTGTAAAAATCAATATGCAGGAGGAATAGACTAATCTTCGCCAAATTGGATTTGTAGGCTTGTCTTTTTCTATTTCATCGGAAATATAGCAGGAAGTGATTATTAGTAGTGTGACAAATGCTGGTCCTGACCAATGTGGCAAAGTGTCTCTGAAGAAGGAGATCGAAAGTAACAACAGGATTAAAGGAAGGCTTATCAATAGAAGCAATCTTTTGACAGCTGTTGAAATGTCGATTTTGTTTTTCCAAATGGCAATTAAAGAGCAAAATGTCAAAAAATAATTAATTGGATTGTTGTAAAAAACACCTCCAAAAAACTCTCTAAAAAAGCCCGAAACATTGATTCCTCTGTTGATTGTTACCCTTTGGCTATGAAAGGTATAGGTTATAAAATGATTTTCGATGTTCCAAATTAATATTGGCGAAATGATTATTAACGTAGTTAGTACTGCCAAATACAAATAACCATTTTTTAGTAAAGTTCTTTTGTAGCATAAAATGTATAATCCAAAACCTGCCCATAAAAAAATCCCATGAATTTTGCTCATAATGCATAATCCGCTAAATAAACCGAATAGAATGAGGTGGTTGTTTCGTTTTTTTGGTTCGGCTTTTTCCGAAACTATTTGAATTAAATAATGAAGACTAATCAGCCAGAAAAATAATTGTGGAGAGTCTGGTATAATAAATACTCCTGCAATTATGCTGGAATACAAGGAACCTGAATAAAGCAACGAGGCAATTAAACCTGCTTTTTTATTTTTGATTCCTTGGCAGATGTAATAAATCAAAAAAGTATTTACTGCTCCAAAAAGTATTGATCCCAAGCGTACAAAAAACTCATTGGTCAAATACAGATTACAAGTTGTCAGCCGAATAAGCAAGGCAACCATTGGCGGATGGTCAAAATAATTCCATTGCAGATGTTGGGCATACGTCAGATAATACACTTCGTCGTTACCCAAACCAATTGACACGGCAATAATGCATCTAGCGAGTGTTGCTATAGCTATAATTAGCACTAATTGTTGATGTTCTTTCATTATATTTTAAAGGTGTACAATGAATTTGCCGTAAAATTCCAGATGAAAACAATTAGTGTTACAATTACTTTACAGACGTAAAAATTGATTTTCGTGTTTTTTTGCAGCAAATAAAGAAATGAGGTGTTCAATAAAAAACCGATAACAGAAATAACCAGAAAGCTTAAAAATTGAGTTGCAAGATGGTTATTGGTATTATGAAAAGTAAAATATTTATTCAAAAAATAATTGTTCACAACACCAAAAAGGAATCCAAATGAATTGGAAAGATATTTATTGAGTAACAATTTTTCTTTGCAAATCCATGTTATTGAAAAATCTATGATGAGTCCGGAAAATCCAACCAATCCAAATTTAAAAAATTTAATAAGATCCATTTATTTTTGGTTTATGTTGCGTTTTAAAATTGTGTATCGCTAAGTTGTATTGCCTTATAATTTGAATACCTGTTTTTTTGATTTTGAATTTATTCTTTTTGTACCATAAAATGCTGAAAGTACCTGATAAAATACCCAAAGCAGCTCCTGCCAAGACATCGATAGGGAAGTGATGTGCCAAATAAATACGGGAATATCCTATTATCATTGCGAATAATAATGAAAAAGCCCAGACATGCCTTCTCTTAACATAATTTGAAAAGACTGTCATCATTGCAAATGCCGAGGCGGTATGACCAGATGGGAAGCTTCGAAATCCAATTCTGCAATTTGAAAAAGTATCCAAATAATAGCTATAGTGCAGGGATTCGAAATATACGCTTGGTCTTGGCGACATAACAAAATGTTTTATGATTTGGGATAAAATTCCAGAACTTAAATAGCCAAGTAGCAAAAGCACCCCTAATTCTCTATGTTTTTTAAAGGAAAGCATGATAACTGCAAATAGCAACAAAGTGAAAATGCCATCTCCACAAATAGTAATGTTTTGAAAAAAGATTGTTAGTGAAGCTGAGTGGAAGCTATTCAAAATTATGAAACTGTTCGCCTTTGTATTAGTGCATAAAAAGAAAACAGCAGAGACAGTCAATAGCAAACTGCCAATATAGAAAAAGTTGTTTTTGTTTATTATTTCTAAAAGTTTCTTCATTTTCGTAAAATTAATAATGGTAAAATAAACCCTTACTTTTTTTATTTGTTTAAAAATGAGATTATTAAAATCCGATGAAATCGTAAATATAATGTTATGAGACAGCTTGGTAACTCTTTGGATTTTATGACTGTTTTTGATTCGGCTTTATAAATTCTTTACCGCACTAGGTTTTATATTCCTTTGTTTTTTGAAGTAATTTGAAAGATGGCTTTCATCGGTGAAACCAAATTCAAAGGCAATTTGTTTCATCGATAGTTGCTTGTTCAGAATTCTTTTTTCGATCAATTGCACTCTTAGTTTGTTGATGTAATCTCTGTAGCTTATTGAAAAATTTCTCTTGAAATAGGTTCCAAAATAGTTTTGGGAAATGTTAAAATGTTCGGCAATGATTTTAATTTGAACGAGTTTTGGGTTGTAAATATTTTGATGAATATAAGAGATTATTTGGTCGTTGTCTATTCCTGAACCTGTGATTTTTATATTCTGTTGTTGCAGGCTTTCTTTTATTAAACCAAAAATGGATAGAATTTGGTAGAATGCAATTGGTGAAGTCGAAATATTGGCTTTACAGTTATAAGCTCGAATGTTATCAATGGTGTTTTTTAAAATACTTGCGTGAGTCTCGTCCAGTTTTAGTACATTTTCTTTTAGTGATTTATCACGCATGAAGTTCTCGGGAGTATTCAGCAGAAATTCATCGCAGGATAATTTTTTGTTTGAATTAAAATAGGTGTCGGTAAATTTTATAAAGAAAAAGCGGGTTCTTTTTTTTATGTCAAAATAATGTTCGTCATCAGTTGAAATTGCAAATAAATCTCCTGTTTTGTATGGAAGCAAGTTGTTATTCAATTGATGGATTCCACTGCCTTTGATGATGTAAATAATCTCGTAATAGGTGTGGCTATGTGTGGGAAGGTGATATTTGTCTTCTTCAAATTCATCAATCACTAAAGTGTCAAATTGATTTAATTTTTTCATGACCTATAGTTGCAAGTTTATGTTGTGAAGTTACAATTTATTTGGAGTTTTTTGTCCTTAAATTTGCAAAAGACAAAAATTACTATAAAACGATATGAAAAAAAGCTTGATCTCACTCTCTTTGGGTGGTTTAACGATAGGAATTACAGAGTTTGTGATGATGGGGATTTTACCTGATGTTGCTTCTGATTTAAATGTTAGTATACCAATTGCGGGATACTTAATTTCGGCTTATGCGCTTGGCGTGGTTATTGGCGCGCCTTTGTTGGTTATCATCGCCCGAAATTATCCGCCGAAGAAAACGCTTTTGATTTTGGCAGCCATGCTCGCTTTCTTTAATTCTTTATCTGTAATTGTACCCAATTATGAATTATTTATTTTAACCCGATTGTTGTCTGGGTTGCCTCACGGCGCTTTTTTTGGCGTGGGTGCAGTGGTTGCCAGCCGACTTGCCGATAAAGGAAAAGAAGCTCAGGCTATATCCATTATGTTTGCCGGATTAACAATTGCCAATCTTATTGGAGTGCCTATTGGAACCTATATTGGACATCATCTTTCATGGCGTTATACTTTTATCCTGATTGGTATTTTTGGAATACTTACGTTTATTTCTCTTTATTTTTGGATGCCAAATCTGTCTTCTAATGATAGGGTTTCAATGAAAACGCAGATGCAGTTGTTCAAGAAAATTGAGGCTTGGTTAGTGATTCTGATAACAGCCATCGGAGTAGGAGGTTTGTTTTGCTGGATTAGTTATATTGCTCCGTTATTGACTGATATCTCTGGTTTTGATGCGGCCGATGTGCCTTACATATTGATATTGGCCGGTGCCGGAATGGTAGTTGGAAATATTATTGGAGGCAAATTAGCCGATACATTTCCGCCTGACACAACGCTTATCACTTTGTTTTTTCTTATGGCTTTGGATTTGGGAACGGTATTTTTCTTTTCCTCAAATCCTTACGTTAGTTTGCTGTTGGTATTTACAACGGGGTGTATTTCGTTTACTTTTATTGCCTCAATCCAAATGCTGATGATTCAGATTGCGGTTGGTGCCGAGATGATCGCTTCGGCAGCAATACAGGCATCATTCAATATCGGGAATGCTTTGGGAGCTTTCTTAGGCGGATTGCCTTTGATTGCCGGGTTTAGTTATGCATCGCCAAATTTAGTTGGAATAGGAATGTCGTTAATGGGCGTTTTGTTTACGGTGATGCTGGTACAACGAAAGAAAACAGTGTTGAAACTCCAAACGGTTAAAATCCGATGAAATTGTAATGTTATGAGAGGATTTTAAACGAAGACATTGTTTCGCCAAAAAACTATGTTTTTAAAAACCAATTCGGAGTGGAATATAGGCTTTTTTGTTGTTAGTGATTCTGAAGGTCAGCCCAAAAGTAAAACCTTTTAATTCCGGTTTTTCGTCTTGTGCTAAAGGATAGGAATAGCCAAACCCGAGGTCGGCAAAATTCAAAAATGACAGTCCGGCAAGTGAATAAAGATTTCGGTTGGAACAGCCGGCTTTAATGAATATTCCGCTTCCTGTGTTTAAGGAGAAATAAGCGTCGGGAATACCAAAATATTTGCCGTCATAACTGCTTATCCCATATCCTAAACCCATAAAAAGTTTAGTTTTGTCATCGCAATCCAGGCAAACTTCCACTCCTCCTGTAAATTGGCTTTTGACTGTTATCGAATAATTAATGTAAAAAATGGGTTCCCAATCGAGGAGTTTTGAAGCGTACTTTTCTTTGTGGTTGTAGTTTTGCGTATTCAAAAGAGTTTCATCCTCATCAAACCATTTGGAAATTCCGACTAATTCTTGTCCTTCCTTGTCTTTAGCATAACCTTGAAATTGTAATTTATGGTTTTTTAAATAATAATCTTTTATGGAATATACCGAATCAATATTTTTGATTTTACATCCAATAGCTTTTTTGGTTTCCATTTTTTCAGGAGAGATACGGTAATATATTGCCTGTTCTTTTGGGCAGTTTTTCCAACAGGCATCAAAGTAAATGGTGTCTTTTTGGGCAAATGAATTATAAGTTGTCAATAAACAGATTAATAAAAAAAAGAATGATTTCTTCTTTGGAATCGGGAATAACTTACTTTTTTTTTTCATTTTATTTGAGGCTCATAAGTAAAGAAAATTTTTACTTTTTGACAAAGTGAAAGTAATAAAAAACTTTGGGTTGGAGCATTTTTTGGAATGAATATTTTTTACAAAAGAGCACAGAAAAACAGCCAGTCTTAGAAAAATATTCTCTTGTTTTTAAGAAAGAATTCAAAATAGTATAAACCAGATTCGAAAAATTAAATTTGGAACAGAAACAACAATCGTGTTAAGATTTATTCGAGAGGATTTGTTTTAGTTGATGTTGGTTTTATAATCTTTACTAAAACCTACTTTTTAGCAGATAAATAAACCCCGATCAAAATTATAAAAGCACCAATACACTGAACAAATGTCAGTACTTCATTATCCAGCAAGCCCCAGAAAAAAGCAACAATAGGAATTAAATACGTAACCGATGTCGCAAAAACAGGTGACGAAATCTGTATGAGTTTGAAGAATATAATATTGGCGATTCCGGTTCCAACAACTCCCAAAATTAATATATACCAAAGGGAATGCTGTACTTTTTCTACCTGTACAACCTCAAAAAAATCTGTAAAAAACAAAATTCCCAAAGCAGGAAAAAGTAATATTAAAAAATTCCCTGTTGTAAT
>Ga0208398_100381_pt1 | contig 32864 bp, 25 predicted proteins | sample LakWasMe79_HOW10_2_FD_183905 | JGI IMG/M metagenome (GOLD analysis project Ga0208398, IMG submission 183905) | Freshwater sediment methanotrophic microbial communities from Lake Washington under simulated oxygen tension - Sediment Metagenome... | ecosystem: Environmental > Aquatic > Freshwater >...
ATGCGCGGATCGTCTCTGCGCACCTGGCCGCGCCATACCGCTCAGAGGGGCATGTCGGCAAGAACGACGCCAACGACGCAGCCGCCATCTGCGAAGCCGCCAGCCGGCCGCATATGCGCTTCGTCCCCGTCAAGAGCGTCGAGCAACAGAGCCTGCTGTGCGTGCACCGCCTGACCGCTGTGCTCCGGCTCACCTACCTCCGGAACAACTCATCAGCCTCTCCCTCGGCCGATTTGCCCATCCATAGCCAATGAGCAAAGAGCCTTATGAATGCCGCCCGTCCGAGCCGTGCATCGCAGGAATAGCCCTTGCGCCTCCGCAGCCGAGCGCCACTTTGACGGGGGCGAGAGAGTGCGCTAGGTGTTTGAAGCGCACTGCCCTCTGATCTCGCCTCCGGTGGCTCGACCAATGGCTGGGCAACGGCATCGCGCTTTGTGAGCCAGGAGCACTCAGGTCGCCAGCTGGTCCAGCGCGCGCTGCGCCGCCACGCCGGTGTTGTAGGCAGCGCGCGCGCGCTCGCCCGCAAACACCTGATCCAGTGCCAGCCAGTCGGCATCGAGCAGGTAGCGCTGCGCGGCCGGCAGCACCACGCCCTCCTCGCGGCCCAGATGCTCCCAGACGAACTCGGCATAGGCTTGCAAGTGCTGCTGCAAGGTCTGCACGTCGCTGCGGCCGGCCGCGGCGGGGGGGGCCAGCCGCGCCACGTCGTCGGCCAGCTGCTGCAGCAGCTCGCGGTCGCGCTCGTGTTGATGGTCCAGTTCGTCGAGCTCGGCGTTCAGCGTCATGGTGCGCTGGCGTATCAGCGGGAACAGATGCTCGGACTCCTTGGGATGGTGTTGCTGGAAGGAAAACTCGGTCAGGAAGGCCAGCGCGGCCCGCATCGCCTCAGCGCTTGGCAGGCGCTCCGACTGCAGGCGATCCAGCCAGGCGTGCAGCACGGCGGCCAGGGCCCGGTGCTCGTCGCGAATCACGGCCAGAGCGCGCGATGGTGCCGGCAGCTCGCCGGTGGACGCCACCAGCACCGGCAGGCCGGCGTCGCGCAGCACCGCCAGCGTCTGTGATCCCAGCGCCATGCCCAGCCTGCCATGCCGGCCGTGCGAGGCCATCACAATCAGGTCGCAGCCGAGTTCGTGCGCCGCCTTCACGATGGCGGCAGCGACTTGATCGCCCACCGCGTGGTGGCTGCTGCAGGGCACGCCCAGCGCACGCGCGGCGGCGCTGGACTTGGCCAGCAGCTCGCGCGCATAGCCGCCCACGGCCAGGGCATGGGCCTCCGGCGCGGCGGCGCGCAGGATCTCGAGATCGCTGGCCAGATGCGCCGCATGGTTCGGCAAGGCATGGAAGAAGCTCACGCGCGCGCCCAGGCTGCGCGCCAGCGCCACCGCCTGACCCACCAGGTCGATGGCAAGCTCGGTCGCATCGACCGGAACGAGTAGGTGCTGGTACATGCGCGTCTCCCTCTTGAGGCTTGACCGCCATACTAGACAGCGCACGAGCTGGCCTCCCCACTCTCGTCGGGGGGGCAGCACCAAGCACGCTGGCGCCGGCCCGCGGTTAGGATCAGGCACCTGCACGCCGCTCCAACCCCGCCTTGCTGCCGCCCGCCCCCGACCTGCTGCTGAAAGTGACGCCGCCGCGCGTGCCCCGCCAGCTGCTGGCGCGTGAGACGCTGCAGATGGCCGGGCCGCGCCTGCGCGACGCCGCCAGCCTGCTGGTGCAGGCCCCGGCCGGCTATGGCAAGACCAGCCTGCTGGCGCAATGGCGGCTTGAGCTGATCGGCCATGGTGGCGTGGTGGCCTGGTTCTCCAGCCAGCCGCAGGACGATGAAGCGCGCCTGCTGCAAGGCCTGACCCTGGCGGTGCGCCTGGGCGCCAGCCGCCCCGCATTCGGCCAGCATCTGCTGGATGCGGGTGTGCAACAGGAGCCGCTGGAGGGCGTGACGCGCTGGCTGGCCGAGCTGGCCCAGGCCGCGCTGGACCTGACCCTGGTCATCGACGAGGCCGACCGGCTGCCGCCCGCCAGCCGCGCCCTGCTGGCCTATCTGCTGCGCAACCAGCCCCCTAATCTGCGCGTCATCGTGGCGGCGCGTGCCGATTGCGATCTCGGCCTGGACGATTTGCTGACCTACGGCCAGGCGCTGCGGCTTGGGCCTGCCGAGCTGCGCTTCAGCCTGGCGGAGGCGCTGGACCTGGCGCGCCAGCGCCTGGGCGACCGGCTGGACCTGGACATGGCGGCCCGGCTGCACGAACTCTGCGAGGGCTGGCCACTGGGCCTGCAGCTGCTGCTCACCGCTCTGGACAGGGGCGCCGACGCGCGCGCCGCACTCAGCTCGCTGCGGGGCAGCGGCAGCCTGCGCCAGCAGCTGCTGGAACTGCTGCTGGCCAATCTCTCCGAAGCCGATGTGCGTTTTCTGGAGGATGTATCGCTGGTGGATCACCTGCACCCCGCGCTCTGCGCCGCGCTGAGCGGCCGCGCCGACGCCGCCGATTGCCTGGCCCGGCTGGTGCGCGACACGCCCCTGCTCAGCTGTGCCGAAGGCAGCGACTGGCTGCGCCTGCACGCGCTGGCGCGCGAACGCCTGCGCGAACGCGTGCAGGCCCGCCCCGCGACCGAGCAGGCTGCCTTGCAGCAGCGCGCCGCCGCGTGGCTGGAATCGCGCGGCATGCTGGAAGCCGCGGCCCGCCACGCCTGGGCCGCCGGCCAGCGCGGCCTGGCCCTGGACCTGGCCGAGCGCAGTGTCTACGAGGCCATGACCCGCCATGGCCACCATGCCACGGTGCTGGAATGGCTGGCGCGCCTGTCGCCCGAGGAGCTGCAGCAGCGCCCGCGCCTGCAACTGGCCGCCGCCTGGTCGCTGGCACTGAGCGAGCACCACGAGGCCGCCGGCCAGGTGGTGGCGCGCATCCTCGCCCAGCCCCGGGTGGATGAGGCCCTGCGCTGCGAATGCGCGCTGATACTCAGCGGCGCGGCCGTCTATGCCGACGATCCCGACCGCTTCGCCGCCCTGCACGACCCCTGGGCGCAGCAGCCGCCGCTCACCGACCCCTTGTTGCTGCAGATCCACGCCAACCGCAGCGCCTTCCGCAGCCTGCTGGCGGGCGAGCCCGCGCTGGCGCGCCTGCGCCTGCAGCAGCCCGGCGGCCAGGAGGGCGATGGCAGCCGCTATGTGGCCCATTGGGCCGACCTGATACGCAGCATGAGCTGCTTGTGGGAAGGCCAGGTGCACCAGGCCGAGGCCCAGCTGCGCCTGGCCTTGCGCCATGCCGAAACCGAGCTGGGCCGGCGCAGCACTTTTGCCTGCATGCTGGCCGCCTTGCTAGCCGCCGCGCTGTGGGAAAAGAATCAACCTGCCGAGGCCACTGCCCTGCTGGCCAACCGGCTCGACATGCTGGAGCGCAGCGGCCTGCCCGAGACCGTGCTGCTGGGCTACCGCACCATGGCGCGCATCGCCAACGCCGCCGGTGCCGAGCATCGCGCGCTGGAGCTGCTCGCCGCGCTGGATGCGGTGGGCCAAGCGCGTCGGCTGCCGCGCCTGCGCATCGCCAGCCTCACCGAGCAGATGCGCCTGCACGCGGGGCGATTTCGTAGCGAGACCTGCCGCGCCCTGCTGGTTCAGCTGGACGAGTTGCTGGCCGCGCCCGACCATCCGTCCGGACCGCTGTGGCAGGGCAATGTGGCCATGCTGGCGGCGCTGGCGCGCGGCCATGCCGCCATCGCGGCCAAGGACTGGCGCACCGCCGCCGTCCTGCTCGACGCCGCCGTGAGCGGCGCCCAGGCGCTCAAGCTGGGGCGCTTCCGCATCGAGGCCCAGGCCCTGCGCGCCTACGCGCTGGACCGCTGCGGCGAACGCGGCGCCGCCGCCCTGATGCGCGAGGCCATGGACCTGGCGACCAGCCATGGCCTGGCGCGCGTGTTCATCGACGCCCACCCCGAGCTGGGCGACTGGGTGCGCCAGCTGCAGGCCGGCGATGAGCCCCCCGCCACGGGCGCAGCGCGCGGCGTGCTGGCGGGCGCCATGCGGGTGCCGGCCGCCGCCGAAGCGGCGCGCCCGCGTGTGGCGCCCAGCATGGCGCTCACACCCAAGGAGCGCGAGGTACTGGACCTGCTGGCGCGCAACCTCTCCAACAAGGAGATTGCGCTGGCCATGCAGGTGGGCGAAGAGACGATCAAATGGCATGTGAAGAATCTCTTCGCCAAACTCGACGCCGGCACGCGCAAGCAGGTGGTGGGGCGTGCCCGCATCCTGGGTCTGCTGCCGCCGCTCGAGTAGCCCCCCTCCACGATGGGGGGGCGAATGCCTTCCCCGCTCCGTACGCTGCGAGCAGCAAGGTGCCATCCGCACCTCCCGATCGCCCGCAACCAGGAGCCCCCCCCACATGAACTTCCTCGACGGTTCCCTCTTCCCCGAGAACCAGCCCAAGCTCGTCATCACTGCCGCCCCCTATGGCCCCGAGTGGATTCCCTCGGACTTCCCGGAAGACATCCCGGTGACCATGGAGGCGCAGGTCCAGAAGGCGGTCGACTGCTACAACGCCGGCGCCACCGTGCTGCACCTGCATGTACGCGAGCTCGACGGCCGCGGCAGCAAGCGCCTGTCGATGTTCAACGAGCTGATCGCCGGCGTGCGCAAGGCCGTGCCGGAGATGATCATCCAGGTCGGCGGCTCGATCTCCTTCGCCCCGGGATCCGAAGGTGCGGCCGCCAAATGGCTGTCCGACGACACCCGCCACATGCTGGCCGAGCTGGAGCCCAAGCCCGACCAGGTGACGGTGACCGTCAACACCACGCAGATGAATGTGGTCGAGCAGATGGACGCCCGCGACATCGCCGGCACCTCGCTGGCCGAGCCCGCAGGCTTCCGCGCCTACTCGAACATGATCGTGCCCTCCGCGCCCGACTTCTTTGAGGAGCATGTGCAGCGCCTCACCAAGGCCGGCATCCAGAGCGCCTTCCAGTTCTACAACGTCAACAGCTACGAGACGGTCGAGCGCCTGATCCGTCGCGGCATCTACAAGGGCCCGCTGGTGTGCAACTGGGTGGCCATCGGTGGCGGCATGGACCAGCCGACCATCTACAGCCTCGCCAACTTCCTGCGCGCCGTCCCCGACGGCACCATGCTGACGGTGGAGAGCAGCATGCTCAACACCCTGCCCATCAATATGATGGGCATCGCGATGGGCCTGCATGTGCGCTGCGGCATCGAGGACAACCTCTGGAACCAGACGCGCACGGCCAAGATGACGACGGTGCAGCAGATCGAGCAGCTGGTGCGCATCTCGCGCGAGTTCGGCCGCGAGATCGCCAGCGCCAAGGAGGCGCGCGAGATCTGCAAGATCGGCGTGTTCTTCGATAGCGTGGAGGAAACCCTGGCCGCCAATGGCTATGCGCCGAACGCGGCCGGCCGCCAGCAGGGCCATCTGCGCAAGGCGGCAGCCTGATCATGACGGCGGCCACGGTCCTGATCGTTCCGGGCCTGCGTAACGAGCTCGCGCAGCACTGGCAGACCCTGCTGGCGGCGCAGTTGCCGCGCATGGTCTGCGTGCCCGCCATGGGACGCGAGGACCTGGATTGCGCGCGGCGCGTCGCAGCCATCGAGGCGGCGGCGCAAGCGGCGCAAGGGCCGCTGGTGATCGTCGCGCACAGCGGCGGCTGCATCATGCTGGCGCATTGGGCGGCGCAGACGCAGCGCGTCGTGCACGCCGCCCTGCTGGCCACGCCACCGGATTTCGAGCGGCCCATGCCCGCTGGCTACCCCGACATCGCGGCCCTGCAAGCAGGTGGCTGGCTGCCCGTGCCACGGCGGCCCCTGCCCTTTCGCAGCATCGTCGCGGCCAGCCGCAACGACCCGCTGGGGGACTATGCAAGAGTCGCGGCGCTGGCCGCGGACTGGGGCGCAGAGTGCATGGACCTGGGCGAAGTCGGCCATCTGAATCCGGCCTCGGGCTACGGACCGTGGCCGCAGGCCATGGGCTTGCTGCAAGGGCTGCTGCCATGAATTGACGCTCTCGCGAGCCAAGTTGTCAGGCACTCGACAGCGCTGACGGTAATGATTCAGCCCTTGCCGGCCACAACCCCGAGCAAGAGCAGCCATGGGAGCTTCTGGCGCCGACGCAGCGCCATCGCTAGGGCATGCCGTGCATACGAGCACCCAACAAAGCCCGCCGCGCGCGTCGGGAATGCAGCAAATCCTGCGCATGAGTGCAGCCGCGCTCGCCTACTACCTGGCAGCGCGCCTGGGCCTGCTGATTCCCTACATCGGATCGCATGTCTCGCTGATCTGGCTGCCCACCGGCATCGCGCTGGCCGCGTACCTGCGCTGGGGCACGTCGATGGCGCCGGCCGTGCTGCTGGCCGCCTTTCTGATCAATTACCAGATCGGCACGCCCGCCTGGGCGGCGCTCGGCATCGCGGCGGGCAATGCGCTAGGCCCTTGGCTAAGCGCCCAACTGCTCGGCCGCTTGGGCTTTGACGCGGCACTCACACGCCGCGCCGACCTGGGACATTACCTGCTGGCCGTGGCGCTGGGCATGCTGGTCACCGCCAGCAATGGCTGCGTCTGGCTGCGTTTGGCGGGCTTCCTGACGGCCGGCCAATGGGCGCCCGCCTGGCTCACCTGGTGGACCGGCGATGCGGTCGGGGCCCTGCTGGGCGGTATTCCGCTGGTCGCCATGTCGCGCGCCAGCATGCGCACCAGCTTTGCCGGCCGGCGCGGCCGCTTCAACATGGCCTTGCTGGGCCTGGTGCTGGCCTGCGGGCTGCTGACCTTCTCGCCCTGGACGGCGCCCGCGACGGCGTTGACCTTTCCCTTGCTGGCCCTGCCGCTGTTCCTGATGGCCGTGCTGGCGCTGCGTGCCGGTGTGCTGGCGGCCTCGCTGGCGGTGTTGCTGCTGTCGGGCACGGCCGCCTGGGGCACCGCCAGCGGCATCGGCCCATTTGCCGGACACGACACCCACGCCGGGCTGCTGGCCCTGTGGAGCTATGTCACCGCCCAGGTCTGCACCGGCGTGCTGATCTGCGGCCTGGCGGCCGAGCTGCTGGCCAGCCAGCGCCAGCAACAGGCGCAGTTCCAGCATGCCAGCGAAGGCATTGTGGTGGTCGATCCGGAAGGCCGGCTGACCGCGCTCAACCCGATGGCGCGGCTGATGCTTGAGCTGGCGCCGAAAGAGCCGCCAGGCACACCTGGCTTGGCGCTCAGGCAACTGCCCAATGGCAATGGCACATCGCTTGCCGAATGCCTGCAACAGCCGGCGGGCCAGCCGCGCCTGCTGACGCTATGCCGCAGCGATGGCCGGCGCCTCGAGGTGGAGGTCCAGACCGCACGTTACCGCGATGCGCGCGGCCGCCAGTTGTCGCAGCTGCTGCTGCGCGACGTGACCGAGGGGCGCGAGGCCCAGGCCAGGTTGGCGGCCAGCGAGGAGCGCCTGCGGGCCATCACCGACAACGCGCCCGCCCTGATCGCCGATCACGACCGCGAATTCCGCTACCGCTTCGCCAACCGCACCTACCAGGACTGGCTGGGCATCGCGCCGGAGGCCGTGCTTGGGCAGACCGTGGCCTCGGTGCTGGGCGAGGCGGCCTGGGCCGAGGTGCGGCCGGCCATGGAAGCCGCACTGCGCGGCGAAGCCGCGAGCTACGAGCGCCACATCCAGGGCCGGGCCGAGGAGCGCTGGATCCACGTCGCCTTGGTACCCAGGCGCGACGCCGCCGGTGCGGTGGACGGTTTTTACGCCCTGGCCAGCGATATCACGCCGCGCCGCCGTGCCGAACAGGCGTTGCGTCAGAGCGAGCAGCGCCTGCGCAGCATCACCGATCAACTGCCCATGCGCGTGTCCTATGTCGGCGCGGACGAGCGCTATCGCTTCATCAACCGGGCCTACGAGCGCGCCTTTGGCCGGCCGCGCCACGAGCTGCTGGGCCTTACCGTCCGCGAGGTGATTGGCGCGGGCGCGTACGGCGAGGCCGCACCGCACATCCGACGCGCGCTGGCCGGCGAGACCGTGAGTTTCGACAGCGAGATCACCACGCGCGAAGGCTACCGCTGCTACCGCGCCAGCTACCTGCCCCAGTTCGCCGACGACGGCCGCGAGGTGCTGGGCTTTGTGGCGATGATTCTGGACACCACCGCGCAGAAGCAGGAGGAGCGCCGACTGATCGAGCTGAGCCAGTCCGACAGCCTCACCGGCCTCCTGAACCGTGCCGGCTTCGAGCAGCGTGCGCACGAGGCCGTGCAGCGCAGCCTCGGTTCGGGCAGCATCATGGCCGTGATGCTGCTGGACGTGGATGGCTTCAAGCAGGTCAACGACAGCCTGGGCCACCTGGCCGGCGACCTGCTGCTGCGCGGCTTCGCCGGCCGGCTGGCGCGCAGCCTGCGTGCCGCCGACATCGTGGCCCGCCCCGGCGGCGACGAGTTTGCCGTCATCGTCGAGCAACTGGCCACGCCGGCCGATGCCACCACCATTGCTGGCAACATCGTGCAGGCCATGCGTGCGCCCTTTGTGCTGGAGAACCGCGCCATCCACATCAGCACCAGCATCGGCGTGACGCTGTACCGTGGCGAAGCGGGCGTGACGCCGCGCGCCATCGCCAAGCGTGCCGACGACCTGCTGTATGCGGCCAAGGCCGGCGGGCGGGATCGCTTCTGCATCGATACCGCGCCCGCCCTCAGCGCCCCCTGAGTGCCGCCGCTGCGCCCCGCGTGGGGCGGCGGGACTACTTCAGCATCGCCTGCGCCGTCGCCGAATTGCCGGCGCCGTCCCAGGCCGTGACACTGACGACGCGGCCACCGGCCAGGCTGTTGCAGCTCACGCTCAGGCCTTCGGGCTTGGCGCCATCCGGGCAGACCCAGCGCACCGCAAGCAGCGTGCCCTGGCCGCCCTGGGCGCTCAGCGTCAACATGGTCTTATTGACATCGGCCGGGGATACTGCGCTCGTGACGCTGACCGTGAACGGCTGGTAGATCGTCAAGGTCTGGCTCCAGGCACGCGAGCTGCCGGTGGTGTTGTCGGTGACCTTGGCGGTCACCTTGTACGAGCCGGGCGTCATGAAGTCGTGGCTCAGGCGTTGCGTACTGTCGGACGTGATGCCCGCGACGCTGTCGCCGAAGTCCCAGCTGATCTTGCTGAGGGCGTGGGCGGGCTTCTGCCAGTTGTTCTGCGGCTGGCCGGCGGAAGCGTAGAAGCTGATCGTTCCAGGCGTCGTGGCGAGCTTGGTCGAATAGAACTGGATGCCCGGCAGGTCGGCCACAGTGGCATCGACCATCGCCTTCACGGCGTCCTTGCTCGGCTTGACCTTGAAGCCCAGGGCGGCAGCGTTGGCATGCGCGGCATCGGCGGTCAGCTGGGCCAGGTCGGGGCCGACGTTGTACTTCAGGAAGTCGCTTGAGCCGATCTGGACGGCAGAGTAGTCGCTGGGCGACCAGTAGTAGCCGAGGAAGTCGCCGGCCAGCGCCACGGGGTTGACCGATTGCGCGTCAAGTACTTCGCTGCGTACCGTGTCGTTGACCTCCGGGAAGGCTTCGCCAGGATTGCTGATGTAGAGCAGCGGGCCGATGCGCAGCGCCGTCATGTAGGTGCCCAGCGTGGTCGAGCCGCTACCGCTGACCGAGCAGTTGCCATTGCACCAGGGTGCCGCCAGCGCACGCGGCACCGAGCAGTTACCGCCCAGCGCCGCATTGCAGCTGGGGCCGCCAAACGGGCCGTTGGCCGCGTTGTACTTCATCAGCGCCAGCAGGCCCTGGTTGCCGGCGCCGTTGCCGACGGTGATGGTGTTGACCAGCGTCTCCGTGCTGCCGATCGTGTCGGTCTGCAGCGGCTGGGCCTTGGCCATCGCCAGGTGCAGGGCGTTGAGCAGGTACTCACCCTGGTAGCCGACCTCGGCGTAGTCGGGGTTCTGGCCCGGAGGCTCCTGGCGACCCAGGGTGCCCGAGCCGACGACGCTGACGCCGCCGATGGTGGCGTCCATCTTGGCGCGCACATAGCCCGGCGTGTCCGCCGAGTAGCCCTGCACCACCGTGCCATTGAAGGGGCGGAACTGGTCGGGATGGGTGGGCACCGTCACGTACAGCGCGTTGGTGGCGCCGGTGGCGGGGTCACGCGCCCACAGGATGGGCATCTTGGTGTCCACCGAGAACCCATCCGGATGGTTGGTGCCCTGGCCGTTCTGCCACACCATCGCGCTGATGTCGCCATTGGCGACCCACAGCTCCGAGGTCTTCAGATTGGCCGCGGCCAGGTCGACGGCCTTCACCACGGCGTCATGCACCTGCTTGAGGTAGGCGCGGTTCGCCGGACCCATCAGGCCCCAGATACCGACAACGGTGGGCGTGGCATGCGAGTGCGTGGCCGACACCATGACGGCCGAGCGGTCGACCTTGAAGCCGCGCTCGACCAGCTTCTGCGCCGCGTCGACGCGCGCGCCGAACTGGCCCATGCCGGCTTCGGCGCCCTGGTATTCGGCGAAGTAGCCGGTACTGTCGACGACGGCAAAGGCCACCGCCTTGTCGCCCTTGGCGACGACGAAGGCGCGCACTTCCAGCGGGTCGTTGCTGGTTTGGATCGCGGGTTTGTTCTTGTCGGAAGAGCCGCCGGCGAAGACCGGGGCTTGCGGCGCGATGCTGACCGCGGCCGCGCCGACCTGGAACAGGGCATTCGGATTGACCGTCGGTGCCGCAGCGGGAACGTCGGTGTTGCCGCCGCCGCAGGCAGCAAGCAGCATCAGCAGCACAGCGCCTAGCCAGGCAGTCCATCTCGTCATCTCTGTCTCCAATCGCTGTTGATGCAAATCCAGGCGCCGACCAAGCTCGCCGGCCAAGGTGTCGTGACGCGAAAAAATTCTAGGAGTGGCCCTCTCAAGCCGGCATGACATCTGGCGCCAGTGATTTTGCTTTTTGCGCCAGCATCGGGGGCAGGCCCGCGTCCAGCCTGGCCTGTACGCTGCGCGGGCTGATGCCAAACCAGCGCCGCACCGCGCGGCTCAGCACCGCCGCGTCGGCATAGCCGAGGTCATCGGCAATCATGCTGAGCGTGAGCTGCCGCTCGCCAAGCCGGCGCAGCAAGCGCTCGCGGCGGCTGGCATCGACCAGGGCGCTGAAACTGGTGCCCTCCTGCTCCAGCCGGCGCATCAAGGTGCGGCGCGAGACGCCAAGCTCCTGCGCCACCTGCGCCAGCTGGTAACGCGCCACCGCGCCGGTGCGGAAAAGTTGCTCGATGCGTGCGGCCAGCGAGGCCGCCCAGCCCAGTTCGCGCTCTGCATCTTCACAGGCCCGCCAGGCACGCTGCTGCTCCGGCAGCGAGGCGAGCGGGAGCATGCCGTCGGCCAGCGCCATCGGTAGCACCAGCAGCGGCCTGCCGCTGCCGCGCTCCACCGCCACGCCCTGTTCGGCCCAGCGGCCCACTGTGTCGGAATCCGCCGCGGGCAGCCGCAGCGTGGCCGGCTGGCAGGCGCCCGCATACAGCTGCTCCAGCATCGTGCACAACATCGCCAGCAGAAAGTCGAGCGTGAAGCCCTCGACATCGCCCAGCGCCACGCGCGGCCGCACATGCAGTTCCAGGCATTGGCCGCGTTCGCGCAACTGCAGGCTCAATACCGCCAGGCGCAAGGGTGCGAAGCGCACCAGCGACTCGAGTGCCTGGCGCAGGTCGCGCGAGCTGGCCATCAGGTAGGCAAGCGGCCCATGGGCCAGCAGGGGCACCCGACGGCCCAGCCGCAGCGCCAGGCACGGGCGGGGTTCAAGCCTTTGCAAGCCCAACATCAGACGCCGCCAGAGGGCCAGCGGCACCGCCTCCTTGCGACGCGCCAGCACACCGGCCTCCAGGCCCAGTGGCGCCAGCCAAGCCGCCAGCCCGATGCCCTCGGCGCGCGCCCCGGCTACCAACAGCCGCAGATAGACCGGATGGACCAGCGGAAGATCCTGGGCCGCGGCCTCGCCCGACATTCAGCGCAAGGCCTTGGCGCCCGGCAGCAGCCAATGCGACAGCGCCGGGATCAGCAGCACCGCCCCCACCATGTTCCAGATGAACATGAAGGCCAGCAGGATGCCCATATCGGCCTGGAACTTGATCGGGCTGAGCGCCCAGGTCGCGACACCGGCGGCCAGGGTCACGCCCACCAGCACCACCACCTTGCCGGTGAACTGCAGCGAGCGTCGGTAGGCCTCGCGCAGCGGCACGCCCAGGCGCTGCTGGGCCAGCTGCACCGACAGCAGGTAGAGCGCGTAGTCGATGCCGATGCCCACGCCCAGCGCGATCACCGGCAGGGTGGCCACCTTCACACCGATGCCCAGTCCCACCATCAGCGCCTCGCACAGCACCGAGGTGAGGACCAGCGGCACCACCGCCACCACCACCGCGCGCCACGAGCGGAAGGTGATGAAGCTGAGCACGGTCACCGCGCCGTAGACCAGCAGCAGCATCTGCGTCCAGGCCTTCTTCACCACCTCGTTGGTGGCGGCCTCGATGCCAGCGCTGCCGGCGGCGAGCAGGAACTGGCGCTCCGCGCCGCTGTGCTCGCGCGCAAAGCCTTCGGCCGCGGCGGATACGCGCGCCAGCGTGTCGGCGCGGTGGTCCGAGAGATAGGCGATCACCGGCATCACCGAGCAGGCGGTGTTGAAGAGATCGGGGTTGTTGACGCTGGCCTGCTGGGCGGCATAGTTCAGCACGTCCTGGTTGCGCGTCAGCGTCAGCCACTTGGGCGCACCCTCGTTGCTGCCGGCGGTGATCTGGCGCACCGCATTCGTCAGCGCCACCGTGGTCTGCACACCGGGCAGCTGCTGCAACTGCCAGGCCAGGCGGTCGGCCTCGATCAGGGTCTCGTACTTGAGGCAGGCTTCGGGCGGCGTCTTCACCATCACCGCGAAGGTGTCGCTCGAGAGCGTGTAGTGGCCGGTCACATAGGCGTTGTCGCGGTTGTAGCGCGAGTCGGCGCGCAGCTCCGGGGCGCCGGGGTCGAGGTCGCCGATCTGCAGATGCCGGCTCGCCGCATAGCCGCCCAGCAGCAGCAGCGCCGCCACGGCCAGCGTGGCATTGGCCCAGCGGCGCTCGACAAAGCGCTCCAGCAGGCTCCAGTTGCCCTTGGACCCCGCCGCCTCGCGGGCCGCCGCGCGCGCGCTCACGCCCACATAAGACAGCAGCACCGGCAAGAGCAGCAGATTGGTGAAGATCAGCACCGCCACGCCAAGGCTGGCGGTGAGCGCCAGATCCTTGATGACCTCGATGTCGATCACCATCAGCACGCCGAAGCCCACCGCGTCGGCCAGCAGCGCGGTGAGGCCGGCCAGGAACAGGCGGCGGAAGGTGTAGCGCGCGGCCACCAGGCGGTGCGCGCCGCGGCCGATGTCCTGCATGATGCCGTTCATCTTCTGCGCGCCATGGCTGACGCCGATGGCGAACACCAGGAAGGGCACGAGGATGGAATAGGGATCGAGCTCGAAGCCCAGCGCCGCCACCAGGCCCAGCTGCCACAGCACCGCCACCAGCGAGCAGGCGATTACCAGCACGGTGCTGCGCAGGCAGCGCGTGTAGGCGTAGATGATGGCGGCCGCGACGGCCGCCGCCAGAGCGAAATACAGCGCGACCTGGTAGAGCCCGTCGATCAGCTCGCCCACCAGCTTGGCGAAGCCGATCACATGCACCTGCACCGCGCCGCCGGATTCCGCTTTGCTGCGCAGCTGCTCGATGGCCTTGGACAGGGCGTGATAGTCCAGCGGCTTGCCGCTGGCGGCATCCTGGTCCAGCAGGGGCACGACCAGCATGCTGGATTTGAAGTCGGTGCCCACCAGATTGCCGACGATGCCGGCGCGCGCGATATTGGCGCGCAGCTGCTCGGTGGCCTGGGGGCTGCCATCGTAGTTGTCAGGCATCACCGGCCCGCCGCGAAAGCCCTCCTCCGTCACCTCGTTCCAGCGCACACCCGGCGCCCACAGCGACTTCAGCCAGGCGCGATCGACGCCCGGCAGCAGGAACAGCTCGTCGTGCAGTTGCTTGAGGGTCTGCTGGTACTGCGCATCGAAGATGTCACCCCTGGGGTTGGCAACCACGATGCGCAGCGCATTGCCCAGGCCGCGCAGTTCCACCTTGTTGGCCAGGTAGGCCTGGACATAGGGGTGGCTGCGCGGAATCATTTTTTCGAAGCTGGCGTTGAGCCTGAGCTTGGTCGCCGCACTCCAGCCCAGCAGCAGGGTCGCCAGCAGGCAGACCAGCAGCATGCCAAGACGATGGTTGAACACCAGGCGCTCCAGGCGCGAGCCGGAGCTCGGGTCGAATTGCGCCAGCGACCCGGGCAGGATTTCGTCTTGTTGAGCAATCGGGCCGTGCATGTACGTCCTTTGCTTGCCGCTCAGGGCAAGGAGATGGTCTGGGCGCCGCGCGCACCCACCAGCACCAGGCTGCGCGGCGCGCCTTCGGCCAGCGCCGCGGCCGGCAGGGTGCGGTCAAGCTTGAGGGCCTGGAAGCTCTGGCCGGCATCGCGGCTCAACAACAGCTGGCCACTCTGGCTCGCCAGCAGCCAGCTGCCGTCAGCCAGCCGGGCATGCGCCGTCAGCCCCGCCTGCACGCCGGTGGGCACGGCGCTCCAGCTGCGGCCGGCGTCGGTGCTGCGCAGCGCGTTGCCGCGCAGGCCGTGCACCAGCAGCATGGCTGCATCGCCGGTGATGCCGAACAGCGTGCCCTGGTAGGGCAGGCTCATGGCCTCGAAGCGGCCGCTCTGGGCATCGAGCCTGAGGGCCAGGCCCTGCTCGCCCACGGCATAGACGCTGCCAGCCAGGCCGCGCACCGCATAGAGATGCAGGGCCTTGGGATTGTCGGCCAGGTGCAGCAGCGGCTCCCAATGCAGGCCGCCGTCGCGGGTCTGCAGGAAGAGCCCGAAGGCGCCCACCGCATAGCCCTGCCTGGCATCGGCAAACCAGACATCCAGCAGCGGGTTCTCGGCCCCCTGCGCCGCAAAGCGTCGGGCTTCCGCGAGCGCGGCCTCCAGACGCTTGCGCTCGGCCGGCGGCGCGGCGTTGAGGGCCTGCTCGTAGAAAGCCACCATCTGCGCGCCGAGCTGGCGGCCATCGAGCTGGCGATGCCAGCTCTTGCCGGCATCGCTGCTGGCGAGGATCACGCCGTCATGGCCCACGGCCCAGCCGAGCTGCGCGCTCGGGAAGCTCAGCGCCAGCAGGTCCGAGCTCAAGGGCACCGCGGCCTGGTGCCAGGTCTTGCCATGGTCGTCCGAGTAGAGGATATGGCCGCGCTGGCCCGCCGCCACCAGCCGCGCGCCGGCCTTGGCCAGTGCCGCCAGCGGCGCGCGCGCTGCCAAGGCGCTGGGCTGGGCCGGCGTATCCAGCACATCCTTGAAGGGCTGCGCCGCCAGGCCGCTGCCGGCGGCCGTGGCCAGCAGCAGGGATAGCAGCGCGCGGCGGTACAGCTTGGCCACGGTGCCGCTCTCAGCGCACGCCGGCGCCGGCCAGCGAGTCGGCCGTCCACTCGCGCTCGGACAGCGGCTTGGTGTGACGCAGGCCGCCCGTCTCGGCGATGAAGCCGGTCACGGAGTAGACGCCGCCGATCAGGTCGTAGTGGCCGAACATGTCGGTATAGGGTGCCGGCAGGTCGTAGCTGGGCGCCATATAGGCGAAGCCAGCGCGGTAGAGCTGGCCACGGCCGTCATAGGCGTCGGACGCCACCGCGGCCCAGGAATCCTCGTCCAGGTAGAAGTTGCGCTTACTGTAGATGTGGCGCTTGCCCTCACGCAGCGTAGCCTCCACCACCCACACGCGGTGTAGCTCCCAGCGCACCAGGTCGGGGTTCAGATGCTTGGGCTTGAAGAGTTCGTCCTGCTTGGCCTGGTAGACCGCCGCATAGGCGTTGTAGGGCACCAGCATCTCCTTCTTGCCCACCAGCTTGAAGTCGAAACGATCCATCGAGCCGTTGAACAGGAAGACATCGTCGAAGGTCGAGGCACCAGCGGTGCCCGGGTTGGGCGTGTCGAAGGCCAGGTCGGGCGCCACCTTGACGCGGCGCTGGCCCGGCAGGTAGCTCCAGGCGCGCCGCTCCTTCTGGCCCACGTCCAGCGGGTCGACGATCAGCACGGCCTCGCCGGCACGCCGTGAGGGGCCGGTGTACGTCACCTTCAGGCGCCAGTAGGTGTCGGCGCTCTGCTTGCTGTTGTCCCAGTAGGGGTACTCCTGCACGCTCATGCCCTCGGTGGCCAGGGTGGCACGACCGCCAGCGTCGACGCTGAGGTTGCGGTACTTGGCCTCGTAGGCCTGGCCGTTGAAGCGCAGCAAGTGGTTCCACATCGCCTCATAACCCGTCTTGGGGATGGGGAATGGGAAGCCGGCATGGGCGTCCGAGATACTGCGGCCATCGGCGCTGGTCTTGGCCTTGAGCGCCATCTTGGCGGTGTTGTCGGTGACCCATTTCGGGAAGGCCACGCTGCGCTGCGTCGGGTAGACGTCGATGCGGAAGCTCGGGTACTTCTGCAGCAAGGCCTTGCTGCCCTCGGTGAGCTTGTCCGCGTATTGCCCCATGTTCTTGGCGTCCACCGAGAACTTGGGCTTGTCGCCCGCAAAGGGGTTCTGGCGCGTGCCGTCGCCGGCCTTGAAGGCGGCCGGCGCCGTGGTCAGGCCGCCGGTGTAGGCGGGGATGCTGCCGTCCTTGTTGCCGGCCTTCTCGGCCCCCACGGCGGTGAGCGTGCTCCCGAGTTGCCTGGCTTCCTCGGCGCTGACCGCGGCCAGGGCGGGCAGGCTGCCGGCGGCCATCATGGCGAGCAGCAGCACGGTGGAGATTTGCTTGTGGTTCATCATCATCGTGCGGTCCTCAGAAAGTGGTCTTGAAGGTCAGGCTCACGAAGCCGCGGTCCTGCAGCAGGGTGGTGAAGCCGTTCTGGGCGGTGACGGCCACACCGTTGTCCTTGTAGACACCGATGTAGTCGACGAACTTCAGGTCAAAACGGTACTGCTGCTGCACATCCAGGCTCAGGCCCAGGCTGATATTGCCCATGCGCTCGTTGCCGCCGAACACGGTCGCTGCATTGCCGCGCAGGCCTACCGAGAAGGCCAGCGGCGCCGTCAGGTCCACGCCCGGCAAGACCTGGAACCAGGTTGGCGTGAAGCCCAGGCCCACGCCCAGATAGCCCTTGGTGCTGCAGCCGTCCCACAGGTCCTTGCCCTTGCAGGGTGCGAAACCGACGGCGTTGAAGAGGTTTTCGCCGCTGCGCACACGCGTCCACTTGGATGCGGTGAACTCCAGCATCCAGCTGGCCGAATCCCAGGCCGGGGTCTTGCTGACCACGCCCAGCAGGTTCACCAGCGCGTGCAGGGTGTCGCCACGCGGCCCCTTGGTCTGGCCCGCTTCGGGCAGGCCCGGCGAGATGCCCAGCACCTGGCTGGACAGCGGCGTGTTGTGGCGCGCCGAGAACTCGGCACCCAGACTCACGCCACCAATGCTCTTGGCCAGACTCACGCCATAGAGGCGGATGCCGTCCGCGTAGATGAGGTTGTAGCGGCTGTTGTTGGGCGCCACCTGAGTGATCAGGCTCTGCGGCAACTTGTCGGCGAAGTCGCGCACGTAAAAACCCAGGGTGCCGTCCAGCCAGGCGGGGCTCCAGCGTGCCGAGAGACCCCATTCACCGCGCTGCTTGGGTTGCACGGGCGCACCATGAGCGGCAAAGCCCAGGGCGGCGGAGATGAACTGGCGGTCCGGGCCGTTGAAGGCAAAGTCCACCGGGCCCAGATAGGTGCCGCCCTCGGGGTAGCGGAAAGACTCCCACTGCAGCATGTATTGGCCGGCCAGCGACAGCGTGTCGCTCACCTGCGCCTGCACGGACAGCTGGTTGAGCGGGCGAAACAGTTCCTTGGCCTCGACGCCCGGGGTGGCGAAGCCCTTCTGCAGATCCAGCGGGTTCTGCGCATAGGCGATGCCATGCAGATTGCCGCCCAGCAGCAGCGATTCACCCCAGTACACGGTGTGGCGGCCCAGCTTGGCCTGCACTGGCACCTCGCCGATCTCGACGCCGCCGAACACGAAGGCGTCCATGAATTCGCCCGAACCACCGCGGTAGAAGCGCTGGACATAGGGGCTGTAGGTCTTGCCCGCGTAGCTGGGGATGTTGGTCAGCGGCGCATTCGGGTTGCTGCGGCTGGACTTGTCGTAGGCATAGTCGCGCCAGGCGGTGGCACTGGCGCGCGCACCGAAGCGCTTCTTGTAGACCAGATCGAATTCGGAGAGCAGATCGATGCGCTTGGCCACCGCCTCGCCCTTGTCGAAGCTCCAGGTGCCCTCGTCGGCCACGGCGGAGTTGCCGATCTTGCTGTCGCGGCCCTCGACGCGCTGCGCGTAGTTCAGGCGCAGGGTGTTGTCGAAGCGCATCGACAGATCCGCGTTGCCAGCATCGATCTCGAAGGCCTGGGCGCCGCCGGCCAGCGCCGCCATGAGCAGCGCCGCAGCGGCGATGGGATGGCGGCGGGCAAGGCAGCCCGGCTGGTGTTGCAGTTGAGGTTTCACTATGTCTCCGCTTCTCGTTGCTTGGAATCGACCCGCCGTTGCGCCAGGCGCAACAAGACAGGTTCATGCTGAAAATTCTGCGGTCGCCACCCCGCAGCAATCCCCCTCTTGGCAGGGGGGGGGCAGGGTCATCACGGAGCCGCCTTGTCCAGGCTTGCACAGGCAGCCATCGCTGCCTGCAGCCATACCCTTCCATCGACCACACGCACCGCATAGGTCCGGACCGCCAGCGTGCCCGCGCGCATGCAGCCGCTGCGCAGCTCGAAAGCCAGGCCATGCGCCGGGCAGGCCAGCATGCCGCCCTGCACCCGGCCGCCGGCCAGCGAGGCGCCGGCATGGGGGCAGCTGTCATCAAGGGCATGGACCTGCGCGCCGACGCGGAACAGCGCCACCCGGCGGCCGTTGGCAGCGACCGAGCGGCCGCGGCCCTCGCGCAGCTGGTCCAGCGCGATCACATCGAGCCAGCCGGGCTCGGCGCTCAGATCACCGCCCCGCCGTTCGGGCTGATCACCTGGCCCACGAGGTAATGCTCGCCGGCCAGGTGCAGCACCGTGTTGGCATATTCGTCCGGCGTGCCCAGGCGGCCCAGCGGCACGAACTGCCAGAGCCGCTGCCGCGCCGCCTCATCCAGCGTGTCGAGGTAGGCGGCAAACTTCTCGGTGTGCACGCCGCCCGGCGCCAGCGCATTGACCAGGATGTTGGCACCTGCCACCTCGGCCGCCACCGACCTGGTGAAGGCAATCACCGCGCCCTTGGTGGCGCTGTAGTGCGGGCTGTGCGCGCTCATCGCAGACATACCGGCGATCGAGGCGATGTTGATGATGCGGCCCCAGCGGCGCGGCTGCATCTGACGCAGCGCCTCGCGGGTGCAGAAGAACACGCCATGCACGTTGACGGCCCAGTAGCGCAGCCATTCCTCGTCGCTCATCTCGGCGCTGAAGCCGAGCGAGCAGCGCGGCTCGGGCGTCGTGAGGTAGGCGTAGTGCCTGTTGCGGCGCTCGGCATCGGCGGCGCTGGCGGGCACCAGGGCGGCGTTGTTGACCAGGATGTCGACCGCGCCGAAGCGCTCGGCCGCGCGTTCGAACATCGCACGCACCGCGGCGCTGTCCGAGACATCGCAGCGCAGATGCTCGGTCTCGATGCCGCGCTCGCGCAAGGCATGGGCGGTGGCCGCCAGGCCTTCGGCATCAATGTCGCAAAGCACCAGCCTTGCGCCGGCCTGCCCCAGCTTGCCGGCAATGGCGGCACCGAGTCCGCGCGCGGCACCGGTGACGAGGGCGCAACGGCCCGAGAGATCCTGCAGCCCCGTCATGTTCGAGCCTGCGCCACCATGCGCCGGGCGGCCAGGGTGAAGAAGAGCAAGGAGGCCACCGCCAGCACATCGGTGCCGATCAGGGCCGCCGTCAGCGGTGCGCTGCTGCCGGCGGTGCTCAGCCAGTCGCTGATCGCGCCGACGCCCAAGTTGCCGATGGCAATCGCAAACACATTGATCAGCAGCATGGCCACACCGGTGATGGTCGAGCGCATCTGCACCGGCACCAGGCTCTGGATCACCGCATTGGCCGGGCCGTAGAGAGCCAGCGGCAGGAAGAAGCCGGCGCACAGGCCGATGAAGAGCCAGGGCGAACCGGCCGGTGCAAAGCGGCCCGCCAGCATCAGCGGCCCACACAGCAGCACCAGCAGCACCATGAAGCCGGCATGGCCGCCGCGCAGGCGCTGCGCCATGCGGTCGGCCAGCACGCCGCCCGCCAAAGCGCCCAGCAGGCCGAACAGCAATTGCAGGCCGCCCACGCTGCGGGCGATCTCGCCGGCCTCGAAGCCGCGCTCACGCACCATCCAGAGCTGGGTGAAGGACAGGCCGGCAAAGACAAAATGCGCCAGCGCAAAGCCCACCAGGGTCAGCCACAGCGCCGGCCGTGCACGCAGCTGCGCCAGCACCGCCTTCATTTGCGCGCCAAACGGTAGGCCGCGCGCCGCCTCGGCTTGGCCGCTACCGCCGCGCTCGTCGCACAGCATTAGCACGGGCAGGCCAATCAGCACGCCCAGGCCACCGAGCACGAAGAAGGTCGAGCGCCAGCCATGGCTGGCGCCGAAGCTGCCGGCGATCAGGAAGGCCAGGCCGATGCCCAGCGGAATGCCCATGAAGAACAGGCCCATGGCGGTGCCGCGACGGCGCTCGCCAAAGGCCTCGGCCAGCAGGGCCACGGCGGCGGGCACCAGGGCCGCCTCGCCGCTGGCAACGAAGAAGCGCGCCGCCACCATCTGCTCGAAGCTGCTGGCCAGGCCCGAGGCTGCGGTGCAGGCGCTCCAGGCCAGCAGGCCGACGCCGATCACCCGCGTGCGGCTGAAGCGGTCGGCCAGCGAGCCGGCGAGCAGCGCCATCACGCCAAAGCTCAGCACCCAGACCGCCCCCACCAGAAAGCCGTACTGCGCATTGCTCAGGCCCAGCTCCTGCGTGATCTGGGTGGAAAAGCCGAGCAGGATGTTGCGGTCGATATGCGCCAGCAGGTGGATCAGCAGCAGCCCCCACAGCAAAGACCAGGGGCGGTTCGTCCAGTTCATACGACGCGCCCTTCAGTTGGCCAGCGGCAGGCCGCGCTGGCCCAGCTTGCGCCTGGGCAGGCAGCCCAGCTTGGCCAGCGTGGTGTCGACGTTGCCGTAATGCTCGCCGATCCTGTAGATGCGGCGGGCGTCGGCGCCGGTGGCCACCTCGCGGTGCAGCTCGCGGGCGATGCGTGCCATCTGCTCGACCTGGCGCACCGAGCTCATCAGCTCGCCGCGCTTGCCCCAGAGGTTGTCCTCGATGCCCACCCGCACATGCAGACCCATGGCGATGGCCATGGTGTTGAGCGGCAGCACATGGCGCATCAGGCTCTCCACCGTCAGCACCGCGCCGTCCGGGCAGCGGTTGACAAATTCCATCAGGTTGCGCGGGTTGGGGCCGTCCATGCCGCCGCCGATCGCCACCCAGTTCAGCACCAGCGGGCCACAGTACACGCCGCGCCGTATCAGCCGCTCGACCGTTTCGAGCTGGCCCAGGTCGCCGAGCATGAAGTGCGGCTGGATGCCGGCCGCCTGCAGACGCTTCAGGTGTTCCTCGACGAAGGCAGGGCCGGCGGGGATGGTCATCTCGCGGTAGGCCTGCTGATAGGCCGGCTGTCCCAGCGAGGTGTTGCCGCAGTCCTCCGGCGTCAGCAGCTCCATGATGTTCATCTGGTTGCTGTTGATCGCGATGGTCACCTGGTCGGGCTTCGGCGCAAGCGCGGCCAGCATGTGGCGGGTGTCGTCCTCCAGCCACTTGGCCTCTTCACCCTCGTTCTCCGGTGCAAACGAGATCGAGCCGCCCACCTGCAACACCATCTCGGGCACGGCCGCGCGCAGCCGCGCCATCATCTCGTTGAACTTGGACAGGCGCTTGGAGCCCTTGCCGTCTTCCTCGCGCACATGCACATGCAGCACGGTGGCGCCGGCATTCCAGCAATCCACCGCCTTCTGGACCTGCTCGTCCATGCTCACCGGGATGTCGTCGGAGTCGCCGGGCAGGAATTGCGGGCCATAGGGTGCCACCTGGATCACCAGCTTTTCCTGGTTCTCGGGCAAGAGTGAATCGTCGAGGAATTGCATGCTTCAGGCTCCTTGGGTTTGACGTTGCTGCAGCCCCTGCAACTCTTCGAGCAGGATGGGGGCGGCCAGGCTCATGGTGTGGATGCCCAGCACGCTGGTGAGCTGCAGCACGGCCGTGATCTCCTGCTGCGTGGCGCCCAGCTCAAGCGCCTTGCGCACATGGCGACGCACGCCGGGCCCGTACATATGGGTGCAGGAGGCATCGACCGCGATGGCAACGAACTCGATGGTCTTGGCATCCAGCACGCCCGAGACCATGGGCGGTATGGCCATGGCCATGAACTTTTCGGTCCAGGCCGGGTCCAGGGCGGCAAAGGGCTCCCAGTTCGGGTTCCAGTTGCCGCTGGCCCGCAGGCCATCGCAGATCGGGGTGTCGGGCGTCTTGTTCATGGCGCGATTGTTGGACGCCACCCCCCTCAATACTTGACAATCCGGGACATCAAGTTTGCATTCCGGGACAACCGGGGAAAGCCCCAGGGCCGATCATGAGCAGCACCTGGCTGACGCGCGCCGCCGCCCTCACCCATTACGCCGAACTGGCCCGCGCCGCCGGCCTGGACGCCCGTGCGCTGCTGGCCGAGGTGGGCCTGCCCGAGGACGCGCTCTGGCAGCCCGAGGCCATGGTCAACGGTGATGCGGTGCGACGCCTGCTGGAGCTCTCGGCCGAGCGCAGCGGTTGGCCGGACTTCGGCCTGCGCATGGCCGAGGGCCGGCGCCTCTCCAACCTGGGCGCGCTGGGCCTGCTGCTGCGCGAGCAGCCCACGCTGCGCCGCGCGCTGGACGAGACGGTGCGCTACCTGCACACCCACAACCAGGCCCTGCTGCTGCGGATCGAGGAGGCGGCGCCCATGGTGGTGGTGCGCGAGGAACTCATCATCGGCCGCGGTGGCTCGGTGCGCCAGGCCACCGAGCTGGTGATAGGCGTGACGCTGCGTCTGATGCATGTGCTGCTGGGCCCCGACTGGCGGCCGCGCCGCGTCTGCTTTGCGCATGCGGCGCCGCCCGACATCAGCACGCACCGGCGCCTGTTCGGCGTGCCAGTCGAGTTCGGCCATGAGTTCAATGGCATCGTCTGCCTGTCCAGCGACCTGGACCGCCCCAACCCGGCCGCCGACCCGGTGATGGCCCAGCAGGCGCGCCGCCTGCTCGAGGCCGCGCGCAAGGCGCCGGGCCTGGCCACCGAGCTGCGCCAGCTGGCCCTGCTGCTGCTGCCCGGCGGTGGCTGCACGGTGGCGGCAGTGGCAGCCCACCTGGGCGTGGATCGCCGCACGGTGCACCGGCAATTGGCCCGCGAAGGGCTCAGCTTCACGCTGCTGCTGGACCAGTTGCGCCGCGAACTGGCCGAACGCCTGGTGGCCGAGCGTCAGCGCCCGCTGGAACAGGTGGCCACCCTGCTCGGCTTTGCCTCGGCCAGCGCTTTCTCGCGCTGGTACCGCGAGCGCTTCGGCCGCAGCGCACGCGCGCAGCGCGCCCTGCCTGGGCACTGAAGCAGCAGGGTAGTCGGCGGCGCGCCGCCCAGCAGGGGCACGCACAGCAGCGCCACCAGCGCCACCAGCGCCAGCGTTTGCAGGCGCGCGCGGGGTGCGCCGAGGCGCCGCTCAGTACGGCAGGTCGCCCATGATGCCGGCGCGCTCCATCTTGCGATGGCAGGGCGGGTAGTCCATCACCGCGTAATGCTGGGTGCTGCGGTTGTCCCAGAAGGCCATGCTGTTGGGCTTCCAGCGCCAGCGCACCTGGTACTCGGGGATATAGACCTGGCTGATCAGATAGGCCAGCAGCTGGCCGGCGCCAGGGTTGGCATCCTGGCCGAAGCGCACATACTCGGGCGTGTGGTAGTTGCTGAAATGGGTGGTGAAGGCGTTCACGAACAGCACCTTCTCGCCCGTCTCTGGATGGGTGCGCACCACCGGGTGCTCGGCATCGGGGAACTGGGCCTTCAGGGCCAGCCGCTTTTCGATAGTCATGGCGGCGCCGAAGCTGGCTTCGATGCTGTGGCGGGCGCGCAGGCCGGCGATCTTAGCCTTCACCTCTGCGGGTAGGTTCTCGTAGGCCAGCACCATGTTGGCCCACATCGTGTCACCACCCACCGGCGGGCATTCGATGCAACGCAGCACGCAGCCGAAGGGCGGCTTCTCGCGCCAGGTGGCGTCGGTGTGCCAGGCGTTCTCGTAGCGATCGTTGGGCGCATCGGGCGACTTGTAGATGCGCACCAGCCCCGGGTGCTCCGGGTCGCTGCCGGCCACCGGATGGTCTTCCAGCTCGCCGAAGCGGCGTGCGAACGCCACATGCTCGGCACGCGTGATGGCCTGGTCGCGGAAGAACAGCACACGGTGCTTGAGCAGCAGGCCGCGGATCTCGGCCATCAGGCCATCGTCGCGCGCCGCCGCACCGAGATGCACGTTGGAGAGCTCCGCGCCGATCGTGCAGGTCAGCGGTTCGACCTGGATGCTGCGCGTCAGGGAGGCGGCGCCGATCACGGCAGGGCTCATGGACTCTTGGCTCATCTGTCTGTCTCCGGTGGCCAATGGTGATTGTGTTGCGAATCAGTATGGAAGGCTGGTAGTCCTCCCGCTTGACTTCAGAAGACCGCCACTTACCATTTCATGCCACGCCCTGCCTCCGCATGAACGCACTCGTCCGCGCCGCCGCTCTCACCAACTACCTGGAAGTTGCCGGCGGCGTCGGGCTGGATGCGATGCGCCAGTTGGCCGATGCGGGCCTGAGCGCGGCGGTGCTGCGCACGCCGGACCTGAAGATTCCCGTCGAGCGGGTGGCAGATCTGCTGGAGCGCTCGGCCGCCGCTTCGGGCTGCGAGGCCTTCGGCCTGCGCATGGCCGAGACGCGCCAGCTCTCCAACCTCGGCCCAGTTGGCATGCTGATACGCGACCAGCCAACCCTGCGCGATTCGCTGGCCGTGCTGCTGCGCTACCACATGGCCCTCAACGGCGGTCTGGCCCTGGTGATCGAGGAGGCCGTCGGCGTGGTGATCATCCGCCAGGACGTGGTGGTGGGCCGCAGCGGGCCGGTGCGCCAGAGCATCGAGCTGGCCATTGGCGTGATGCTGCGGCTAATGCGGCAATTCCTGGGCGGTGCATGGCGGCCGCGGCGGGTCTGCTTCACCCATGCCGCGCCGACCGACATCGCCACCCATATGCGCGTGTTCGGCCCCTGCGTGGAATTCCGTCATGACTTCAACGGCATCGTCTGTGGCCGCCAGGACCTCGACACGCCGAATCCCAGCGCCGATCCGGCGATGGCCCGCTATGCCCAGCAGCTGCTCGACAGCACGTTGCACGAGCAGGACAGCCCGGTTTCGCTGCTGGACGATGTGCGCAGCACCGCGCTGCTGCTGCTGCCCAGCGGCCGCTGCAGCATCGAGCAGGTGGCGGACCAACTGGGCGTGGTCTGCCGCACGGTGCAGCGCCGCCTGGCCGAACAGGGCACCAGCTTCTCGGAGGTCGTCAACAAAGTGCGCACCGAGTTGGCACATCGCCATGTCGATGGCAGCGAACGGCCGCTCACCGAGGTGGCGGCGCTGCTGGGCTTCTCCGCACCCAGCGGTTTCTCGCGCTGGTACACGGCGCAATTCGGCCGCAGCCCTAGCCAGGCGCGCTTGGCGGCCCGCAGCGACGGCTGATGGGTACCGGATTTCTTGCTCAGAGCACGGCCGGCGCGGGCCGCAGCGCCTGCCGCATCAATGCCAGCAGATGCTCATGCGACTGCGCACCGCTGAGCGCGTAGGCCTGCGCAACGACGAAGTAAGGCACGCCGGGTACGGCACGCTGCACGGGGGCTGGCGGCGGGCTGGCCGAGGGTCGAATGCCGTGGTCTTGCGCCAGCTGCAGCAGGAAGGCCGGATCGCCCAGGTCCTCGCCGCACTGGAAATGGGCCGCGAACAGACGCACCAGCAAGTTCTCGAGCGCCTGGGGATCGAGCTGGGCCTGGGCATCCCTCACCAGGCCATGGGCCAGGGCCGTGTCGGGCATACGCGGGATGCGTTCGAAGTCGTAGCTCAGGCCCACGCCCCGGCCCGCGGCCTGCACCTGGGCCTGGCGCGCCGCCACCGCGGCGGCCGAGCCCAGGCGCTGCAGGTAGAACGCGCGAAACGGCAGGCCCTGCTCGGGCAGCCCGGGCAGCAGCCGGTGCAGCCGCCAGTGCAGCTCGATCCGCAGCGCCGGCTGCTCGGCGAGCAAGGCCGCACGGACGCGCTGCAGATGGCGCAGGCCGATCTGGCACCAGGGGCAGATCAGCTCGATATGCACATCGAGCCGCAGCGCCTGCCCCTCACTCACGGGATCAGCACCGTGGCGCCCATGGTCTGGCGCGACTCGAGCGCGCGATGCGCCTCGGCCGCATCGGCCAGGGCATAGCGCTGCCGGGGCGTGCTGACGATCTTGCCGGCCAGCACCAGATCGAAGAGCTCGTCGGCCATCTTCAGCATATTCGGGCGCGGCAGCGCGTAGTCCACCATCGCGGGGCGCGTCACCCACAGCGAGCCCTTGGCCGCCAGCAGCATGGTGTCTATCACCACCGGGCCGGAGCTGGTGCCATTGCTTACCAGGGTGCCGCGCTTTTGCAGGCAGTCCAGCGAGCCCATCAAGGTGTCCTTGCCCACCGAGTCGTAGACCACCGGCACGCCCTTGCCGCCGGTGATCTCGCGCACCCGTTCGACGAAGTTCTCGGTCTTGTAGTTGATGACGTGCGTGCAGCCGGCTTCGAGCGCCGCGGCGGCTTTCTCGTCCGAGCCCACGGTGCCGATCATGGTCACACCGATGGCGCGCGCCCACTGGCAGGCGATCAGGCCCACGCCGCCGGCGGCGGCGTGATAGAGGATGGTGTCGCCGGCCTTGAGCGGGTAGACCTGACGGAACAGGTACTGCGCCGTCAGGCCCTTCATGATCAGGGTCGAGGCGGTCTCGTCCGTCACGCCATCGGGGATCTTGATCAGCACCTCGGCGGGCATGACGCGCCGCTCCGCATAGGCGCCCAAGGGGCCCAGCATGTAGCCGACGCGGTCGCCGGGGGTCAGAAAAGTGATGTCGGGACCCACCGCCTCCACCACACCTACCGCGTCGGAGCCCAGGCCGTTCGGCAGCGGCGCCGGATAGCGGCCGGTGCGGAAGTAGATGTCGATGAAGTTGACCGCGATGCCGGTGTGGCGCACGCGCACCTGGCCGGGGCCGGGCTCGCCGACCTCGACCTCTTCCAGCTTCAGGACCTCGGGGCCGCCGGTGGCGTGAAAACGGATTGCCTTGCTCATGATGTTACGCATGCCTTTTCGAAGATGGGGTTCAACCGGCGCTGACGCGGATGCCCGCGACCTTGCGCATATCGGATTCGTAGGTGCGCATGGCACGGATGAAGGCCGCCGCCGCCAGCAGGCTGAACAGCGGCACCAAGGTCAGCGCGATCTGCAGGTTCCACAGATCGGACAGCCAGCCGGTCAGGAAGGGGCCCACCGCCAGGCCCAGCAGGTTCTGCGTCAGCGACAGCACCGCCGCACCGGTGGCGCGCATGGCCGGATGGATCACGTCGAACACCACCGCGGCGATCGGACCCACCGTGCAGGCCATCGCGAAGCCACCCAGCAACACCAGCCGAAACTGCCCGGGGCCGTGCGGCAGCACGCCGAATGCCAGCACGAAGATCAGCGTGGTGAACAGGCACAGGCCGGCCACCACCAGCAGGCGGCGGCGTGCCACCGCACCGGCCAGCTTCTCGACCATCGTGCCCCAGACGAAGCTGCCCAGTGCGCCGGCCAGCACCACCAGGGCCGCCTGCTTGCCCGCCTGGTCGGCGGGGACACCGTGGTAGCGGTTCAGGAAGCTGGGCAGCCAGGACCAGATCGCCGACACCACGATCAGCTGCATGGCCGCGCCCAGGCAGGCCCACACCAGGGTGCGCGTACGGGCCAGGGTATTGGCAGTGCGGCGTAGCAGGCTGCGCAGCGAGAGCTGGGTGCCCGACTGGGTGGCGCCGTGGATGTCCACCGTCTTGTAGTCGCGCACCAGCAGATAAAGCAGCGCCAGTGCAAGACCTGGCACCCCGACCACGCCGAACGCCATCTGCCAGCCCCAGCGCGCCGCGATCACGCCACCCAGTAGCACGCCCAGCACCGAGCCCAGCGAGGCGGCGGCAAAGAAGCCGCCCAGCAGGGCTCCGCGCAGGCGGCGCGGGAACAGGCTGGCGATCAATGCCGCGCCCACCGAGCCATAGCCGGCCTCACCCGCCCCCACCATGGCGCGGGCGGCGAACAGCTGGCCATAGCCGCCGGCGAACATGCAGGAGATGGTGGCGCTGCTCCACACCAGCGCCATCACCACCACGCTCTTGACGCGGCTGAAGCGGTCCGCCAGCAGGGCCACCGGCAGGCCGCCGGCCGCCACCACGATGGAGATCACCGAGACCAGGCCGCCCAACTGCTTGTCGCTCAGGTTCCAGTCGGCCTTCATATGGGGGAACAGCGAGACGATCACCTGGCGGTCGATGTAGTCGAACAGCATCAGGGCGAAGGTCATCGCGAAGGCAAACCAGGCCTGTGGCCGGCTCACCAGATAGTCGTCGCCGCCTGGGCCGTCGTCGTGAGGCAGATGCATCTCGGATCTCGCTTCGCTCGTTCTTCTCGGTCAGGCGGCAAGCCGCATCAGGCCCAGCACCAGCAGGGCCAGGAAGACAGTCTCGCCCAACATCAGCGCGACCGGCTTGATGCCCACGGTCACCAGATCCTTGAGCTGGGTTTTCATGCCGATGCCGGCGATCGCCGCCACCAGACACCAGCGCGACAGCTCGCTGCCGAGGTTCTGCACGCTCTTGGGCACCCAGCCGGTGCTGTTGACGAGCACCAGCAGCGCAAAGCCCACCGCAAACCAGGGCAGCAGCGGCGGGCGCTGGCTGCCGGGCTCGACCCCGCGGGCGCGCGTGATCGCCGCGGCAAACACGATCACCGGCAGCAGCATGGCCACCCGCAACAGCTTCACCAGGGTGGCCACATCGCCGGTCTCGCGCGACAGGCTGTAGCCAGCGCCCACCACCTGGGCCACATCGTGGATGGTGCCGCCCAGAAACACGCCCGCGGCATTGGCGTCCAGACCCAGGGCGTGCACCAGCATCGGATAGGCAATCATCGCAAGGGTGGAGAGCGCGCTGACGCCAATCACGGTGAAGAGCGTGGCGCGCTCCTTCTGCTCATGGGCCGGCAGCGCAGCCGACAACGCCAGCGCCGCCGAGGCGCCGCAGATCGCGGTGGCCCCACCGGTGAGCAGGCCGAAGATGGCCTGGAAGCCCAGCAGGCGCGCCGCCAGCATCGACAGGCTGATGGTCACCACCACTGAGACCACCACGATCAGCACCGGCGGCCAGCCCAGCTGCAGCACCTGGGCCACGGTGATGCGCAGCCCCAGCAGCGCCACGCCCACGCGCAGCAGCTCGCGGGCGGTGAACCCGATGCCGGCGGCGCAAGCGCCCTCGGCGGAAAGAAAATTCATCGCCATGCCCAGCAGCAGGGCGAACAGCATCACCGGCGCACCGTAATGCTCGGACAGGAAGGTGGCGGCGGCGGCCACCACGCCGCAGGCCATCACCCCCGGAAAGAAGCCGCGGCCGCGCGTGCCGAGCAGGGCCAGGCTGCTCATGCCGCGGCAGCGCCCAGCAGGTGGTTCTGGTACTGGTCGCGCAGGCGATGCTTGAGCATCTTGCCGGTGGCGCCCAGCGGGATCGCGTCGACGAACACCACATCGTCGGGGGTCCACCATTTGGCAATCTTGCCCTCGAAGAACTGCAGCAGCTGCTCGCGCGTCAGCTCGGCGCCGGGCTTCTTCACCACGATCAGCAGCGGCCGCTCATCCCACTTGGCATGCTTGGCGGCAATGCAGGCGGCCATGGCCACGCCGGGATGGGCCATCGCGATGTTCTCCAGGTCGATCGAGCCTATCCACTCGCCGCCGCTCTTGATCACGTCCTTGGCGCGGTCGGTGATCTGCATGAAGCCGTCCACATCGATGGTGCAGACATCGCCGGTGGGGAACCACCCGTCCACCAGCACCGTCCCTGTATCTTCGGCGCCCGCGCCCCGCATGTACTCGGCCACGATCCAGGGGCCGCGCACCAGCAGCTCGCCGCTGGCCTTGCCGTCCCAGGGCAGCTCGCGGCCGTCCTCGCCAACGATCTTCATGTCCACGCCGAACACCGCCCTGCCCTGCTTGGCCTGGATGGCCTCGCGCTGCTCCTTGTGCAGCGCCAGCTGCTCGCGCTTGAGCACGCAGGCCGTGCCCAGGGGGCTGATCTCGGTCATGCCCCAGGCATGCAACACTTCGACCGCGTACTTGTCCTGGAAGGTCCGCATCATGGCCGGCGGACAGGCCGAGCCGCCGATCACGGTGCGCCGCATGGTGCTGAACGCCAGGCCATGGGCCTCCACATGGGCCAGCAGGCCCTGCCAGACCGTGGGCACGCCGGCGGAGACGGTGACGCCCTCGCTCTCGAACAGCTCGTGCAGGCGCTTGCCGTCAAGACCTGGCCCCGGCAGCACCAGCTTGGCGCCCACCATGCAGGCGGCATAGGGCAGACCCCAGGCGTTGACGTGGAACATCGGCACCACCGGCAGGATGGTGTCGCGCGCCGAGCAGCAGAGCGAATCGGGCAAGGCCACCGCATAGCTGTGCAGCACGGTCGAGCGGTGGCTGTAGAGCACGCCCTTGGGATGGCCGGTGGTGCCGCTGGTGTAGCAGAGACTGGAGGCGCGCTGCTCGTCCAGCTGTGGCCAGGCATAGACATCGCTGGCCGCATTCAGCAGCTCCTCGTAGCACAGCAGGCCCGGGACCTTGCTGTCGGCGGGCATGTGGGCGCGATCCGTCAGCGCGACGAAATGCCTGATGGTCTTGACCTTGGTGGCAATCGCTTCGATGAGGGGCAGGAAGCTGAGGTCGAAGAACAGCGCCTCGTCCTCGGCATGGTCGGCAATCCAGGCCATCTGGTCCGGATGCAGGCGCGGGTTGAGCGTGTGCAGCACGTGGCCCGAACCCGAGACGCCGTAATAGAGCTCCAGATGGCGGTAGCCGTTCCAGGCCAGGGTACCGACGCGCGCGCCCTCGCTCAGGCCCAGGCCGGCCAGGGCGTTGGCGACGCGGCGTGAGCGCGCCGCCAGCTCGCGAAAGCTGTAGCGATGAATGTCACCCTCGACCCGGCGCGAGACGATCTGCTGCGCGCCATGGTGGCGCTCGGCGTGCACCAGCAGGGAAGACACCAGCAGCGACTGCTGCATCATCAAGCCATTCATCGTCGATCACTCCGGGCATTGGGAATGCCCGGATTCTTGGACGAGACCGGATGCTGTGATTGCCGAGGCGTGACAGTGGCTTATCCGTCGGCGCCAGGCAGGGTAAACCATGAACGGTGGCCGATAAGCTGACGCGCCAGCGCGACGAGCACAGCAAGGACCAGGCCAAACGCCAAAGGAACGGTGATCGGATCTGCACAAACGCAGCGGTCTCGAGAGAGTCGGAGCCTCCGACAGCGGCTTCCCACGGCCCCCTCAGTCGGGCCGCGCTTAAGGCTCCTGTTCGGTTGCCGGGAGCACGAATTGGGCGGTGAACCTGCTCGCGCGCGGCGTGGCGATCTCGCGCTAATTCTCGCTGCGAGACGTCCGTCTCCATGCCACTGCGGCATACTTCCATAACTCCTGAGTTCAAGCCTACATGGTCCGAGCTGCACGTGGCCTACGAACTGGTGGAGACGAACGACGCAGGCCCGATGTACTCGGAAGGCTGGATAGACAGGACCGCACTAGCTTTGTTCAAGCGGACGGCCAATAGTCGAACGGCCCTGGGTGTGCACGCGCGCCATGGTGAAGAGACTAAGGAGCCTCCGCCGAAGCCTATGCCCTATGAGGATGCGCTCAGCTTGGTCCGCACCCTTGTGAGCCGATGGCTTGCGTACCGCGCCGGAAAGAAGTGAGCCAGCAGGTTCTTAGCAGCGGTGAAGTAGGTCGCGGCTGGGTATTGTTGACCGACCGCTTCTAGGCAAGCTACGTCGCAGGAGCGGCCGACAGCTCAGGGTCGATGGCGGACAGCCAGGGCAGGGCTAGAGCGGCGGGAAGGGATTCACGCCATCCGTGGGCAACTTGTGCATGCAGGCAACGAACAGCGGGTTGACGAGCCATCCATCGAGCCACTGCCGTACCGATGGCAAGTCCAGCCTCGCAAACCATCCCGGCTCCACAGCGGCGAACTGGCGAACGAAGGGCAGCACGGCCAAGTCGGTGGCGCACGGCGTGGCCCCTCCCAGGTAGGACGCCTTGTGCAGCCGTGCCTCAAGCGGTTCCAGAAGCACTCCCAGTGCCCTGTCGCGGTGTTCGTCTGGAGTGAGCATCTCATTTGCGTACCGTTGGGGGTACTTCCAGCGGTCCAGGTGACGCTTGAAATCGCCGTCATTTCGCTGCACAAGGTCAAGGTTCGCAGGCGACTGCGCCCTCGCCCACCAACCCTGTGCATCGGGTGCTGCCAGCGCCCAGCGCATGATGTCCCAACTCTCCTCGATCACGCAGCCATCGGGCAAGTGCAGCACCGGCACCGTAGCTTTGGGAGACAAGGCCAGCAAGCTTGCCGGCTTGTCGCGCAAGCTGACCTCCGCTGCCTCGAAGGCCTGTCCAGCTTGCAGCAACGCCATTCGAGCGCGCATCGCATAGGGGCAGCGGCGAAAGGTGTAGAGCCGAGGCAAGAGCGGGCCTGAGGCGCAGAGAGGTGCCCGCGGCGTCAGCGTCGATGGGTG
>Ga0208398_100383_pt1 | contig 32802 bp, 33 predicted proteins | sample LakWasMe79_HOW10_2_FD_183905 | JGI IMG/M metagenome (GOLD analysis project Ga0208398, IMG submission 183905) | Freshwater sediment methanotrophic microbial communities from Lake Washington under simulated oxygen tension - Sediment Metagenome... | ecosystem: Environmental > Aquatic > Freshwater >...
GCTTATCCGAGTGTTCTGCCAGTACAATTGTCATCATTGCCAAATGCCAGCTGTGTTCAGCGTCATTTTCGTGACGGTCGCTGTTGAATAATTTGGTTCTGCGTTGAATGTATTTCAACTTGTCTATCTCTTTTATGAAACTTACCTGTTTTAATAAATTGTCTGACTGCATTTTTTATAAGTTTTGAGAAGATTTAATTATTGGTCAAATAACTGCAAAATTAGAATATTTAGTTCTGGTATCACAGCGGGTCTGGTACTAAATTAAGCTCTATTGTTCGGGTTTGCTAAATCATCCCAAATACAAAAACAACTAATTGCTCAAATCCTTTATAGTGTATGTTAGGCGCAGTTTTTTTACTGTTCAGAAATTTCTTTTAATTTACCTAATGCTTGTGGATAGGTGTTATTGAAGTAATCCAAATATTCATCAATAGTATCCATCTCCACGGTTACGGTTGTAATGCCGTCATTTTCCTGAAAGCTGTAATTTTCGTGTCCGCCTGACCATTTTTCTACTTGTTCGCCTGTGGTTATTTCTGTTTCACCATCCAAAAATCCGTAATGACGAATGGAAATAAAATTGGCAGGTTTATGTTCTGCAATTTCCGAAACCATTCCACCTTTTTTACCGTTTTCATCTACTCCTGTAAAAAGGATTTTGCTTCCTTTGTTCCAACTACCCTCATAAGTAGAAGTTGGGTTAAAAGTTGCTGTCCAATATTCGTAAGTGGATTTGTTCTTTAAACCCAGCATCGTTTCATATACTTTTTGAGCTGATGCGTTTATTTCCTTTTTAAATTGTAATTTTTGCATTGCTTACTTTTTTTAAAAGTTTAAATCAGTTCCATATTTATAACTTAAATTCTTTTCAAAGTTTGTGAAATGTCTGCACGTTCGGTAAAATTGCAACTCATTAATCTACCTTGTTTACGATAGATTAGTCTGATAAATGTAAGGTTTTTATTAGTATATATTATATCTCTCTTAAAATTTTTTCCATCTTTTTACCTTTTGCCAATTCATCAATCAATTTGTCTAAGTACCTTGCTTGTTTCGTTAATGGATTTTCAATTTCTTCTATGCGGTAACCACAAATTACGCCTGTTATTAATTGAGCATTGGGATTCAAATTGGCTCTCTGAAAGAATGTTTCAAAAGTTACTTTTTCATCAATAAGTTCCTGCAGTCTTTTGTCGTCAAAACCCGTCAGCCATTCTATTACCTGATGCAGTTCTTCTTTTGTTCTGCCTTTGGTTTCTACTTTTTTGATATAGTGTGGATATACTGATGCAAAAATCAGTTTTGCTATTTTAGCATCGTGTTCGGGAGTTGTTTTCATATTCTAAACTTTAATTGAAAGTAGGTCCGTTCTAGATTGGGAGATAGTTTTTTGCGGTTAATTTCAGTATGTAACATTACAAAAATAAAAAGCAAAATAGAATCCTATTTTGCTTTTGAAAAGTAACGAATTGTTTTCGGTATTTTTAATACAGCATCTGTACCAGAGGAGAAGCCACAGCAGCAGCTGATTTTGGCAATAAAGCGGTCAAAGCTTGAAATTGTGCAGGGCTAACATTTTTTTTCATTTTAGCAATGAAAGATTCTCTGTTTGAAGTCATTTTGGATGTGTATCCTGCTTTGTCGGTGGCCATAGACGGCAAAAGATTTTTCTTTTTGTTCAGGGTTTCGTTTACCAATGATGTTATTGCTGGTTTTTGAGTATCTGTTAATTTTAATTTTGGACCCAATAATCCCATTACTTGGTTGGATATACTGGCAACGTTAAAGGATTTTGAAGTTGCTGTTGCGACGCCGACTGCAGATGATGCAGTGCTGGCCGCTTTTGTAATGCCTCCCACACTTTGTGCGTTTGCAAATGAAATGGCTCCTAAGAGAACGGCGGTAAGCAATAGTTTCTTTTTCATGATTTCTTTATTTAAGATAGTTTTTTTGAATTATAAAGATATGAAAAAATGTAAGTTTTTTATAAATTTTAATTGCTTAACTATTTGGTAATCATGTGCTTTGTTTAAGTATAAAAATCCAGGTCTAAGAACCGGGATTTTTTTGAGTGTTTTCCATTTGGAGAATATGAGCCATGTTTTTGATTAGATTGTCGTGTTTTTTTACAAATGGATTTTCCTCATCCCACACATAACCTGCGAGTACAGCGCATATTTTTCTTTTTACATCGGGGTTTTCAGGCTGATGGAAAAATAAGGTTTGCAGGTTTCCAGTGTACCACTCTTTTACATAAGTGGTAAAAACACCTATTCCTCTTTTCATATATCCGGTAAATTCGGTTTCCCAGTCCACGGTAATTCCCTGCGATTCTTTGAGGTAGAGTTTGGCTGCAAGCATACCGGATTCGGTAGCAAATGCAACACCCGACGAGAATACAGGATCCAAAAACTCGGAGCTGTTTCCTGTAAGTGCAAAACCGTCTCCGTACATTCTTTTGACGGATCGGGAGTAATTTTCCAATTTAACGGGTTCAAATATAAAGTCAACTCCGGCAAATCGTTTGATATAATAATCTGAAAGCTGAATGGCATTTTTCAGCGCCTCGGCATTGTCTTTATTGGCAGAAAGTGAATTGATAAAATCCGTTGGTCCCACAACGCCAAGGCTTGTATTGCCATTGGAGAAAGGAATTACCCAAAGCCAGACTTCGGTTTCGAGTATGTCAAATGAAATCATTGTGCCTTCCACACCTTCGGGACGGTTGATATCAACAACATGTGTGAAAATGGAGGAATGCGGGTCAAGCTTGGAAGGTGTGTCCAAGTCCAGAAGTCTTGGCAATACTCTGCCGTAACCACTGGAATCGATGATGAATTTTGCGTGAATTTCTTTTAAATTGCCTTCTTTGTCTTTTACAACGGTAGTCGAATTTTTTCCTTCAAAAGCCACAGAAATCACTTCCGATTCAAATTCCAGATCGATGCCTTTTCTTATTACTTCCTGCGCCATGGTGTTGTCAAAATCGGCTCTTGGCACCTGCCATGTCCAATCCCAGCCTTCCGAAAATTTATTGCTGAAATCAAAAACACAGATTTCTTCTCCACGGATAAACCGGGCTCCTAGTTTTTTTTCAAAATTCATGGCGTTCAGGCATTCGAATAATTCGGCTTCCGCAAAATGATCCATAACCCTTGGAATCAAGCTTTCTCCGACAACTATTCGGGGGAATTTTGTTTTTTCTACAACTTTAATTTTGACTCCTTTTTTATGAAGATACGAGGCAGAAACACATCCGGATGGTCCTGCTCCAATAATTAAAACATCTACGAATTCCTGTACCATTTATTTATTGCAGTTAAAGTTTTTGTAAAGAGTGAATAGTAATTTCAGTGCTATAAAATTCTTTTTTTACATTTAATCAATGTGTGGCTCATTCCAATCATTTCGTGCATTTCATCAACTATAAATCCGGCTTTGTCAATCACTTTCAAGATGTCTTCAGAATGGAACATTTGACTGTTGCCATTGGCAACCGCAGTAAAATAAAGTGATGTCGCGTGCAGGCTGTATGTTGATGCCTGAAATTTTTGTAAATCCCAAAACGTTTCCAAAATATAGAAACTGGCATCATCAGTCATGGCATCATGAGTTCTTTTGAAAATCGTGTATATTTCTTCCAAAGAAAAACAATCAATAAACTGGCTCATCCAAATGATGTCGAAACCTTTTGGGAAAGGGTTCGAATTGTTCAATAAGTTGTTGTCAATTGTAGAAATCCGGTCTTCCAATCCTGCTTTTGATATGTTTTTTCTCGCCACTTTGGTTTGCCCCGGTAAATCCATGATGGTGATTTTTACATTTTGGTCGTATGCGGCGCATTGCAATGAAAACTTTCCGGTATTGCCCCCAACATCCAAAAATGACTTTGGATTGTTTTTGAATAAAATAGGCATGATTTCCGGGAAAGTATAATCAGAATAAAAGTGGTCAAAGTCAAACCAGCTTTTTTTAATTTTTTCAGGCAGTTCAGATAAACCAACATAAACGGTGTCCCAGTTTCCCAGTTCTTTCAATCCTTCGGGTTTTCCATTTTTTATAGATTCTTCCAGATGATTTATCGCCAGATAATTTACATCTTGGGTGAAATCCATATTTATATTGGTCATTTTGTCTCTTAGTATAAAATAGCCTGTCTTTGTAAGTATGAATTCATTGTCTTTCAAATAAACCATTTCAAGACTTAAACCTGCTTCGAGCAAAATTTTCACACCATAAACACTTAGATTCAACTCTGATGCAATGGTTTCTATAGTTGCTTTTTTATTATTAAACAAGTATTCCAAAATGCCCAAATTCCGAAGTGACTTTGCTGCTTGAAACATAATTGGAGCAAATGCAATTTTTTGAGCGTCTAAATTTGCCTGGACAACATTTTTTTTATCAGAACCAAAATCTTTCATTCTTTAATTTATTATTTATAATGGTGTTGTAAGTATTTGTTATAGTGTAAATTATGTATGTTTTTCTGATTTTGGCAACAAAAAAAATACAGGTTTACTAATTTTAGCGATATTGTGCTACATTTGTTTATTCAAATTAACCACATTAAATTCTAAATAAAAATTAATTTTTAATATATTTAGTTGAAAAAATAATACAAATTGAATGAATACTATAAAGGAATTTTTAAGTCTAGAAGAGTTTGAATCTGTAATCTTTAATAATGATAAGATAAATATCAGTCAGGTAGTTTTAGACAGAGTTAATGAAAGTTTTGATTTTCTAAAAGAATTTTCAATTAATAAAATTATTTACGGAGTGAATACAGGTTTTGGACCTATGGCTCAATACCGTATTAAAGATGAAGACCGTATACAATTACAGTACAATTTAATACGAAGCCATGCTTCCGGTACAGGAAAACCATTGAATCGAACCTGTGTAAAAGCGGCAATTCTGGCTAGGCTAAATACACTTTCTTTAGGTAATTCAGGAGTTCATTCGTCAGTAATTCAATTGATGAAAGAATTAATTAATAGAGATATTACGCCATTGATTTTTGAGCACGGCGGAGTAGGAGCCAGTGGTGATTTAGTGCAGCTGGCACATTTGGCTTTGGTTCTTATCGGTGAAGGAGAGGTTTTTTATAAAGGAGAAAGAAGACCTACCCAAGAGGTTTTTGCTATAGAAAAACTGGAGCCTATTCAAGTTGAAATCAGAGAAGGTCTGGCTTTGATGAACGGAACTTCCGTAATGACCGGAATTGGTGTTGTCAATGTGCATCATGCCAATAAATTATTGGATTGGTCAATTAAATTTTCCTGCGCCATAAATGAAATGGTTCAAGCTTATGACGACCATTTTTCGGAAGAATTAAACAATACAAAACGTCATAAAGGGCAGAGAGAAGTAGCTTTGAGAATGCGTACAAATCTATCAGACAGTACTTTAATCAGAAAAAGAGAAGATCATTTGTATTCTGGAGAAAATACGGAGGATGTTTTCAAAGAAAAAGTTCAGGAGTATTATTCATTGCGCTGTGTACCTCAGATTTTGGGGCCAATACTTGAAACCATTGGCAATACAGCTTCTATTTTGGAAGAAGAGTTTAACTCGGCAAATGACAACCCGATTATTGATGTAAAAAATAAACATGTATATCATGGAGGTAATTTCCACGGTGATTATATTTCGCTGGAAATGGATAAGCTGAAAATTGCGGTTACCAAATTGACAATGCTGGCCGAACGTCAGTTAAATTATTTATTGAATTCAAAAATAAACGAAATTTTTCCTCCATTTGTGAATTTAGGAACTTTGGGATTCAATTTTGGAATGCAGGGAGTACAGTTTACAGCAACTTCTACAACTGCAGAGAGTCAGATGTTGTCGAATCCTATGTATGTACACAGTATTCCAAACAATAATGATAATCAGGATATTGTAAGTATGGGGACTAATGCAGCGGTTATTGCTTCAAAAGTAATTGAAAATGCATTTGAAGTACTGGCTATCGAATTAATCACGATTGTTCAGGCGGTTGATTATCTGGAACAAAAAGACCAGATTTCATCTGTGACCAAAAAAATATATGATGATATTCGTATCATTATTCCAAGATTTGAAAAAGATCAGGTAATGTATCCTTTTGTACAAAAGGTAAAAGATTATTTGATTAACAACTAAAATCAGAAATCTAAAATCCACAATTTAAAATAAAATTATGAAATGTGCATTGGTAACAGGAGGTTCTAGAGGAATTGGTAACGCTATTTGTGAAAAATTATCACAGGACAGCAATTATCATATTTTGATTAACTATTATTCCAATAAAGAAGAAGCCGAAAATACATTAGAAAAAGTAATTGCAAACGGTGCAACGGGAGAAATTCTAAAATTTGATGTAGCCAATTTTGATGAAGTGCAATCAGTATTGACACAATGGCAAGAGGCAAATCCTGAAGCAATTGTAGAAGCTATTATAAATAATGCTGGAATTACCAAAGACGGGCTATTCATGTGGATGAGTCAGGAAGACTGGTCAAGCGTTATTAATACCAGTTTGAATGGTTTTTTTAATGTGACTAATTTTTTTATGCAAAAAATGCTGCGAAACAAATACGGCAGAATTGTGAATATTGTTTCGCTTTCGGGTGTAAAAGGAACTGCAGGACAAACAAATTATTCTGCGGCAAAAGGGGCAATGGTTGCGGCAACAAAGGCTTTGGCACAAGAAGTAGCCAAAAGAAATATTACTGTCAATGCGGTAGCTCCAGGTTTTATTAGAACAAACATGACAAGTCATCTTGATGAAAAAGAATTGGTTAAAATGATTCCGGTGAACCGTTTTGGCGAAGCCGAAGAAGTTGCAGATTTGGTGAGTTTTTTGGTTTCCAAAAAATCAAGCTATATTACAGGTGAAGTCATCAATATAAATGGTGGAATTTATTCATAAATAACAATAAAGAAAATGAATAAAAGAGTAGTCATCACAGGAATGGGAATTTATTCCTGCATCGGAACATCGTTAGATGAAGTAAAAGATTCATTGTATCAAGGTAAATCTGGTATTTCATTTGATGCTGACCGAAAAGGATTTGGTTTTCAGTCTGCTTTGACAGGGATGGTTCCGAAACCGGATTTGAAAAATCTGCTGACCAGAAGACAAAGAATAAGTCTCGGGGAAGAAACCGAATATGCTTATATGGCAACGGTTGAAGCCTTGAAAAATGCCAATATCGACGATGCTTTCTTTGAAGTGAATGAAGTGGGAATTATGTATGGCAATGACAGTGCCTCGAAATCTGTGATTGAAGCGACTGATATTATCCGGGAGAAAAAAGATTCTGCATTAATTGGTTCAGGAGCAATTTTCAAATCGATGAATTCAACTGTCACGATGAATCTTTCGACTATTTTTAAAATGAAAGGGATTAATCTAACGATTAGTGCAGCCTGTGCCAGTGGATCGCACTCTATTGGATTGGCCTATTTTTTAATCAAAAGTGGTTTTCAGGATGTTATTATTTGCGGAGGCGCGCAAGAAATAAATAAATATGCCATGTGCAGTTTTGATGGTTTGGGTGTTTTTTCTCCCAGAGAGGATGAGCCAACCAAAGCCTCAAGACCTTTTGATATTAACCGCGACGGTCTGATTCCAAGTGGAGGAGGGGCTACTTTAATTTTAGAATCGTATGAGTCGGCTATAAAAAGAGGTGCTCCAATTCTTGCTGAAGTTGTGGGGTACGGATTCTCTTCCAATGGCGGTCATATTTCGACACCAAATGTAGAAGGACCTTCGACAGCAATGCAAAGAGCATTGGATGAAGCAGGAATAAAAGCAAGTGAAGTGGATTACATTAATGCCCATGCTACATCAACTCCTGTAGGTGACGATAATGAGGCCAAAGCTATCTTTAAAGTCTTTGGAGAAAGCAATCCTTATGTGAGCTCTACTAAGTCAATGACCGGTCACGAATGCTGGATGGCAGGTGCCAGCGAAGTCATTTATTCGATATTAATGATGCAAAATGATTTCATTGCGCCAAACATTAATTTGGAGACACCCGATGAAGATGCCGCAAAATTAAATTTGGTTAAAACCACTTTAAATAAAAAAATTGACATATTTTTGTCGAATTCCTTCGGTTTTGGAGGTACAAATTCCGCATTAGTAGTTAAAAAGTATAAAGAAAATAATGAAATGAGCATTCCTTAAATTGGTTATAAACACCGATTTTGATATGCAAATTACATGTTTCCAATAAAAGAAATATTAAAGAATAAATGAATAAAGAAGCAATCATAGAGAAGATTAATGATTTTTTAATTGATGAATTTGAAGTAGATGGAGATGATATTCAGTCAGATGCAAATTTAAAAGTTACTTTGGGATTGGATAGTTTGGACTATGTAGATTTAGTTGTATCTATTGAATCAAACTTTGGCGTGAAATTAGTTGAAGCAGATTTTGTAGGAATTGATTCATTTCAGGATTTCTATGATCTAATTGAAAATAAGCTTAAAAATAAAGCATAATTTGTGTTTTTCTGGATGTGAGAGCATTCTGCAATCTAAAATCTACAATTCAAAATGAGTCAGTGGGATGGTAAATCTAAAGGGACTGTTTTAGGGTACAAAATTTTTGTTTTTTTTATCAAAAAAGTTGGAATTAAAGCAGCCTATCTTGTCCTTTATTTTGTAGCAACTTATTATTTTTTGTTCCTAAAAAAAAGCAATGCCTCAATCTTTTATTATTTTAGAAAAAGATTAGGGTATTCGTATTTCAAGTCAAAAAGAATGGTTTTTAAAAGTTACTATACTTTTGGACAGACCATTATTGATAAAATTGCCATTGGTGCCGGATTGAAAGACAAGTTTACCTATGAACATGACGGAGGCGAAATTATTCTCAGACTTTTGAAAGAAAAAAAAGGCGGGGTGATGATAAGCGCGCATATGGGAAATTTTGAAATAGCCGAACATTTTTTCAGTGAGGTTGATGTCAATTTTCAGATAAACCTTGTTACGACTGATTTAGAGCATTCTGCAATAAAAAATTACCTGGAGAGTATTACTCAAAAACCGACGATAAATTTCATATTGATCAGTGATGATTTGTCGCATATTTTTGAAATCAATTCAGCTCTAGCCAGAAATGAGCTCGTTTGTTTCACCGGCGACAGGTATTTTGAAGGCGTAAAAGCGTTAAGCGAAAAATTATTGGGTGAGGAAGCTCTTTTCCCTGCAGGACCTTTTTTAATATCTTCCCGCTTAAAAGTTCCTGTGGTTTTTGTGTATGTAATGAAAGAACCTAATCTGCATTATCATCTTTATACGCGAGAAGCCAAAGTAAAACACCGTGATGAAAAAGGATTGCTGAAAGAATATACGGAAAGTGTTGAAATGATGGTTGAAAAATATCCATTACAGTGGTTTAACTATTTTGATTTTTGGAATAAAATTGAAAATCAATAATTTTTTTAAATTTTTTGAAGCCTAAAAACTCGTGGCTTATAGGGAAACCATTTTAAAAACGAACCTTCTATTCTTTATGTCTCGAATTCATAAAAAACCGTATTGTATTTTTATGAATTTGATAATTTTACTTTAGTTGATTGAAGTTTAGTTTGTTGTGGGCTGTTTTCAGCGTTTTGTTAACCAATATTTTTTTTGTTAAGAAAGAAATAAAATAGTAATTAGGATTAATTATAAATTTTGAGTTATTTTCGTTTTTATAAATGAACCCCTCAAAATGAAAAACGTTCTTGTAATCTATTATTCCCAATCTGGACAGCTTGAATCCATTGCCCGAAATATAGCAAAGCCTCTTTTGAATTCAGATACTATAAATGTGTTGTTTCATGAAATTCAATTGGAGAAATCATTTCCATTTCCTTGGAACAATGAAGCTTTTTTTGGGGCTTTCCCGGAATCTTTTCTGCAGATTCCAACTGCTTTGAAACCTGTTCCGGAAGAAATAATGAATACCAAATTCGATTTGATTTTGTTGAATTATCAGGTTTGGTATTTAACACCTTCAATTCCCGTGAATTCTTTCTTAAAAAGCCCGGAAGCCAAAGTATTATTGAACAATACTCCAATTGTGACTATTAACGGCTCCAGAAATATGTGGGCGATGGCACAGGAAAAAGTGAAACTTTTATTGAAGCAAAATAATGCACTGCTGAAAGGAAATATTGCATTGGTGGATAGAGTGGGGAATTTAATAAGTGTTATCACCATTGTGGAATGGATGTTTTCAGGAGTAAAGAAAAAATACCTCGGAGTTTTTCCTTTGCCGGGTGTTTCGGATAAGGATATAAATGAATCTACAAAATTTGGAGACGTAATTCTTTCAGGATTGAATGAAAATAATTTAGATAATCTACAGTCCAAATTGGTTGCTGTTGATGCAGTTAAAGTCAGTTCTTACCTGATTACAGTGGATAGAACGGCTAATAAAATTTTTACAAAATGGTCTAATTTTATCATTAATAAAGGAGATTCGAGAAAGTCCTGGCTTAAGATTTTTAAGGTCTATTTGTTATTGGCTATTTGGTTAATATCACCAATAGTTTATATCTTGCACGTTCTTACTTATCCGTTGAAAATTCAAAAAATAAGGAAAGAATTAGAATATTATAAAGGAGTAAATTAGATTATTATGTTTGATGTTTATATTACAAAAGCGGCTAAATGTTTGCCGAATGACGCTATTTCCAATGAAGAAATGGAAGATTATTTGGGCTTGATAAATGAAACCGCATCCAAGGCCCGAAGACTGATATTAAGAAACAATAAGATTGTCAGCAGATATTACGCTTTGGACAAAAACGGAAAAAGCACTCATAATAATGCCGAAATGACTAACAATGCCATACAAGGATTGTTTGATAAAAATTTCACAGCACAGGACATGGAATTATTGTCTTGCGGTACAACAACTCCAGATATTTTGGCCCCTTCGCATGCAGCTATGGTTCATGGATTGCTGAAAAATAAATCATTGGAATTGAATTCTTCCACAGGTGTATGCTGTGCAGGAATGAATGCTTTAAAATATGGATATTTATCAATAAAGTCGGGTAATACACAAAATGCGGTTTGTACCGGTTCCGAGCGGATTTCTACCTGGATGCAGGCTGATAAATATGAGAGCGAGCTTGATAATTTAAAAAAATTGGAGGAACAGCCGATTCTGGCGTTCAAAAAAGATTTTTTGCGTTGGATGCTGTCTGATGGTGCTGGAGCTTTTTTATTGGAAAATAAGCCAAACGGAGCTATCTCTTTGAAAGTGGAATGGATGGAGGCTTTCTCTTATGCATACGAACTGGAAACCTGTATGTATGCAGGAGGTGATAAAATGGAAAACGGCGAAATAAAGTCATGGAACGATTATAATCCTGATCAATGGCTTAATGAGTCTTTGTTTGCTTTCAAACAGGATGTTAAATTATTGGATGAATTTATTTTGGTCAAAGGTTCTCAAAGTATGGGTGAGGCTTTATCAAAAAACAACGTTTCGGCCTCCGAAATTGATTTCTTTCTGCCGCATGTTTCTTCCCACTATTTTGTGGAGGGATTAAATAAGGCACTGGAGGAAAAAGGTATGGTTATACCAATGGAAAAATGGTTTATGAATCTGGCTTATGTAGGGAATGTAGGCGCTGCTTCAATTTATCTGGCTTTAGAAGAATTAATGAATTCCGGAAAATTGAAAAAAGGAAACAAAATACTTTTATCTGTTCCTGAGAGTGGCCGTTTTTCTTATGCCTATGCTTATTTAACGGTTTGTTAATGGCAGCGCTTGGAAACACTCCACTGGGAGATAAAGATTTTGTAGAAACTTTAATTCCGCAAAGATTCCCGTTTGTAATGGTGGATAAACTGTACTCTTATTCGGAGACAGAATTGGTTTCAGGATTTACAATACCAAGTGATGCTCTTTTTCTGGAAAATGATACTTTTCTTGAGTCAGGAATAATTGAGCACATGGCGCAATCAGTGGCACTGCATACGGGCTATCAGTTTTTTTTGAGAAACGAACAGGCACCAACCGGTTATATCGGTTCTGTAAAAGATATTGAAATAAACCAATTGCCCAAACTTCATGACGAAATAAGGACAACCGTTTCTATATTGCAGGAATTTGGAGGAATTACTTTGGTTGATGTGGTTACGAAAATGAACGATGTTGAAATAGCCAAAGGTCAAATGAAGACTGTTTTGGCTAAATAACTTAGGACTCTGTGAATAAAAAAGAAACTTCAAATCCAGTTGATATTAAAAAATATTTGCCACACCGCACGCCTATGCTGATGGTGGATTTAATTTTGGAAATGGACGACGAGCAAGTCGAAACCGTTTTTGAGATTAAAGTAGGCAATATATTTCTGGAGAATGGTTTTTTTACAGAATCCGGCTTAGTTGAAAACATGGCTCAAACCTGCTCATCTGTAGTTGCCAAAGATTATTTTATTGATGAAAATTATAATGATAAGAAAGATGTGAATGTAGTTGGGTTTATCAGTGGAATCAAAACATTGAAGATTCATACTTTGCCACAGGTCGGGGATGTTATTTATACAAAAGCGCTGTTAGTATCCAAGTTTATTACAGATTCGTATAGCTTGTGTACTATGAAGAGTCAGACTTTTAGAGCTGATGAACTGCTTTTGGAAGGTGAAATCACATTATTTATTCAAGAAAATAAATCAGAAAAATAGTATGAAAAAAGAAGAAGTTCCTCAAGACAAAGGCAATCTTTCCAATAAAAATATGAAAGAGCTGGTTTATGCCACAGATGAAAACGGTAATTATACGACTGCTTTGAGCAGTGGTTGGGAGCCAAAAACTATTGCGCTTTCCAACTCTATCGAAGAAATCAGCGAACGAATTGCGATTGCAAAAGCGCAGGTTGAGAATAATGAAATGAGTCCGATTTTTTACTACATGGAATTCTGCAGAATGGATATTGGGGTGCTTTCGAGTTATGTAGGCATGTGGCAATGGCGAGTGAAAAGACACTTCAAACCCAAAGTTTTCGCCGGATTGAGTGATGCTGTTTTAAAAAAATATGCGGAATCATTCAATATTACTGTCGAAGAATTGAAAAATTTTAAAACCAATTAATGGAAACCAATTTTACACATCATCAATCAGCCCATTGTGAGAATGGAGTTGCTTCCAATTTATTAAAGCATAATGGACTGAATATTAGCGAACCAATGATTTTCGGAATTGGTTCCGGGCTTTTCTTTGTTTATTTGCCTTTTTTAAAAGTGAATTATGCGCCGGCCATCAGTTACAGACCGATGCCGGGTCAAATTTTTAATAAAGCTGCCAAACGTTTAGGTTTAAAAATAAAAAGACAAAAATTTTCCAGCGAAGCCAATGCTGTTAAAGTTTTGGACGAAAATTTAAAAAATAATATTCCTTCGGGCTTACAGGTTGGAGTGTATAATTTGACCTATTTTCCAGATGAATACCGTTTTCATTTCAATGCCCACAATTTAGTGGTTTACGGGAAAACAGAAACAGATTATTTAATAAGTGACCCGGTTATGGAAAATGTAACGACACTGACTCATTCCGAATTGAATAAAGTTCGTTTTGCCAAAGGTGCTTTTGCTCCCAGAGGCCAAATATATTACCCGATTCAAGTTCCTGCCAATGTCGATTTGAAAGGAGCGATTATCAAAGGAATCAAAAATACCTGCCGTGATATGCTGGCTCCAATGCCGATAATAGGTGTTCGCGGTATCCGTCTTGTAGCCAGACTGATTAAAAAATGGCCTGTGAAAGAAGGAACGAAGAAAGCCAATCATTATTTGGCTCAAATCGTCAGAATGCAGGAAGAAATAGGAACAGGCGGAGGAGGTTTCCGATTTATATATGCGGCCTTTTTACAGGAAGCATCTGTTATTTTAGGAAATGACGAACTACAGACTTTATCACTTGAAATGACAGCCATAGGTGATTTATGGAGAGATTTTGCTGTAGAAGCTTCGCGTGTTTACAAAAACAGAAGTACGAAAGTTGATGTTTACAATACGCTTTCGGACGAACTTTTGGCCATTGCCGATAAAGAAGAAGCATTTTTTAAGAAACTGAAGAAAGCAATTAGCTAAAAAGGACTCACATTTGAAATCCATTATCCAAATATCAAATCTGTCAAAAATCTACAAAGATGCCGAAATGTATTCTTTGGATAACTTTTCTTTGGATATAAAAGAAGGGCAGATTTTTGGTCTGCTGGGGCCAAACGGTGCCGGAAAAACTACTTTAATTTCAATACTTTGCGGGCTGATAAAACCTACTTCAGGTTCTTTTACAATTGATAATTTGGTCTACGACAAAAATACAAATGACATACAAAAAATCATTGGTGTTGTGCCACAGGAATACGCTTTGTATCCAACTTTAACAGCCAGGGAAAATTTAGAGTATTTTGGGAGTATGTACGGTTTAAAAGGAAATAATCTTAAAGAGAAAGTGATTGACAGCCTTGATTTTTTAGGACTTTTGAAATTCGCCGACAAGCGCATTGAGACTTTTTCGGGAGGAATGAAACGACGCGTCAATTTGATTGCAGGAATTCTGCACAATCCTAAAATACTTTTTCTTGATGAACCTACAGTAGGCGTAGATGTACACTCTAAAAATGTTATCATAGGTTATCTTAAAGAACTCAATAAAAGCGGGACTACCATTATTTATACTTCGCATCATTTATCGGAGGCGCAGGATTTTTGTACCGATATTGCCATAGTGGATCACGGAAAAATTTATGCCGAAGGAACGCCTAAGGATTTAATTGGTGCTACCGCTAATGCCAGAAATCTGGAAGATGTTTTTATTTCATTAACCGGAAAAGAGTTGAGGGATGCTGTATAAACTTTGGATGTCTGTTTATAAAGAATTCCTGCTGCTGAAACGGGATATGGGAGGTGTAATTACTCTTTTTTTAATGCCTTTGGTATTAATTATAACAGTTACGCTCATTCAGGACAGCAGTTATAAAAAAGGAAATGAGTCCAAAATTCCAATTCTTTTGGTTGATTATGACAAAGGAAATGTTTCCAAGACAATTTTTGACAATTTGCAAAAGAGCAAGGTTTTTAGTGTTGTTACAGCGATTGATAATGTACCGCTTACCGAGACTGTTGCGAAGGAAGCCGTTTTTAAAGGGAAATACCAAATGGCTGTTATTATTCCGTCACATTTGAGTGCTGATTTGCAGGAAAAAATTGATCAGAATGTTCAAAAAATAGTGAGCAGTTTAGGGTTTGCAGATTCATCGGCAGTAAAACCAAAAGCTAAATTGGTGAATCAAAAAGAAGTCAGACTCTATTTTGACCCAGCTGTAGAGCTGAGTTTTAAAGCCGGAGTGATGAACGGGATTGACAAAATGATTTCCCAGATAGAAACCAAATCAATTTATACTGCTTTTCAGGAGCAGTTAGGGGAAGAGGATTCCAAATTTGAACAAAAAAGCTTTATTACGTTCAAAGAGATTGTTCCTAAAATCAATAACAAAGATATTACTCCAAATTCGGTGCAGCATAATGTTCCGGCTTGGACGCTTTTTGCAATATTTTTTATTGTGATTCCGCTGTCGATTAATATGGTAAAAGAAAAATCACAAGGAACTTTTGTCCGATTGCGTACTAATCCCGTTCCGAATGCAGTTGTTTTGGGAGGAAAAACGGTGATGTATTTAATTATTTGCCAGTTTCAGTTTTATATGATGGTTGTAGTTGCGGTATTTCTGTTTCCTAGATTGGGATTGCCGGCACTTAATGTGGAAGGAAATCTTACTTTGATGAGTATAGTGGCTTTATTTTCGGGGCTTGCAGCTATTGGTTTCGGAATTTTAATTGGAACTATTGCCAAAACACAGGAACAGTCCGCTCCTTTTGGTGCAACTTCAGTAATTATTTTGGCAGCTGTCGGCGGGGTATGGGTTCCTGTATTTGCAATGCCCAAAATAATGCAGGTCATTGCGCAATCCTCACCTATGAACTGGGGACTTGAAGCATTTTATGATGTACTTTTGCGTAACGGAACATTCTGGGATTTGGTTCCGGAATTATTTTTATTAGTTGCATTTTTCGTAGTTACCACAACATTAGCATTGCTTTATGACAAGAAGAAAAGAGCTGTATAATGACGCAACCGGTTTGACCGTTTCTGAAGAGATTCGAGTGCGGTTTAACGAGACTGACCCACTGGGAATAGTGTGGCACGGCTATTATATTACCTATTTTGAAGATGGAAGAGAAGCTTTTGGCCGTCATTACGGAATTTCCTATTTGGATATTGCCGATAGTGGTTATACTACTCCAATTGTAAAATCGGTTTGTGAACATAAATTATCATTGCGTTATGGCGATGTGGTCCGTATAGAAACCACAATGATTGATACGCCCGCTGCAAAAATGATTTTTAGATATACCATATTTGATGCCAAGAATGAAATTGCCTGTACTGGCGAAACCGTTCAGGTTTTTTTGGACGGTAAAGGTGAATTAATGTTGACAAATCCTCCATTTTATGAAGAATGGAAAAAAAAGGTGGGATTGATAAAATAAAATGATTTTTTTTACTCATACAAAGAGTTTGAAAATGAAAATACACTTTGCGTCTCTGCGCCTTTGCGAGCCCAATTTCACGCAAAGGCGCAGAGTCGCAAAGAATTGAAAGTTAATAGTCGTATAAAATTGAATGATAAAAGAAGTTTACATAACCGAAACAAACTGCATTACGCCCATTGGGTTTGATGTGGCTTCCAATATAAAAAATATCAGGAATGCTGTTTCAGGAATTCAACTGCATGACAAGCCAAAATTGTTCAATGCACCATTTTATGCTTCAATTATAAATGATTCCGATTTGGATTTGGCTTTCGCCAAAGTGACTTCGACAGAAAACTACTCCAGATTGGAAAAAATGATGATTTTGGCTTTGGAACCAATCATTAAAAAATCAAAAGTTCTTTTTAATGAACGGACAGTCTTTATACTTTCCACCACAAAAGGCAACGTTACGGCTCTGGAAACTGAAAATGTAGGATCTGCTTATTTAAATCAACTGGCAAAAACGATTGCAGTTTTTTTCGGATTTAAAACAGAACCTATAGTAGTTTCAAATGCCTGTGTTTCGGGAATATTGGCGGTTTCGGTGGCCAAAAGATTAATTCAGGCTGAGTTGTATGATAACGCATTTATAGTAGCTGGAGATGAGGTTTCTAATTTTATTGTATCAGGATTCAATTCGTTTCAGGCGATGAGTGATTTGCCCTGCAAACCGTATTCCATAAACAGAAACGGAGTAACTCTGGGAGAAGCAACAGCAGCCGTTTTGGTTTCTTCAAATAAAGAAAAGGCTAAAATAAAAATTGCCGGAGATAGTTCGATTAATGACGCGAATCATATTTCTGGACCTTCGAGAACAGGTGAGGGGCTTTACAGAAGCATTCAAAAAGCTTTGGCAGAAGCCAAAATAAATGCAAACCAAATTGATTATATCTCTGCGCATGGCACAGCAACTCCGTTCAATGATGAAATGGAAGCTATAGCCTTGAACCGATTGGGACTGGAAAATGTTCCGGTCAACAGCTTAAAAGGTTTCTACGGACATACTTTGGGTGCTTCGGGATTGTTGGAAACCGTTATATCGATTCAGTCGGCATTAGAAAATAAATTGTTTGTTTCATTGGGATTTGACGAAATTGGAGTGAGCCAGCCGATTACTATTATCCAAAAAAATGAAGATGCAACTATTCAGTATTTTCTAAAAACAGCATCAGGTTTTGGAGGCTGTAATACGGCAGTTGTATTCGAAAAAGTAAATTAATGACAGCAGATAAAAAGTATATAAAATCCTTTTGCATCATTCAGAACAATCAAGTTTGGCTGAATGGAGAAGTTGTTTTTGAAACGGAGCCAACTGTTTTTTCTGATTTTTCAAAGAAAACGTATCAGTTTCTGGAAATGAATTATCCTAAATTTTTTAAAATGGATAATTTGAGTAAATTAGCTTTTTTGGGATCAGAATTACTTTTGAAAACAGAAAGCAATTCTTTAGAAGAAAATAGTACAGCATTGGTATTTGCAAACAAATCATCTAGTTTGGATACCGATGTAAAATATCAGAATTCAATTTCGGATCCGGAAAATTATTATCCGAGTCCGGCAGTTTTTGTTTATACTCTGCCAAATATTTGTTTGGGGGAAATTAGTATCAGGCATCAATTGAAAAGCGAAAATTCTTTCTTTATATTTGCGAATTACAACCCCGTTTTTATGGAGAAATACAGCAATATTCTTTTGGAAACAGAAAAGGCAGATAAAGTTTTGTGTGGCTGGGTTGAATATTATAATGAAGATTACAAAGCCTTTCTGTATTTAGTTGACAGGGAAGGCGAATTAGAACACAATCAGGAAATATTAAAGAAACTATACAATAAATAATTATGGAAGCATTAAAGCAAGAATTAAAAAGTAAAATCATTGAAGTACTTAATCTGGAAGATGTAGCAGTAGCAGATATAAATGATAATGATGCCTTATTTGGTGATGGATTAGGGCTTGATTCTATTGATGCGTTGGAACTTATTGTGATGCTTGATAAAGATTACGGAATTAAATTAGTTGACCCAAAAGAAGGGAAAGTTATTTTTAAATCTATAGAGACAATGGCTGCTTATATTGACGAAAACAGAGTTAAGTAATTTTAGATTTTAGTGCCGGTAGTTTTTTGAAGCATGAAATAAATCGGTTTTAAGAAATATTCTCCCGCTTTTCGTTGCAATCTTATAAGCCGAACCCCGGCTTATAAGGATTTTCACTGCAATCGGGGCTAAAATCAACATTCTGCTTTTTTTGAACTATTCAAAAAAGCAATCTAAAATCTGCAATCTAAAATCTAAAATGGTAAAAGGCGTAGCCATAACAGGAATGGGTATAATTTCTTCAATCGGGAATTCGGTTGAGGAGAATTATAATGCGTTGTTACAAAACCAAACCGGGATTACCACTGTCGAAAATATTGCGACAGCACATGCTGATGTAATAAAGGTTGGTGAAATCAAGAAAACCAATCAAGAGCTGGCTGAAGAACTGCAGTTAGCGAAAGATAATAATTTTTCCAGAACGGCAATGCTGGGCACAATTGCGGCCAAACAAGCGGTAAAAAATGCAGGGATAAGTTCTATTAATGAATATAGAACCGGGCTAATTTCGGCTACCAGCGTGGGCGGAATGGATATGACGGAGCGTTATTACCACGAATATTTTGATAATCCCGAAGTAGTAAAATACATTGGCAGTCATAATGCCGGCGATAATACTGATAAAATTGCTTCTGAACTAGGTTTGAAAGGTATGGTGACCACAATCAGTACGGCCTGTTCATCAGCTGCAAATGCTATTATGCTGGGAGCACGATTGATAAAATCAGGTAAGCTGGATCGTGTTATTGTCGGTGGAACCGATGCTTTGTCGAAGTTTACAATTAACGGTTTCAAAACGCTTATGATTTTGTCTGATAGTTACAACAGCCCGTTTGATAATAACCGGAACGGTTTGAATTTGGGTGAAGCGGCTGCTTATTTAGTTTTAGAATCAGAGGAATTGGTTAGAAAAGAAAATAAAAAAGTTCTGGCAAGAGTTTCCGGTTATGCAAATGCCAATGATGCTTTCCATCAAACGGCTTCTTCTGAAAATGGTGAAGGTGCTTTTTTGGCGATGAAAAAAGCGTTTAAAATTGCGCAATTGCAACCGGAACAAATCGATTATATCAATGTTCACGGGACAGCAACGCCTAATAATGATTTGTCCGAAGGTCGAGCAATTGCCAGATTATTTGGTGAAAGTAAAGTTCCAGACTTTAGTTCAACCAAACCTTTTACGGGACATACTTTGGCGGCTGCGGCTGCTATTGAGGCGGTTTACAGTGTATTGGCTATCCAGAACAACGTGGTTTTCCCGAATCTGAATTTTAAGACTCCGATGGAAGAATTTAATCTGATACCGCAAACGGATTTAAAACATGCAACTATAGAACACGTACTTTCGAATTCCTTTGGATTTGGTGGAAACTGTTCAACTCTTATATTTTCTAAAAGCGAATAGGAACAACGTATGAAAAAGACATACATCAATGGACTAGGTTGTATTTCGGCTCAAAAAACGTTTGACACTGTTTTTTTGGAAGAAGCAGAATTAAATGTAACTGATACTATTCTGCCATTAAAAGCACCTGTTTACAAAGATTTTATTCCGCCTGCTGCCATCAGAAGAATGGCCAAAGGAGTGAAAAACGGAATTGTGGCTTCCACTCTTGCCTTAAGAGAAGCGGGATTGGAAACCGTTGATGCCATTATTACAGGAACGGGAATGGGTTGCATCGAAGATTCCGAGAAGTTTTTGAAAACTATTTTGGATAATGACGAGCAATTCCTGACTCCGACTTCGTTTATCCAATCAACACACAATACTGTTGGAGGGCAAATTGCTTTGGGCTTGCAGTGTAAAGCCTATAATCTGACGTATGTGAACGGCGCAGTTTCTTTTGAATCGGCACTTTTTGATGCCAAAATGATGATTGAAGAGGAAGAAGCTTCCGGTATTTTGGTCGGCGGAATTGATGAAACTGCTGATTATACCATGTCATTGTTCCGATTGGCAGGTTTTATAAAAAAAGAAAATCAAGGGCCTTATTCGGTTTTAGAATCTACTACAAAAGGAGTTGTTTTGGGTGAAGGAGCTGTTTTTTTTGTTCTTGAAAATGAAAAGAAAGAGAACACGATTGCCGAAATTTTGGATGTAGAAATTATCAATAAATTAGAGATAGCAGAAGTTGAAAGCAGTATCATTTCTTTTCTTGCTTCGAAAGGTTTGGATATTGCTGCTATTGATGCCGTTTTACTGGGTTATAGCGGCGATGTGGATTCTGATTTGTATTTTAATAATCTATCTAAAAATACTTTTGCAAATATCCCGCAAGGATATTATAAGCATTTGAGCGGTGAGTATGATACCGCTTCGGCATTTGGACTGTGGGTTGGAACCAAAATAATTCAAACCCAAAATGTTCCTGATATTGTAAAGCTGAATGCATTGGACAAACAATCCTATAAAACGATTCTGTTATACAATCAGCGTAACGGAATTGACCATAGTTTCACTTTAATATCCGGCTGTTGAAACATAAAATCGTAAACTTTTTTTTTGTTTCGGTTCTATTACTGTTGACTTTTTTAAGTTTTAATGCAGTAGTAGAAATCAAGTATTTTGTGATTACTGCTTGCCTTTGGTTTTTGACAGTCTTCTGGGGTTCCGCATTTATCGCATCCAATTATCATGTTAAAACCTACTGTGGGAATCCATTGGAAACCGAAAAAAAAATTGCTTTAACATTTGATGACGGGCCTCATGAAATGTCCCTTTTGGTTTTGGAACTTTTGAAAAAATATAATGTCAAAGCCACATTTTTCTGTATTGGAAAAAATATAGAATTACATCCCGAAATTTTAAAAAAAGTAATAGCAGAAGGGCATACAGTGGGAAATCATACGTACAGCCATTCTCCTTTTTTTGATTTTTACAGAAAAAATAAAGTGATTGCCGAAATCAAAAGAACCGATGATTTGATAACTTCTGTTTCGGGAGAAAAGCCGGTTTTGTTTCGCCCGCCTTATGGAGTTACGAATCCTTCTATCCGCAGGGCATTGGCTGTTACGAATCATAAAACGATTGGCTGGAATATCCGCTCCCTGGATGGAATTTCTGAAAAAAGAAATTTTCTGTTGAATCGAATTATCAAAAGAATTAAACCCGGAGGAATTGTACTTTTGCACGATACCTCGTTGCAAACGGTAAACGTATTGGAACAATTGTTATCTTTTTTGCAAAAAAATAATTATGCGGTTGTTCCATTGGAAGAACTCCTGAATATAAAAGCTTATGAAAATTAAATTTTTTCTGTTACTGATTTTTCTAAATACTTCCTTGTTTAAATCTTTTGCTCAGGAGCAAAAAATGAGTGAAAGTGAAATCACTGCATTCAAACAATCTGTTGTTGCTGTGTCCAAAAAAATCAAGACATTAAGCACTGATTTTGTGCAGTACAAACACTTGGATTTTCTGTCAAAGGATATTGAAACTTCTGGTAAAATGATTTTTAAGGAACCCAGTTCGTTGCTTTGGCAGTACAAAAAGCCGTATAATTATTCTATAGTTTTTAAAAACGGAAAAATATTGATTAATGACGAAGGAAAGAAAAGTGCTGTTGATATTGGGAACAGCAAATTGTTTGGAAAAATAAATAAACTGATTGTAGGAAGTGTGAGTGGTGATTTATTTGACGACAAGGAATTTTCCATTTCATATTTTAAAAATAAAGAGCAAAACCTTGCCCGATTTATTCCGAAAGATGCCACTCTAAAAAAATACATCAAGCAAATCGAATTGACTTTTGATAAAGAGGATGCAACTGTAGTTCAGGTAAAATTATTGGAATCCTCAGCAGATTATACCCGAATTGTATTAAAAAACAAAGTAATCAATGCCAAAGTCGATGAAGGTTCTTTTACGAATTAACGTTATTTTGGTTCTCGTTTTGTCCTCTTGTTCAACTAATAAAGTGGTGCAGGATTATGTTTCAGTGCCTTTAAAAAAAACGCTTTTTGAGGTGCCTTATTTTTCCAATCCGGCAATGGATTATGTTTACAAAGCAAACATTACGGTTTATGGGCACGAGTTAACAGGGATTTTTATTGCAAAAAAAATAAATGATACCACACATAGAGTTGTTTTTACAACCGAATTTGGTAATAAATTGCTCGATTTTGAAATTTCGAAAGATAATTTTAAAGTCAATTCGATTGTTTCGGAGCTAGACCGTAAAATCTTGATTAATACTTTGGAAGAAGATTTTCGATTGCTTCTTAAAAAAGAATATTTAATTCAGGAACAATTCGAAAACGAATCGGATAATATTTATAAATCAGCAGACGGAAATCGTGACAATTATCTTTTCTACTCTAAAAAGAATCATCAATTAGAAAAAATCGTTCGTTCTTCGAAGACAAAAGAAAAGTTTATGCTTATTTTTATTACAGAAAACAATATTTTTGCTGAAAGAGTTCAAATTACTCATCAAAACATTAAGTTGAAAATTGACTTAAACTATTTTAAATCAGAATAAAAAAAACTTTATCTTAAAAACAAACAAAAATGAAAAAAGTAACACTAATTGCATTTGTTTTATTTACGGGTCTATTAACTTCACAAGCTCAAGTATCTGTTAGTCCAGGTATTCGTGGCGGTTTAAATCTTTCAAATTTAACCAACTTTGGATCTAGTGATATTAAACCAGATTTTTATGTGGGAGGATTAGTAGCAATAAAATTTAATAAATATTTCACACTTCAACCAGAATTGACTTATTCCAGACAAGGTGCAAAATCTCGTGAATTTCTCATAGGAGGATATGGATATAATGATGTAAATTATGATTTAAATTATTTGACGATTGGAGCTGTTGGTAAATTTCATTTTGGAGGAAATGGATTTCATGTATTAGCAGGTCCTTCACTGGATATTAAAATTGATGATAATTTTCCTAATTATGAAACAAGCCCTATTGGTGCTGACATAGCTTTTGTTGGTGGAATTGGGTATTCATTGCCAAATGGTTTGACTTTTGAAGCAAGATTTAAACATGGATTAATTGATATTTATGGTTATGATAATATGAATAATGATGATTACTATTATGATGATATCATTTTAAATTATGCTTTTCAATTCGGAATTAGTTATACTTTTAGAGTAAAATAATACTTATGAAAGATTAACTGTTTTTTGGAGATTATAATTCAAATAACAATTTTCAGATAAGGATTTCCTATTCATTCGAAAAAAATATGATTTTAAAAGATTTTTATAAAATAACTTCATTGGAAAACACTGCAGATTCCAAATATAAAGCAGTGATTTTAATCAATGAACAACACGAGGTTTTCAAAGGACATTTTCCCGGAAATCCAATAATGCCGGGAGTTTGCATGATGCAGATTATAAAAGAGCTGACAGAACAAATTACTGGCACTTCGTTGTTTATGCAATCGTTGTCAAATGTAAAATTCATGGCACTTATTAATCCGTTTCAAACTCCGGAACTGCTTTTGGAATTGGATATTACAACAACGGAAGACAACTTGATTAAAGTCAAAAATGTGAGCTATTTTGGTGAAACTGTTGCTTTGAAATTGAGCAGTGTTTACAGAAAAGTTTAAATTAATATCTTGATATGAAAACTGTCTTTTTAGCTTTTTTTTTAATTTTTTTGGGAAATCCTTCCATTACGGAAATCAGAAAATTGTATGGAACTGCCAACAATTCAGAAAACAATGCCAAAGAGTTTGCCCAAAAGCTGAATGAAGTAAGCAAAGAGGATAACAAAACTTTAGTTGCGTATAAAGGTGCTTCCATAGCCATTCTTTCAAAACTGGAAAAGAAAGTTTCGGATAAATCCAAAAAATTCAAGGAGGGAGCTGGTTTAATCGAGTATGCTGTAACAAATGAACCGAATTCAATCGAAATAAGAATGATTCGATTGAGTATTCAGGAAAACGTCCCGAAAATCGTTAATTACAGAGCCAATAAAAAAGAGGACAAGAAATTTCTATTGGATCATTATAAGGAACAAACAGGAGCTTTGAGAACGTATATTGCCGACTTTATTTTGCAGTCAAAAAGTTTTACAGATGCCGAAAAAAAGTCAGTTAAATAGATAACAAACAGAGTAAATGAATACTAGTTTACCAGAAATCACAACAATGGAGCAATACAAAGTATGTGTTATTATACCCACTTATAATAACCACAAGACTTTAAAGCGCGTTTTGGATTCCGTTCTGCAATATACTTCCAATGTTATTGTGGTCAATGACGGCTCTACAGACAGCACCTCTCAGATTCTGGAAGCTTATCCAAATTTGGAACAAATTCACCATTCCAAAAACAGCGGAAAAGGAATGGCAATACGCAACGGTTTCAAAAAAGCATTGGAACTAAACTTTGATTATGCAATTACCATAGATTCTGACGGACAGCATTTCGCCTCGGATATTCCCGGTTTTATTGAGGCTTTGGAAATTAAATCCGGCGAATTATTGATAGGTTGCCGAAATATGACACAGGAAAATGTTCCTAAGAAAAGTAGTTTTGGAAACAAATTTTCTAATTTTTGGTTTTGGTTTGAAACCGGAAATAGGCTGGAAGACACCCAATCAGGCTTTCGAATGTATCCTTTGCGAAGAATTCCCGGCCGTTATTTTACCAATAAATTTGAATTTGAAATTGAAGTTATAGTACGTTCCGCTTGGAAAGGGATTCCTGTAAAGAACATTCCCGTTCAGGTTTTGTATGACCCGGAGGAGAGGGTTTCTCATTTTAGGCCATTCAAAGATTTTACAAGAATCAGCATTCTCAATACAGTTTTGGTTACTATTGCCCTGATTTATATAAAGCCGAGAGATTTTTTTCGGAAACTAAAAAAAAAAGGACTTAAGAAATTCTTCCTTGAAAATATATTAGAAAGTAACGATTCGAACGCCCGAAAAGCATTTTCTATTGCTTTAGGTGTTTTTATTGGAATTTCTCCCTTTTGGGGATTTCAAACCATTCTTGTTTTGTTTTTGGCAGTTTTGCTGAAACTGAATAAAGCTATTGCTTTTGCCTTTTCAAATATCAGTTTTCCCCCTTTGATTCCTTTTGTTATTTATGGATCGCTGAAAGTGGGCAGTTTTTTTGTCACTAGCGATAAATCGTTGATTTTGAATACGGATATGACTTTCGCCGATATTCAAAAAAATATAGCCCAATATATTGTCGGAAGTTTTATTTTAGCAACTTTTATGGCTGTTCTGTTTGGTCTTACAAGTTATTTGCTATTAGCTTTAACAGATAATTTAAAAAATAAAAAATAGCTGTATGCGCAATTATCTTTATGGTTTATATGTATTTATGACTGAAAAGAAATTCCTGTCAGCAGGTATAGTAATTGCTATGGCCTTGTTTTTAGGATTTTTTGCCTCCAGAATAACTTTTCAGGAGAATATAAATCAATTGATTCCTTCCAATGATAAATCAGGAATAACTTCCAAGGTATTGAATCAGGTTAATTTTGCCGATAAAATTACTATCATTATTTCCAGTAAAAGCAATGGTTCTCCCGATAATTTAACGGAATATGCCAATGCATTCATCGACAGTCTGGAGGTGTCCTGCAAGCCGTTTGTGGCCAAAGTACAGGGCAGAATGGAAGAGGGAAATATTCAGGAAACTATTGATTTTGTGTATGCCAATCTTCCTCTATTTTTAGATCAAAAAGATTATGCATTAATTGAAAATAAACTGCAAAAGGACAGTATAGCCAATAGTGTCGCCTCTGGTTATAAATCCATAATTTCACCTGCTGGACTGATTTCCAAAGATTTTATTCTCCGAGATCCGCTTGGAATTTCGTTTATTGCTTTGAAGAAATTGCAACAGTTGAGTGTTGGGGATGATTTTGCACTTCAAAACGGATTTCTGTTAAGCAAAGACAAGAAAAATTTATTGCTTTTTGTGACTCCGAAACTGCAGACAAATGAAACTGATAAAAACACCATTTTTATTCAAAATCTGGAAAAAATTAGAATAAATCTGAATAAGCAGTTTAAAGGCAAAGTGGAGATGACTTATTTTGGGGCCACCCCTGTTGCCGTTGCGAATGCTACTCAAATTAAATCGGATGTGCAAAATACCTCCATCGTTGCGGGAGTTACATTGATTTTGATTTTGGCTTTTTTCTATAGAAATATATCCACGCCGATAATTATTTTTATTCCGTCTTTGTTCGGAGCTCTTTTTGCCTTGGCGGTTCTGTATTTTTGGAAAGGCAGTATTTCGGCCATTTCATTAGGTATAAGTTCTATTTTACTAGGTGAAACGACAGATTATTCGATTTATGTTTTAACCCACCTGCGGAATAACAAAGATGTAAAATTGCTCTACAGAGATATCACAAAACCTCTGTTGCTTTGCGGTGTTACGACCTCCATCACTTTTCTTTGCCTGTTTTTTGTCAAATCCGAAGCTTTGCAGGATTTGGGGATTTTTGCTGGACTGAGTGTGGTTTCAACCTCTGTTTTCTCTTTGGTTTTAATGCCGGTTTTATACAAAGCAAATTCAAAAAACATTGTTTTAAAATCGAATGTTATTGATAAGCTTGGAGCATATTCGTACCATAAAAATAAATTTTTGGTTGGGGCAATGCTGATGTTGTTGGTGATTTCGCTTTTTACGTATTCCAAGGTTACTTTCAACAATGATCTTTCGGCTTTGAATTTTATGACGCCGAAATTAAAATTGGCTGAGAAACAATTGGATCATATTGCCAACAGTGACTCGTCAAAATCAATTTATTTGGCAACTTACGGAAAAAGCTATGATGAAGTTGTCGCGAATAATAACCAGCTTTTTAAGGAACTGCAAAAGGACAAAAAAGCCGACGGAATTTCGAATTTCAGTTCGGTTGGCGGGATTGTTTTTTCCGAAGCAGTGCAAAAGCAAAAGATTCAGGAGTGGAATACTTTTTGGAACTCCCAAAAAAAATCAAGCCTGACACAAACTTTAATCAGCGAAGGAAATCAGTATGGTTTTAAGCCAACTACTTTTAATGAATTCTATGAATTATTGGGTAAAAATTTCAGTCCGGTTTCAATTCAGAAGTATCTGCTTGTAAAATCTTTTTTTCTGGACGAGTTTATAGCTCAAAAGGATGGATTTTATACCATTTCCACTTTGGTAAAAGTTCACAAGGATAAAAGAGATTTTTTTGTAAATCAAATAAAAAAGCAACCGAATTTGGTCGTTATCGACAGACAGCAAACCAATGAGACCTTTCTTGGAACATTAAAAACAAATTTCGAAGACCTTGTCAATTATTCTTTTATAGCAGTGTTTTTTGTACTGTTATTAGCTTTTAGAAAAATCGAATTGGCCATTATCAGCATTATCCCGATATTGATAAGCTGGATTTTTACGACTGGTCTTATGGGAATGTTTGGCTTGCAGTTTAATGTGGTCAACATCATTGTTTGTACTTTGATCTTTGGAATAGGAGTGGACTACAGTATCTTTATGACTTCGGCATTGCAAAAGGAATATACTTTTGGTAAAAAGGAACTGCCAAGTTACAGAACTTCCATTTTATTGTCGGTGGCAACCACAATTTTAGGAATAGGTGTGCTTGTTTTTGCGAAGCATCCTGCCTTAAAATCCATCGCTTTGATTGCTGTCATAGGGATATTCTCAGCCTTGCTGATTACGTTTATTCTACAGCCTTTGGTTTTTCATTTCTTTGTTACCAATAGAGTTAAAAGAGGAAAAGCACCTTATGAAATCAGACGATTGATGCATTCAACTATTTCTTTTGCCTATTTTGGTTTAGGAGGCTTTTTGTTGTCCGTTGTAAGCGGGATTTTGATGAAAATTGTACCATTTTCCAAAAAGTCTAAATTGAAAGCCTTTCATTTTTTCATGTCAAAGTTTATGCATTCTGTTTTGATGACCTATCCTTCGATAAAGCGAAAAATCATAAATAATTCCAATGAAAAGTTTGATAAACCAGCAGTAATCATTGCTAATCACAGTTCATTTCTGGATATTCTGGCAGTAGGGATGCTAAGCCCTAAGATTATATTTTTGGTTAGTGATTGGGTGTATAATTCGCCTGTTTTTGGAAGAGCAGTTCGTTTGGCCGGTTTTTATCCAGTTTCCAGTGGTATGGACAATGGCGTTGATCATTTGAGAGCCAAAGTAAAAGATGGATTTTCTATAATGGTTTTTCCTGAAGGGACGCGATCTGAAGATAATTCGATCAAGCGTTTTCATAAAGGAGCCTTTTATTTGGCGGAGCAATTGGAATTGGATATCGTTCCGGTGATTATTCACGGTTATTCTGAAGTTCTGCCCAAAGGTGATTTTGTTATCAATGGAGGAAAAACTTCTGTAACTATTTTGAATCGAATAGGACTGAGTGATTCTGTTTTTGGAAACAATTTGGCGGAACGAACCAAAAAAATAGGCAGTTACTTTAAACAGGAATATAAAAAGATACGCTTGGATTCTGAAGGACCGGACTATTTCAAAGCTAAGCTGATGAACAGTTTCGCTTTCAAAGAACCTCAAGTTATAAAAGCTGTAAAAGCAGATGGGCACCAGTATTTAGATTTATACTACGGCCTGAATAAATGCATAGATTCTAAAGCCAGAATTTTGCATTTGGCCAATGATTACGGGCAATTGGATATGCTGATTACCTTGCAGGAACCACAAAGGAAAATAGATTCTGTAATTCCTTCGAATGAAAATAGAGCGGTTGCCGAATCAAATTATATTGTAAGGAAAAGAAAGATTCATTATTTTAATTCATTTGAGTTAACAGAGTCGAAACAATATGATGTGGTATTAATTTCCAACACAGATAGTGTGAGTAATTTGGAAACTTGCTGTAAATTAGCTTCATCCGTTATTTTATTAAATGCCGAAAATTTAAAAGACCTGATTTTAAATTTAGGATTTGATATAGCAACTGATATTTCAACTGGAAACATGATTGTACTAAGAAAGAAAGCAGAATGAAATTAAAAAAGCACTATGACGTCGTTGTAATAGGAAGTGGGCTCGGCGGGCTCGTTTCGGCTGTCATTTTGGCCAAAGAAGGCTATAGTGTTTGTGTGTTGGAAAAAAACAATCAGTGCGGGGGAAATCTGCAGACTTTTGTGAGGGACAAAACCATATTTGATACCGGAATCCATTATATCGGGGGATTGGACGAAGGTCAGAATCTGAACCAGTATTTTAAGTACATCGGAATTATGGATGGCTTGAATCTAAAAAAAATGGATGAGGATGGATTTGATGTGATTTCTTTCGAAGATTGTGAACAGGATTTTCCTCATGCCCAGGGTTATGATAATTTTAAAAAGCAATTGATTCTTAGTTTTCCAGAGGAAAGGGATGCAATTGAGAAATATTGTGATGCCATCATAAGGACTTGTGATACCTTTCCGCTTTATAATTTAAGATCGGAAGGAAAATATGACAACGATATTTTGACAATAAACGCAAAGGAATTTATCGATGGATTGACCGAAAATAAAATGTTGCGGGCAGTTTTAGCTGGAAATAATTTTTTATATGCGGGGATGGGTGATAAATCTCCTTTTTATGTTCACGCTTTGACTGTAAATACGTTTATGCAAAGCGCCTGGCGGTGCATTAATGGAGGAAGCCAGATAACCAAACAGTTAATAAAACAGCTTAAAAAAAACAATGGAGTTGTTTCTAAATACAGGGAAGTAATTCAGTTGGATGTTGTGGGTAATGCAGTTACAACAGCGAGAATGAAAGACGGTGCAAGTGTTTCTGCCCAATATTTTATCTCGAATATTGAGCCTAAAACTACTTTGAAAATGGCTGGCGAGGATCATTTCAGGAAAGCTTTTGTGAATAGGATTTCCAGTCTGGAGGGAGGCGTTTCTGCGTTTAGTCTGTATATCGTTTTTAAACCGAAGACTTTTAAATATTTGAATTATAATTATTATCATTTCAAGGATAGCAATGAGGTTTGGACAGCTCAGGACTATACCGAGGAAAGCTGGCCAAAAGCGTTTCTTGCCTCGGCGAATGCCACCAAAAAGGATGATGGATGGGCTGAAGGAATGACGTTTATTGCCTACATGAAATTTTCGGATGTGGAGACTTGGAAAGATACCTTTAATACAATTGCGGAGGAAAATGAAAGAGGCGAAAGTTATGAAGATTTCAAAACCCGTAAAGCCAATCGTTTTCTTGAAGAAATAGAACTTAAATTCCCGGGAATCAAAGACTGTATAAAATCGGTGCATACTTCTACACCTTTGTCTTACAGGGATTATATTGGAGGACACAACGGAAATATGTATGGTTATGAAAAAGATTCCAATAACCCGATGAAAACTTTTATTCCTTCCAAAACAAAGCTGGATAATCTTTATCTAACAGGCCAAAGTATCAATATGCACGGCGTTTTAGGAGTTACTATAGGTGCGGTTGTTACCTGTTCGGAGATTTTGGGCAGAGAATATTTGGTTAACAAAATTAATCAGAATAAGGATTGATGGTAATCTGAGGCGTATGAAGAAACATATTGATTTTGTCGTTTTTATCATTTTAGCCTTCATGGCCACATCTTGCGGTACTTCAAAATCACTTCATCATAAGCCGGAAATAACAGGTTTTAATAATACTGTTCCCGTTGTTACAAAACAATCTGACACAGTTTTTTTTACGGGAAATAATTTTTTGCTCAAAAACAAACAAAAACTTTGGGAACTTTATGTTGAGGGAGATCCGCTTGAACGCGGTTTGGCAATTGGAAGTTTGACAGATTCTTTACTAAAAAAACAGGAGCATGTTTTTTTTGAAAGAGTCGATTATTTGATTCCATCAAATTTTAAAAGGAATATAATGATGCGCTTCTTAAATTGGTATAACCGGAAGTTGTATCTGAATGTCGATAATGAGTATCAAGCCGAAATCTACGGACTTTCCCAATATTCACCTAAGAATTTAGATTATATAGCACCCAATTTTTTGAGAGATATGTATTTGCATGGTGCCCATGATATTGGTCATGCCGTACAGGATCTGGCTTTGGTAGGCTGTACTTCTTTTGCGGTTTGGGGAAGCAAGACCGAGGATGGAAACTTACTCATTGGTAGAAATTTCGATTTTTACGCAGGTGACGCTTTCGCAAAAGATAAAATAGTTGCCTTTGTCAATCCAAAGGAAGGATATCCATTCATGATGGTAACCTGGCCGGGAATGATTGGTGTTTGTTCAGGAATGAATGCCGAAGGACTGACGCTTACAATCAATGCCGGGAAGTCGAAAATTCCGTTGATTGCCAAAACGCCCATTTCAATTTTGACCCGGGAAATCTTGCAGTACGCCAAAACTATTGACGAAGCAGTGGCAATTGCCAAAAAGAAAAAGGTTTTTGTTTCCGAATCGATTATGGTGGGAAGTGCCAATGACAATAAAGCGGTTTTGATTGAAATTGCTCCTGATAATTTGGGCGTTTACGAGGTTTCGAATGGTAATCAATTGGTTTGTTCCAATCATTTTCAAAGTGAGGCTTTAAAAGATAACGAGCGAAATAAGGATCAAATTATAAACAGTCACTCTCAGTACCGTTTTGACCGAATGACTCAATTATTGGATGAAAATCCAAAAATAACGAATCAAATAGCTGTCGATATACTTCGAAACAAAGGAGGGATAAATAATCAGACTTTGGGATATGGCAATGACAAAGCACTGAACCATTTATTGGCACATCATGGAGTTGTATTTCAGCCTTCGAAACGACTGGTTTGGGTGTCTGCAAGCCCTTATCAATTGGGGGAATTTGTCTGTTACGATTTGAATACGATTTTTGGAAACCAAAAAAAGAAGAACCGCATAGTTTCTTTAGAAGATGAAAAAAGAAATATTCCTGCCGATCCGTTTTTGAAAACCGTTGCCTATCAAAACTATGAGCAGTTTCGGATAGAGGATAAAAAAATGGACCTTGTTTTAAAAAATAAAGAAAGTTTACCTTCAGATTTTATTGGAAATTATCAATCTTTAAATCCTGATTATTGGGTTGTTTATTATAAAGCAGGATTGTACTTTTATCAAAATAAAAAATATGTTTTGGCTCAAGAACAATTTGAAAAAGCATTGACCA
>Ga0208398_100385_pt1 | contig 32378 bp, 29 predicted proteins | sample LakWasMe79_HOW10_2_FD_183905 | JGI IMG/M metagenome (GOLD analysis project Ga0208398, IMG submission 183905) | Freshwater sediment methanotrophic microbial communities from Lake Washington under simulated oxygen tension - Sediment Metagenome... | ecosystem: Environmental > Aquatic > Freshwater >...
CTTTCTTACGGTCGGTAATGGTCAAAAATCCTTCTTCATCAACATTGCCAATATCTCCGGTGTGGAAATATCCGTCAATGATAGCCTCGGCAGTTTTTTCAGGATCTTTGTAATAACCCATCATCACGTTTGGACCTTTGCAGAGAATCTCACCGTCTTTAGCAATTTTTACTTCTACATTGTCAATTGCTTTTCCAACGGTTCCTACTTTGAAGCCTCGGTTTCGCATGTCGTTTACAGAAATTACAGGCGAAGTTTCACTTAATCCGTAGCCTTCAATAACAGGAATTTCGGCTGCGGCAAATACGCGTGACAATCTTTTTTGCAAAGCTGCGCTCCCTGAAACCATTAAATCAAGATTGCCTCCCAAACCTTCTTTCCATTTGCTGAAAATTAGTTTTCGGGCAATTTTCAATTGGAATTCATACCAAAAGCCATTGGCTCCGTAAGGTGCATAACGCAGTCCTAAATTGATTGCCCAAAAGAAAAGCATTTTTTTAATTCCTTTTAATTCTGCTCCTTTTGCAAGAATACTATCGTACACTTTTTCCAAAAGCCTTGGTACAGCAGTGATTACTGTAGGTTTTACTTCTTTTAAATTAGCACTGATTTTGTCAATAGACTCGCCAAAATATACTGATACCCCATAATATTGGTACAGATATAAAATCATTCTTTCGAAAATATGGCAAATAGGAAGGAAGCTTAATGATACACTTTTTCCAGCTTCAAAGGGAATTCTTGGTGCACTGTTGAGAACATTTGAAACAATATTTCTATGTGAAAGCATTACACCTTTTGGGCGTCCTGTTGTTCCTGATGTATAAATGATAGTGGCTAAATCATCCGGCTTTACATTGTTTTTTCTTTCTTCAACAACATCCTGATTACTGTCGTCTTTTCCCAGATTTAATAATTCAGTCCAATTTCGGCAGCCTGCAATTTCATTGAATGAAAACACCTCTTTTAAAGAAGCAACATTTGCTTTTATATTGTTTACTTTATTGTAAACTTCAACATCTGAAACAAAAACGTACATTGCTTCCGAGTGATTCAGAATATATTCATAGTCTTCTTGGGCAATAGTCGGATAGATAGGCACGTTTTGTGCACCGGTTTGCAAAATACCAATATCCATTATATGCCACTCCGTTCTGTTATTGCTTGAAATGATAGCTATTTTATCATCTTTTTGAATACCCATTCTCAGTAATGCTCTGGAAATTGCATTGGATTTATCAAGATATTCCTGAGTCGAGGTTTTTACCCAAACTCCATCCTGCTTCGTTACCAAAGCATCTGATTTATTGTAATTTTCTAGCTGATAATAAGGGAAATCAAAGAGACGGGTAATCGTTATCATTGCTTAATATGATTAAATTTTTTCGCAAATTAAATAAAAATTATTATTAATTTTTATTTTCAAAAGATTAATTACGATTAATATAATTACAATATTGGTAATCAACGAAATCGATTTCTTAAAATTGCATAAATTAGATGGATTGACAGGGAAAAAGGATGATTTTGAATTGGTTTTGACGTAAAATAATTTGCAAAACAGAGGATATACAGCGATTTATGATTTTATGTCCTGTTCAGTATATTCTTTTACTCTTTCGCCCGAAATAAATATTTTCTTTTTGTCGTAGTGAATAGTAAAAGACTGTGTAATCCAATTTTCTTCATCATTTGCTTTGGCTTTGGCGGAACCAGTTTTTCTGTACCAAAAGGAATAAGAAGCGCTGTTGAAGCCTTCTTTGAAAATTGGAATTCCGGATTCAGAACATTCAATTCCCCAAATGATATTTTCTTTGACAAGATCTTCATTTTGCATAATTCCTGTACCGTCAGCATTGAGGATTGTTGTTGGCTCAATCTGATTTACGTAAGTATAAAGACCAACAATTGGATAGCCGATAACAGTGGCTATATAGTGGTCTTTGTCATTGTTTCTGATTTTGGTAATTTTAATTTGAGCATAAGAATTTGCCGCACTTAATGCAAGTGCAATAATCAGGAAAGTAATTTTTTTCATGGTTGTAGGTTAATTTTAAAATGTTCAAAAAAGCAAGGGGCATTGCTTTTTAGGATGTTAAGATATAAATAGCTGTCAGCTGTATTTTGAGCTAATATACTACAGAAATTTAAATATAAAACTGCTAATAGGTATAATTGTATAAATTTAAAAAACCTTCCAAAAACTCTTTGTTTCCTTTTGAAGAATAAAGATACGTTGTCATTTTTTTCTCGGTTATATTCCCTTTTTCGTCAAGTTTATAAGTTATGATTGTCTCTTTGTTTGGGTATTTTACAGTATTGTCCGAATTAATTACAGCGATGTTGGTCAGTCTGTTGTTTCGGTCATATTTATAGATGTTTTTACAGGTCAAAATTCCCGATTTAAAAGTATGAACTTCTTTTACCAGAGCATTAGACTCGTAAAAGTATTTTGTCATTATATCTGCAGATTGGTAATCTATTTGCTCAATTTGACTGTCGTCATTAAGGTGATAAAAGTACTCATTTCGGGTGCTTGTTTTTTTAGCAGGTTTCTCTGTAAAGTCTTCTCCTTTGTACAAAATGTTTTTCTTTTGAACATATTTATAATCGACTGTAGAATAGACAGGGCTTGAAGATTCATTCACGGCTGTGCTGTCTGAAGCAGTATTTAATGAGTCGTTCTTTTTGGCCAAATCAAGAGTTTCAATATCAATATGCGAAATATAGCCTTTATTGTTGTAGCTGTAAAAATGTGTTTTTGATTGCAGGTTTTTGTAATTCTGTTCAAATTCTTTAGTCAGGCCGTCTTTGTCGAACTTGTACAAATTGCTGAATGTAAGAGAATCGATAATTTTGTTCCCTTTTGCATCTGTCAAAAATTGCTGTACCCGCATTTGGGTTACATTTCCTTTTAGGGCTAAAGTTTTTGCATTGGCACCAAATAATTCCAGCATTGGATTTATTTTTATCGTCTCATCAGAAATTTGTGCGAAGAGAGGATTTATTAAAAGCAGCAGGCTTATAATAAAAAGATTTTTTTTGTTAATAGTCATTTGGGGTAGGTTAGTTAAGATTAGTGGCAAAAAATTTCATGAAAAACCCGTCTCTAAAACAGCAAGAGACGGGTTGTATATTGAAAATAAAACTTTGGGAGGTCTTATTTGTTTGTATTGTCAATCCATTTCTTAGCATTTACAAAAGCTTCATGCCAAGGCGTAACCTCGTCATTTCTGTCTTTTGGGTAATTTGCCCAGTTCCATTGGAAAGTAGAACGCTCAATGTGCGGCATCATTACCAGGTGGCGTCCAGTTGTGTCACACATCATTGCGGTATTGAAAGCAGAGCCGTTCGGGTTTGCAGGATATCCTTCGTAACCGTATTTTCCAACAATGTTGTATTGGTCTTCGGCGTATGGCAGATTGAATTTTCCTTCACCGTGTGAAACCCAAACTCCAAGCGTACTTCCTGCCAAAGTAGATAACATTACCGATTTGTTTTCCTGGATTTTTACCGAAGTAAAAATACTTTCGTGTTTGTGGCTTTCGTTATGAAGCATTTTTCCATGAATTTTGTGCTCCGGATTAATTACTTCCAATTCCATAAACAACTGGCAACCGTTACATATTCCAACAGATAAAGTGTCTTCTCTTTTGAAGAAGTTTTTTAATGCTGTATTTGCTTTTTCGTTGTATTTGAATGCTCCGGCCCAACCTTTGGCAGAACCCAAAACATCTGAATTCGAGAATCCTCCAACTGCTCCAATGAATTGGATATCTTCCAGGTTTTCACGTCCCGAAATCAAATCGGTCATGTGAACGTCTTTTACGTCAAATCCTGCCAAGTACATAGCATTTGCCATTTCACGCTCGGAGTTACTTCCTTTTTCACGGATAATCGCTGCTTTTGGTCTTGGTTTGGAAGCGTCAATTACAGGTTTTTTTCCTGTGAAATGAGATGGAAAAGTATAGTTTAATACTTGGTTTTTATAATTGTCAAAACGTGCTTGTGCAGTTCCGTTTTTGGCTTGTTTTTGGTCTAAAAGAAAAGAAGTCTTAAACCAAATGTCTCTGTATTTCGCAATATCCAATTTACAAGGACCGAAGTCTAAAGTAGCCTCAGTTGTTGCAGTTCCTAATTTGAAGAAAGATACATTATTAGCTTTCAATTTAGCTTCAACTGCTTCATCTGAATTGGCTTGGAAAACTACCGCGATGTTTTCAGAGAAAAGATATTTGATGATGTCTTTTTCTTCAAAAACAGAGAAGTCAATTTTAGCTCCCAAATTCACATCAGCAAAACACATTTCTAATAAAGTAGTAATCAAACCACCGCTTCCAATGTCGTGTCCGGCCAAAATTTGATTGTCTAAAATCAATTCTTGTAATGTGTTGAATGCATTTTTGAAGAAAGTCGCATCTTTAATAGTTGGAGCATCGTTTCCGATTACATTTAATATCTGTGCAAAAGAAGAACCTCCCAATTTGAAGTCATCTTGGGACAAATTAATATAGTAAATAGAACCTCCGTCTTTTTGCAAAACAGGCTCAACAACTTTTCTAATATCAATACAATTTCCGCCAGCAGAAATAATTACCGTTCCCGGCGCAATTACTTCGTCGTTTGGATATTTTTGTTTCATCGAAAGTGAATCTTTTCCTGTTGGAATGTTGATTCCTAGGTCGATTGCAAATTCGGAACAAGCTTCAACAGCAGAATACAAACGAGCATCTTCACCTTCGTTTTTACAAGCCCACATCCAGTTGGCTGAAAGGGAAACACCTTTCAATCCGTCTTTAATCGGAGCCCAAACGATGTTGGATAATGATTCTGCAATTGCCGTTCTTGTTCCTGCAATCGGGTCAATTAAGGAAGCAATAGGCGAGTGTCCGATTGAGGTTGCAATTCCTTCTTTTCCTTGGTAATCCAATGCCATTACACCAACATTGTTTAATGGCAATTGTAATGGTCCTGCGCATTGCTGTTTGGCAACTTTTCCACCTACACAACGGTCTACTTTGTTGGTCAGCCAGTCTTTAGATGCAACAGCCTCCAATTGTAAAACCTGTTCTAGATAAGTTGCTATATTTTTTACATTATATTCTAAACCACCATAGTTATAGTCGATGGTTTTGTCTGTCATTATCGTTTTTGGAGAACTTCCAAAGAAATCTTCCAAAGCATAATCCATAGGTTTCAAACCTGTAGTTTTAGATTCGAAAGTAAAACGGTGGTCACCGGTTACATCACCAACCTGATACATTGGAGAACGCTCTCTGTCTGCAATTCGTTGTAAAATGTCAATGTCTTTTTTACCGATTACCAATCCCATTCTTTCCTGAGATTCGTTACCGATGATTTCTTTTGCCGAAAGGGTAGGGTCACCAACAGGCAATTTGTCCAAATTGATTAATCCTCCTGTTTCTTCAACTAATTCCGAAAGACAGTTTAAGTGTCCGCCCGCACCGTGATCGTGAATAGAAACGATTGGGTTATTGTCGCTTTCTACTAATCCGCGAATGGCGTTGGCAGCACGTTTTTGCATTTCAGGATTAGAACGCTGGATGGCATTCAATTCAATTCCTGAACCGAAAGCTCCTGTATCTGCTGATGAAACCGCAGCACCACCCATTCCGATTCTATAATTTTCGCCACCAAGAATAACGATTTTATCGCCTTCCTGCGGTTTGTGTTTAATAGCTTGATCTAATTTTCCATAACCGATTCCACCCGCCTGCATGATTACTTTGTCGTAACCAATTTTGCGGTCGTTTTCTTCGTGTTCGAAAGTCAAAACGGAACCAGTAATCAACGGCTGACCAAATTTATTTCCAAAATCTGAAGCTCCGTTTGAAGCTTTAATTAAAATGTCCATTGGAGTCTGGTACAACCATTTTCTTTCGGCTACAGCATCTTCCCAAGGTCTGTTTTCTTCCAATCTTGAATACGAAGTCATGTAAACTGCAGTTCCCGCCATTGGCAATGAACCTTGTCCTCCGGCCAAACGGTCACGGATTTCTCCTCCCGATCCTGTTGCAGCGCCGTTAAAAGGCTCTACTGTTGTTGGGAAATTGTGCGTTTCAGCTTTTAAGGAAATAACCGAATCAAACTCTTTTATTTCGTAAAAATCAGGTTTGTCTGCAGTTTTTGGAGCAAACTGCTGTACTCTTGGCCCTTTTACAAAAGCTACGTTGTCTTTGTAAGCCGAAACAATATCGTTAGGGTTTTCCTGAGATGTTTTTTTGATTAATTTAAAAAGAGATGTTTCTTTTTCTTCTCCGTCAATAACAAAAGTTCCGTTGAAAATCTTGTGACGACAGTGTTCTGAATTGGCTTGTGAGAAGGCAAAAATTTCTGAATCCGTTAGTTTTCTACCTAATTTTGTTGAAAGATTATCCAAATATTCCACTTCTTCAGGGCTTAGAGCCAAACCTTCTGTTTTGTTGTAAGCAGCAATGTCTTCGATGTTTAGAATAGCTTCCGGCTGAATATTAATCGTAAAAATGTCCTGATTCAACTCGGTGTATTTTTGCGAAAGCATAGGGTCGAAATCATTGAAATCGGCCGTTACTTTCTGGAATTCTTCAATACGAATGATTCCCGAAATCCCCATGTTTTGAGTGATTTCCACCGCATTGGTACTCCAAGGGGTGATCATAGTGGCACGCGGTCCAACAAAAAAATCCGACAAAACGGATTTTTCTACTTTATTGGAATCAGCGAATAGCCAGTTGAGTTTTGAAATGTCTTGAGCCGAAATTTCGTTTTGCGTTTGTACTGCAAAAACAGTTTTGCTTTGGTTTTCAAAGAAATGAATCATTGTTGTGTAGTTTGTTGTATTTAACGCTGCAAATTTAGTTAATTAAGATTAAAAACCGAATAAAAAAAGGGCGACAATTTAGTCCGATTTTTTAATTGGTACTCAGCCTTTTAATTTGCTGTTTTTTTTCTTTTTATTAATAAAAAAAATATTATTTGCTGTAATTGATCCTATATAAATCCTTTTGAAGGTTCCTTTATTTCTTTCAAAGTTTGATTACTGTTTTTATTTTCAAAAAATGATTATTTCAAAAATGAAAATCTCTGACTTTATTTGTTTTGTAAGCATTATTATGGTAAACACTGAAGTTGCTGTTGTTTAATTTTAGTATAATTTAATTGTTTTTTGTTTGCTTCTTCGAAACTCATTCTCATCCTACTGATTATTGCAAATATTTAGTTGTGAAAGTTTTTTGTAGTACTACTATGCTTAATTTTTAATGTATTTAAAACAGATTCAAGTATTGTTGTTGAATTGTTTATTGATTTTAATTTTTTAAGAATTTATAATTGATGACCCAAAAGTTTTTTACTATTTTTAGCCGCACTGTTTGTATGGTTTTATGAAAAATTTTGCATTATCGGTTTTTATTTAATTGTTTTTTTCTTTTTTTAATCATTTACCAGCCCCTTATTATGAATTTTAAAAAAGTAATAAATACATATTGGCGATTTTTAATTTTGTTAGGGTTAACGATTTTATTTGCCCTGCTTTTTTCCTATGTCCTTGATTTTTATTTGAATGATAATGTGGATAAAGTTTATGAAAGTGCTACAGATAATTTTCAAAGAGAAACGGAAACCATTTATAAACAAAACTCAAAAAATCTGGTTGAATTAATCAGTATTGTTTCTAATTCAGATGAATTGGCTGAAGCAGTCAATACCCAAAACACAAAGTATTTTGATGGTCAAATGGCTAAATTGCTGGAATACAACAGGGTTTTTGTTGGAGGATATAATTTAGACAAGCAACTTGTTTTTTATGATAAAAAGCGAATTAGAATAATTGATTTTGTTCCTGAAAAAAAATTCTCAGAACTCTATATCAATAAACATATCCGGTATTATGTTAAAAACGAAGATGGCGTATTTGAGGTATTTGGTACAATTTTAAATCCTTCAAATGATCCGGCAAAAGAAAAAGCGCCGTTGGGGTATCTTTTTTTGGTTCGGGTTTTGGATCAGGGATATGTTGATTATATTGGAAATCTGACCCATTCAAGAGCCCAATTGATTACTGACAATACTGGTTTGTCTAAAATTAATTCTAAATTGGTTAGGGCCGAAATGAATTTAAGGGACAGTAATAACAGAGTTATTGCAAAACTGATTTTTGACAGAGATTTTAATTTGAAATTTTCTTTAGGAATCAAAAACATTTTAATAGTCCTGCTTTTGTCTATAATTTGTACGGTTTTCCTAGGTTATTTATTGAATAAATGGTTTTTTGACCCATTAAAAATAGTAACTTCTTTTCTGGAAATCGGGGATCGAAATGCAATTGATAAATTAAAAAAATATGGAGGTGAGTTTCGGTATATCAGTAAACTCTTTCAAATTAATATCCGCCAAAAAGAACAATTAATATTGTCCAGAAATATTGCTGAAGAAAACGGAGAACTTAAATCTGCTTTTTTGGCCAATTTATCACATGAAATAAGGACTCCAATGAACGCTATTGTAGGATTCAGCGATTTGATAAGAAGCAATTATATAAGTGATGCAGAAAGAGATGAATATTTAGCTATTATTAATAAAAGCGGCCATGACTTGGTTTCTATTATCGAAGATCTTATTGAAATGTCAAAGATTGATGCCAATCAGGTAACGCCAAAGATTTGTGAAGTTGATTTAAATGAATGTTTTAGAGAACTGAAGGAATCTATTGCCATAACTATTCCAAGGAATAAGAGAATTGAGCTGCACATCATTCCCAGTAGAAATCCACTGACTCAGTTAATCTTGACTGATGAAATTAAATTAAAGCAAATTATGCTGAATTTAATTGGTAATGCTGTCAAGTTTACTGATTTTGGATCTGTTTCTTTTGGGTATGAAATAAACGAAATTGAACAAACAATTATACTTACTGTAAAAGATTCCGGTAAAGGAATTGCCAAAGAAAGTCTGCAATATATTTTTGACCGCTTTCGAACAATTGATTCAAATTCAATTTCTAAATCGAGTGGATTGGGGTTAGGTCTGGCAATTACCAAAGCCTATATTCAGCTTTTGGGAGGAACAATAGAAGTGGACTCTGTTGTTGGATTAGGGTCTGTTTTTACAGTAACACTTCCTTTTGAGTACGCCGACCCAAAATCAATAGTTTTGCACGAAATTAAAAGCGAAGAATCAGTTAGTTTAGGGACTGAAATTATTTTGATAGCAGAAGATAATAATCTTAATTTTCTATTATTAAAGAGGATTTTAAATGCGAGGAACTACACGATTCTCAGAGCAAACAATGGACGTGAAGCTGTAGATATGTGCCAGGAAAATAAGGACATTAATTTAGTTTTTATGGATATTGAAATGCCTGTAATGGATGGAATAAAAGCTTTTGAAAATATAAAGAAAATTAAGCCGGGTCTGTTTATTATTGCTCAAACGGCGCATGCATCAATAGAAGATGAAGAGCGGATAATGTCATTAGGTTTTGATAGTTATATTACCAAACCTTTGAAAAAAGAAAAAATATTCGAATTGTTGGATACTTTATTGTAATTAAGAACCCTTTGGGTGTAATTATTTTACCACATAGAAACATAGGTTTTTAAAAGAGTTTGATAGACGTTTTACTTTTTACATAGCAAACTATGTGAAAAATAGTATTATTTTCTATCTCATTTTCAAGAATTAGTTATAATTCTATGCATCTATGTGGTTAATTTTTTTTTAAATTTGAATTACACCCAATGGGTTTATTAAGAATATTACTGTTTACAGCCGGATTTACTTTTTAGGAAACGGTTTACTTTGGTAGGCACCCAAATCCGGCGGCAGTGTTCTTGCAATTCCCGAAATATCAAGTGGTATTAGATATGCAGTATTCCCTTTTGCGAAAGCGGAAGAAGTATCGTCGATATTGAAATTATTGATATTGGAATTAAAGAATTTCGGGTCTTTGTTAAGAATAACGGCATTGTAATGTACGGGATCAGTTTCGAATTGATAATCCGGGTCATTTGTTTTACTGTGTTTAATCAGACAATTATTGAATTGATACACAAAAGAAGCTTCAGCTTTTTTATCCAAAAGCATTTCATTGGAATATGAACCATAAATAATACAATTGTTGAATGTTGCTTCAGTAAGGTCTCTGGTTTCCGGAACCGCACCGTCAATATAATTACTGATGTATACCGCTGTCTGTTCAGGACTTGACCAGTCATTATTGAAGGTCGAGTGGGTGAATTTGTAGTTTCCGCCGTAAGTACAGGCCAGACTGGCTTTTCCTGTGTAGTTGATAACAATGTTTTCTCCTTCAAGCAAAGCATTTTTGGCTTGAATTCCGTAATGGGTGCAATTGTAAATCTGGGTATTTTTTATAGGTATAGTTTCTCCGTCATTGCCCTCAATGAACAGTCCGACTGTTGCGTTTTTTAAAGTAAGATTTTGAATGGTATTATTGGTACTTCCGTTTTGAAGCCAGACAGTTCCCCACTGTCCCGGAATATAATTGAAATCGGGTTGCTGACGGTCACTGTTGAAAATCACTTCGTTTTCCAGTTTGTCAGTTGTTGATGTACTTCCATTGATGTGCATCGAAGCATTTTTTGGTACGATAAGCCCGGAATCAGAATGGAAATAGACTCTTGCTCCCGGATCAAAAATTACAGTTTCTCCTTCAGGAACGGCTGCATATCCATAAATAACATAGGCTTTTTTGTTGCTAAATATGAGTTCGTTGCCGTGAACAGGGTCATTTTTGTCCAAATAAAACCCTTTTATTTTTTTATCGCCAATTGGCAGTGTTTCGGTGGTGCCGTCAGCATTACGGTTGGGATATAATAAAATGGCATCTTGTACCAAAGTAACTAACTCCACTTTTTGAAGATTTGCACCGCTGTCAAACTCAATTTGATCGGTGTATAGAAATTCGGCTGGTGTCGAATTGTCGCTTTCAACTGTTGTTTCTATAAAAATATACAGACTGTCTTTGGCTAATAATGTAACATTTTGGAACATTTTGCCTTGATTTCCCTGTGCACCGTCAACACTCATCCGGTATTTTGAGTTGGCCCCCTTGGCAAATTTAATGGTAGGTATATTGATATCTTTTTTGGAGTGATTGTAAACTTTTAGAGCATATGTACTCGAACTCAAATTGGTAAAAACGGTGTCCAAGTAAACGGTATCTTTTGAAAAAGTTAAATCACCGGTACTGGCAACAGTATCAAAATCACTACGGCAAGAGCAAAATGAAAGTATAATTCCAGTTAAAAACAGTAAGGTGATTCGGCGCATTTCGTTTTATTTTTTTGTAAAAATAATAATAAATTAGTTTTAGGGCTTTGTTACCGGGGGTAGATTTTTTGTTTCCTCAGCATTTCATTTATTTCTTTTTTGAATTATCAATTTAGCGTATTTTTACAATCTTTAAAGTAAAGATATGACAATAGACAAAGATAAAATACTCAAATACTGCAATGAGTTTTCCAAAAACACTTTGATGGAAACGCTGAATATCGAGTTTGTTGACGCCGGCGAAGGATTTCTAGTGGCTAAAATGCCTGTGAATTCATCTGTACACCAGCCTATGGGTTTGTTGCATGGAGGTGCTTCGGTTGCTTTGGCGGAAAGTGTCGGTAGTGCAGCTTCGCATTTTTTTATTAATGACAAAAACCAGGAAGTGCGCGGTATAGAAATTTCAGCCAATCACTTAAAAAGCATCCGCGAAGGAATTGTTTTTGGAACAGCCCGAATTATTCACAAAGGAAGAAGTCTGCATCTTTGGGAAATTAAAATCACGGATGAAGCTGGAAATTTGATTTCGCTTTGCAAATTGACAAATATCGTGTTGACGAAAGAGAAATAATAATTATGAGTGATTTTTTTGAAAAAGTATTACAGCAGCAAAAGCAAAATCTTCCTTTTGTTTTGTATCGCAAGCCCGATTCGGATACAGTAATTGGTGTGTTTCAGGAAAACTACAATTTGTATGAAGTGGTTGATTTTACTGAAAAAGGGTTTGTTTTTTCCTCTTTCGATGGTCAAAAAAACTATATTATCCCTGAAAATTTTTCTGTAATAAAGAGTTTTGTTTATGAGAAAGCAACTGTTCCTGAAAATGGAAAAGAGTTTGTTTCTCCTGATGAACTTGTTAAGGCAAACTTTGAAACATTGGTAGCCAAAGGTGTTGAAGCAATACACAATGAAGAATTTCAGAAAGTGGTTTTATCCCGAAAGGAAACTGTTTATTTGCCTGATTTTGATTTGATTGGTACTTTTGAAAATTTGGTTCAATTATATCCCGCAGCTTTTGTTTATTGTTTTTTTCATCCTGAAATTGGAATTTGGCTGGGAGCAACACCAGAGCAATTATTGAAAATTGAAAATATTTTTTTTGAAACAATGGCTTTAGCTGGTACGCAAAAAAATACTGGTTATGAAGAAGTTAAGTGGGAGTATAAGGAAAAGCAAGAACAACAGTTTGTAACTGATTATATTGTTTCTGAGCTGAATAAAGTTTCAAAATCAATTTTGGTTTCAGAACCTTACAGTATGAAAGCAGGGAGTATTTGGCACATTAAAACCGATATTTCGGGTCAGTTAAATTCTATTGGAAATTTAAAAGAAGTTGTTGCTTTATTGCATCCTACACCGGCAGTTTGCGGTTTGCCAAAAAAGGAATCCAAACAGTTTATACTCGATAATGAAAATTATGACAGAACATTTTATACCGGTTATTTGGGTGAATTGAACAGCAGTTTAGCAACAGACAAAGTCAGTTCAGATTTGTTTGTTAATTTGCGTTGTATGGAAATTGAAATGGATTTTACTATAAAAAAGGCAAAGGCTAATTTATTCATGGGCTGCGGAATTACTAAAGAAAGTATTCCCGAAAAAGAGTGGGAGGAAAGTGTGAATAAGTCGATGACGATGAAAAAAGTTTTATAAAAGTGAATAGTTTATGTTGTTAATTCTTAATAACAAACCAAAAAAATAAAAATATGAAATTAGATATACTGGCTTTTGGAGCACATCCTGACGATGTGGAATTAGGATGTTCCGGAACTATTTTGAAAGAGGTTTCTTTGGGAAAGAAGGTTGGCATTGTCGATTTGACCCGTGGCGAATTAGGAACCCGTGGTTCTGCTGTAATTCGTGATCAGGAAGCGAGTGATGCGGCAAAGATACTTGGGGTTTCGGTTAGGGAGAATTTGAATATGAGAGACGGTTTTTTTGTTAATGACGAAAAACATCAGTTGGAAGCCATAAAAATGATCCGAAAATACCAGCCTGAGATTGTGTTATGCAATGCGATTGACGACAGGCATATCGATCACGGAAAAGGAAGTAAATTGGTTTCAGATGCTTGTTTTTTATCGGGTCTGATGAAAATTGAAACAGTACTTGATGGTGAAGTCCAAAAGCCTTGGAGACCAAAAGTAGTTTATCATTATATACAATGGAAAAATATAGAACCGGATTTTGTGGTAGACATTACCGGATTTACAGATAAGAAAATTGAAGCTATTTTGGCTTACAGTTCGCAATTTTACGATCCTAATTCTAAAGAACCCGAGTCACCTATTTCCAGTAAAAACTTTTTGGAGAGTCTGAATTACCGTTCCAGGGATTTAGGAAGGCTCACAGGCGTAGAATATGCCGAAGGTTTTACAGTTGAAAGGTGTTTGGCTGTCAATAGTTTAGATGATTTGAAGTAAAATTGCCGATTTTTTTTTGATTTTTTGTTTGCAGAAGCAAACATTTGTTCTATATTTGCAACCGCTAAGCAAAAATGGTGGTTGTAGCTCAGCTGGTTAGAGTAGCGGTTTGTGGTGCCGCGGGTCGCCGGTTCGAACCCGGTCAGCCACCCAGAAATTTAAAGCCTTGAAGAAATTCAAGGCTTTTTTTGTGCTGTTAAGTTTTGCGAAGGAATAAATATTGGTTTCTTGATTTAAAATAAATTAGTTTTTCTTAAATTGCTTATAATTAACCAATTTAATAAAATTTTATGGGAACATTTTTAGTTAGCAAAAGAAAAAATGATGAATTTCAGTTTGTTTTAAAAGCAGGAAACGGGCAGGTAATCCTTGCAAGCGAAGGATATTCAACCAAAGCAGCCTGCGAAAATGGAATTGAGTCTGTGAAGAAAAATTCTCAAGCAGATGAAAGATTTGAAAGATTGGAAGCCAAAAACGGAAAACCGTATTTCAATCTTAAAGCTTCCAACGGTCAAATTATAGGTACAAGCGAAATGTATGAATCTGTTGCTGCTCGTGATAACGGAATTGAATCCGTAAAGAAAAATGCACCTGATGCTGATGTAAAAGAAGATTTGTAGCTAATAACAGATTTCTATTGGTTTGCGAGAGGGATAGAAGCTGGCTACCTTGTAGCGCGTATAGCCCGACAGCATCCCGAAAAAAAGGCGTATAACCGCAAAGTAAATTTGCCTTTTTATCGGGATGTGGTCTCGCTCAAGGAATTCAATTGTATAAAAAAACCAAGAGCTTTGAATTGTTTCAAAGCTCTTGGTTTTTTCTTTTTTGAAATAGATCTGAGTACTATTTAATAGGCTTGTCAACCACAATTCTTTCTGGTCTGTTGGCCAGTTCCCAGGCAATTACAAAAGCCAGTTGTGCTCTTTTTGCCAGGGCATCATATTCTATTTTGTTGGGCTCATCCGATTTTTGGTGATAATCTGCGTGTACCCCGTTGAAAAGAAACACAGCCGGAATACCAAATTTCGCAAAATTATAATGATCAGAACGCTCGTAGAAGTGGTTAGGATCTTTTGGGTCATTGAATTTAAAATCTAAATCCAGTTTGGTGTATTTGTCGTTTTGTGCAACTGTGATGTTGTGTAAATCGCTGGACAATCTGTCGGCACCGATTACATAAACATAATTGTTGGTATTGGCATGTTCTACATCGCGACGTCCTATCATATCAATATTGATATCAGCTATAGTGTTGGCTATTGGAAACAATGGGTTTTCAGAGTAGAAACGTGAGCCGTGCAAGCCGTGCTCTTCGCCTGTAACGTGAAGGAACAAAATAGAGCGTTTAGGGCCGTGTCCCGCTTTTTTTGCTTTTTGAAAAGCTTCAGCAATCTGAAGAACAGCAACTGTTCCAGAACCATCATCATCGGCACCATTATATACCTCGCCGTTTTTTACACCAACGTGGTCATAATGCGCTGAAATAACCAAAACTTCGTCCGGTTTTTCAGAACCTTCAATGTAGGCCCAGATATTTTCTGAATCCGGCAGGTTTTCATTGCGTTTGGCATTCAGGTAAGCAGCCGGTACTGGCTGATAGTAGTTTTTAGCTCCTTTTGGATGTGATATTTTGCTTTTTTTGTATTGGCTGATAAGATAATTTCCAGCTTTTTTTTGTCCTTTGGATCCAGTGTCTCTGCCTTCCATTTCATCGGAAGCAATAATATAGAGTCTGGTTTTTAATTTTTCAGCTGTAATGGTGTTCATGAACATGGTCGGGTCGTCGTTGTTGACCGCCTTTTTTTGAGCAAAAGTGTAAAGAGTTGTAAGAAACAGCAAGGAGACTAGGGCTTTTTTCATTTAAGGATTGATATAATTAAGTTATTATTTTTTTAATACTTCGTTTAAGAATAATTTGAAATGCTCGAAAGAGCGTTTTGCTGCTTTTTCATTATAAGCAGCGCCTTTTGAATTGTCATTTCCGGATTCAGGATTGGTAAATGAATGAACAGCATTGGCATAATAAATCATTTGCCAATCGGCTTTTGAGTCTTTCATTTCTTTCTGGAAAGTTAAAATTTCTTCAGTAGATTCATATGGATCATCCGCTCCATGACACACTAAAACTTTTGCAGTAATAGGTTCAGTGGGTCTTAAATCATCTTTGCCCAGACCTCCATGAAAAGATACAACCCCTTTTACATTCAGATGACCTCGGGCAGCTTCAAGCGCGCCGGTTCCTCCAAAACAATATCCGATAACTACAATGTTTTCCGGATTTGCTCCGGCCAAAATCAATTGTTGTAAGGCTAAAGAAATTCGTTTTTGATAGGCTTCAAAGTTTTTTTTGTAAAAACCGGCATTATTTCCTGCTTCATTGTAGTTTTTCGGGTAGTTTCCTTCGCCGTAAATGTCAGCTATAAAGGCATAATATCCCATTTTTGAAAGTTTAGCCGCTGTGTCTTTGGACAGTTTATCAATCCCCATCCAGGCAGGCAGGATTAAGATTCCCGGTTTTTGGGCACTGCTCTTTACAGGTGCAATTTTAAAACCATTTAGAATCTGACTTCCATCTTTGTATTGTACAGGTTTCAATTGTGCAAATGATTGATTAACAATTAATACCATTCCTAAAATTATAAAGTTTAAATTTTTCATGGCTTTATTTTTTTACAAATATCTAAATAAAAATGTTATAAAAAAACCCCGAAAGTTACTTCTTTCGAGGTTTTGTTTGGAGTATAAAAATGTTTTATTTCTGAATTTACAAACTTATGTTGCGTTTAAAAGCACAGCCTAATTCTATTAAGGAGTCTGTTTTTGCAATTCCGGGAATGTTATCAATTTGTTCGTATAACAGTTTTCTCATATGTTCATGATTTTTTGCAATCATTTTTATGTAAAGAGTATAGGAACCGGTTATAAAATAACATTCTGTGATTTCAGGTATTTTTTTTAATTCTTCGATAATTCTTGCAGAGTCATGGTCCTTTTTCAGTGTAATTCCTGTAAATGCACCCCAGTCATAACCTATTTTTTTTTCGTCCAGTGTAGGCTTGATTCCTGTTATGATTCCATTTTCCAACAAGCGGTTGATTCGTTGGTGAACCATCGTATTTGATATCTTTAAATTGGTTGCAATTGCCGAAAAAGCCATTCTTCCATCCTTCTCTAATTCCTTTATAATATTAATGTCAAATTCGTCTAATATGTCCATTTTTATGTTTTTTAAAGTTAAAATCACTTTTTTTAGGGTTATAAAAGTAATTGTTTTTTTATTTATAATTTATGATGAAAATTTACTTAAATGTTAAATTAAAAATATAACTTTTTTTTGTTTAATTAAAATTATTTTTAATTTTAATTGTTATATTTAAGTCAAAAGTGTTTTTTTAAGGCTGAAAATAAAAATTTTAATTACTTTTGTTTGACTAATTTTAAATAACAGCAAATCATGACACATATTACGCAGGAACTTTCTTCTAAATCAGAAGTTTTAATAGAAAAAGAAAATAAATATGGAGCTCACAACTACCATCCGCTTCCGGTTGTTTTGGAGAAAGGAGAAGGCGTTTATGTGTGGGATGTTGACGGGAAAAAATACTTTGATTTCTTATCAGCTTATTCCGCAGTGAATCAAGGACACTGTCACCCAAAAATAGTAGGAGCAATGTTGGAACAAGCGCAGCGACTGACATTGACTTCCAGAGCATTTTACAATGATCAGTTAGGGGTTTATGAAGAATATGTAACTAATTATTTTGGTTTTGATAAAGTATTGCCAATGAATACGGGGGCAGAAGCTGTAGAAACTGCTTTGAAACTGTGCCGTAAATGGGCTTATGAGGTAAAAGGAATTCCTGAAAACCTAGCTCAGATTATTGTATGTGAGAATAACTTTCACGGAAGAACAACGACTATTATTTCTTTTTCGAATGATGAAGGAGCCCGAAAAAGCTTTGGTCCTTTCACCGAAGGATTTATAAAAATTCCTTATGATGATACTGATGCCTTGGAAAAAGCTTTGAAATCCTCAAATAATATTGCCGGATTCTTGGTAGAGCCTATTCAGGGTGAAGCCGGAGTTTATGTTCCTACTGAAGGTTATTTGGCGAAAGCCAAAGCACTTTGTGAAGCACACAATGTATTATTCATTGCAGATGAGGTACAAACCGGTATTGCCAGAACAGGTAAATTACTGGCGGTACATCATGAAAATGTACAGCCTGATATATTAATTTTAGGTAAAGCAATTTCCGGAGGTGTTTATCCTGTATCTGCAGTATTGGCCAATAACGGAATCATGAATGTTATCAAGCCGGGACAGCATGGTTCAACTTTTGGAGGAAATCCGGTTGCTGCAGCCGTTGCAGTTGCCGCTCTAGAGGTTGTACGTGAAGAAAATTTATCTGAAAATGCTGAAAAATTAGGAATCATTCTGAGAAAAGGGCTTAATGAAATTGCACAGCGAAATCCGTTGATTTCTTTAGTTCGTGGTAAAGGTTTGTTGAATGCAATTGTAATCAACAGCGGAGAAGATTCTGATCTGGCATGGGATATCTGTCTTCGTTTTAGAGATTACGGGTTATTGGCAAAACCAACACACGGTAATAAAATACGTTTTGCACCGCCATTAGTAATTACTGAAACCCAAATTCAAGAATGTCTTGCCATTATTGAAAAGGCTTTGAATGATTTTAAATAATCTTCTGGAATGAATAAGGTTATCAAAATTATTAAAAACCGATCGGATATCGGGGCAGGAACCCGTGGATCTGATATGGGGATTGACGCAATAGAGATTGCAGCAATAAATAAAAACAGTGATTATTTTAATGAATATGTATTTGAAGATGTAAAAACGCATAACGAAACCATATATGATAAATACCGCAGTTCTGTTGCAAAAAGGATTGAACATGTTGTTGAGCAATGTACCAGAGTTAGTAATGCTGTAAAAAACAATTTAATAAATAATAATTTTCCAATAGTTTTATCGGGTGATCATTCATCTGCATTGGGAACAATCAGCGGTATTAAAGCTGCTTATCCGGGACATACAGTGGGTGTAATTTGGATTGATGCCCATGCCGATCTGCATTCTCCTTATACAACGCCATCTGGAAATATTCATGGAATGCCTTTGGCTGCTGTGCTTGGTGATGATAATTTGGATTGTCAGGTTAATGACGTAACCGGAGATACTCAGGAGCATTGGAACGAAATGAAAAATATCGGTGTTCCGGGACGCAAAGTTTTGGCTGAAAATTTGGTCTACTTCGGAGTTCGGGATACTGAGGAAGCTGAGGATAAACAAATAGAGAAACTGAATATCCGGAATTATAAGGTAGATGAAGTACGTTACCGGGGTTTGAAGATTTGTGTAGCCGAAGCTCTGGCTAAACTGGTAAATTGTGATGTATTGTATATTTCATTTGATGTGGATTCGATGGATTGTGATTTGATTTCATTTGGTACAGGAACTCCTGTTTCGAGGGGATTTGACCAATACGAAATTATAGACATTATCAATCAGATTGTTCAATCCGGGAAAGTGGGATGTATCGAGTTGGTTGAAGTGAATCCGCTTTTGGATACCAAAGGGAATAAAATGGCAGAAACGGCTTTTCAGGTACTGGAAGCCATAACAGAAACACTTGTTCTGCCTGTTGAATAATTAGTTTAAGAATATTAATTTGCCCAAAATCTCAAATTTTGGGCTTTTTTTTTGCCTAATAGTCAAAAATATTTTTTTTCATGAAATAAAGAGTGATTTTTTTTTAGACAATACTTTAAATACTTATATTTGTATACGTATTTATACTTAGTTATTAAATAAAATTTAATTCTTAATACTTTTAATCATGATACAAATCAATAAACCAAAATTGACAATAGTAGGAGCAGGACCCGGTGATGTTGAATTGATTACACTAAAAGCGATAAAAGCATTGGAAGATGCTGATGTTGTTTTGTATGATGCCTTGGTCAATGAAGAATTATTGCAGTATGCTAAAAATGCTGAAATTATATTTGTCGGGAAACGATTTGGATGCCATGCCTACAGTCAGGATCAAATTAACGATTTGATTGTGTCAATGGCCAAAAAGTATGGTCATGTCGTTAGGTTAAAAGGGGGAGATTCATTTGTTTTTGGAAGAGGAAGTGAAGAAATAGATTTTGCTCATCAATTCGGAATTGAAACAGCTGTTGTGCCAGGAATTTCATCGGCATTGGGAGTTCCGGCTTCGAATGGAATCAGTCTGACACAGAGAAGAGTTGCCGAAAGTTTTTGGGTAATTACCGGAACAACTTCTGATCATAAATTGTCCAAAGATGTTGCTTTGGCTTCACAATCTTCGGCGACAGTTGTTATTTTGATGGGAATGAATAAACTGGATGAGATTGTCGCTCTATATCAAAACAACAGAAGTGACGATTTGCCTATTGCCATTATTCAAAACGGAACCCAAAAAACACAAAAGAAAGTTATTGGAACTGTCAGTACTATTACGGATTTGGTAAAAAAGAATGAAATTGCTTCACCGGCGATTATCGTAATTGGAGAAGTGGTGAAAAATGCATCGAAACTAACGTCTTATACAAAAGCGGAAATGTTTTCGGATGCGTTTTTGGAAGAGGAATTTATTTTGCAAAATTTAAATATGGTTGGATGATTGTAATAAAATATTTTGGAGGTATAGTATAGTAGAACGTACCAGATGCCGTGACGAAAAAATAGATTTTTCAGACTTGCCGTTAAGTAGATTATTATCAGAGTTGGAAATAAAATACCATCTTAGTCAATTTCCCTTTAGTGTGGCTGTAAATCAAAAAATAATAGATAGAGTCAGCAACCTGATTCTTAAAAATAATGATGTTGTAGCATTATTGCCTCCTTTTGCTGGAGGATAATTGTAGATTTTTTTTGAGAAAAATGGAAAAAGAGGTGCTTTATAGGCACCTTCTTTTTATTAAAAGAGTTACGTATTTTCTTCTTTTTACAAATAAATAACATATTTTTGATTGCATAAATCACCTATTTGTAAAAGAAAAATATGAAAAAAAATTTCGTAAGTGCATTTGTTTTAGTCCTATGCAGTACTGCGCATGGACAGGCAATTGATAAAATCATTACTTCCAAAGAAGTTACTCGAATTGAAAAAATGCTTGCTGCAGACGATATGCAGGGGAGAAGAGCATTCACACCAGGGATGGATAAAGCATCAGCTTTTATAGAATCGGAGTTTAAAAAAGCAGGTTTAGAGACCTTTATGGGAGCATCCAATTACAGACAAGAGTTTTTCATGACAGAATCTAAAGCAACTGCATCCAAAATAATCATAGACGGAAAAGAGTTGGACAATTCAAAAGTTGTTACTTTTTCATATCTGCCTCAAGTTTCTTTAACTGAAAAAAGTGATATAGCCGTTGTTAAAATTAACAAAGGGGATAATCTCGGACAAAAATTTAATGAGTATTTCAACGGTACCAAAAGTTATTTGGTTTTGGTTGATGCTTCGTTTGCAAAAGTATTGCCGAATCTTCAGCACATTGACAGAATAAAAGCCAATCCTGGTGATAATACAGTTTCATTTGTTTTTGGAGTTTCCGATGCTGCAACTTTTTCAATTGAACTCACTAATACAATTTCCAAAAAAGCTTTGAATAATGTGGTTGGTGTTTTGCCTGGAAAAAGCAAACCGGATGAGTTTGTTATTTTTTCAGGACACTATGACCATCTTGGTATAGGTTCGCCGGAAGAAGGGGCGCCACATACCGCTACAGATTCTATTTATAATGGTGCCAATGATGATGCTGCAGGATGTACAGCAGTTATCCTATTGGCGAATTACTTCAAAAAGCAGAATAACAACGAACGGACTATTATTTTTACCACTTTTGTGGCCGAAGAATTGGGAGGTTTTGGAGCTAAATATTTCTCAAAACAGCTTTCTGCTGATAAAGTGATAGCAATGTTCAATTTGGAAATGATCGGTACCGAGTCCAAATGGGGGAAGAACTCCGCTTATATCACAGGATTTGAAAAATCGAATATGGGTGTGATTCTGCAGAGAAATTTAAAAGGAACTTCTTTTCAGTTTTATCCAGATCCGTATCCGCAGGAACAATTGTTTTACCGTTCGGACAATGCAACTTTGGCTAAATTGGGAGTTCCCGCACATACGATTTCCACCTCAAAAATGGATAGTGAACCGAATTACCATACTGCCGATGATGAAATTGAAACACTAGATATTGATAATATGACTCAAATTATCAAGGCAGTTGCCCTGAGTTCTTCGTCAATAATCAGCGGGAAAGATTCTCCGACAAGAGTTGATACCACTCAGTTGAGATAGTTTGAGATTTATTATAATATAAAAAAAGCCCCAAATTCAACAAAATTGGGGCTTTTGCATTAGAGAATTATTTTTCATTCAGTAAATCATTCAATTGATTCAATCCCATAGAATAACCTTCTTCAAAACCCATTTCGAGAATTTGTTTCATGTCTTCTTCCTGAGGATAAGTAATCAGATTGGTAACTTTGGTTGTTCCATTTTCTTCTTCAAAGCTGTTTTTCCAGTTCATTCTTGGGAAATTAGTATTTAAATTACCGTTTTCATCACAGAATGCATCAGTTGCTTCATAGGAATCAATTGGATTAATATTGTAAAATTCGGCCAGACACCAATGTTTTTCTCCTTCCGGCGAAAGCATATAATACAACCATTGCCCGCCGTTTTTAAATTCTGATTGTTTGGTAATGGCTTTATAGGGCTTTGGAGCCCACCATTTATCGGTAATTTCAGGATTAGTAAAAGCATACCAAATTTTTTCTTTGGAAGCCTTGAATTCGCTGATGACTGTGATTTGCTTATTGGCGTAATCCTTGTTTATTTTAATTGAAAGGCTCATCTTTTAGATTTAAAATAAATGAAACAATAAATTTACGATTTTTATTCGTTTGATAAAACTATTGTCTTTCCTGGTAAAACCGAATATGTTTTTCCTTCTTTTTTGAAAAAAACAGTCAAGGAACTTGGATTCATAACTATAGTCTTGCTAACTGAAATTTTTAGATTCTTAAAAGCATTGATGTAATCAACGATGTCAATTTGTTTTGCATAATAGATATTGTGATTGTTGGAAATCATTTTGAAGAATTTCTCTGTTTCATTCCATTTATTTTCGTAGTTTCCAATCTCGTAGCTGTGTCCCCAAACGTCCATTAACGCCAAATTTTTGGTCTGAAGAAATTCATTTACGGTTTGATAAAAATGGTCTAATTCCTTTTTATCATTTTCAGGGTTGTTGGGTTCAGAATATGCTTTGCCAAACTGATGCATGGTTGGGTGCCATTGGAGGAAATCTTCAGGAATGTTAAAATTATAAGTATCATAAACGGTTCTGGCATACTCAATGCCCAAGCCTTTGATTGTCTCGATGAGTGAATTATTATAACTTCCAAAAGGATATGCCATTCCCTGTACCGGGTAATTGATCAATCGCTCCAATTCTTTTCTGTCTTCGGTAATTTCATAAACAATGTCAGTTTTGGGCAATGCGGTTAAATTAGGATGATTTGCTGAATGAACCGAAACTTCATGACCTGCAAAAAGTTCCTTTATTTCAGCTTTGTTCAGGTAATTTTCCAGTCCCAGTTTGTTTGAGTTAATATGAAAGGTTCCGGTCAGACCATATTTGTTCATTAGTTTTACCAATCGTCTGTCTTCAGAACGACCATCATCGTAACTCAAAATTAGTGCTTTGGATTTTCCTTCCGGGAAAAGCATTTCTATTGGGATTCCGATTTTGGTAATTTCAGGATTTACCTGTGATTGGGTTGCATTTGTAAAAATAAACAGTAGAATTGCGAATAGGGGTCTTTTCATTTTATTTTTTATAAATAGTTGTCGGAGCCGATTGGGATTTGGCATATATCGTTACATCGGCAATGGTTACTCTATCCGGGGCATTGACAGCATAAGATATAAAATCGGCAATGTCTTCTGCCAGCAAAGGATCGAAACCTTCATAGACTTTTTGTGCTCTTTCTTTATCGCCTTTAAATCGGACTTCTGAAAATTCTGTTGCAACGGCACCCGGCGCAATATTTGTTATTTTAATTCCATGTTGGGTTAAGTCAAGTCGCATTCCTTCACTTATTGCTTCAACAGCTTTTTTGGAAGCGCAATAAATAGCTCCGTTGGCATACGTTTGTTTCCCTGCAACCGAACTTAGATTGATAATATGGCCTTTTTTTCTTTCCACCATTTGCGGAATTATGGTTCTTGAAACATACAATAAGCCTTTTACGTTTCCGTCAATCATCGCATCCCAGTCTTCGATATCGCCATTGTCGATAGTGGAAAGTCCGTGGGCGTTACCTGCGCTGTTTACCAGAACATCTATGTTTTTCCATTCATTTGGCAAAGAATTAATTTGAGATTCAACCTCTTTTTGATTTCGTACATCAAATATCAAACTGTGAGTTTTTATCATTTTTGACAATAAGTTTTTCAATTCTTCCAGTTTTTCAGCACGGCGTCCACAGATGATTAAATCATATCCGTTTTCGGCCAATTTGATTGCCGTAGCTTTTCCTATTCCTGAAGTTGCACCTGTTATTAAAGCAATTTTTGTCATTTTTATTTATCGTTTTGGAAAAAGTTTAATTGTGATGCTAAGGTAATAAAACCAAATACACTAATTCTTCAATTTAACAAACTAACGGTGCTGTCAGTAGATTTTGTTTTCTAATCAAAAACATTTTTGCCTTTTCCTGTGGTAATGAGACTAAAAAGGCTTTCCTCAATAAGCTGTCCCCAAGCCCAGGAACAGTCTCCATAGCATTGAAACGCTGGGGTTAAACCAATATGGGTAAAACGGACTTGTGTTTTTTTGTTAATTTCAGTTATTTCAAAAATGATTTTTGTGCCTGTCCATTCACTTTTGTTATCAAACGAACTTAGGTTGCTATCGATTACCAGCCAGACAATTTTTTCATTAGGAATTAATTCTACAAGTTTTTGTTTGGAATAATGAATATCTCGCATTGTATAGCCAAATTCATCGTTCAATTTCTCTGAGTTGCCTTCTATTGCTCCTTGCCACCAGCCACGAACATTGTTGATAGCATCAAACACTTCTTTTGGGGAATTATCAACTAAAATTGTTGTTGTGAAATTTACTGTTTCCATATTTATTTGTTTTAAGAAATTATTTTAGAAAAACGTATTGTCCGGAATGGTAATTCAAATAGGGTGTTTTGTGATAATGCGGTTGTTTTTTATTTTGGTCAGATATTTGTTTCTCAGCGACAGTTTTTTATCTTTACCTCAAAGTTAGTTAAAATATGAACCGCAAAAGTTGTCTTCCTCCTCCAACAGTTTAATATTTCTTTAAACGAAGTATAGCTCCGATTTCTTATCGGTTGTTTTGCTGTATTTCAAAATTTCAGGTAAATATTAATGTTAAAAAGTCTTGTTCTCAAAAAGGGCAAGCGAGACAATTTTATGAAAAGGTCATATTTATTATTGCACACAGGTGTGCTGTTTCTAGGATTTTCCGGGGTTTTTGGTAAACTCATTTCCTTAAATGAGGGTTTACTGACTTGGTATAGAGTTCTTTTTTCTTCCATTATTTTATTTTTTGTTTTGAAGTTGTTCAAAATCAGCAATGACATCAGTTTTAGAGAAAAGCTTTATATTGCTAAAATAGGAACACTTATTACTTTGTCTTGGGTGCTGTTTTATGCAAGTATTAAGTATTCAAATATTTCTATTGGAGTGGTTTGTTTTTGTGTGGCAAGTTTTTTTACTGCTGTTCTCGAACCTATAATTAACAAAAAAAGATTCAAAAGATCAGAACTTTTGTTAAGTGCTTTGACGATTATCGGAATTGGATTGATTTTTAAATTTGATACTTCTTATCGTTTAGGAATTGTTTTAGGTGTAGTTTCTCCTTTGTTTACCTCACTTTATACGATTTACAACGAAAGGCTGGCAAAAAAATATGACAGCAAACTAATTAATTATTACCAAATGATTGGCGGGACGATTGGTTTGGGAATTTTGCTTCCAGTTTATCTGCATTTCTTTCCTACGGAAAATATTATTCCAGATTGGAAAGATACTTTTTGCCTTTTTTTATTGGCCCTTTTTTGCACAGTTGGAGTGTATGTTACGTTTACCGAAATTTTGAAAAAGGTTTCGGCATTCACAGTAAACCTAAGCTTAAATCTTGAACCTATTTATGCTATTATTATTGCTTTTTTGTTTTTTGATGAAAGCAAAGAAGTAAATTTTTCGTTTTATATTGGTTTGTTTTTTGTGATGCTGTCAGTTGTATTGCAAACACTGATTTCGGTCAGGAAAAAAGGATAAGTTGGTTTATAAAGAAAGGCACAAGTGTTTTGCTTGTGCCTTTTTTATGGTTTTATTGCGAATAGTAAAAAAAGCAAAGTCAGAAACACTTGCGGAGTATTTACACTTTGCGTAGCTGGGTTAGGACTAAATTAAGCCCTGTTTTCGGATTTGTCAAATCATCCCAAATACAAAACCATTTTTCCATTATGCCCAATGCCCAAATCCGTTGTAGTGGCTGTTGGCAGGTGTTAATTTTTCAGTTTGTCAAAGTTTCCTTTATAATAACTATGTTTTTCTTCGTATGTTTTTTTGTCCAATTTTGATTTTTGACTTTCTAGCACTTTTAAAGCGTTTGCATATGATTTTTTCGCGCTTTTACTATCGCTTAATTTTTCAAAAAATTCACCTTGACTATCGTAAAGATTAGGTTCATTAGGAAACTTGAGAATAGCCCATTGAATAATTTTAATAGCATCATTTGTTTTTTCATTCCAAAAACATTTGTATGCTAATTGATTTACATAATCAGGATCTAGTTTTAATAAATTTTTGCTCTGTAATTCGTTATTATAGTCAATTACATTTTCTGCTGTTAAATATTTATAGTCAAAGAATTCCTTTAACCCATAAAATGCTCCAATGGGAAAAATAGTTCCATGATTTTCTGTTTGTGAGTAATCTCTATTGATAAATTTTATTTTTCCACTGAAATTATTGCTTTCAAATAATGCAATAATTTTTTTTCTTGCTTTTACCCAATTTTCATCTTCATTTGAATTACACATAAACACAAATTTATGCTCTTTCAATATTTCAGGATTGAATTTTTGAAATTCTGTTACAAATTGCTCTTTATCATATTCATAGTTTGGTGATATCAGAAGATAAGAATTAAATAATTCTGGGCTTTTCAAAAAACAATAGGATAGAAAACTCGCACCGTTCGAATGGGCAATTCCAACTCTCAGAGGGAATGTCCTGTATTTTTTGTCAATAAATTTTACAACCTCATTTTGAAAAAAATCTAAAAATTTGTCGGCATTTCCAAGATACCCACCATATTTTTTTGAGGTTTCTTCATTGATGGGTTTTGGTAAAAAATCAGAATTTCTATTCTGCTTTTTCTCTTCCGAAAAATTGGACACAATTCCAATTACAATCACAGGAATTCCATTATTTACAAATTGTATAGTAGAATGAACTAAATCAAAATATTGTCTCGCTTGCGAATCGAATACATAAACTACTTCATATTTCTTTTCAGTTAGAGTTGAATATTGTTCTGGTAAATAAATATATAATTTCCTTTTCTCATCAAAAACTTTAGATTGTATTGATAAAGTATCAATTGTTTGACCAAAACAAATTTTTGAAATTGATAATACTAATAATAAAATTAGGTAACTATATATAAGTTTACACCGATTAGTTAAAACTTAATCCCGAATTGCTTCGGGATTTTTTTATTCGTTGTCTTTTGGCTTATAATTTAATCCTTGTTTAAGTTTTTTATTGAATTCCGAAAGATTTTTTCTGTTTGCCTCTAATATATCTTTTTTAGATTCTAACTCTATTTCATCATGCGTTAAGTGTTCAGCATTTAAATAAGTAGTTTCGCTTGATTTCTTAATTGATTTAACTATGTCAACTTTATCAAACGTTGCTCTTTGTTCATCTGCCATTTTCTTTAAATAGGCATATCTCTGCTCTTTAGTTAAATTTGTTTGTATTAATTGAGCACTCAAAGTTTCAAGGTTTGACATAATTAATAAATCAGTAATACTTGAAAAATCACGCATATTCTTTCCATTTAAAGCGTGTTGAGGATTTGATTCTTTCCATTGTTTAGCGGTATAACCAAATAGTGCTAAATTTAATATATCTGCTTCTTCAGCGTATTCAATCCATTTTTTGTCTTCTGGAAATTTACTATTAGGTATTATATGTTTTTGAACTGCATCTGTATGTAAAACATAATTTACTTTAGTCATTAATCTTCTTACATCCCACTCTAAATTATATTGGTTGCTTTCTACTTCTTTTAGACGTTGGTACTCTTTTACAATATATAATTGAAATATTGGGTTAATCCACATACCAAAATGAAAAGCAATATCCTTGTGTGCGTATGTTCCACCATATCTTCCCGCAGTAGCCCTTATTGATATAAGATTAGTTTTTTCTGTAAGTTCCTTAATGCTAACTTTATAATTATTAGAACCAGCTCCACTTCTAATTATGGCGAATTCGCCATAATTAAAATTTGGATTATACAATTGTTCCCAACCAGCTATGTAATCAAGAGTATTAGCATTTCTAATCCAATCACTTATAAAAAAATCACCTTCCTGTGCTTTAACCATATCTGTGAGACAAATAAAGTCTTTATCACCTTCGGTAAACATTGAAATATTATAGTCTTTTATTTTAAGACTTGAATGCTTATTAGCCATTTATTAATTCTTTATAGGTTAAACGATTATTTGAATTTGAAAGCAATAAATTAAAGCGCACTGCTTCTGTTGAATTTCTTGTATTGTATCTAAAAACAAATTCGTCAACATACATTTGTAAATGTTTTTTAGATGTGAAATGATATATTCCAAATATACCTCTTTTTAGTAAACTCCAAAATCCCTCAATTGTGTTAGTATGGATTCTGCCATTTACATATTCTCCTTGATTATGTTTTACTATTGAATGGTCATAAATTCTTGAAACTCCCTTATAACCTAACCATTCGTCAGTATATAAAGAAGCACTTTCTTTTACATTTGCAACGATTTCACGAGTTAAACTAACCGAACCAACATTTTCAACAACATTAGCATTTAATTTACCATTACGCTCAACAGTTCCAACAACAGGAGTTTTGTCCTTTGCGCTTCTTCCTTGCGATGCTACTGCTTTTTTGTTATTATGACGGTTTTTGTTTTTACCTCCTACATAAGTTTCATCTGCTTCAACTTCATTATCTAATTCATTGTTATTTTCAATACCAAAACATTTTCTAATACGTTGTAACATAAACCAAGCAGATTTTTGAGTAATATTCAAGTCACGACCTAATTGTAAAGAAGAAATTCCCTTTTTATGAGAAGTAACAATCCAAATAGCTAGAAACCATTTTTGCAATTCCATTTTAGTATTATCAAACAGAGTGTCGGTCTTAACGTTAAAATACTTCCCTGTATTTTTACATTTGTATTTATTACCTTTACAAACATAAACTTTTGATGAAGAATCAAAAGGACTTACTACGTTACCGCTCCAACGCAAAATTTCCAAATGGTCAATACAAGTTTGCTCATTTGGAAATGCTTTAATTAAGTCTAAAATTGATTTGAAATCTTGATTAATCATTGTATTGTGATTTAATTACAATACAAAAATAAGAAGTAAATTACACTAAACCAAATTTATTTAGTGTAAAATTATATATAGTTACCTAAAATTATTTGTTTCATATTCGTTTCTGTTTCTTTTAATACCTGCCAACGTCTTGGCACTACAGCGGGTTTGGGACTAAATTAAGCCCTATTTTCGGATTTGCCAAATCATTCCAAATACAAAACCATCTTTCCATTAAGCCCAATACCCAAATCCGTTGTAGTAGCTGTTAGGCACAGTTTTTTATCTACTATATTCCCTATTACTATAATCATAAACATTTAAGAGTTTTACAGAGAGTTTCTTTTCTCTCGAGGAATTATACCAAAATCCATCTGTTGAATAAAGAAAATCATCCCATTCAAGTTCAAAACTTCCTGTTGAAGTATTATCAATTAATTCATTTAAAATAATCTTCTTTTTGCTTTCATTTATTTGTCCTTTAAGCAACAATAATTTATTTTGTTTCCAGTAAAAATATGTACCATCTATATTGTTTGCTTTACTAAAATTTAAAGAGATTGAAACTTTATATTTTCCATCTATTTTTCCAACAAAATGGAGGATTGGTTTAATATCACTGTATGTATCACTAAAACCTAATAGCCATTTTCCATAATCACTTAGATATTCTTTAATCTCCTTTATTTTAAGTTTTTTCGAAGAATCGAAGTTGCAATTTTGCGAAGCATGAGGAAAACAATTAGAATTATTACTTATTACAATTGAGTCATTGGTTAATATAAATTTATTATTTACTTTATGGCATTGAAATTCGCATTCTCCATCTAAAGTTAGAGCTTTTTGTGATTCGTAGTTGCCAGTTTTATTGCCATAAGCGCATTGATGAGCCTCTCTAATTGAATTGCGACAATTCTTTAGCCAAAATTTTTCAAGAAACTCGAAATATTTTTCTCCATCAATTAAATCAGGTATTTGAATTAATTCCCCTTTTTTTAAATCAAACTGCAAATAATCGGTTTCGGCTCCTACAGGATATGGACCGCCGGCCCAATCAGTATTTATAGTTATCTTCAAAAAATTTGTATAAAAATCTATAGTATAACTTAGAGAACTAATTCCTGATTGTGTTTCACCATTATCTTTCTCGATGAACAAATACTCTTTGATTAAGTTAAGATTACCTTTGTTAATTATTTTACCTTCACCAAAAAGAATATTTTGTAAACTTCTATTAATTCGATTAGCTACTTCATTATTTTTTGGTAAATTAGAGACTATATATGGAAAACTAATAAATTCATCATATTTAACAGATTCTACTTTAAATGAATTTTTATCGTATTGAGCAATAATACTAGGACTAAATAGAAAAATAAGCAAAAGGGTAATTATTTTTTTTATCATAATGACTTTAAAAATTCTATTTTTTTAATAATATTTGATTTTTTTGATTCGTTTCTTTTTGGTGTAAAATTGTGTCTAACGTCCTGGCGCTACACGAGGTTTGGGATTAAATTAAACCATTTTTCGGTTTTGCCAAATCTTCCAAATAAAAGGCCATTTTTCCATTAAGCCAAATGCCCAAATCCGTTGTAGTGGCTGTTAGTGGCAGTTATTTTATTCCTAGTTTGTCATGCCATTCATATAGTCCTCCCGTTTCAAATACATTTCCTTTTAGAAATATTTGAAGAAATTCAGTCAGAGAGGATGTCATAGTTTTGTCCGGATAACTTCCATTAAATATTTCAAATTGCCCTGTTGTTGTACGCCTAAGTCCCCACATGTCCGAGTAAATCATGTACTCAGAAAAATAAAACCAGTTATCTCCGTAGTCTTGCTGATATTGCCTAATCTCTTGAAGTGGAACCACATTAAAGATGTCCTCATTACAACCAAAACCATTACAAGTCAAATAGAACTCTCTAAAGTCATTCGGCAGTGAAAACCCAATTTGTCTTTCAAAGTCAGCTATGTTCGAAAGTGTCGCAGGAGGATTAACTTCAATACCAATATCCAGATGCTTATTCCTTATTAAATCGACTAAGTCTTTCATTTTCGTTTTCTGCGGGTTAATTGCCACTAACGTTCTGGTACTACAGCGGGTTTGGGACTAAATTAAGCCCTATTTTCGGATTTGCCAAATCATCCCAAATACAAAACCATATTTCCATTAAGCCCAATGCCCAAATCCGTTGTAGTGGCTGTTGGCGGTTCGGTTTTTTTACCACTTATTGTTTTGAATGTCTTTTTTGAATTCAGTTGTTTTTGAAAAAGTATAGTTTAAAATCTTAGAAGGTTTTTTTGAAAAACCACTTTTAAATTCGGTATTTTTTTTGGCCAAAGCATAAGTTTCAATTTCTGTTACTTCATTTGCTTTACTTAAAGCGTCATCATATTTCTGAACAAACTTTATATTTTTTATTGTAGTTCGATATTTTTTATCCTTAAATTCAAATACAATGAAAGCTTTAATATAACTTCTTGATAAATACATTGGAGTTGACATTTCGCTTTCTCCAAAACCTTTATAGTCAATTGATAAGTCAGTTATATTGGCGGTTATTTTATCTTCAGTTATATTTATGTTTTCAAACTTTCCGGCAGTTTTAATTTTGTCAATTATATCTTCTTTTGACAAATCTGTTTCATATGTTTTTTGCCAAACAACTTGATTACTTTCAATTAAAAAGTTTTCATTTTCAGTCTGATTAAAATATGACGTGGCGAGAGTGAAAAATATTAATAAAGTTAATTTCATTTTTTTTGATTTGGTTAATGTTTTTCTGCGTTTTTTTGGCTAAACTGACCGCCAACGTTCTGGTACTACAGCGGGTTTGGGACTAAATTAAGCCTTATTTTCGGATTTGCCCAATTATCCCAAATACAAAACCATCTTTCCATTAAGCCTATTGCCCAAATTCGTTGTAGTAGCTGTTAT
>Ga0208398_100386_pt1 | contig 32355 bp, 26 predicted proteins | sample LakWasMe79_HOW10_2_FD_183905 | JGI IMG/M metagenome (GOLD analysis project Ga0208398, IMG submission 183905) | Freshwater sediment methanotrophic microbial communities from Lake Washington under simulated oxygen tension - Sediment Metagenome... | ecosystem: Environmental > Aquatic > Freshwater >...
AAGAAATCCAAGGGCGTTTGCCCATTGGTAGGCTTAAGGTTGAATGATAAGAGCCGGATGAAGCGAGAGTTTCACGTCCGGTTCTGTGAGAGCCTCAAGGGGCAGTTCCTTGGGGCTACTCGACCTTGCGATCGTTTATGCTGGACAGCGTAGAGAGCACAGCACAGAGCGTTGATTATCGGCTGATGCAATGGGCACAAGCCGATTATTGTGCTTTGTAATTGCCCAATGCCGGCATAGTAAATTCAGCTGTACCTTGGCATATAGGGTAAAATGTGCGCACCGAAGTTGTCCGTTCCTGCCGCGCTACGCACAGCCATCGCCTTATACAATACGCCCTCGTTCCCACACACTGCGTGGGAACGAGGGTAACCCTGACCGGATCTTGCCGATGCATCAGGTCATTAATGATGCCAGTCAATCCACCAATAACTAACCGTAAACAAAAATGATCAGTGATAGCCAAAAAATACAAATAGCTAAAAGTTTTGCGAAGTTGCATCAAACACCATTTGCTGCATGGACCCCTGAGGAGGATTATCCGTCAGATGACGATCGTTATTTGGCTGTTTACGACAACCTTATTCATGGCGTTTACGGCGATTGCTATGGGCTTAACGCCGAATATGATGAAGACGATAATTTAATACAAGAAGCTACAGAATTTGAAGTTGCGGTTGAAGGATTTGAATCAAAAGCGGAAAAGCCAGAAGTATTCTTTTTTGAAATAACCAGTGAGTCGACAGGGATAGGTAAATTCATTGAAGAACATGGCAGGCATGGGGATTGGTAGGGCCGATTCATTATGTGCTCTAAATGAGCCGAAACAGCAACGCTCCAATCATCGCGCAACATGTAAGAATAAATCTCACAAAGTACGCTTTAAAAATCCGTGCAGAGGAAAATTTAAGGCTCTGTTTGTGCGGGCTTAAGTCCGCTCTACAAAGTTACGTTCCGAACAACAATGTTATATTTGAACAGCGGCTTTTAAGCCAAAAGAGTCAGTCAAATCAGGTTGTCGAACGGTAGCGTATTCACGGAAAGCGGACTGTCTATTTTGTAACTCTCGCACTACCGACCAAGGCCGACAGCTAACTGAGGACAGAGTCACAAAGCGATGGAACGATAATATAATTTGGAAATTAACCAATAAGGCCCTATTCTGTGCGGTTGTTTTTAACCCTCCCAAACTTCACAAGCAGTAGCGAAGTTATTCAACCTCCCACCATTGCACTTACAGGGGCAGCACGTTTTGAGTTTACACAGTTATCAATCGGTAGATCGTGAGCAATTAGCCAAGGACATCAGCGAAATTCACCAACAAGCTTTAGCCAATATCAGTATTGACGATTTTGAGCATTTAACAAAAATGGAACGCTGGGGGAAAATTTGTTCCCTCCTTGGCTATGCCACGGCTTGGATTTTCCCCAATCCGATTTCCGCGCTGTTAATCAGTCAAGGCAGTTTCACGCGCTGGACACAAGTGGGACACCCGATTGTTCATAGGGCCTACGATAAAGTTGAAGGTGTCGATAAAAATTACACCAGCAAAAAATTCGCACAAGGTTGGCGACGCTTTATGGATTGGCCTGACTGGTTTACTGTCGCGGGCTGGCATCATGAGCATGACGTATTGCATCATTACAGTTTGGGTGAAAAAGCCGACCCCAATAATGCGCAACACAATATGGAATGGCTAAGACAATCAAGCCTGCCGATATGGCAACGCTACGTGATTGTGGCGTTTTTTTCCGGGATATGGAAATTGGTTTATTACACGCCCAGAACCCATAAGGAATTACACTTAAATTCCGCCAGACAGCAGGGTGAACCTAAACCTGTGATGACCCGCATCGGTGCGTGGAGTCTGTTTACCCAACAGGGTAGAGCCTTCTGGCTGCAAAGTATTTTGCCTTATATTGCCTATCGCTTCGTATTGTTGCCTTTGCTGTTTTTACCCTTAGGAAGTTTTGCCGTCATTAGCGTATTACTTAATTCAATTCTGGCGGAAATTTTCACCAATATGCACAGTTTTCTGGTGATGATCCCAAATCATGCCGGAGATGATGTGATGATGTTTGACCAAAAAGCCAAAAGCAAAGGTGAATTTTATCTGCGGCAGATTTTAGGATCGGTGAACTATCCAACGGGTTCTAATTTGAATGATTTTTTTTACGGCTGGTTGAATTACCAAGTCGAGCATCATTTGTGGCCGGATATGCCATTAAGTCAATATCAAAAAGTGCAGCCAAAAGTGATGGCGTTGTGCAAAAAACATAATATTCCTTATCTTCAACAATCTGTTTTTAAAAGGTTATTGAAAGCGGTGGATATTATGGTGGGGAAAACTTCGATGTTGAAACCAGTCGCGGCATAAACGTGTAGATATAAGAGAGCTATCATATCGTTAGCGCTTCGGCGCCATTGCGGCCAAAGACCCATGAGTATTTGGCCGATAGTATCTGTTCCAACGCCGCGAGATTTTGGGGTTCGTCATCGACAATTAGGATCGGACCGTTCGGCATCATTAGGTGCCTAATGAAATATTAAGTTCGTTGGCCAGTGCACGCGTCGCAGCCTCGCCGCCACGAAAATCAAAGTTTTCGATGGCAATGTGGAGTGCCTTAAGACGAGCGGGCGGCAGCAGCCTGCCCAGCTCAGCTATGATGGATCTGACCGCAGCGGGGCTATCGGTGTTGAATGCTGTGAGCATCCGGCTGAGCAGCGGGGCGAGCTGCTCGGGATCGATCGCGTCGAATTGAATATTGTCAGCGTGAATGTCGAGCGGTGCATAACGCTCGATCGACTCCAATGCCGTGTCCAGAGCCGATTGTAATCGCATCAGGCTGTCGGCCGGATTTTCTCCTGCATGAAGCGCCTGATCCACCTCACCGGCCAGCGCGGCGACCTCTTGAAGTGCCAGAAAGCCTGATGCCCCCTTTAGCTTGTGCGCCAGCGCTGCTGCCTCGGTTCTGTCTAAGCGGGCCATCTGTTGCGCGACATCTGCGTAATCACGCGCGAATTTGCGCAGGTATTGCCGATAGGCCGATGGATTTCTCCAGAGGGTCAGGCCGTGTCCGACCGCCAGTCCTGGAAGGTCTTGGTCGATAGCGTGGAACATCGGGAGAGGCGCTGTCTTTTCGGTTGTGGTGATCTGGGATACTCGTCCCGTGAGCTTGATGATCAGAGCGATAGCGGCGTCCACATCAAAAGGCTTGGCGATGAAACTGTTCATTCCCGCTTCATTGGCCAATTCCTGTTGTTCCATGAAGGCGCCGGCGGTGAGAGCAATCACCGGCAATTCTGCCAAGGCAGGTACTCGTCGGATCTGGCGGGTAGCTTCATAGCCGTTCATGACCGGCATCTGCACGTCCATCAGTACAATATCGACCTCGGTCGGATGGGCTTGCAGCCAATCTACGGCTTGTCGACCATCGTTGGCGAGGATGACGGCAGCGCCTTCGCCAACGAAGATGCGTTGCGCCACTTCACGGTTGATTTCGCTGTCGTCGACAACCTGTATCCGTAGACCGGCCAGACGCAGTCCGGAACGACTCGGCACTTGCTCTTCGCCGCCTTGTCGCACCCGCATGGCGCGGGCGACGGTGTTGTAGAGGCTCGATGGCGTGACCGGCTTGCTCAGCACGGCGTCAGCAAGGTAGCTGTCCGGATGGTCGAGCAGATTGTTATTCGAATAGGCCGTGACCATGATAATGATCGGATCATGGGCTTCTTTGATCTCATGACGGATCGTCCTTGCCGTAACGAGTCCGTCCATGCCGGACATTTTGTAGTCGAGCAGCAGTACCTCCCGTGGTCCTCGCTGTTCTTGTTTTGTCTGTATGTGCAGCACAGCGGCTTCTCCTGAGCTTACAGCGGTCGCTTTCCAGCCCAGCCCATCGACAATGTTGCATAACGCCTCGCGGGCTATCGGGTTGTCGTCGGCGATCAGGACGGCGAGGTGAGCCATTTCCGGAGCCGCGATCCAGGCGTCCTGACCCCGCTCAAAGGTCAGGACGAACCAGAATTCGCTGCCGCTGTCCTGCACGCTGGTTACCTTCAACTCACCGCCCATACTGGCTACCAGTCGGCGGCTGATGGTCAGTCCGAGTCCGGTGCCGCCGAAACGGCGACTGGTCGAGCCATCCGCTTGCGAGAATGGGGCAAAGATTTCCTGCTGCTTTTCAAGAGGAATGCCCATGCCGGTATCGCGCACCGCAAAACGTAGCGTAACCTGCTTGTCGTCCTCGGCGACGACACTGATGGACATCGCCACATGGCCGCGTTCAGTGAATTTGATGGCATTGCTGGTCAGGTTGATCAATACCTGTTCCAATCGTAGCGCATCACCGCGCAGCTGACTCGTTTTACTCGGCGGTGGGGATATGATGAGCTCCAGTTCTTTCTCGCCGGCGTTGGCGGACATGATGGTGGACAGGTTATCGAGCACGTCGCCGAGGCGGAAAGGCGCCAGCTCGATCTCCAGTTTGCCGGACTCAATCTTGGAAAAATCGAGGATGTCGTTGATGATGCCCAGTAACGAACGGCCGGCCATACGGATCTTGCGGACCAGTTCGTTGGCATCGCCCGGCAACTCGGCTTTTTCGAGCAGGTAAGCCAAGCCAAGGATCGCGTTCATCGGAGTGCGGATCTCGTGACTCAAGTTGGCGATGAAAGCGCTCTTGGCGCTGGTGGCGGCCTCGGCTATGTGCCTGGCGGTTTCGAGCGATTGCTCGGCAAGCTTATGCGCCGTGATATCCGTATAGGTGAGCAGGGTCCAGCCGTTGGATATGGGTTGGCCGCGGATTTCCAGAAAGACGCCGTTGGCCTGTTGACGCACGAAACATATTGTTTGGCGGGTCTCCATCAGGTGGACGAATTTGGCCAGGACCTCTTCAAATTGACGCTTGGGATAATCCCCCCGGTCAAAGTTGAAGCGGATCAAATCCGCAAATAGCAAGGGTTTTTTCTCGCTCAGCTCAGGCGGGTAGTCCAAGAGCGAGCCAAACAGTGTGTTGTTCAGAATAGCCCGGCGCTGCTCATCGTAGACTACCACACCGAACGGTAACACTTCCAAGACCTCATTGAGGAATTTATTGAGATCGAGGATCTTTTGTTGTCGCGCCTTGCGCTCGCTGTTATCGATTAATGTACTGCGCGTGTGATGGGGCTGACCTTGGGCATCGCGCACTAAGTCGCTACTGACCAGGAATGGTAGAATGCTGCCGTCTTTGCGGAAAAAATCTAACTCAAGATTACGCACACGGCCGGTGCGATTGAATTCGGCAAAGTTCTGCCGGAATATTTCAACGCTTTCGGGCGTCATGAACTCGACAATACGATGCCCCTGGTATTCGTCTAGGGTGTAACCCAATAAATCGAGCTCGGTCTTGTTGACGCGGATAATCGTGCCGTCAGGAGAGAGTGAATGATAGCCGCAGGGAGCCTGATCGTAGAGATCAAGGATCTCCCGGCTGCGCACCTCGACTTTCGCCTCAAGTTGCTGGTTTAACTGGTTCAGCTGCTCCTCGGCCTGCTTGCGCGCACTAATATTCTCGGAATAAACGGCTATTCCCTCGGGAATGGGTTGAGCGGTCACCTTGAACCATCCTTGGCTGCCATCTGAAAAAGTGAAGATGATTTCAGATGATTGAATCGTCCGCTGCTCCATGCAGTTTTTTTCCAAAGCAAAGACTTCTGTTTCTGTGATGCCGGGCCAGCATTCCATCACTGTCCTGCCCAGAAGCTCATCATTGGGCCGCCGGTTTTGAGTTTGAGCGGCATCATTGATATAGAGATAGCGCCAATCGAAAGCAATAATCTGGCATCCCTCCAGCATGTTATCGAGCATGCTGCGAAATGTGGATTCGCGATGATTCAATCTGCGTTCCACTCGCGTGCGTGCGTGATTACTTGCCAGTGTTTGCTCCTCGGCCAAGGAAAGATTACGCCGTAATTCTTCCCGCTCCAGTTGCGGTCGCAGATCGAGGTAGCAGGCCTGAAACCCGAGCAATTCGCCTTTATTATCTCGAATCACACCAAAATTGGCGGCGAGGTGAATAATGGTGCCATCTTGCGCCCGTCGATCAACTTCGCCCGACCAGACATTAAATTCGGCAAGGTGGCGAGTAATTTCAGCTTGTTGTATTGTCGCGAAGTCTGTTGATGGCAGCAGACGGCTAATGGGTTGGCCCACCAAGTCCTCTTGCTGATATCCAAACAACTGAGTGAATGCGGGATTGACATAACTGATAAGAATCCGGGAGTCGGCAAGCGCAATCGGTTGCGGCGATTGACGAACTGCTTCGCTGAGGCGGAAACGTTCGGTCTCATCCCTAATCCGCTCGGTAATGTCGCGAGCGATACCGAAAAGGCCGGAAACGCGTCCTTCACCATCGAAAATCGGTCCTTTGGTGATTAGAAAAATCCGCTGCTTGCCGTCAAGGGTGGAAATACGTTCCTCGAGCGTTAGATTACAGCCGGCAGATAGGGTCGCCTGATCGGATGCCATGATTTCCTTGGCCGAAAATTCCGGAAAGAGGGCGTTGTCGTCGTGGCCGATGATTTCTTCGGTCGCCTTGCCGATCAAGTCGGCGGTCGCTTCATTGGCTAACTGGTAGCGGCCTTGCGTATCCTTGACGAATACCGCGTCCGACGTGCTGGAAATCACTGCGTCAAGCAGATGCCGATCGAGTTCGGCCTTCATTCGCGACTGTCGAAGCCTTTCGCTGAGCAGGCTGACTGCCACGCCGTTAGTAATCAGCAAGCTCCATTGGAATAAATCCTGGCTGAAAGTGATGCGTAAGCTGTGTAGCGTTGGTAGCCCGAAGTAGTCGACACCGAGCGCGGCTAGGGCGGTTGCCAGAAGACCGGGGCCGAGGCCGCCAAGAAAAGCGCTGAGGATGATCGGCAACATGAGCAGGATCAGTAGCGGCCGGTTGCCAATGGAAGATGCAATGCTTTCGCGCACCACCAGCATGGCTAGCGTGATCGCCACTGCGAATGCATACATCAGCCAACGCGTCGCCCTCCGTTCCGATGTCAATCCGCTGGCTAAGGCACCTTGAAGCGTCACCCGGCCAGTAACGCCGGCTGTAGGGACTGCACGCAATGCAAGAAAAAACAGCGCGGCAGTGGCAATGACGAAAAACACGCCTTTGGCAGTCGACATCCAGACGACGGATTCAATATCAGCGAAAACCGATAACAATTGGTCGGACAACATAATCCACGCCAACGCCAAAATGGTGTATCCGGCAGTGGCGAATAGGATGAAGCGGTCGCGGGTGGTGTTCGCCATATGGCCTCACTATTTGCTGCGAGGACAAGACAAATGCCGACAATGCTCGTCTAGTTGCCTGATAGCATGAATATTCAAAATATAAACGGCCGCAGTCCATAGTGGACGCGAACAATTCTTGGATGGGGCCTTATCACCGCCCTGCCTATTATAGTGGCTATTCCCAAGTAGCATGTCAATAATCGGGATAAAGCAGCCGAATACCGGCTCTACGCGAGAATTTTCTGGCATCGCGAGCGGCAGTTACGACCAAGCCAGCAGCCCTCATTGATAAGAGCGGACATCCGGGAGCGCGATATTAGCGGCCAGTGATCGACGGCAGCAGCTTGCCCAGAATTTGCATGATATTTTTTATCGAAAAAACATAGATACGCGCTGAACGTTCCCGATTAACGCGCATCTGCGGCTTTTAAATTAATGGTTATGAACTTTATGCGGGTTATCTGACTTTGCTTTCTTGCCCTGGCTGGAAGGTAATATCTCCACCAGTTCCATCATGCCGTTGTCCTCGTGGTTGACATTATGGCAATGCTCTACCAGAGAACCGGTGTAGTCCAAGGGTTGTTGTAGGAACTGCACGACTTCGCCGTAATTGTTTAACGGAGTAGTTCCCGTCAGTCCGCCGGGGAATGAACAACCGCCGCTTTTGGCGACACCGGCGCAATTGACCAGCAAGGTATCGCGCCAAACCGGGAACGGATATTTCAGCTGGCCTCGCGATACCAATTGAAACGAGTTGATGTGGATATGAAACATATGAGTATCGACCGCACTTTGTATGGCCCATTTATCCACTTGATTCAAGACAAGGTTGCGTTGGCTTCGGATAGGGTTGAACACTCTGCCGTTGACCACTGAAGCGCCGCCGTCTTTGCTCGCATACGTGTTGGTGGTAAAGCCGTAGGTCACGCCCTGGGTTGGTAACTGCGGACTTTGCTCTTCGGTGATGGTCTTCGGCGCCGTCAGTTTGTTAAGTTCGGCTTGAGATGGAATAGCCATGTTATAGGCTATTTCGCTCGCGGAATCGGTTACCGATACGGTAAGAATCGGCGTTGCATTGGCGTATGCCGATGCTTGGCATAATTGCCCGATTAGAAGGCCTGCGCCTGCAACTGAGGAATCGTATAAACCGTAAGTGCCCGGTTTGGCGGGGGCTTTGACCACCAGGTCCAAGCGCTGTCCCGGCGCCATGTACAGGAGCTCGTTGTTCAGTATGTCATTGCCGTTGGCAGGGTTAGCCACCGGCGTATTACCGATGAGTACAGGCAAATCGGTAGTACTTGCGGTAGGGCGTTGCAATGGTACGCCGTCGGTCGCCAGTACATAGGAAGCGGGCGAGGGCGCGGTAGTCCCGTTCAGGGGCAGTAAACACATCGGTACTACATTGCCGATAGTAGCGTTGACGACACGCCAAAGCTGAGCCTCATTGGTGCGCATCGAAATGGAAGGCTGGAATTGACCGTTGACTGAAAGAGCGTTATTGACGATTTGGGGCGAAGGTAGTGGTGAGCCACCGAAAGCGCAGCCTGTATTATTGCCATAAACACTCATACAGGTAATTTGATAGGGATCGGAAGCGGTGCCGCTGTGGGTTCCATCGTATTGGACTTCCTGAAGCATCAGAATTTGCTCTTGAGCAGCCTTTACGGCCGGTAAGCTTTCCAATCCGTGTTTGGGATCTTCTATGATCAAAGCTCCAGCGAAACCGTCGGCCAAGTGCATGGATACCGCGCCGTGTTTGTGGGCGTGGTACCAGTATGTGCCTGATGGGTGATTGTCGGGGATAGCGTATGAATATTTGAAATGTCCGGTTACGCAGTTTGCGTCGCCGCTTTCCTGACGGCATTGGTCTAGAGGTGCGAACGGAGTGTCTTGCGGATAAATGCTGAGCAATACATTGTCGCTTGGGCTGTTGGGGGATACATGCAAACCGTGTGTGTGCAGGTTGATGACATCGAAACCGTGCGGATTGGTCATGCTATGGCTGCCGTCGCCCTCGGATTCGCTGTAGCTGAGGCTGTTGATCAGCTTGGCATCCAATTTGTCGCCGGGTCGGATACGCAATGTGGTGCCAACCAGAAATCCGTTGGCTTGAGATGCCTTGGGTTCGCTGTCGGTCAGCTTGATGCCCCGCGCTTTTACTACCGGATTGTTTTGGGTTGAGCTATTCGGTGTCGGCGATGGTCCGGTCAACGTATAGGCCTCGGATTTAACTTCCAGCTCAACTTTTAAAGATTTCGTTTGCGGGTCGGAACTAACCGACTGCGGTAGCTGCAATGGTGCGCCATCGGCTAAAACAGCGACCGGCGCAGCTATTGCTCCGAGAATCGCCAGGCTCGCCAGTTTTGCTGGGAGCCGTTTTCTTATTATTTTCTTAGACATTTTTATCCTCTCAAGTTGTGTTGTAATCAAGCCAACTACTCATTATTCAGGTTATTGTTATGGCTGATGCCGCATCAGCCGGGTTTTTTAATAAAGCATAGCCAACGGCGCAGGTAAGTTACCATAGTTCATTTAGGAAGCCAAAATACATGCAATCTCAGGGATTACATTATGTTATGCGGCTTTTGTGTCAACGGCGACAAGAAAAAACAGGCGGAAATGTTAGAGCAATAATTTTACAGGGGAATACGTTGGGTTACGGCGCCAAAAGACGCGCCTTGGCGGTTTGTATCAATACGGTTGTAACCCACGTTACGGAGTTTTATAGATAAAGCTCCTCAACCGCCAACGTCAAATTAACTGATTCCAATGTAACGCTCTGTTTTTCGGAGAAACTTTCGCGCTGCCATTCAGTTCGTCGGCGGTAGATTTCCAGGTAAGGGGAGTCTTGAGACAGTAGGACATACTCTTGTAAACGTTCAATCGTTTGATAAGCCAGGAATTTTTCGGTGCGATCGGTTCGCTGAGTTGAATCGGACAGCACTTCGACAATCAAGCAAGGCTGCTCGTTGTAATAACGGTCGGTTTCTTCCTCGCAGGCAACTTGCACATCCGGGTAGTAAAAACGTACATCGTCGCCGCGTTTAATTTTTACTTTCATGTCCGATTGAAACGGCTCGCAACGGGTGCCTTGCAAATGCAGGTCCAGACGAGTCATAAGGCGACGTACCAAGCGATTATGATTACGACTGGCCCCGGTCATTGCGTAGACAAGCCCGTTCACATACTCATGCCGGATGCCGGTATTATTGTCGTTTTCCGACAATAGGTAAGCTTCGGGCGTGAGTATGGAGTCGGGCAATACAAATGCTGAATTAGTCATATTAACTCCTTAATAAGGAACAATAATTTAACCTAGCATCATCGGAGTCGTTTACGGCGCGTAGTGAGTTTCAATATAGCGTTGCACGATTTCCTGAAACTCTTCGGCAATCCTATCGCCTTTCAATGTAACCGTTTTTTCGCCATCTTCATAAACCGGTGCTACCGGGGATTCGCCGGTGCCGGGCAGGCTGATGCCGATATTAGCGTTTTTGCTTTCGCCGGGACCGTTAACCACGCAACCCATGACCGCCACTTCCATGGCTTCAACACCCGGATATTGAGTACGCCATACCGGCATTTGGTCGCGTAAATAGCTTTGAATATCCATCGCCAGTTTTTGGAAATAATCGCTGGTGGTGCGGCCGCAACCGGGGCAGGAAATAACCATCGGGGTGAATGATCGAAAACCCATGGTTTGCAGAATTTCCTGGCCGACAATGACTTCTTGGGTTCTGGATGCGCCGGGCTCCGGTGTCAGCGAGATACGGATGGTGTCGCCGATGCCTTGTTGCATTAATACCGATAAGGCGGCGGCTGAAGAGACGATGCCTTTAGAGCCCATGCCGGCTTCGGTCAGTCCCAGATGCAATGCGTAATCGCAACGGCTGGAAAGGTCTTGATAGATATTGATCAGTTCCTGCACGTTGCTGATCTTGCAGGACAAAATGATTTTGTTTTTACCAAGCCCAAGTTCTTCGGCTTTGGCAGCGCTTTCAAGGGCGGACAGCACGATGGCTTTGCGGGTGACGGCAGCCAAAGGCTCGGGTGTTTGCAGGCTTCTGTTTTCATCCAGTAAGCGGGTCAACACCGCTGGATCCAAGCTGCCGCCGTTGACGCCGATGCGTACCGGTTTGTCGTATCGGCAGGCAAACTCGATCATTTGCTGAAATTGCGGATCGCGGCTTTTACCACGTCCTACGTTGCCCGGATTAATGCGGTATTTATCTAGAGCCTGAGCGCAGTCCGGGTATTTTTCCAGCAGTTTGTGGCCGTTAAAATGGAAGTCGCCGACGATCGGAGTCGAGTTGCCTTTTTTATCCAGTTGATTACGAATTTCGGCTACGGCCGCCGCCGCTTCTTCGGAGTTGACGGTGATGCGGACCAGTTCGGAACCGGCGGCCGCCAATTCGATGATTTGGTTAACGGTTGCCGTAATATTGGCGGTATCGGTATTCGTCATCGATTGAACAACGATTGGCGCGCCGCCGCCGACTTTAACGTCGCCGATTAAAACTTGATGAGTGATTTTTCTAAGGCTAATAGACATATACGAAATCTTTTTGGAAAGGTTACAGTTATCTGAAAATGTTGTTAAATTATACGCCGATACAAGTCATTAAGTAGAGTTTAGTGTGAGGATAAATTATTTTTCCGATATACATTTGGAGTTCGGATTACTGAAAGCCCCGAATAATGACGCCGATATCATTGTCGCAGCCGGCGATATCGGCATCAGTACACAAGGTATAGATTGGCTGCAAACGTTGAATAAACCTGTCATTTACGTCGCCGGTAATCACGAATTTTATACTCAGGAATACCAACAAACGCTTCAGCTGATCCGTCAGCAATGCGCAGACAGCAATATCCATTTTCTTGAGAACGATTGTTTTATATTTCAAGGTGTGCGTTTTTTAGGCTGTACGCTCTGGGCCGATCTGTTTGTTGAAGGCGATAAAAAAGCAGAAGATTTAGGTAAGACCTTAAATGATTTCCAGAGGATTCAATTTGCCGAACAGCCGTTTGACGCGGAACAGTTCAGTCTTTTACATCGAAGCTCAAAGACATGGCTGGAACAGGAATTAGCCCGGCCGTTTCCGGGAAAAACCGTCGTGGTAACTCATCATGCGCCTTCTTTATGGAGCTGGAACGGCTCGGCTCATACGCTTAAGAAACTGGCTTATTGTAATGATATGAAGCCCTTGCTACATGAATACGAGATTGCGGCCTGGATCCACGGCCATGTCCACAGCCAGATGGATTATCGGCTAGCAGGAGCCAGAATATTGTGTAATCCCAGAGGTTATGCTGGTATAAAAATCGTCCCCCGATTCGATCAGAATAGGATGGTGGAGATTTAGCCGAATGGATAGGCTTTTTTGCCCACGTTTTTGTAGTAGGGTAGATAAACATATGCATCCACTTTTACAACTTTAATACGTTAATACGTTATGACAAAAATCAATATCCAACAAATGATGGCCGAGAGCGGCGTGGCATTCGGCACCAGCGGCGCGCGCGGGCTGGTTAGCCAAATGACCGATCAGATCTGTAGCGCTTATACTTTAGCGTTTTTACACGGCCTGGGCCTTGCTAACCCGGGGCAAAAAATCGCTTTGGGCATGGACTTGCGTCCGTCCAGCCCAACTATCGTTCGCGCTTGCACGGCCGGTATCCTCCAAGCCGGTTGCGAGGTGGATTTTTGCGGTGTGCTGCCCACCCCGGCGCTGGCTTTGTACGCGTTGGCGCAAGGCATACCCGCCATTATGGTGACCGGTAGCCATATTCCATTCGATCGCAACGGCATCAAGTTTTATCGGGCCGAAGGCGAAATCAGCAAAGCCGATGAAATAGCCATCACTCAGGCGGAGATCGAGTCGGAAGCCGTTCCCGACGATACGGTATTGCCGACCGTTAACCCTATTGCCTTGCAGCAATACCAACAACGTTACACCAGCCTGTTTGCCGTCGATTTACTGAGCGGTTGGCGAGTCGGAGTTTATGAACATTCCAGCGCGGCACGCGACTGCTTGCGTGATGTGCTGACTGCATTGGGCGCGGATGTAATCGGTTTGGGGCGCACCGATACTTTTGTGCCTCTCGATACCGAAGCGGTCAGTGAAGAAGACCGTCAACGCGGACTAGCCTGGGCGGCTGAGCATCGTCTGGACGCGATTATCTCTACCGATGGCGACGGCGACCGGCCGCTGATTGCCGATGAGACCGGTAATTGGCTGCGCGGCGATATCGTCGGCTTGCTGTGCGCGCATTTTTTAGGCGCGGATACTGTGGTTACTCCGGTGAGCTGCAATACCGCGATCGAAGCATCAGGGCTGTTTCGGCAGGTGATACGCACCCGTATCGGTTCGCCGTACGTAATTGCCGGTATGGAGCAGATGCAGGCTAACGGTAGTTTGAGCGTAGTCGGTTTCGAAGCCAACGGCGGTTTTTTGGTGGGCAATGGTTTAATGGTCGGCGGACAAGCCTTGGCCGCGCTGCCGACTCGAGATGCGGTGTTGCCCGCCTTGGCGGTATTGGCGATGGCCCGTCAACAGGGCGGTAAAGTATCTGATCTGCTTGCCGGTTTGCCGCAACGTTATACCGCCAGCGACCGCTTGCAGGATTTTCCGCTTGCCAATAGCAAGGTATTGTTGGACAGCTTGCAAAGCGACGACGAAGCTTATCAAAAATTGTGGGGCAATGAGTTGGGTACGGTTGCCCGACGCGATTTGACCGACGGCCTGCGGCTGATTTTCGATAACGGTGAGATTGTGCATCTGCGTCCGTCCGGCAATGCGCCGGAACTGCGCTGTTATGCGGAAGCCGACAACATGGAGCGAGCGCAAAAGCTGGTGACAATGAGTCTGCAACGCATTGCCGAAGACTATATATAACGGATATTACGCGTATCTATTAGACGTAGGGCGTGCCATGCGCGCCTTCGAATAGGCTGTGTAAGGCGCGCATGGCACGCCCTACGCAACAGAAAAAAACTCCACCAATTCTTTCGTGCTTTTCTTGGACAATGCGTAACATCAGTAAATCGCCCAAGTGGATACGAAGCGCAATTACCGGTAAATGAATAGAGCTGGATCGCACATATCCGGCAATAAAATTACGCCGCCTGTAGCTCATTCAACGTATCTACCGGTTACGGGGTGAAATTCAGCGTCCCGCCGGACAGCAGAGAACTGTAATTCGTGTTTGTCCATTCTTTATGGTTAATGACATCCTGGATGCAGACCTCATTTGCATTGGCTATGGTAACGCCCGATTGGACTTTGGACGAATAGCTTTTGGTTTGAGCAGTATTTCCCCGGACATTGCTCGCGACGGACTCAACTTTGAATGCCACTTTCGGCGCATCCGGGAAGGCGCCCTGCAAAAGCCAAATACCGCCGCCTTTGGCCTTGCTGGTTTTGCTGATGACTTTGCGTTGCTCATCATATCCGGCTCCATTATTGGTAATCGCGCAATTGACGCTCACCGAAACATTTAACGAACGCACCCCGAATACTTCAACCATGATGGCTGTCCATAAATCCGGGATGCCGGCCAAATTACCTTCAGTGTCGGCTTGAAATGCAAAACCGCCGCCGGCATGGTCACTGGTCACATTCGAATCCGGCCCGATATTGCCGGAGCTTGGCCCAATACGGGTGTTCGATAGGTTTATATCGACATTACGGGCTGAAAGTCCGCCGCCTCCCGCTATCAGTTTATTAGTCGGATCATTAACCATCGCGATATTACCGGTCAATTCACAGTCTTTAATATCTGCCGCCGAACCCATCGACAAACGTATTCCGCCGCCGCTGCTTTCGGCAACATTGTTAACGAATTTAGAGCTGGAGATGCGGGCACGTGACAACACCGAAGCATATAAGCCGCCGCCATCATCCGCGCACCTGTTTTTCGACACGATGCATTGGTTAATAATCACTGCATTTTTTTGCGCCCGGTCGATTTCATCTTTATTCCAGGCGTCCCAGCGATTGCGGCTTAAGGCTGAACTGGCAAAAAAATAAAACAGATGATCCAATGCCTGATCCCAACGGGCGTTAATTAAATCCAAAATGATGGCTTTAATACCTCTCACCGGCGGGCTGGGCTGCGACGGGTTTGCCAACCATTTGGCGTAGCTGAGAATGTCGGAAAATGAAATGTAAGACATCGGTGAGCCGATCATGGTTTTCACCCCTACAATTTTGCCGGTCAGGAACTTGATCAAATCGATTTCGGATAAATTGCGGGACATTTTGCCGGGAAGCGCTATCTCACAACCTATGCCGCCACCATCACGGCGGCCTGTGTTGCCTGAGTGGTTTTGGTCAATCAAACACGCGTCTATAGTCGGCCAGCCGTAACCGACCACGGCGACGCCGGCACCTCTTCCTTGGGCGATATTATTCCGTATCAAACACTTTTTTATTGTAGGACTGGCCCATACCGCCGCAATTCCGCCGCCGAAAGCTTGCCCGGCTAACCAATGGTTCGGGCGGCCGGAACTGAGTTTAAGGTCGAAAGCCTTCTCGATACTAGTCAGTACCGAGCTTCGGCTGAATAACGGAATTGCAGCTAAACTTGCCGCTGTCAACGCAGTGTTAACAAGACCCAATAAAGTATTGAGGTAGGTTTCGAAGCTAACCGTAACAATCGCACCCACCAAATCCACTACCGCATTACGGAACGCCACACGATCCGATTCCGGCCAAGTGCCTATCGGTAGGGTTTCTGTAGTGTTTCCGCTAATTACACAGCGCTCAATAGTCACATTATCGATGTCGACCACGACAATGCCACCGCCCGCGCCAAGTCCCGGATCGGAACTGCTGTGTTTGGCGTGACCGCCACTAATCCGGATTCCTTTGATAACGACCGGCCCAGCACTGGCCCGTGTGGCAGGGCTGCCGATAATCCGCAATACACGCTTTTTCGTTTTTGCCTTAGGCCGAAGTTTGGGCAGTTTTTTCACATCGAATGTAGCGCTGGTTGGATCAAGGCCCGGATTGGCCTGAGCATAACTGCTGATGATCGTAATGGCTTTATCAATGGTTAGTTCGTCTTCCTCATAGGTTGCAGCATCCTGGATGACTATGATGTCGCCGGAATTTGCAACCTTTAAGGCCTGGCTGATTTTTCGTGCCGGAGAGACGGGCTTGTCGAATTTGCCTGAAGCCTTGCCTTTCTTCGCGTTGACGTAACGAGTGGTCACAGTTGCCGCCCGGTTTTAGGATCGTATTTGACTTCTACCGGTACAACCTGGTCGGTCGGCAAGATTTCCAGCCATTGGTCGAATATCTCGTAATTGCCTTTGACATTGGCACGGAAGCCGCCCGGCAACGGGAAAAATCCGTGTTCATAAACACGATCAATCGGCGTGGATGTAACTACATTGTCTTCGTCAACCAATGCAGGATCGGACACTTCATCTTGCTTGGGATATTTGCCGTTTTCGATGCCTTCCTGATGTTTCTTTTGGATTTTTTTCGCCAAATCCATGATGACGTCGATCATTTTCTGGCCGTTCAACGGCTTGCCGTTGATATCCACTTCGTTGGGATTATTGGTTTGATAGATATCCGTGTTACCGATACCGTTAAAGCCTTCCACACCTTTTAGCCAATTGACCGCCGCTTCCTCTTTTCCCGGCCTGATAGGGATGACGGCTTTGACCCACGGAGCATTTAAAAAAGCATTACGCATATTATCGCCATCCAGTTGCAGCAGCCATCCCAGCGAACTGCCGAACTTTGCAGGCTCGGAGTCTTCCGTAATGTAGTAATTGTCCCGGTTCGGGTCTTCGACGCCGCCCCAACCAACCGTGTTGGGTGTCAGCTCGTCACTGGTTTTATTGGCGGCTATTTCGTAGATTTTTTTGACAATGCCTTGGGCGTAAGCATCAATGCCTGAAAGCTGGCTCGTCGGTGTAACGGCGGATTTATCCAATTGCTGGGTGTATTTTTTCAAGCGTGGCCGCCACCATTCGGGAGCGACAAAATACAGCATCTTGTCCACATCGAAGATGGAGTTGATCAGTTCCGCCACCACATGGCGAGTACTGTCGTCCGGCATGCTTATGCCGTTGGTCAGCATGTCCTGGATAAGCTTACGGTAAACGACTATCCGTTCTTCTTCACGGAGATCTTCGCTGGGACGCGGTTTGATTTGGTGCGAAAGCTTAATCCTTTCCTTGGCCGTTTCGACAAACGCTTTTTGGTATTCGGCCGCTTCTTTGGCGGTAAACAGGGCAACATTTTCTTTGTTCTTTTTGATTGCCTCATCGTTGGCCCCCTCCGCGGGAACCCAATGTAAGGTCAGCTTGACCTGGACACTGTTTTGGCCTTGAAAATCGACGGAACTTAAATGCAATGTGAAGCTGGCTTCATTGTTTTTGTTGGTAATTTCTCCTTTAAGCGACGCTGCCACCGGTTTTCCTTGGCCGTCGAATTCGACATTGCCGAGGATATAATTGCCTTTCGGGCAAATGCATTTGATCGGAAAATCCGACTGTATCTTTTCCAATACGCCCAAAAATTCCGAATTATCCACTTCAACACCGTCTTTATAGACCTCGTCTTCGTTATCGGCGTCAGTATCTTCGATGGATATGAAGGGTAGGGTGACGACTTTGTTCTCCGGGAACGGCTGCAACATGGGGATCTCGTCGGGTGCATGCAGTCCATCCAGCTCGGCAGGCTTGGCAATGTGCATCAATTTGGCCACACCCAGAGACTCACCCGGCCTGTCAACATAGGTTTGCCAGCATAAATAGCTGCCGATGTCCTGCACTTGCACCGCAACTTGCCGCATCTTCCGTCTAAGCTCGTAGTTGAGCAGGTCGCCGGTCTCGTTATGTAACAGGTAACGTTTGCTGGAGGTATCGGAGGTTTCGGTGATTGTTTTAAAGGTTGTCTTATAGTTTTTACGGATTTCCGTGGACAGTTTTTCGGTTTGCTGGCGCATCCGTTTATGGGTTTCCTCCCTGGCGGTTTGCTGGGAATTGTTATAATCGAAACTCGACGTGGCCGTTACCGAAGCATAGGAAGCACTGATACTGGCGCCGAATTTAATGTCTTGTTTATTGTCTTCTTTTACTGCATCGCTGATCTCGTCCTGGTCGGTTGTTTCGGATTCTGCTTTGGTTGTGATGTCCATCGAAGTTTCCAAGGTTTTTTCAACCAGGGTCCTGCGTGTTTGAATCTCAATCAATTCAACTGTTGCCCCAGGGCTGAGCCAGACATGGCTGACCGGCGTTCCCAAAAAACTATCGAGTTCAAAGAAATATTGGCGGAACAAATGCACTACGCTGATCGGCGAAAGTGCGACTCGTTTTAAATGATCCTGGTCTCTCGGATTCAGGTTGGACAGATCCAGATAACCGTCCATGCTTTGCAGAGCGGACAAAGCTTTAATTAATTCAACGGCTTTAAGCGAATTATCATTCACGTTGTAAAATATATTCGCAAGCTCGGTGTATTTCTTATGCTGAGTCAAATACAGCAAGACCCCGGCCATGGATGACTCATAACGTAACTGGTTTTCAAACGCGCGTTTAAAGAAATTGCTGCGATTGCTCGGGTCCACACTATGGGTCGACATGGCTATCAGAGGAGTTTGATTGCCTTCACGGCAATGTTCCGAGAAAAAATCCCTGTATTTGGGAACGACGGATTCTTTGAAAATACGGTCAATTTCCTTATCGCTAATAACTTCCGCCCAAGTTTTAGTTGTGTAGTTCCCATAGGGAGGGAGACGGTCGGCGACTTTTTCCAAGACGATGCTATCGAATGCTTTTAATTTACCTGTTTCCAGCATCCCAGGTTTTATCTGGATACGCACTTGGCAATCGTCATCGTAATGTATATCGACCAAACCGATAAACTGCTGTTTCAGCTTTTCCAAAAGTCTAATTTTATCTTTATGGAAACCCTGGTTGAAACGATGCTCAATCCTTTTGGACTTCCAACCGATCAGCGGCTGATAAATACCAAATATTTCACTGGCATAGGGAAGCACTGACGTGTAATCAATCAAGTCGGTCAATTTTTTGTTGGTAGCCATACTATTCTCCTGGGTTACTGGTTTTATATGATGATGTCCAAACAGGTTTCGTTAACATAATTCAAGGCGATTTTTTTAAGCATGTATCTGTAAGTCTTCGTGATATTGTCAATTTGAGGGTAAAGTTTTTTTCGTCTGTTTCCGGACTGGCTTCAAAGTTTTAAAGACGTAAAGCCAGATAGGGTTCGTTGTGTCTAATTGCATGCTTTGACAGGTTCAGCGCGAATGGCTTCATAAGATTCGTAACAAAATTAATACGATACGCACGCTAATCATGCAAGTCTGTGCGATTTGACGACGTTTGATTGTGGAGTAAAAAGCTGCTGAAGTCTGCCAGCCAAAGCTGATTTTTCTGTGAGCCTAGAATGATTTTTCTGGGAAAATTAGGCCTAATAAAAATGTAAGCCGATATTGATGGAATTCAAATTGTTGGGCCAGTGCATCGAGTGCGCGACTATCCTTGGGCAACTATGGCTTTTCTCCCCAAAGGCTGAGATATCGGGCAGTTCAGCGGTCACGGCCAAGCGGAAAATTACTGATGGAAAGCGTCTTAGCTGTTGTTGTATCAAAGCTTTCAGCCAAATGATGGGTTGGACTTAACCCGCGAAAGCAGAATTCAAGCCCAGCAGGGACGAGTTTTTGTTGATTACGCGCTTTTATCAAGCTCATCGGATTCGGCTTGAAACATTCTGAACGATAAGTCAGGGCTAAGAACGGTCATATTCCCGGTTTTTAGGCAGGGTATGCTGAGGCGAATTGCAAAACCGAAAACTTGACCGTTTAAAGTATATTCAAAACCAGCATCGGGGAAGGTAGTCCATATGACCTTTGCCAAACACAATTATCAGACGGTACTTTGTTGAAAGAGTTCTTTTGCACGCTTGCTGATTTCCTCCGGAGAGATGTCTTTCTTGTGGGTAGCAATGAACCAAATGTGTCCGAAAGGATCTTTTAGAGTTCCTGTGCGATCACCGTAAAACTGATCCAGCACCGGCTTGATTTCTTTTGCTCCTGCGCTAACAGCTTGAGCAAATTGAGCGTCTACATCCTTCACATAAATATGCAGGGCAACCGACGAACCGCCCAGTGATTGGGGGGTACGGAATGCACCTTGTTGTTCGCAAGGGTCGGCCAACATGATTGAGGAATCGCCGATTTTGATTTCGGCGTGTCCGATTTGGCCGTTTGGGTGCGATAAACGGAATATTTCAATTGCACCGAACGCCTGTTTGTAAAACTCAATGGCTTCGGCTGCGCCTTTAATCATCAGGTACGGGGTAATAGAGTGGTATCCATCCGGAATTGGTTTTACTGTCATGGTATGTTCCTCCTTAATTAAAGATATTGCATTGTAAATAAGGCCTTGCGTAGCTTCATCGCGTAGCAGTCGTATTGTTTAGTTTGAATGAGCCATTACAGCTTATCTCTCGGCGATAGTCTTTAGATTGACAAGACCGTCCTCAAAATCTTTGCCGATCATGCTGTCCTGGTTGCAAAAAATTCCCCTGATTTTTCCAACGTAGCTATTAATGCCATGTATGTCCCATACGACTTGAGTCGTATTGTCTTTGCTTTCCAGCGTGAACTCTACAATACTGCGAATTTCCAAGGGTTTAGCCATATCCAGTTCGATAGCGATCTTGGACGATGGCGACGATTCGATGATTTCCATACGTCCGACACCTGCTTTACAGCTGTCGCTTTCCCACTCATACACGGCGCCTTTACCACGCGGCTGACCGCTGAGATTTCGCTTCATTGCCGGATCGAGTTTTTCGTAGGGCGACCAGGCATCCCAATTGTGGAAATCGTTGATCAGTGAAAATATCCTGTCGGGTGACGCCTTGATACTTGTCGTGCGCCAGACACGGAACATATCAGGCCTGGTCGCTGCATAGATCAGCAGGGCGGCGAATAGAACGATGGTTATGGCAACAATTGTCTCGGTCATTTATTATTCCGGTATGGTGATTAAAATCAAGTCGGTTCGGGACTTGCTATTGGATCGGGTTAAGATTCGAGACTGGATATGGCTTTAGACATTTCCTGGTCGAACGGGACCGAGCAATGCTCATGTACGATCTGCCAGATGTCCTGATGGCGCTGGTAACCGGCAGTGCTCCTTATCCACGTTTGCATGACTGGATGATTTTTTTCCATCCCGGTAAAGCGCCAGAACCAGTAGGCGAGCGCCAAGTCGCCGCTCACGAAAATGCCAAGGTCGCGTATTTCTGTCCCGAAGGAGGCTGGGAGGCGGGGCAAGCATGCCTCCCAAGCGCGGCGAAGCTCATGTGTATTTTCGATTTGGAACGGCGGTTTCGTGTCGAAAATAATGGCATCTACTGCATAATGGCCCATGACCTGATCCGCATTCTTCGCGCAAATAGCATTCATTTGATCGTTAATAAGCTGGCGGATCTGGGTTTTGTCGTGCGTTTTGGCGGTTTCGGTTATCATCGGCATCTCTTAATATATATTAATTGTTAGTCTGTGTGTTTTAGTCTTGATTTATTGCACCGGCTTCCATGAAGATGATTTCCCAAATGTGGCCATCCAAATCCTGAAATCCATGCCCATACATAAAGCCATGGTCTTGCGGGTCGTTATAGGTAGCTCCACCTGCGGCGGCAGCCTTACCCACCAATTCATCGACTTTTTCCCGGCTCTCCACGGTCAAGCATACAAGCACTTCCGTGCAGCTTGTCGCATCGCAAATTGCTTTTGGAGTAAAAGTCTTAAACTTGGCTTCGGTTAAGAGCATGATAAAAATATTTTCAGCCACAACCATGCAAGTGGCTGTTTCATCAGTAAATTGGGAATCGAACGTGAAACCGAGATGAGTAAAAAACTCCACAGACTTATTGATATTTTTTACTGGTAGATTTACAAAAATTTTAGCCGCCATGTTTTCTCTTTTTGAAAGTAGAGTGCACGAGCATCAGTGATACAACGTTAATGTCGGCCATAAACGCAGCCTAAGTGTGTTGTCAGGCTCGGCTTTTAGCGGCATAACTGATCATCAGGCTTTGGTAGATAGGAGTATGGCCGCAAAGAAGCTTGCCGAAACCCTGAATGTCGTTGCGCCAGTCGCGTTGCAGTTCGGAACCCACGGCGAACCAATTTAACAGTTGCACGCCTGCGGTCGCCATTCGAAGCCATGCCGCCTCACGGCTGGCTTGGTCAAATGTGCCGGATGCATCGGTGACGACAAAGACCTCGTAACCTGCCTCTAACGCAGATAGCGCTGGGAATGCTACGCAGACTTCGGTCACTATACCGGCGATAATGAGTTGCTTGCGGCCGGTTTCTTTCACGGCCTTGACGAAATCTTCATTGTCCCAGGCGTTGATTTGGCCGGGACGGGGGATAAACGGAACGTGGGGGAACATTTCTTTCAGTTCGGGCATAATGGGGCCGTTCGGTCCCGTCTCGAAACTGGTGGTGAGGATAGTCGGCAGATTGAAGAACTTTGCCATATCGGCCAAGGCCATGATGCTGTTCTTGAATTCGCTGGGCGGATAGTCCTGTACTAACGTAATCAGGCCGCACTGGTGATCCACGAAAAGAACTGCCGCGTCTTCCTTGGAAATACGGCGGTATTGATAAGTACTGCTCATACTGTCACCTCTTTCATGGATTCAATGTGGTTTACATGCCGTGCCTTGGTGTATCGCCTCATTGTGCGTGGTCGTGCGATTATTGGGTTTATGCATTTCAATTTTCCGCGCTGCCGATGAATCTATAGATTAGCGCGCCAAGTACCGCACCAATGACCGGCGCCAGCCAAAATAACCAAAGCTGATCAAGAGCCCAATCGCCAACGAAGACGGCGACACCGGTACTGCGAGCAGGATTTACGGAGGTATTGGTTACGGGAATACTGATTAGGTGAATTAGAGTAAGGCAAAGACCTATAGCTATAGGCGCCATTCCCTGCGGCGCACGTTTGTCGGTCGCACCGAGAATGACGAACAGAAATATCATAGTCATAACCACTTCATCGACTAATGCCGCAGGCAGGGAGTAACCGCCTGGCGAATGGGCGCCATAACCATTGGCGGCAAAGCCCGCTGATACATCGAAGCCTGCCTTGCCGCTGGCAATAAGATAAAGAACGCCTCCCGCAACAACAGCACCCAATACTTGAGCGACGATATAAGGTAGCAATTGGTTTGCCGGGAAACGACCACCCGCCCAAAGTCCTACGGAAACTGCCGGATTTAAATGGCAACCGGAGATGTGCCCGATTGCGTAAGCCATGGTGAGCACCGTTAAACCAAAAGCCAACGCAACCCCGAGCAATCCAATACCGACATGAGGGAACGCCGCTGCCAATACAGCACTGCCGCACCCGCCAAGAACCAGCCAAAATGTCCCCAGAAATTCCGCAAGGTATATTTTCATGTAGGTTATCTTCCTTTACGCTTTTGACTATGATGCTTAACAAGCGATCGTGATCATTTAGTTTCTGTGTGCTTTTTATTAAAATATCAATATCTGGGTTGGATACACAATTCGTATGAACACCTATACACGCTAGCGTATATCAACAGTGACTGTGGAATGCCAGAGAGTTCTTCGTATGGCAATTGTTTTTTAAGCAAGCTTTTTCATTTCATTCCGCAGCCATCGCTCAAGGACTTTGAGTACATAAGCTTCTTCATCCGTAGTAAGCGCCCGGCCTTTTGCTATTCGATGCCATTTTTCCAGACAGCCGCGGCAGCAACAGGCTGTTGCATGTTGCGCTACAAAAACAGGATGGCCTCTAAAAGGGGTTTGTTTACCGTCATTTTTCAGTACTGCCGGTGCCAGGCGCTTTGCGATAAAGTCTTCGGCATGGACGATAACCGTCGGCAATCCTTTAGTATGCAAATAAACAATATCTTTGCCTTGGAGGTGGAATTTACGGCGGAAAGCCGACTTTGAGAGTGTCTCAAAGAGTTCGTCTAAATCTCTCATCAGGATATTTATAGTTACCGTAAAAATTGCAAAATTGTAAAATTGTAAAGGGGATACGCTAAGCTTAATCTATCTTACGTCCAAAAATATTTTCATTTTTCGGGCGACGGAAACCTTTTCATGATCGCTGGATACTGTTTCAGTATCGGCAGATGTTTTAATATGAATCAAGTTCTGAATCCTGATTGAGTGCGTATGAATACTCACGAACAAAGACATCGCAGCATGCATCTGAATGATCGGGCATTGTTCAGCGGCGAACAATTGCTTCGTTTACAGGATGCGGTTTATGAATTCTGCTGGTTGCTTAATCGCGGTTATGCACGGCATTCGGTTACTCAATTGGTAGGGGACCATCATCAGCTTGTCAAGCGTCAACGTTTGGCTATTTCCAGGGCGGCCTGTTCGAATATCAGCCGCGAATTAAGACAGGCAACCTGCCTGCGGATTGAGCAAATCAAAGACCGGCCATTGGTTATTGACGGGTTTAATCTGATTATTTCCGTTGAAACGGCTATGGCCGGAGGATTATTACTGCGCTGTTGCGATGGTTGTATACGGGATATCGCCAGTATTCACGGCACATACCGGCAGGTGCATGAAACCCGGCAATCGATTGAGCTTATTGGTCATGTGCTGCAAGCTTTTTCTCCTGCAAATGTGCTGTGGTTGTTCGATCAACCGGTCTCCAATAGCGGACGGCTTGCCGGGATGGTACGGGATATTGCCAATACTTATTGCTGGAACTGGCAGGCGGAGCTGACCGATAACCCCGACCAAGTCATTCGGAGCAGTTGTAATGTCGCTATCAGCTCAGATTCAGCGATATTGGACGGAGGCGTACAATGGGTAAACCTGAGTGCTTACCTGATAACACACCATTTTCATGAGCCTTGGTTGATTGATTTTTCAGGCGCGTTGAATAAGCCTGAATAAGACCTGCAACTTAAACGATACGCTTATGCCGACAGGTTGATTCTTGTTCCAAGATGGTCTTTATTGCCGTTTTGGGTATCCTGGATTTTCTTCAACAATTCGACTTGCGCCTGAGCGGCCATTGCAGTCGCACTGGCCGCAACTTGCATATCCGGGCCGGAGGGCTCAGCGGGAGCCAGTGCGGCTCTCCTGATGGTATCGGCTTTTCGTAATGTTGCAGCCGGGTCGCCGGGAACCGGGGAAGTATCTATATTAACTTCGCCGCCAATTGCGTACTGAATGCCATCGGGGCCTTGCTGGTATTCAAAACTGGGGCCGCCCGAGGCAATGCCGCCGGCCGCTGCCATATGCGCGGCCTCATGCGTCCTGACTTCAGAGTCTCTATGTTTAAGTTCGTTGAGGACTTTCAGGTCGGATTCGGAGAGCTCGACGGTTTTTTTATTGCTTGTTGAAGCGGAATTATCTGTTTTTAATGCGGGGTCTTGTTGAACATCCTGATCGGGGTTGGCTGTCGAAGAGGCGACCGCTTGCCGCTGGGAATAATCAGTTTGCCAAGTAGTGGATCTATTACCGGATACCGAAGAAATCATGATGCACCTTCACATCAGATGAACAGTTTGAAGTTTAATAAACAATCGGTTAATAGTCTATGGATAAAGTTAAAATGCACATGAATTGTCATTGCTTATTCCAGCCGGCGTTCGATCACTCAATCTCTTTATCACATAACTTTTGACATTGCAAAGCAAGCTTTGAACTCCGGTATCTTGGTTATTTGAACTGCCAAAGCTTGCTTTGGCAGTTCAAAGTTGGCTTTTCGGATAGGGCTGAGTCATTATGACAATTAACGTATAATATTCTAATTTATCCGGCTGTTTTTGATGTCCAACCCCGATCTTTTCAAGCAACTCACCCATCAGTTACCCCATTGTCTTAACCAGGACAGGCACGTTTTAAAACGACAGTTAGACCGCTGCCGCAGCAAGAAATCCGTGGAAGAATTAAACGCGCTGGCGAGCCGCATTGAAAGATCGGTTGCGGCCAGGAACAAGCGCTTAGCCAGTATTCCTGTGCTGACATTCCCCGATTTGCCGGTTACCGGCAAAAAAGACGATATCGCCAAGCTGATACAGGATAATCAGGTAGTGATTGTTTGCGGCGAAACCGGCTCCGGTAAGACCACTCAGCTGCCCAAGATTTGCCTGTCGATAGGCCGGGGCGCGGCAGGATTTATCGGCCATACCCAGCCCAGGCGAATTGCCGCGCGCACCGTCGCCGACCGCATTGCGGAAGAACTCGGCGAACCAATGGGCAAGTCGGTCGGTTACAAAATCCGCTTTAACGATAAAACCCACGCCGAATCGCTGGTTAAATTGATGACCGACGGTATTTTGCTGGCCGAGTCGCAAAACGATCCTTACTTGAATCAATACGACACCATCATTATCGATGAGGCGCATGAGCGCAGCTTGAACATCGATTTTCTGATCGGTTACATGAAATGGCTGCTGCCGAAACGGTCCGATTTAAAGCTGATCATCACCTCGGCAACCATCGATACGCAACGCTTTTCCACGCACTTTAACAACGCGCCGATTATCGAAGTGTCGGGGCGTACTTATCCGGTGGACGTGCGATACCGTCCGATCGAGCAAAAAGACGATGAAGAAGCCGATGACCAATCCGCCTGGAGCGGATTGGCACGCAACGCGCCCGAAGGGGCAAGGGCAGGGACAGCCCTTGATGAGACCACCGACGATTTGCAAAACGCGATACTCGACGCGGTTGACGAGCTGTACCGGGATTTGCGCGGCGACATTTTGATTTTTTTGAGCGGCGAGCGGGAAATCAGGGAAACTGCCGATTCATTAAAAAAACACCACCCGACCCAATATGAAATTCTGCCGCTGTATTCAAAACTCAGCGTCAGCGAGCAGGAACGGGTGTTCAAACCCAAAGGCGGCAAGTTGCGCATCGTACTGGCGACCAACGTCGCGGAAACTTCATTGACGGTGCCGGGCATCCGTTGCGTGATCGACACCGGCCACGCGCGGATCAGCCGTTACAGCCATCGCAGCAAAATCCAGCGTCTGCCGATTGAACGCATCTCGCAATCTTCCGCCAACCAAAGGGCAGGGCGCTGCGGCCGTGTCGCCGAAGGTATTTGCATCCGGTTGTATTCGCACAATGATTATCTGGCCCGGCCGGAGTTTACCGAGCCGGAAATCATGCGCACCAATTTGTCTGCGGTTATTTTGCAGATGATCTCGTTGAATCTCGGCGACATTGAAGACTTCCCGTTTATCGAGCCGCCCGAAGACAAGATGATCCGTGACGGCAAAACCGTGCTGCATGAAGTCAATGCTCTGGATAAATCGGGAAAGCTGACCGAAGTCGGCAAGCAACTGGCTAAATTCCCGACTGATCCCAAGCTTGCCAGGATGCTGGTCGCTGCCGCGCATGAGCATTGCCTGACCGAAGTTGCGATTATCGTTTCCGCGTTAAGCGTACAAGACCCGCGCGAAAAACCGGCCGATAAAATGCAGCAGGCCGACGCCAAACACGCGGCGTTTCGTCATCCCGAGTCCGATTTTTTAACCATTTTAAATATCTGGAATACTTACGAGGACAAGAAAAAACACCTGTCCAACAGCAAGCTGCGCAAATATTGCACCGACAATTTCCTGTCGTATATGCGGATGCGCGAATGGTTCGATATCCACGCGCAAATCATGCAGGTGGTTAAGGGCGATTTAAAAATGCACCCGAACACCGATGATCCGGGTTATGAAAAAATCCATCGCGCGTTATTGCCGGGCTTGCTATCGAATATCGGCTTTCGCCATGAGCAATACGAATACCTCGGCGCGCGCGGCCTGAAGTTTTTCATCTTTCCCGGTTCCGGCCTGCATAAGCTCAAACCCAAGTGGATCATGGCGGCCGAGCAGGTTGAAACCAGCAAGGTTTATGCGCGCAATGTCGCCCGGATCGAGCCGGAATGGATAGAACAATGCGCCGAGCATCTGGTCAAACACAACTATTACGACCCGCATTGGGAAAAGAAAGGTGCGCGCTGTATGGTGTCTTCGCGCACCCTGTTGCACGGCTTGACGCTGCAAGCCGGGCGCAAAATCCCCTATGACCATGTCGATGCCAAGGCCGCCAGGGAGATTTTTATCCGCTCGGCGCTGGTCGATCATGATTACCACAGCAACGCGCGGTTTTATGTCGCCAACCAGAAACTGCTCGAAGAAGTGGGCATGATCCAGCATAAAGGCCGCCGGGTCGATCTGGTCGAGGATGAGCAGTGGCTTTATGAATTTTACGACAGCAAACTGCCGCCCGAAGTAGTCAGCGGCGTGACTTTAGATACTTGGCGTAAAACGGCGGAACGTGACAATCCGAAAATCCTGTTTTTAACCAAGGAGGATTTAACGCGGGAGCAGGAAGAAGATTTTGTCAACGAATGGGATTTCCCTGACAGCAAGAAGATCGGCAACCTGACCATCCCGCTGCAATACCGCTTCGAGCCGGGCCATGATGAAGACGGCGTAACTGCGATCATCCCGGTGCATCAATTGAATCAAGTCTCGCAAACGGCTTTCGATTGGCTGGTGCCGGGCTTGCTCGAAGAAAAATGTATCGCGCTGATTAAAGCCTTGCCCAAGAACATCAGGAAGCACTTTGTACCAGTGCCTGAAACCGTCAAGCAGTGTCTTGAAATCGAGCCGGATTTTAAAGGCTCGTTGCAGGAATGGCTGGGCAATCGCTTAAGAAAACTGACCGGCGAGGCGATTCCGCTCAATGCCTGGAATACTGAAACCTTGACCGATCACTTGAGGATGAATTTTCGGGTCATAGACGATCAAGGCCAACTGCTTGATTACGGGCGCGACCTGAAAAAATTGCAGCTCAAGCATACCGCCAAAGCCGGAGACAGCTTCGACCAGATTGCCTCCGACGAACTCAATTACACCGGCTGCATCGGCTGGGCGTTCGACGACCTGCCGGAGACTTACCAGTTTATCCAGAAAGGCCAAGCCTTTGTCGGATTCCCCGCGATTATCGACGAAGGCGATGCGGTCGGCGTGCGCATTTTCGATACCGAGCAGAAAGCCGCGCTCCAGCATCAAGCCGGATTAATGCGCCTGTTCCAATTGCAACTGCGCAAGGAATGCACCTATGTGAGCAAAAACATGCCGAAGTCGGCGGCCGCGGAATTGACCTATAACCGCTTGCCAAAACATCCTATTGTCGGCAGCGACGCTGAGGTTTCGTATAAAGACGACATACTTTATGTAGCCCTATACGGCGTATTTATTGAAGGCCGGACCATCCGTACCCAGCAGGCTTTTGAACAAGCTTTGCAGCAGAACAAATCCGGGCTGATCAGCGCCGCCAATGAAGCCGGTAAAATCGCGCTGGAAATCATGGAGCTGTATGGCGCTATCAAAACACAGCTGAACCGTTTGAATGCGAATGATCCGTTGGCTAAGGACATTAACGAACAGCTGGATTTGATGATTTATGCCGGGTTCATTCGCAACACGCCGTACCAGCAGCTTAAAGCGATACCTCGTTATTTGAAGGCCGTGCAATACCGGCTGGATAAACGGGATAACATTCTGCAAAAAGTCCAGGAAGCCAATCGTTATACGACGCGGTTTTGGCAGGACGTGCAAAAGCAAGCCAAAAAAGACAAGGTTATCCCGGAGCATGATCCCTATCGCTGGATGCTGGAGGAATTCAGGGTATCGCTGTTTGCGCAGCAGCTTAAAACGGCTTATCCGGTTTCGGTAAAGCGGATGGATAAGGCTTGGGATGAGAGAGGGTAGAGCTTGTGTTGCACGCATCCAATCGGCATTGTGCATAACCGGAGTGGGATTATAATGCGGTAACGTTTGTAATTATTCATCCTCCAGTGATGATAATCCAATAAAGATAAAGGTGACAAAATGACAATTTTATGCGACCCGGAATTATTAAATGAAGCCCAGCGTTTAGGTCTTCATCAGACTAAGAAAGAAACTTTAAATAGCGCTTTGCAAGCTTATATTGAAAAATGTAAACGCAAGGCGGTACTTGAAGCATTCGGCAGTTTTGATTTTGATGAAACTTACGATTATAAAAAAGCACGTGAGAAGCGCTGATGATTTTTGTCGATACCTCTGTTTGGTCACTGGCTTTTCGGCGTTCAAATTCCGCAATACAGATAAAAGAGGTTCTGCAATTACACGAGTTAATCTCACAAGATGCGCCGTTGGCGGTAACAGGAATAGTGATGCAGGAGTTGTTGTCAGGTTTGCGCGAGGAGGCGCAGTTTAAACGCTTGCAAGGGTTGTTGGCTGCTTTTCCTCTGGTTCTTGCAAGTCAAGCGCATCATGTTTTAGCCGCCCAGATTGTCAATCGTTGCAGGCAGGGCGGCATTGCAACAAGTGCAACCGATTGCCTTATTGCCGCGATTTGTATTGCCAATAATTCACCGTTATTAACGGCAGATAAGGATTTTGAGCAGATGGCGGGATTTTGTGATTTGAGGTTGTATCAGGGTTAATGGGCAGGATATAGTTTTTTTATTTTCTCTATCCAAGTAAATGCGCAATGCAAGACCTGAAACCTTTTTTTTCGTATATGTTTGCATGACTAAAGATGATTATACGACAACCGGAATATTCTCCCTTAATATGAACCTAAATCCTAAAAAAAAGCAGCATTATGTACCTCGTGGATATTTAAAAAACTGGATGGCAAAAAGAGAAGCCAAAGAAGGTAAAAAGAGCGAAGGTGTCTGGGTTTGGAGTATAAATGGCACTAGAAAGAATCGATTCTGCACTGACTTGATGGATATATCACAAGAAAGATATTTCAATAAGCTCTGCATTGACCAAGACATTTACGACATGCTCGTTTACAAATATCAAGGTGCTAATGAATTAGTTATAGGCATTATTAATGAACTGAAACTATTGCTTGCGGTTGATTTATATAAGAAAGAGCTAGGTCAAAATCATGCAAAATTAGATGTTGTAAATAAAAACCTCTTAGAAGACAAATATGAAAAATTAGAAACCGCTTTCCTGAAAACAATAAATAAGATAAATGAATGTCCGAAAGATTATATCAAGGATCTTATTAATGGAAATTTTGACTTAAGGGACTTAGTTGGCTTTTATGCAGTACAGCTTTTTAGAAGCAAAAAGATGAGAAAATCTATAGGCACAAGTATTAAAAGCTTCACTATTTCTCGTGATGGCACAGAAAAACGATTGTCTGAGGAGCAAAAAGATAACTTAATTAAAGCAATTCTATTTATTGAATCTATCCGTTTCGCTAATGATTTATCCAACACTAGCTTTTCAGTAGAACTACTATTAAGTAATTCACAAGATAGTTTTATCACTTCTAACTCTCCAGCCGTATCGCTAGGAAATAGAAAAAAACATTTGTCTAATGTTTCTGAAATCCATGGATTTATCCCATTGTCTCCAAAAGTTGGCATGGTGATTAGAGGTTATAAACCACTCAATAAAAACTTTATGATTAGGTATATTGATAGCCAAATGATCAGAGAATACAACAAAATAACAGTTAATTGGGCGGACGATGAGATATATACATCTCAATCGAAATGGTGTTTGTAATCCCGTTCCTAACGTTGTGTTGGTTCCCAAGCTCCAGAGGCTGTGAAAGTATTATCAAAATCACTAAAAAACAGCAGAAAATGCTCTGTAAGTTATTGATTGTTTGCGCTGGTTCCCAAGCTCCAGCTTGGGAACCCAGTCGTGGAAGCTCCAGCTTCCCGTCCACCATCACCAAAAAAGGGGTAATCATGCCTAGAAGCCGCTACCGCGTTCAATGTAACCCTTGTCCACACTTCCTAACCGCAACGGTAAACCGCTGGTTACCGCTATTTACCCGCCCGGAAACCGTCAATATTGTGCTGGACTCTTGGCGCTTCTTGCAGCAGAACTCGGGTTTCCAGCGTAAGCGCACGCCCCAACCACATAGTCAGAACTGTTTTTCTCTGAATCAATCTCCGATATAAAAAGGTAGCAGTTCATCGATGCGGCTGTTGGACCAGGTGGGAAGTTTTTCCAGGGTATCTTTCA
>Ga0208398_100388_pt1 | contig 32268 bp, 26 predicted proteins | sample LakWasMe79_HOW10_2_FD_183905 | JGI IMG/M metagenome (GOLD analysis project Ga0208398, IMG submission 183905) | Freshwater sediment methanotrophic microbial communities from Lake Washington under simulated oxygen tension - Sediment Metagenome... | ecosystem: Environmental > Aquatic > Freshwater >...
TGCTGTCCATCGCAGCGGCAACACTGGCGCGAGACGGTGGAAACGAGACCGGCCGCCACCTCCCTCCTCTCAAGACCCTGACACTGTTGGCTGCGCAGACCGACTTTTCAGAGCCCGGCGAACTGGGCCTCTTTATAGACGAAAGCCAAATCGGCCTTTTGGACAATATGACGCGCGGGCGTGGTTTCCTGAGTGGCAAGCAGATGGCCGGTTCGTTCCAATTTTTGCATTCGCGTGACCTGGTCTGGACTCGGCAAATGCGTGAATACCTGATGGGAGAGCGGGAGCAGCCCAGCGATTTGATGGCGTGGAATGCAGACACCACCCGCATGCCCGCTCGCATGCACCACGAGTACCTCACCTCGCTCTACCTGCACAACGCACTGGCCACCAGCAGCTACCGGGTCAATGGCCACACGGTCTCCCTGAGCGACATCCACCAGCCGGTATTCCTGGTCGGCACACAACGCGACCACATTTCCCCATGGCGCTCCGTGTACAAATTGCACCACTTGTGCAATTCCGAGATTACGTTTGTACTCACCAGTGGCGGCCACAACGCGGGCATCATCTCGGAACCCGGCCATCCCAACCGAAGCTACCAGATCGGCACACGGCTGGCCCATAGCCCGTGGATTGAGCCGGACAAGTGGATCTCCAACACACCGCATTGCGATGGTTCCTGGTGGCCCGCATGGCACGACTGGCTGGCAGCCCGGTCGACCCTGCCGCGCTCCGCACGCAAACTTCCCGGAACGGCATCTTTGGGAAAAGCGCCGGGAACCTATGTCATGGAGCGGTACAACGATTGATTCGAACGGCTCATTGAACAATGGCCTCGGGTGTCGTCACCGGACCGTGCCCACTAAATCGGTCCAGCGCCAGATAGATCACCGGCGTGATGTACAACGTGACTGCCTGCGAGAACACCAAGCCTCCCACGACAGCCAATCCCAGCGGCTGACGCAGTTCGGCGCCAGCGCCTAGCCCAATGGCGATCGGCAGTGCGCCCATCAAGGCAGCCAGCGTCGTCATCATGATCGGGCGAAACCGCAAAACACAGGCCTCGCGAATCGCCTGCTCGGGCGTCATCCCATGATGGCGTTGGGCGTCCAGCGCAAAGTCAATCATCATGATGGCATTCTTCTTGACAATGCCGATCAACAGCAGGATGCCAATCATGGCAATCACCGTAAGGTCCTGACCAAACAGCATCAACGTTGCCAATGCACCGACAGCCGCGGAGGGCAACCCGGCGAGAATGGTCAGCGGATGAATATAGCTCTCATACAACACCCCCAAGAGCACATAGATCACCAACAAGGCTGACACAATCAAAACAGCCTGGTTACCTTGTGAACTCTTGAAAACCGCTGCCTCGCCACCGTAACTCGTGATCACAGAGCTCGGTAAATTCACCTCTGCGCGGGCACGCTCAATCCGGGCAGTTGCGTCGCCCAACGCTGCGCCTGGCGCCAGGTTGAAAGACACCGTAACTGCCTGCAATTGCCCCACGTGATTTATGGAAGTTGGACCAACGGATCGCCTGACCTTGGTAAACGAAGCAAGTGGTACCAATGCACCAGTGGAGGCGCGCACGTAGATATTGTTGATTGCGCTCTCATCGAGTTTGGACTCCGTCGCCAGTTCCAGGATCACCTGGTAGCTATCGGTGGGCAAATAGATGGTGGACACCTGGCGCTCGCCAAACGCTCCAAAAAGCGCAGTGCGAATGGAGTCAATCGAAATTCCCAACGAGTTGGCCCGATCCCGATCTATGTCGAGTTGCGCCTGCAAGCCTCGCAACTGCGCATCGCTTGTGACGTCCCGAAAGAGGGGATCCGCCCGCAATTTATCCTGCAACTTGCCGGCCCATTCGTTCAATTCATCGGCTCGGACACTCTGCAGAATGTATTGGTACTGCGCCTTGCTGGGTCGACCACCGAGCTGCAGATTCTGAATCGGACGCATGAACACGCTGATGCCGGTGACATCACGCAGTTTGCGCCGCAACCCCTCAACCACCTGCTTCATCGGCAAACGCTGGTCCCGCGGCTTCAGGGTAATGAACATGCGACCGGTATTCTGCGCGCCGCTGCCGCCATTAAAAGAACTCACTGCAAAGACATTGGCATCCGCGCGGATTGCGGCTGCTGCACGCTCCTGAAGCCGCACCATTTCAGAGAAGGACGTATCTTCTGCCGCTTCGGTTGTTACCGTAATCTGGCCAATGTCTTCTTCTGGAAAAAACCCTTTGGGAATGACATTGAAGAGCCATCCGGTTCCCAACAGCGTAACAAGGGCAACACCCAACACGATCTTGCGGTGCGCCAATGCAACGTCGAGTGACCGGCCATAGGCGCGCAGTGTCGCATTGAACCCTCTTTCAAAAAAATTAATCAGAAAGCTGTGTTTCTTCTCGTGGGGTTCGGCGCTCAAGAAACGGCTGGCCAACATTGGAACCAGGGTTAACGATACGAATGCCGATACCAGAATCGACAAACCCACCACCACCGCGAATTCGTGAAACAAAAGTCCGATCACGCCGGGCATGAAGAATATGGGGATGAAGACCGCAATCAAAGAAGTGGAGATGGAAATAATCGTAAAGCCAACTTCACGGGATCCGCGAAGCGCTGCATTGAACGGCTCTTCCCCGTTCTCGACGTGGCGCATGATGTTTTCCAGCATCACGATCGCGTCGTCCACCACCAGCCCGACTGCCAAGGTCAGCCCCAGCAGCGACACGTTGTCAAGGCTGTATTTCATGCCCCACAACAGTGCAACTGCTCCAATCAATGAAACAGGTAGCGATAACGTGGGAATAGCGGTCGCCACGAAACGGCGCAGAAACAGAAAGATCACCAAGACCACCAACGCGATCGTACCGATCAGCGTCAGGGATACGTCGTGCAGCGCTTCGCGCACGGACACCGAACGGTCATTGACCGGCGTCATATTGACCGACTGGGGCATCTGCTCCTTGAGCTTGGGCATCGCCTGCTTGACGGCGTCCACCACCCGCACTGTATTGGCACCGGGTTGGCGCAAAATCGCCAACGTGATGGATGCTTCTCCGTTCAGGTTCGCGTAGGACTTGACGGTCTCAACACTGTCTTCTACCTGGGCAACATCCTTCAGCCGCACGGTAATGCCATTGCGGCTGGCCACAATCAAGTCTGAAAATTCAGCCGCATTGCGTAGCTGTTTGTTGGCCTGCAGCGTCAACAATTGCTTGGTGCCTTCCAGCGTCCCCACCGGGGTGTTGACATTGGCGGAACGCAAAGCTGCAGACAATTCTTCAAGACTGATGTTGCGCGCTGCAAGCGACTCGGGCTGAACGCGTACGCGCACCGCAAAACGCTTGGAACCAAAGATATTGACCTGGGCGACCCCATCAATCGTTGAGAGCGTGGGTGATATCAGATGTTCAGCGTAATCCTGCAGGTCCGACAGTGGCATCGACGGCGACGTCAAAGCCACCAGCAATATTGGCGCATCCGCCGGATTGACTTTGCGATATGCGGGCAGCTGGGTCATGTCCTGCGGCAGAGAGCGCTGCGCACGCAACAAGGCGGCCTGCACGTCAAGCGCAGCGCCATCAATATTGCGTCCTTCCTCGAATTCCAGGGTCAAAGAGGTACTGCCCAAGGTGCTGGTCGAGCTGATCACCGCCAACCCCGGGATTGTCTGAAATTGCTTCTCCAGCGGCAAAGCGACTGATGTCGCCATCGTCTCGGGATTGGCTCCCGGCAAGGATGCGCCCACATTGATAACGGGCGTATCGTAGCTGGGCAACGCTGCAACGGGGATGCTCCGATACCCAATCACGCCAGCCAGCACGATTGCCACATTCAGCAAAACCGTCATGACAGGACGGCGAATGAAGAGCTCTGAGAGATTCATGACGCAGCAGATGCAGCAGACGCGGCAGAAGCTGGGCGCACAGCAGACGCGGGGCTCGCCGAGCGCTCAGCCAGCGGGGCGTCGGGACGCAAGTTTTGGCGGCCATCGACAACTACTTTGTCCCCCGCCGCGATACCACTCACCGCAGAGAATTCGCCTTCTGACGCAAGGACTTTGACCGGCCGCAAAACGGCCCTGCCCTTGTCCGACAGATAAACAATGGATCCACGTGCGCTTTGGATGATGGCCGTCGTCGGAATGACGATGGCACCCTTCAAGGTTTGGGAAACCAGCGCAACTTTTACAAAGGCTCCGGGCCAGAGTTTGGCCTCGCGATTCTCAAAACGGGCTCTGACCTTGATGGTTCCGGTCGCAGCGTCCACTGCGTTATCCACGAACTGCAGGCGGCCACTGACACTGTTTTTTGCATCCCCCAGTTTGGCTTTGACTTCCGCGCCAACCGATTTCAAACCGGCCAGTACCGCATCCAGATTGCGCTGCGGCAGGCTGAAACTGATATTGATAGGATCCAACTGGGTGATGGTGACGAGCACGGTCTGGTTGGCCTGCACGACGGTGCCCGGATAGACATTGACGGCACCCAGACGACCGGCGCCAGCGGCCCGCACACTGTTGTATGACAGTGCCAACTGTGCCGCGTCGAGCGCCGCACGGTCTGCGACCAGATTGGCCAACTGTGCATCAACCTGGGCTTGGCTCGAATCCAGGGCGCCCTGTGAAATGAAACCCTGGGCCAGCAGATCGCGGCTGCGTCCTAGTTGGCGCTGTGCATCGGCAAGCACGGCCTGGTCTTTCACCATTTGGGCCCGAACCTTTGCGAGGTTGGCCTCATCCGATCGCGCGTCCAGCGTAAACAGGAGCTCTCCGGCGTGGACAAACTGCCCTTCCTTCACGTGAACCCGGGTAACCAGACTGTTGGTCTGCGGCTTGACATCCACGCTGGACAGAGGCGTAACGGTTCCTATGGCTTCCAGTGCCACCTCGAAATCCCGTTCAATGGCAACCGACGTGGTCACCGAAACCGGTTGTCCCTGCGCTCGTGCCGCCGATGCTGGCGCACTGGCGGCGCTGGCCGCCGCAGTGGGTGCTGGATCGACCCTGTCTCCACACGCTGCCAACAACAAGGCAGCTGCGATGGCACCCAGGGAGAAATGGGTTGAAAGAGCTTTTTTATTCATGGTGAAAACTGATTATCAGCGGCCAACCCCGTGGGGCGGTAACCCGCACGGATACTTTGCATAACTTTAGAGCCGCCCCGCTACCGTCTCAACGCCACCTCGACCCCCCGGTTGGCCAACGCATCGGCGCGCTCGTTTCCGGGGTCCCCTGCATGGCCCTTGACCCAGCGCCAGTCTATCTGGTGCCCGCTCTGGGCCACCAACTGGTCGAGTTGCTGCCACAGGTCGACATTTTTGACCGGCTGCTTGGCAGCGGTCTTCCAGCCTTTGGCTTTCCAGCCCGCCAACCACTCAGTAATACCTTTGAGAACGTATTGGCTGTCCAGGTGCAGGGTCACTGCACATGGCCGCTTGAGGGCGAGCAGCGCCTGGATAACAGCCGTCATTTCCATCCGGTTATTGGTGGTCCCTATTTCCCCGCCAAAGAGTTCTTTTTCGGAACCATCGGGTGAGCGCAATAAAGCCCCCCAGCCACCAGGGCCTGGATTGCCTTTGCACGCGCCATCCGTGTAGATCACAACTTCGTTCAAACGTTTGTCTCCATTGCCAGAAAATTAATTGTCATGCGCGCGATTGGCCACCGACACCGACTTGCCGGCGCTCGCCGGAACCGTCTTCCATGCCGGGCCCATCAGACGCACTCCGCGAACCCGCTTGACAGCCACCAGGAAGTATGCCGCGCCGAATATGGGCCACCAGCGCGCGCCCGCTCTATCCATCCACTCCATCCGCTGGAGCCATTTGTCACTGGCCACCCCGGGACGGTAGCACCCAAAGTCACCCACCTCGACTTCAAACCCCAGCAGACGCAGCCAGTCTCGCAGCCGCCAATAGCCAATGAACTCGCCACCATCCGGCAGAAACAGGTTGCCAAAGCCCAGCCTGCGGTAGAGATGGCCCCGCTTTTGCGCCAGGCCCCATAAACTTGCAGGGTTCAGCCCACAAATCACCACCCGCCCCTCTGGCACCAGCACGCGCTCGACCTCCCGCAACGCGGTATGGGGGTCCGAACTGAACTCCAGAGTGTGCGGCAACAGCACCAGATCCAGACTGCTGGCCGGAAACGGCAACGCCGAAAAGTCGCACAGCAGCGTGGGCTGTTTGACAGGACCCAGAGCAACATCGGGCAATTTCTCAGTCGCCAGCCATTGGTGGGGCATGCGGTTGGCCTGCAGACCGTCCAGCTCCGGAACACCCAGCTGCAGGGCGTGGTAGCCAAAGATGTCAACCACGGCAGCATCCACGCGCAAGCGCTCCCACTCCAGCAGGTAACGCCCTGCAGGAGTCTGGAACCAGTCATGCATACCTATAATTTGTTTGCTCATGAAGTTAATACCGCTACCCGCATTTGACGACAACTACATCTGGATGCTCCACGATGGGCACAGGGCGCTGGTAGTAGACCCAGGCGACGCACAGCCGGTTCTTCAGGCTTTGCAACACGAGGGCGTGCAACTGCAGGGCATTTTAGTCACGCACCACCATGGCGACCACACTGGAGGGGTTGATACGCTGCGCGAAGCCACCGGCGCATCGGTATTGGGTCCTGCACTGGAACCCATGCCCGAGCCCATTCGGCGGCTGCGTGGCGGCGACACCGCAGAACTCCTGGGTTTGAAGTTCCAGGTGCTGGATGTACCCGGTCACACGGCGGGCCATATTGCCTATTTTTGCGAGATCGACGGCGAGGCGCCGATCCTTTTTTGTGGCGACACCCTGTTCAGCGGCGGCTGTGGCCGACTGTTTGAAGGAACCGCGCAGCAAATGCTGGCCTCACTAACCGCTCTGAGCGCCTTGTCGGGCCTGACTCGCGTATGCTGTGCCCACGAATACACCCTGAGCAACCTGAAGTTTGCCCTGGAGGTAGAGCCCGACAACCCACGTCTCGTGGCGTACAACGCCGCCTGCCAAGCCCTGCGCATGCAAAATCAACCCACGCTGCCATCCAGCATAGCTACAGAACGCCAGATCAATCCGTTCTTGCGCAGTGACCAACCGACGATCGTCGCATCGGCCGCTCGGTTTGATGCGGCAGGCCTCGCTCTCAACGGAGCGTTTGCCACGCTGCGTCAATGGAAAAACCAATACCGATGAATGTCATCAAACTTTGCTTCGTCTGTCTCCTCGCATTGCTGACTGCTTGCAGCACGACCTCGCCCACCAACAGCAATGTCCTGGTCGGTGATGGCACGGGGATCACGCTGCAGCCCAGCCGCGAAATAGGAACACGGACACAACCTGCCAGCCGTCCCGACACAGCCAGCGCGTACGGCAGCCATCCGCCACTCGCCCCCATCAACGCCCAACTCACTTCATCCCGGACCGTGGTGCCCTTGGCCGCGCCGGTTGACCTGTGGGACCGCATTCGCCGGGGTTACGCCATGCCGGATCTGGACAGCGATCTGGTGCGTGACCGCGAGCAGTGGTATGCGACGCGCCCCGACTACATCTTTCGCATGACCGAGCGGTCCAAGAAGTATCTCTTTCACATCGTTGAAGAGCTCGAACTGCGCAATATGCCGACCGAACTGGCGCTGCTGCCTTTCATCGAGAGCGCGTTCAACCCCCAGGCCGTCTCGGGTGCAAAGGCCGCTGGAATGTGGCAATTCATGCCCGCAACCGGCAAATACTTTGAACTCAAACAGAATGCCTTCCGGGACGACCGGCGCGATGTACTGGCCTCCACCCGCGCCGCGCTGGACTATCTGCAAAAGCTCTACGGCATGTTTGGTGACTGGCACCTGGCGCTGGCCGCCTACAACTGGGGCGAAGGCAGCGTGGGCCGCGCCATTGCCAAGAACCAGCGCGCCGGGTTACCGCTAGGCTACCCAGACCTGAACATGCCCATGGAAACGCGGCTGTATGTACCCAAGTTGCAAGCCGTCAAGAACATCGTTGGCCGCCCGGAGTTGTTCAACTCCAAACTGCCCGTGATCGAGAACCACCCCTACTTCCAATCGGTCACCATCCGCCGCGACATCGACGTGGCGCTCGCAGCACGACTGGCTGAAGTTCCCCTCGAAGACTTCAAGGCGCTCAATCCATCGATTAACCGCCCGGTCATCATGGCCGCCGGCACGCCACAGGTCTTGCTGCCCTGGGACAATGCCGAGGTCTTCCAGAGCAACCTGGAGTCGTACGGCGGCGGGCGCCTGGCCAGCTGGACCGTCTGGGTGGCGCCCACCACCATGCGGCCAGCGGATGCCGCCAAGCGCGTGGGCATGAGCGAAGCGGAGTTTCGCGCGGTCAATGCCATTCCACCGCGTGTCGTGATCAAGGCCGGGTCGTCGCTGCTGGTACCACGCTCCAACACCATGAGCCAGGATGTGACGGTCAAGGTGGCCGACAACGGGCAACTCTCACTGGCACCGGAAGTCGTGCTCAAACGTACGCTGGTCAAGGCTGGCAAGGCTGAGAACGTGGCCACGATCGCCCGCAAGTACCGTGTCAATGCCGATCAGGTTGCGCAGTGGAACAAAGTGGGCATGTCCGCAAACTTCAAACCGGGACAGCAAGTCGTCCTGTTTCTGGCCCCGGCACCGTCCAAGCGCAGCAACAGTGGCACACGGTCTGCGTCGCGCAAGGTGGCGCCCATACGGGGGGCAGCAAAGAGCCGTGTACCCGCCACCCGGGTGGCAAAACGATAAGGGTTTTGGACCGAACGGCGCCTTGTGGAGCGACCGCCTAACGGTAGCCAATAAACAGAATGGCGACGTTAACGGCGAAGGCGGCTGTCCAGACGATGCTGCGCACATTGGCCATGCCGGCAACGTACATCATGATGTACAGGATGCGCAACACCACAAACATGAAAGCCAGGATGTCGAGCCGTCCCTGTTGTGCACCCAACTGGTGGGCAATGATGACCGCAGCCATGAAGAATGGCAGCGCCTCAAAACTATTGGCCTGAGCCGCATTGGCACGGCCACGCCAGTCTTTCTGCCGGGCCAGCCAGGCGCGCGGATTCTCGTTGTCGTAGCCGCCCTCGCGGCGCGGCTTACCAAACATGCCCGACTTGGCCAGGCCCGCGCAGGCAATGGGCAACAGTGCCGCAACCAGCAGGCACCAGTAGGCGAGTGTGAAATGTACGTATTGCATGAACAAAAAAAACGATTGGGTGACTAACGTCGGTCGACCAGGGCATGGGCAATCGTGCCCAGGTCTACATATTCGAGTTCGCTGCCAGCGGGCACGCCACGTGCCAGGCGGGTCACACCCAGGCCGCGCGCCTTGAGTGCTTCGCTGATCACATGCGCCGTGGCCTCGCCCTCGGCCGTGAAATTGGTGGCCAGGATGAGCTCTTGCACCTCACCGTCGAGCGCGCGATCAAACAGCTTTTTCAAGCCGATGTCATGCGGACCAATCCCGTCCAGGGGGCTGAGTTTGCCCATCAGCACAAAATACAGTCCCCGGTAAGCCCCGGTGCGCTCCAGTGCCGATTGATCTGCCGGAGTCTCCACTACGCACAGCTTGCTGTGGTCGCGACGTGGGTCCAGGCAGGTGGCACATACCGTGCCTTCGGTAAACGTGTGACAGCGCTCACAGTGCCGGGTATTGCCCACGGCCTGCTCCAGCGCCCGCGCAAGCGCCTGGGCCCCGCCACGGTCATGCTGCAACAGGTGGAACGCCATGCGCTGGGCCGACTTGATGCCCACGCCCGGCAGGCGCTTGAGCGCCTGGATCAGTACGTCCAGTGAGTTGGAATCCGCCACGCGTCAATGCATCAAAACGGGAATTTCATGCCGCCTGGCAAGCCGGGCATGCCTGCAGTGAGCTTGCCCATCTTTTCGGTGGACGTATCTTCTGCCTTGCGAACAGCCGCGTTGAATGCCGCGGCCACCAAGTCTTCCAGCATGTCCTTGTCTTCTGCCAGCAGGCTGGGATCGATAGTGACGCGCTTGACATCGTGCTTGCAGGTCATGGTGACCTTGACCAAGCCGGCACCGGACTCTCCGGTGACCTCGATGTTGCCCAGCTCGTCCTGGGCCTTTTTCATGTTGTCCTGCATGGCCTGGGCTTGCTTCATCAGGCCGGCGAGTTGTCCTTTGTTGAACATGGGGTTCCTTTTGGTTGATTCTCAAAGAGGCTTGATAGAGCCGGGCACGATTTTCGCGCCAAAGTCCCGCATCATGGCCTGCACAAACGGGGCGTCAAAAATAATCTTTTCCGCGGCCAGCTGCTTCTCGGCCGATGCCGCCGTGTTCCGCCGCGCCGGGCTGTCGGTCACGCGACCAATTTCCACGACCAACTTGACCGCGTAACCGGCGTTCTGCAAAGCCGCCGTCAGACGGTCGCGGCTGCCACTCTGGTTCAGCGACTCGCGCTCAACCCGCAGAATCCATTGGTCGGTGTCGCGCGCCACCAGTTGGGACTGCAGTGCCAGTTCCCGCACCATGGCGTTGATGGCCTCCGCCTTGATCAGCTGCTGCACCGTGGCGTGCCAGAAGTCGCCTTCTTCGGTGGGCAGCAGCAGGGGTGCACCCTGCTGCGCCGTCACATCGGAGCGCGATTCGGCCTGCGTGCGCACCGGAACCGCTACGACTTTTGTAGCAGGTTGTGACCTTTCCACGAGGGCTACAGGCTCATTCAGCTCTAACTCATCCAGAAACTCCGCGTCCATCGCCGCGTCGGCTGACTCGGAATGGGCGCCGGGTCTGGCAGACTCACGCACAACCAGTTGCTGGCCTGGGGGCGGCACAGTGGCCGGCACCTGGGGTTCGTCCTCCCAGGGTTGCACGGCCGGTGATCTGGTGCTGGCAGGCGCCGACTGCGCCAGAACTGGCGGCCTGGTTACAGGAGTGGGCGCCACAGCCGTCGCCACCGAAGGCGCGGCTACCAAGGCAGGTCTGGCCGGCTGACCCGGCACCGTAGCGGCCCTATTTAGAGTTTTTTTTTCAGCCAGTGCCGCAGAGCTTTGGGGCTTGAACGCCAACAGGCGCAGCAACACCATGGTGAGCGCGGCGTACTCGTCAGGCGCCAGGCCCAGGTCGGCGCGGCCTTGCAGGCAGATGCTGTACAGCAACTGGGTTTCGTCGGCGGGCATCAGCGCTGCCAAACGGGCGGTGTCAGGGGCCTCGGGATCAGCATCGTCATCGCTGGCACCGCCAACGACCTGTACCACCGCCATGCGCTGCAGCACGGTGGTCATTTCTTCCAACGTGGAGGCGGCGCTCAGGCCGTTCAGGCGCAGCGTCTCGGACGTCTCGACCACGGTCTTGCCGTCGCCCAGGGCCAGCGCCTCGATCAGACGAAACACGTAGGACCGGTCAACGCTGCCCAGCATCTGGCGCACCGTGGCCTCCTGCAGTTGGCCGGAGCCAAAGGCGATCGCCTGATCGGTGAGCGACAGCGCATCGCGCATGGAGCCGCGCGCCGCGCGGGCCAGCAGGCGCAGGGCCTGCACGTCGGAGCTGACCTGCTCCACGTCGAGCACCCGGGCCAGATGCTCGCGGATGGTCTCGGGCGCCATGGGGCGCAAATTAAACTGAAGACAGCGCGAGAGCACGGTAACCGGCACTTTTTGCGGGTCAGTCGTCGCCAGCACAAATTTCAAATATTCGGGCGGCTCTTCCAGCGTCTTCAACATGGCATTGAAGGCGGTGTTGGTCAGCATGTGCACCTCGTCGATCATGAAGACCTTGAAGCGTCCCTGCACCGGTTTGTAGACTGCCTGCTCCAAAAGGGCCTGCACCTCGTCCACGCCGCGGTTGCTGGCGGCGTCCAGCTCGGTGTAATCGACAAACCGGCCGCTATCAATATCCGTGCAGGCCTGGCACACGCCACAAGGGCTAGCGGTAATTCCGCCGGTGCCGTCCGTGCCCTGGCAGTTCAACGATTTGGCCAAAATGCGGGACACCGTGGTCTTGCCCACGCCGCGCGTACCGGTAAACAGGTAGGCATGGTGCAGGCGCTGGGTCGTCAGCGCATTGGTCAGTGCTTGCACAACATGGTCCTGCCCCACCATTTCGGTGAAATTGCGGGGGCGGTACTTGCGGGCGAGCACGAGGTAGGACATGCAGCGATTCTAAATGGCAGTAGCCCACGCCACTGGACGAAAGCCCTCTGGGCAACGGGCCGCCCTTGCTATAGACTGAAGTCAGGTTCATTTTTTGTCGATATGACCGACATGGCGCCCGTCTTTTCCCGCTTCTTCCGTCTGGTTCGTGGCTTGGTCATCGCCCTGATCGTGCCTGCGAGCGCCAGTGCGCTGGCGCAGGACAAGTTGCGGGTACTCACCTGGCCAGGATATGCGGACCCCGATCTGGTCAAGGTTTTTGAACAGCGCACGGGCAGCAGGGTGGAGGTCACCTTCATCGACTCCGATGAAGTCATGTGGCAAAAACTCAGCAAGAACAAGGCAGAAGACTTTGACGTTTTTGCCGTCAACACCGCCGAACTGCAGCGATACATCCAGGCGGGACTCGTGGTTCCCGTCAACACCGGTGCCATACCCAATATCGCGACGCAGTTGCCGCGTTTCAAAGACCTCAGGGCCATACCGGGCCTCGTGCATGACAAAAAGGTATTTGCCATTCCCTACACCTATGCGGAAATGGGGTTGATCTACGACCGAAAGCAATTCAAAGAGCCACCCACATCCATACGCGCCCTGTGGGATCCCCGCTACCGGGGCAAGGTACTGCTGTACAACGGAGGCACGCACAATTTTTCACTTGCGGCGCAGGTGCTGGGGGATACGACGCCCTTCCGGATCGACAACAAGGAATGGCCGGCTGCCGTCGAGCAGTTGATCTCCCTGCGTCGCAACGCGCAAGGTTTTTACAGCCAGCCCGAAGAATCGGTGGAGATGTTCAAAGCAGGTGGCACGGCATTGATGTTTGCCAACTACGGTTCCCAGCAAGTCCAATTGTTGAAAGCTGCAGGACTGGAAATTGGCTACGCGATGCCAAAAGAAGGAGCTCTGGCCTGGCTCGATTGCTGGGCAATTACCCGCAGCAACCGAAACGCGAAACTTGCACACGCCTGGATTGACTACCTTTTGGAACCCCAGCCCTCAAACGCGCTGGTCACGCGTCAGGGCCTGGCCAACACCACCACCGAGTCGCAGACTTTGCGCCACCAGGACCGGCTTCAATGGCTGGAACCCGTTGAAGATGTTGAACGCAGAAGCATGCTGTGGGAGCGTATTCTTTCGGGTGACCGTGCCAAGAAAGTCCTGGCCCCATGAAACTCGGCATCGCGGTCAAACTCGGGCTGCTATTGGCGACAGTCGGTGTCCTGGCGTCGGGTGTCACAGGTTTTTATGCCTACCAGGCCAGCCGCAGCCTGCTGGTGGCGTCTGCCAAGGCCGAGCTGCTGACGACGACCAAAGTATTGACCCGGCGCATCACCCTGAGCCGCGAGGAGGTTTCGCGCAACCTGCAGCTGCTCGCCGGCCACCCAGCGGCGGCATCGGCGGCTCTGGGCCGATCGCTGGCGGACGAAGACCAAATGGGCACGCTCATGGAGCAAGTGATGCTTGCCAATCCAAGCTACTTTCAGGTCCGGCTCATTTCTGCCAGTGATAACGGGCTGGAGCGGGTGCGCGTCGATCGCGCGGAGGATCGCATGGTGCGGGTCCGCGGTGACGATTTGCAGGAGAAAGGCCATTTCTCCTATGTCTCCAGCACATTGAAACTGGCCGCTGGTGCAACCTTCCTGTCGCGCCTGGTCATCAACCACGAGCGCGGAGCGCATGCGGGTTTGGATCAGCCCTCCGTCATACTGGCCACGCCCGTCCAGGACCCACAAGGCAAGACCGTGGGGGTTGTCGTCATCAATCTTGACCTCAATGGGGTCTTTGCCTCCCTGAGGGCGGATCTGCCGAAGGACTACCAGTTATTCATGGCGAATCGCAATGGTGACTATGTCGTCCATCCAGACCCCTCACAGGCCTTTGGCTTTGACAAGGGCCGACGCGTGTTCGTGCAAGACGAATTTGAAGCGACTGCTGCACTGATGGAGGGCCGCGCCAGCAGCGTGGTGACCGAGGTGCAGACAGGCAGATACGCCAACGCGCCCGTCGTGGCGGCATTTGTTGGTCGCGTCATCAAGATCAGCAGCGACGAGGACCGCCTCATCGTGGGGCTGGCACAGCCACTGGCGCTTGTGCTCGAACAGGCCGACAGACTGGGAGGGGTCATATTGCAACTGGTCATCGGTCTGGGCGTCGCCTCTGTTCTGCTGGCGGCGATCGTGGCGCGTGCGGTTACACGCCCCATCAACTCGATGAGCACTGCGGTCCAGCGCTTTGCCAATGGGCACCAGGTGGCCAAGCTGGCCATCGACAGGCAGGATGAGATTGGTGTCCTGGCCCGCAGCTTTGACACGATGCAAAACGAAATCCGTCAGCAACTCGCCGCGCTGCATGAGAATCGCCTGGAACTTGAACACCTGGCCCGCCACGACGCGCTGACCGGCCTGCCCAACCGGCGCGCGTTTCAGGAGCGACTGGACCATGCAGTGGCCCGCGCGCAGCGCAGCAAGCAACGTTTTGCGCTGCTGTTCATTGATGTCGACAATTTCAAGACCATCAACGACCGTTGGGGCCACGATGGCGGCGATGCAGTCCTCAAAATCGTGGCGCTGCGCCTGAATGCAACCACCCGCAAAGCCGATGCCGTCGCACGCATGGGGGGAGACGAATTTGTGGTGCTGCTGGACAACCCGGCACACCGCGAAGACATCACCGCCATTGCTGAAAAGCTGCTGGAAAGTGTCCGCTCTCCCATACTCCACAACGGTCAGGAACTGCAGGTCGGCTTCAGCATCGGGATCAGCCAGTTCCCCGACGATGGCCGAACGGCGGCAGAACTCATGGCCCGTGCCGACCACGCCATGTACGACGCCAAGGCAGCCGGTCGCAACGGATTCCGTTTTTCGTCCATCAAAGGCACCCCCAGCAGCCCGACACCGCTGTGAGAGGCCGCGCAAGTGGGTACAATTGAGGCTGACGGGCCTTCCCACATGGTGAAGCGGCCAACCGGGTCAGGTGGGGAACCAAGCAGCCCTAACTGTGGAGCCAGTGCTGGGGTCAAGGCTCGTCAACCTCATTTCATCAGACGCTTGCACTTTGGACTCTAGTGCGACGTTCCTTCCGAGCGGCTGATCTTGTTCCAGACGTTGTATTTGCCAACCGGCTTGCTCATCGGCAGCCGCTTGACTTCCTTCAGCGTCTGCGCGTCATACACCACCAGCGCACCGTCCATTTCCCACACACTGGCCAGGGCATAGCGGCCATCCTTGGTGAACTCGATATGGGCCAGCGTCTTGCCGGGCTCGCGCACCTGGGCGACCGGCTCCAGCGTGGCCTTGTCGATCAGCGTCAGCGTGTCTTTCGCCGTGGGGCTCATCATCGAATCGGTCCAGGCATAGCGGCTGTTTTCATGGCTGCGCATGAAGAAGCCCGGGCCGGGTACCGCAATGGTGCGTATCAGCTTCCAGCTCTTCATGTCGATGACGTCAATCGCATGGCCCTTGAGGTTGGGACTGGCCAGCACCGTGGTGCCGTTCCAGGCCCAGGTGATGCCGGAGCCCAGATGGGGCATACCGGCAATCGGCAGCTCGGCAACCTTCTTGCGCGCGTCCAGATTCACCACCTGCGCACTGGGCTGTCCGTCGGTCTTGGGGCGTGTTGCGCCCAGCACGTGCTGGTAGCCCTGGTCAAAAAAGAAGTCGTCCAGCGGCTCGTCCAGCAGCGTGCGCCGCACATTCTGGAAACCTGCGATCGCGGCCGGGTCGTAGCTGATCTCCCACAGCTCGGCAATGTCCTTGAGCGCAACGACAAAGCTGTTGCGCGGTGCGGCGTCGTACACGGCCGAGACGCGCGAACTGGACTTGCCGTCCTCCGTGGCAGCCGGGATGGTCTTGACCAAATTCAGGTTCGCATCGAACAACACCACGCTGTGCGGCAGGTAGTTGGCGGCCACCACCCATTTGCCATCACCGCTGACGGCGACGTTGCGCATATTGAGACCGGCACGCACCTCGGCGATTACCGTCAGGTTCCACAAATCGTATTTGGTGATCCAACCATCACGCGAGCCGAAAAACACGAAGCGGCCATCGGGCGTGAACTTCGGCCCTCCGTGCAGGGCGTAGCGGCTGGGGAAGCGGTGGATGCGCTCGAAGCGGTCACCATCAACCAGCGAAACATGGTGGTCGCCGCCCTCCACCACCACGAACAGGTTCATGGGATCAGCGCTCCACGAGGGCTTGGCCGGGAGCTTGGCGGCATCCGCCAGCAGCACATGCGAGGCCCGGGTGTCGGACTCGGTCCAGCGCGGCGCCGGCACCACCGGTGTGTAGATCCACTGCGCCAGTGCGGCAATCTCGTCGGCCTTCAGCGTGTCCTTGAACGCCGGCATCTGCGTGGCCGGCCGGCCGGTGGTGATGACCTTCATCGCCTCGGGCTTGCGCAGGCGTTCCAGGCTTTCGGGCAATAGCGCGGGGCCCATGATCCCGGTGCGCTGGGCACCGTGGCAGCTTGCGCAATGCTGTTGGAAGAGCGCGCCCGTATCGACGGTGGCAGGCGCCGTCTGTGCCACGGCAGCCAGTGACAACAAGGACCACGCCGCCAGTGTCGCCAAACCCCGCATGGAATTACGCACGTTCCACCTCCAGCCGGATCACGCGCGTCACGCCCTTGGCCGCGTTCGGTTCCGCTGGCACAGACACCACACCGATTTCCTCATCCTGCAAATAGCAACCCGGGTCTTCGGACCAGGCGTCGCCAGTCAACTGCTGGGCGCGCACCCGGGTGTTGCCGCCACAGATGTCAAACTGTGTGCACTGGGCGCAACGTCCACTCACTTGGCGCGGCTTGGCCTTCAAGCCAGCCATCAGCGGGTCGCTGGTGTCCTGCCAGATGTCGGCAAACTTGCGCTGGCGCACGCTGCCCAGATTGTGGTGCCACCACATGGTGTCGGGGTGCACGATGCCAAGGTTGTCAATATTGGCCACGTTCACGCCGCTGGAGTTGCCGCCCCAGGCCACCAGACGTTGGCGCACATCCGCCGCAAAACCGGCATGCAGCACGGGCTCGCGCTTTTCCAGCCAGTGCAACAGGTAGGGGCCGTCGGCATCATTGTTGCCGGTCACATATTCCTCGTCCAGGCCCTGGACCGCGGCATCCCAGGCGCGATCCAGCAACCGGTCCATGGCTTCGCGGGTGGCCATGTGGTGGGCGTCCTTGCCGCGGTGGGTGTTGCCACGCCCGGCGTAGTTCAGATGTGAAAAATAGAACTTGTGGGCGCCCTCCTCGCGCATCAGATCGAGCAGGGGCGGAAAGTCGTGCGCATTGAGCGCCGTCATCGTGTAGCGCAGGCCGACCTTGATGCCGCGGGCATGCAGAAAGCGCACGCCGGCCAGGCTCAAATCGAATGCGCCATCCAGCCGTCGGAACTTGTCGTGCGTGGCTTTCAGGCCATCCAGGCTGATTCCGACATAGTCAAAACCCAATGCCGCAATCGTGTCGGCCATGGGCTCGTCGATCAGCGTGCCGTTGCTCGACAGGCTGGTGTGAAAACCCATGTCCTTGGAGCGCTGGGCGATCTCGAAGAAGTCCGGACGCAGCAGGGGCTCGCCGCCAGACAGGATCAGGGCCGGCACACCGGCCGCCTTGAGGTCGACCATGGCATCAAAGACCTCCTGCGTGCTCAGTTCGCCGGCGTAGTCGTGGTCGGCCGATTGCGCGTAGCAGTGCTTGCAGGTCAGGTTGCAGCGGCGGATCAGATTCCAGATTACTACCGGGCCACGCCGCGACAAGGCGGCGCTGGCGCGGCGGGCCGATGCGGGATAGACGCCGGTGGCCTGGGCGCTGGCCAACTCACGCATAAATTGGGTGATGCGAAACATGGTTTTTCAGCTTTCTGTCGGGGCGTTTTGCCCAATTTTTGCCAGCCGCAGTCCCGTTTTCTTCAGGATGGCGGTGGAATACAAAATCTCGTGCGCGCGGCACGCCGTGCCCAGCAGTGCAAGCAGGTGTTCGGCCTGTGCCTCGACCTCGGCGCGATCCCGCCCGTGCAGCATCGCAAACAGGTTGTAGGGCCAGACGCCAGCAAAGCGCGGACGCCGGTAGCAGTGGCTGACGCCTGGCAGCGCGCCGATCTGCTCGCCCAGACTGTCCACCTGCGCGTCGTCCACATCCCAGACGCTCATGCCGTTGGCGACAAAGCCCAGGCGGTAGTGGTTGGGCACGGCGCCGATGCGGCGGATCAGCCCCTCGTGCTGCATCTGCGCCAGGCGCTCACGCACCTGCTGGCTACTGACTCCCAGGCGCTCGGCAATGGCGTCATACGGTCGCGCCACCAGCGGCAAACCGCCCTGGGTGGCGGCGATCAACTGGCGGTCGAATTCAGACAGGGCCATGCACGCCTCCAGCAGTCGCGGCATCGCCCAGGGGCAGTCGCAACTCGACAAAAAACTCTTTTTCTTTCGGGAAGGCGTAGACCTTCAGATGAGTGTCGGCCTCGATGCGGGCAATCGCCTGCGCCGCGGCCTGCGATGACTCGGCGCCGATGACAAACCACATGTTCAGCGCATGCTCGCGCCGGTAGTTGTGCGCCACTTCGGGCAAGGCGTTGACCAGCGCTGTCACCTCCTCAAAACGATCTTCCGGCGCTTGCAGCGCGGCCAGCACAAACTGCCCACCGGCACGTTCGATCTGGAACAGCGGACCAAAGCGCGTCAGGTAGCCGCGCTCCAGCAGGCTGTGCAGCGAGTCGATCACGGAGGTCTCGTCCATGCCCAGCGCGGCGCCGACCTCGGCATAGGGCCACTCGGACAGCGGAAAGCCGCCGTGCAGATAGGCGATCAGGCGGATTTCTTCAGGCAACAGCATAGGAAACCTTGGTTCTGGCCGGGCCGGCCTCGCACCAATCGAGAGGTAGCGTGCGAAAGCGCCGGGCACCGGTCTGCTTGAAGCGCTGGCGCGAAAACAGCACCTGGTGCGCAAACTGCGCCAGATCGCAGTGATCGATGACGCGTGCAATCGTCTCCTGCACCGCCCCGCGGTCGGTGCCATGCACCATGAAATACAGGTTGTACGGCCAGCCTGGGGCCGGTTGGCGGCGGTAGGACAGCGTGACGCCGGCCTCGCGCGCTACGCGCGAACCGCACTCGTCGATCAGTTCGGCGGGCACGTTGAACACCGTCATCGCGTTCGCATCGAAGCCGAATTCATGGTGGCGCACGATGGTGCCAAAGCGGCGCAGCGTGCCTGCATCGAGCCAAGCCTGCAACTTACCGAGCACGCGGTCTGGCGTGCAACCCAACGCCACAGCCCATTCGTCAAAAGGCCGCTCCACCAGCGGCAAACCCTCTTCCACCAGCGCCGCCAGCGCGCGGTCTTCGTTGGCCACGACGGGCGCGAGATGCTGGTCGCTCTGCGGCACCGGTGCACCCGCCACGCGCGAGCGCAGGTCAAAACCGAGGTCGATGCGGTACGGCCGCACCATGGGCAGGCGCAGTGCCGCCAGTCCGGTATCGCGCTCCAGCCCCTGCATGGCTTGCTCCAACAAGGCCGCATCAAAGGCGGTCATGACGAACCACAGGTTGAAGCGGTCTTCCCGCTCATAGTTGTGGTTGACGCCCGGATGGGCCGAGACGATGGCCGCGACCTCGTGCAGGCGCTCTAGCGGCACCGCCATCGCGGACAGCAGCGCGGCGCCGCCGGCATGGGCGCTGAAGACGCCGCCGATGCGGCTCAGGGCGCCACCACTGCTCAAGGCCTTCAATAGAGTTAGCACTTCGGCGGTGGAGCGCCCGCATTGCCGGGCAAGCACTGCATAGGGTTCCCGAACCAGCGGAAAATTGCGTTGCCAGGGATTGAGCAGCGCCAGCGCATCCGGCAGGCTGTTCGGACACAGGGGGGTGGACTGCATCGTCAAAACCCCATACGCGCTGCGCGCGAAGTGAAAAAGATGCCGCTGGGCGCGTCAATGTCCAATTTGGCCAGTGTCTGCAGTGATCCGGTGTCGATGACGCTGACGCGGTTGTCATCACGCGAGCTGATCCAGACCGCCTCGCCACGCGGCGTGAATTCCATGTGCAGCACGGCCTTGCCCGGGGTCAGTGTGGCGACCACTTTCTGCGTCGGCGTGTCGATGACCTGCACCCGGTCGTAGTCGGGCACCGCGAAGTTGACCCAGATCTGACGCCCATCAGGCCGCGCGATCACGAAGACGGGTTGCCCCGCCACCGCGATGCGGCCCACCTCCAGCCAACTCTGCGTGTCCACCACCAGCACCTCGTGGCGGCCAATCGCCGGCAGGTAGGCGTAGCGGCCGGCGACGGCCCAGCCGCGCAAATGCGGCATCTTGTAGACCGGCAAGGGCTCCTGCCCGCGGCCATAGCCGTCCAGGATGCGGCGCACGCGCGGCTCAGGCTCCCACAGGTCGATCATGGCCAGCCCGTCCTCGCCAAACAGGCCAGCGATGTAGTGGCGCCCATTGGGCGTCACCAGCGCGTCGTATGGCGACTTGCCAATGTTCTGGAGCTTGGTCAGCTTGGGGTTGCGCACGTCGGACAGGTCGGCGATCCAGATTGCGTTGGCGTCGAACAGGCAGTAGGCAAAGCGCCGCCCTGGCAGATCAACCAGGCCGACGACGCGCGACAGTTTGCCCGGTGCGTACTCGGCCGGCAGGTCGGCGACCAGCTCCAGCGTCCGCGCGTCGAACACCTTGACGCCGCCGGGCGTGTAGTTTTGCGCGGCGACCAGGGTCCCGTCGGCACTGATGGCGCCGCCAATGGAATTGCCGGCCTGCATGACACGGGCAACCAGCCGGCGCTGCAACACATCGATCTTGGACAGGGCGCCATCGCGCCCAAAGACATAGGCAAAGCGCGCATCGCGCGAGAACACGACCGAGGCGTGCGACAGATCGCCCAGGCCGGTGACCTCCGCCACCATCTCGCGCCGCGAGGTGTTGATGATGGCCAGCGTGCCGCGCGCACGCTCCACAACCACGCCCAAATCGCCACTGCCCTCCACGACCGGACTGGACCGACTGGCGCAGCCGCTTTGCAGCAAGGGAATGGCGGCAAACGCTGCCAGCAGGCTTCTTCGGTTCATTGCATTCATGGGTCTACCGTTCATTTCCGTGCTTCCTGCGGGAAACCCGCCACTAGCCGCTGCGCAATCCAGGTGGCTTCCGCCTCGCTGAGCATGGCTTTCCAGGGTGGCATGGGGGTGCCCGGACGCCCGCCAAAAATGGTGGCCGCCAGCGATTCCACCGGCTTGTCGGCCAGTGCCGCCGGTGTCAGCGCGGGGCCCAGGCCGCCGGTCAGGTGCATTCCGTGGCAGGAGCCACAGTCCTGGCGCACCATGCGGATCAGCGCTTGTTCGCGCATCGGCGCCCGCTGGGCTGCGACCGGTGTCGCCACGAGGCCCGCTGCCAGGCACAGCCACAGGCCGGCGTTGATCGGGGAGGTGTTGTCACTCAACATGTGCCTATCATTGCTTGACTTAAGTCATTTGTCCTTAGACTAAATTAAGGACAGACCGCGTGGGGCCGGGCCCAATATGCACAGCCGACCCATAGGACGAAAACCATGAGAAATTTGGACGATTGCGCACCATTCCCCCTGCAAACAACCGGCAAGGCGGGGCCACCCGCCTTGGTGACGTTGATGGGAGCGGGGCCAGGCGATCCCGAGCTGCTGACCGTCAAGGCGCTGCGGGCCCTGCAATCCGCCGAACTGCTGCTGCACGACCACTTGGTCAGCGATGCCATCCTGGATCTGGCCCCGGCCCAGGCCGAGCGCATTTATGTCGGCAAGGAATCCTCACGCCACACCATGCCGCAGGAAGAGATTGGCGCGCTGATGGTGCGCCTGGCCCGCCAGGGCCGCCGGGTGCTTCGCATCAAGGGCGGCGATGGCTATATCTTTGGCCGCGGCGGCGAAGAGGCCCAGGTGCTGGCCGCAGCCGGCATCCCGTTCACCGTAATTCCAGGGATTACCGCAGCCCAGGGGGCAGCCGCCGCATGCGGCATTCCGCTGACCCACCGGGACCATGCGCGCACGCTGGTCTTTGCCACCGGACACTTGCAGGAAAACCGCCAGGTCGATCTGGACTGGCAGGCGCTTGCGCGGCCGCAGCAGACTGTCGTGATCTACATGGGCCTGGGCACACTGCCCATCATTTGCGAGCAATTGATCGCCCACGGACTGCCGGCCAGCACACCGGCTGCATTGATAGAACGAGCCACACTGCCCGAACAACGCTGTGTCACCGGCACCTTGCGCGATCTGCCGGCAGTTGCCCAATCCGCTGAACTCAAGCCCCCCACACTGATCGTGATCGGAGAGGTCGTAAACTTGCGTGCTGCTTTGGCAATCACACAGGTTTTTGCACCAAGTCCCACGATCCATGACCACTGCCCGTGAAAACCCGCTCGAGGTGCGCTCCAACGACGTCAGCACCGGCCGTTTCGCGCCCCATGGCGAGTTCCGCATCTGGACCGAGGGCGACACACTGTGCTACGACGCCACCGGCCCCTTCAACCTCGAAGCCCTGCACGCGCTGGCCGCGGCCCGCATCCAGATCGTTGGCCAGTGGAGGCCAAAACGCCGGATCGCAGCCCTCGTGCACTGGCACAAGAGCGCGCTGATGTCCCCCGAGGCCTTTGCCGCCTATGGCCAGGGCCTGGAGCGATTCCACGAAAGTGCCAACCTGCCTGTCGCGCTGGCCTGGGTGGCCTCACCGGACGTGGAAGGCATGCAGCTGATGATCAACCGGTTTGAAGAACTGTTCATCCGGCGCAAGACCAACTTCCGCCTGTTCGACGATCTGGATGCGGCGCGCGCCTGGGTCAACGAGTGTCTGGACGCGGTGAACGGCGAACCGCCGCCCACCTGAATGCACTACCACTTTAATAGCAGCTCACATAGATCCGACGAGGGCTAGCGCCCTATTTGGCTTGCAGGAACTGCCGCACCCCCTGCCCGGCCCGCCGCCCACTGGCAAAGCATGCCTGCAGCAAGTAGCCGCCAGTTGGGGCCTCCCAGTCCAGCATCTCACCCGCGCAAAACACACCGGGCAATGACTCCAGCATCAGGTCGGGCGTCATCGCCTCGAACAGCACGCCACCGGCCGTGCTGATGGCCTCGTCGATCGGGCGCGTGGCGGTCAGCGTGATGGGCAGGGCCTTGATGGCAGCGGCCAGTTGTACGGGGTTGTTGAAGGCGTCCTTGGTCAGCAACTCGTGAAGGATGCCAGCCTTGATGCCGTCGATGTGCAGGCGGCTTTTCAGGTGGCTGGACAGCGAGCGCGTGCCGCGCGGGTGTTGCACCTCGGCCAGCACGCGCTCTGGTGGCATGTCCGGCAACAGGTCCAGATGGAAGGTGGCGCTGCCGGTACGGATGATGTCATCGCGCAGCAGGCTGGACGCCGCATAGACCAGGCTACCCTCCACGCCCGTGACCGTGGCCACGAACTCACCCTTGCGGGAAAACTGCACGCCCTGCGACGTCGTCACCGTGATGGCCACCGACTTGAAGGGTTGCCCCGCGAAGCGGCTGGCAAAGTGTTCGGACCAGCCGCCTTTCACGTCAAAGCCGCAATTGGACGGCAGCAGCGGCGCCACGGCCACGCCACGCGCGGTCAGCAGCGGCACCCAGGCGCCGTTGGAGCCCAGCCGCGCCCAACTGCCCCCGCCCAGCGCCAGCACCACGGCACCGGCTTGCACCTGCACCTGGCCTTGCGGCGTGTCAAAGCACAGCGTCGCGGCATCGCCCTCTTTCCAGCCGGTCCAACGGTGGCGCATATGGAATTGCACACCGGGACCCTGGGCCGGGTGGCGCAGCCGCTGCAACCAGGCGCGCAGCAGCGGAGCGGCCTTCATGTCCTTGGGAAAGACCCGGCCCGACGAGCCGATAAAGGTCTCGATACCCAGGCCCAGAGCCCAGGCGCGCACCGCGGCCGGGTCAAAGTCCTTCAGCAGGTCTTCAATGGCGGCTCGGCGCGCGCCATAGCGCCCGGCAAAGGTGTCCGCGCCTTCAGAATGCGTGAGGTTGAGCCCCCCCTTGCCGGCCAGCAGGAACTTGCGGCCGATCGACGGCATGGCGTCAAACAGGTGCACCGCCAGGCCGGCATCGCTGAGCACCTGGGCGGCCATCAGGCCGGCGGGGCCGCCGCCAATGATGGCAATGGGAACGGTCATGGGCACGGCGATGGAAACGGGCGATGGGTTTTCAGGATTCATGGGGCAGATAGTTCAATCAAGGTGCCGTCAGGGGTCAGGAAGGCGGCACGTACGGTTTGCCCGGGTTGGGCCAGCGCCACCGCGCTGCGGTAGCCCAGCAGCTGTTCGCACAGCGCGGGTTGGTGGTGGGGTTGGCGGGACGATTTATAGTCCAGCACCCACCATTGTCCCTCGTCCGGCGTGGCCGCACGCCGGCGCACCAGGCGATCGATGCGCAGCATGCGTCCGCGCTGCACCAAGGCCACCTCGTTACCCTGCCAATCCAGCTGGGCACTGTCCCAGGCCCAGGCGCCCTCGCCCTGCACAATGGCCAACGCCATGGCGTCGGCCTGCGCCATCTGCGCGGGCTCCAGCGCAAACTCCCGGGCTATTGCGTCTTGCTGCGCATCGGATGCCAGCCGCACCGACGGGTCCGCCTGTGCCGCCGGTTGGTAGCGCTCCAGCAGGCGGTGCATGGCCTGGCCAATGCGCGAGTCCAGCGCGTCGCCGTCTTCCCCGACGGTTTCTGGTTGACTGGGGTTTGCTATATTTTCGATAGCTGCTTGTGCATATTCCACGAGGGCTATCGGCATATTTGGCAAACACAAAAGCGTGAAATTGCCATCTGCAGCGCTTTCCGGCGGCTCGCCTCCGTCCGCCAGCGTCTGCCACGGAGCATCCTCGGCCTGCTCCTGCAGGCGCTGCCACCAGCTACCCTGGTTGGCAATATGGGGCTGCAGGCTGGACACCACCAGCGTGCGCTGGGTGCGGGTCAGCGCCACATACAGGGCGTTGAGCTCCTCCCGCCGGCGCGCCGCCTGCTCCACCGCCAGGGCCTCGGCCACGCAGGCCGGGGGTTTGGATTCGCTGGCCAGAAACACAAAGCGCTGCGGGTAGGTGGCCTCGCCCGGCCAGTCGACCAGCACGCCCATGGTCTGGGCCTTGATGGATTCGCCGTCGGTGTCCAGCAGCAGGACCAGGGGTGCCTCCAGGCCTTTGGCACCATGGACGGTCAACAAGCGCACCGCCAGGGTCTCGGCGCGCACGGGCGCCCGGATGCCACCGGCGCGCAGCGCGCGCACCAGCGCATAGGCCGTGCTGTAGCGCCCGCCGTCCACCTGCAGCGCCGCTGCCAGCAGCGCGCGCAGATTGGCCAGCACGCCTTCGCGCTGGCTGGCGGGGCTGGCCGCGGCATAGCGGGCCAGCACGTCGCCATCGTGGAAGATGGCGCTGAGCGCGTCGTGGGGTGGCAAGGCATCCACCCAGCCTTTCCACAGGGTCAAGCGCTCACCCAGTGGGGCTAACGCAGGGGGCAACAAAGGAAGCTCAGCGCCGGCCTGCTGCAAGACCTGCAACCACGGCACTTTGGCAGGCCGTGCAGGCGTGTCGCTGGTTTGCGGGTCATCCACGGGGTCGGCTCCCGTGGCTTCCAGCGCCCGCTTGCGCAGCACCAGCTGGACCAGGTCGTCATCGTCGATGCCAAACAGCGGAGACTTCAGCGCCCGGGCCAGCGACAGGTCGTGTGCCGGAGACACCAGCACATCCAAGAGCGCCACCAGGTCCTGCACCTCCGGCATGTCGGCCAGCTCGTTCTTTTCGGGTTGCTGCGCCGGGATGTGCAGCCGGGCCAACTCGGCCTGCATCAACCCCAGGCGCTCGCGTTTGCGGGCCAACACCATGACATCGCCGGGCTGCAGCACACCGGCCTGCACTTGCTCGGCCAGCCACTCGGCTGCCTGGCGACATTCCAGCACCTTGCGGGTTTCTTCGGCCACGACGCGGGGCGTGGTCAGGGAATCCCGCCACACGGCGGCTTGTGCGTCGGCGTCCTCCGCGACGGCATCCCGGGCGATGCGCGGCAGCCTCAGAACAGCGCCCTGCGCAACCGACTCGGTGCTGTGGCTGCGGAACCCTTCAAACTCGCCCGCCTCCTGGGCCTGCCCCATGACCGTGTTGACCAGGCCCATGATGGCGGGGGCATTGCGCCGGGTGTGGTCGCAGCTCAGCAGGTCGCCACCCAGGCCATCGGCCACAAAGCGCTGCGCGGCCTTGAACACCTGCGGCTCGGCTCGGCGAAAGCGGTAGATGCTTTGCTTGGGGTCGCCCACCAGAAAGACGCTGGGCGCATTGCCGGCCCCGGCGTAGCTGGACAACCAGGCGCTCAGGGCCTGCCACTGCAGGGGGTTGGTGTCCTGAAACTCGTCGATCATCAGGTGGCGCACGCGGGCGTCCAGCCGCTCCTGCACCCAGCCGCTGAGCACCGGATCGGCCATCAGCGCCAGTGCAGCGCGCTCCAGGTCGCCCATGTCGATCCAGCCGCGCTCGCGCTTGAGCTGGGCGTACTCCACGACCAGCATCCGGCTCAAACGGGCCAGGCGCTGCTGGTGCAGCCAGGCTTCGTGCTGCGCCTGCGCTGCCGCGATCTCGATCAGGCAGTCCTGTGCCTGGCGCACGGTCTCAATGCCGACCAGCTTGTCGCTGAGCTTGCGCGGTGTGCCCTTTTGCGTGAGCAGGGCGTCCTGTGCAGCGACCATGTCGCTCGCGGTGACGGACCGCTCCAGCGCGGTGGCCGCCTCCAGGCAGGTCTTGAGGGTGGATGCACCCAGCAGCCGGGCGGCATCCAGCAGCAGGCTGCGGATACGGGCGTTGTCCAGCAAGGCAGCAGGTGTGGGCACACCGGCAAAGTCCGGGTACTGCGCGGCAAAATGCTGCACCGACGCGTCCACCACGCCGTTGGCATCGGCCAGCGCAAATTCCACGCGTTTGGACAGGGCCGACTCCAGCGCCTTTTGCGTCTGGTGGCGGCCATGGGTGGCCACCGCGTCCCAGTAGTCTTGCCGGGCCGACGCATCAGCGGCCACACGGCTCTGAAAGCGCGGCCAGACCAGGGCCACGGCCTGGGCGTCGTTCTCCAGCAATTCGTATTGGGTGGGCAAGCCCAGGTCGGTCAGCGCCTGCAACGGCGCGCTGCGCAACAGCGCGGCAAACCAGCTGTGGAAGGTGCGGATCTGTACCGGCCGCCCGGCCCGCAACAGCGTCGGATGCAAAGCGCGCAGAGTCTGCAGTTGCGCGATGGTGGGCTCCTGGGTGAAGCCACGGGCCAGCAGTTCCTGGCGCAGGGCCACATCGTCCTGCGCGGCAAACTGCAGCAGCCACTCCTGCAGGCGCAAGCGCATTTCGCCCGCGGCCTTTTTGGTAAAGGTAATGGCCAGAATCTCGTGCGGCGCGCTGCCATCCAGCAGCGCCCGCACCATGCGCGACACCAGCATCCAGGTCTTGCCGGCGCCGGCGCAGGCCTCCACCGCCACACTGCGGCGGGGGTCACAAGCAATGGCGTAAAAACGGGCGCGCTCAACGGTGGTGCCGTTGTGCTCAAAGGCGGCTTGAATGGTCATGCCCAGAAATCCTTTCGGCACAGGCCACGGGCCTGGCAGAAGTCGCAAGTGGAGCCCTCACCCAGCGCGGGCAAGGCTGCACCGTCGGCAATGCGTGCCATGTCCTGCAGGATGCCGTCGATCAAAGCGTCCCGGGCCTCCACCACGTCGGCTTGTGGATAGGCCTTGGTACCTTCGCGTTCCCCCACATTGACGTAGGCGCCCTGCAATTGGTCGTCGGGCAGCAGGGCGGCATAGAAGGCCATCTGGGTGTCCTCCAGCGCTTGCTTGACCCGTGACGCGGTCTTGGCGCTGGCCTCGGTCTTGTAGTCCAGCACCAGGTGCGTACCGTCCTGGAGGCGGTCGATGCGGTCGATACGGCCGACCAGCTTGACCGGACCCAGCCCCTGGCTCTTCGCGGTCTCCGCGCTGACAAACACGGCACCGGCCGCTTCATGGCCCGTCAGCCAGCGCAGATAGCCGTCACGCACCGTTGGCCACGCGGCGGCAAACGGCAAGAATTCGCCGTCGCCCAGACCCATGGCCTGGGTGGTCTGGAGGCTGGCGTCGTCGAGCAGAGCCCGTCTGTCCGCGGTATCAGGTCGATCCTGCGCGGCCCAGGCCTCATGAAAGCGCTTCAATACCTCGTGCAGCCACACGCCAAAGTCGCGCTTGTCGACCGCGCCCTCCAGTTCATCGACGGACTGCAGACCGAGCTGGCGCATCGCAAAAAAGCGGTAGGGGCAATTGCGCAAATCCTCGTAGGCGCTGGCCGACAACTGGCCCACCGGCAGCAGACTCCCCACCGGTAGCGGCGGATTCACGGGCGTTGGTGCCAGTGATCGCCCGACCCGCGGGTCCTGGGCCAATGGCGGATTGCCCCTGGCCAACTGAACTTGCTGCACCAGAGTGCTGGGCAGCAGGGTTTCACCCGCGTCATCGCTGCACCGCCACAGCACATCGCAAAACGGCGTGCGCAGCGCGTCGTGCCAAGCCGCAGCAGCCACCGCTTGCAGGGCCTCCCGCGACGGCAGTCCCAGGGCGGCACGCTGTGCGGCGGTCCAGCCGCCAGGTGGCTCGGGTGACGGGTTCAGGCGCACTTCGTCGCAGCCTGCCAGCACCACCGCCGCAAAGGGGCGGGCCAGCATCTGGCTCATGGGCAGGATGACCAGTTGCTCATGCAGCGGGTATGGCGGCGAAAAACTGGCGCCTTCCATCGCCTGGTTCACCCAGGCAGTGAACTCGGCCAAATCCAGGCGCCGCCCCGCCCACAAAGCGTCCTCCAACAAGCGCTCCCAGGCGTGTAATGCGGGTTGTGTCAGCCGCAAGGCCGCCAGGACCTTGGCCCCGGCGCCATCGAGCTGCAAGCCGTCCCAGTTGCCGCTGCCCTGCAACGCCACGCGCAAGGCCTGCAGCCAGCCCGCCAGGGTGCGCGTGCCCTGCAGCCCCTCCAGCACCGCGGTGGCGGCCGCATGGGCCTGCAAAGCAGCCGCAGATTTCTGGACCGTAGCCCCCGTGCTGGCGCTGCGCCAGCTGCTGCTTTGGTCGCGCCGGATGGCAGCCTCCAGCTCGGTGACCGCCGTGCAGAAGACCGGCGCGCCTTTCAGCCAGGCCAATACGGCGTCGGACGATGCATTCCAGACCGCCGCTTTCAGTAAGGCCATGACCTCGGCCGCCGCATGGCTGGTGGACAGTTTCCAGCCATTTTCATCACGGATCTGGACCCCGGCGCTCTCCAGCATGGAGCGCACGCGCCGCGTCAATGCCCGGTCCGTCGACACCAGCGCCAATGGAAAACGCCCGGCGGCGATGTGCGCAATAGCGCAGGCGGCCGTGCGTTGTGCCTCGTCTTCGGCGTCATGGCAGGCATGCCAGGCAATGTCGCTGGGGTCAGCCCCTTGTGCCTGGCCGTCGGGGCCAGCCAGGCTCAGGCAGACCAGGCGTTCACCCCAAAACTGCTGCAGGGCAGGCACCATGGGGTCAACCGCAAAGCCCTGCACCAGCAGCAGACAGTCCACTCCGGAGCGAACGCTGGCGTCGAACAGCAGGTCGCTGGAGTAGGCCGACTGGCCCGCCCACTCCACCGCAATACGCGCCACGGCGGCCTCCAGCGCCAGTGCGGGGTTTTCCATCCCAGACACCGCCGCGCGCCGGGCGTCTGCCACCCAGCGGCCGCGGTCACCGGGCGCGCTGGCAGCGGCGAGCGGGGCCAACTGGTGCGCGGCCTGCACCAGCAGACCGGCCAGGCTGTCCTGGTGCGCGCCCAGACCCGCTGCGCGCAACAGCGCCGCTGCGGTCAGCGCATCCAGCGCCATGTCGAACGCAATATCCGTCGCACCCGGCGGCGGCCAGCCCATGCGGGTGCTCCAGTTCTGGGTGGTTTCAAACTGCGGGGAAAAGCCATCGGGACTGCACGCGGCCCACAGCCGGGAGGCCAGCGGCAGCAGCTGGGCATAGGGCAATAGCACCACGGTGCGCGCGGGATGCGCCTGGCGTTGCTGCATTGCGGCGCGGATAGCCGCCAGAAGGCCGGTTGTCGGATGGGTCCAGACCTGCACCGACGGATGGGCGTCTGCCGGATCAACGGCCATTGGAGTGGGAAAATCGTTTTTTACTATGCTGGTCATAGCGGCCGGATACCCGGGAAGATCTTGGTTTCTGTCACAATGACCGCCACTTTAGATGTATTGCAAACTCCAAAAGGAAACCCCATGGCCAGCGCCCTGATCAAACACGTAACCGACGCCACTTTTGAAGCGGATGTGCTGAAGTCTGCACAGCCGATTCTGGTGGACTATTGGGCCGAATGGTGCGGCCCCTGCAAAATGATTGCCCCCATTCTGGATGAAGTCTCCACGGCGTACGAAGGCAAGCTCAATATTGCCAAGATGAACGTGGACGAAAACCGCGAAATTCCGGCCAAATTTGGCATTCGCGGCATCCCGACGTTGATGCTGTTCAAGGATGGCCAACTGGCCGCCACCAAGGTCGGAGCACTGAGCAAAGCCCAGTTGATTGCCTTTATTGACCAGCAACTGGCCTGATTTCGGCCTCGCGACCGCGACACAGCTTCGCGGTCGCTTTTTTTCCTGTCATAATTCAAACCGTTTACCAGCGACCCACAAGGGCTGGTCCCGCTTCCCGGGCTAAGAACACCGAGGCCAAGTGACAGGTCTTGCCTCACCCCCCTCCCCCTGAATTTCTTCTCATTACTCCGAACTTTCGGTCATTTCCCCTACGGGACCCATTCCATGCACTTAAACGAACTCAAGGCACTGCACGTGTCGGAAGTCCTCAAGCAAGCCGAAGAACTTGAGATTGAAAACACCGGCCGCATGCGCAAGCAGGAGCTGATGTTCGCCATCATCAAGAAGCGCGCCCGCACCGGCGAGCAGATCATTGCCGATGGCGTGCTGGAAATCCTGCCCGACGGTTTTGGCTTCCTGCGCAGCCCCGATACCAGTTACACCGCCTCTACAGACGACATCTACATCAGCCCCAGCCAGGTGCGCCGATTCAACCTGCACACCGGCGACATGATCGAAGGCGAAGTGCGCACGCCCAAGGACGGCGAGCGCTACTTTGCGCTGAACAAGCTGGACAAGGTCAATGGTGGCGGCCCGGAAGAGAACAAGCACAAGGTGATGTTCGAGAATTTGACGCCGCTGTTCCCCAAGGTGCAGATGCGCCTGGAGCAAGACATCAAGGGCGAGGAAAACATCACCGGGCGCGTCATCGACATCATTGCCCCCATTGGCAAGGGCCAGCGCGCGCTGATCGTTGCGCAGCCCAAGAGCGGCAAGACGGTGATGATGCAGCACATTGCGCACGCCATTTCCGCCAATTACCCCGACAGCTACCTGATGGTGCTGCTGATCGACGAGCGCCCCGAAGAAGTGACCGAGATGCAGCGCACCGTCAAGGGCGAGGTCATTGCCTCCACCTTTGACGAACCAGCCGCGCGCCACGTGCACGTGGCCGAAATGGTGATCGAGCGCGCCAAGCGCCTGGTCGAGTTGAAAAAAGACGTTGTCATCCTGCTGGATTCGATTACGCGTCTGGCGCGCGCCTACAACAATGTGGTGCCTTCCTCCGGCAAGGTTCTGACTGGTGGCGTGGACTCCAACGCCCTGCAACGCCCCAAGCGCTTCCTGGGTGCCGCGCGCAATGTGGAAGAAGGCGGCTCGCTGACCATCATCGCCACGGCCCTGGTCGACACCGGTAGCCGCATGGATGAAGTGATTTTTGAAGAATTCAAGGGCACCGGCAACTCCGAGATCCACCTTGACCGCCGCCTGTATGAAAAGCGCGTGTTTCCGTCCATCCAGCTCAACCGCAGCGGTACCCGCCGCGAAGAATTGCTCCTGCAGCCCGAGATTCTGCAGAAGACCCGCATCCTGCGCCAGTTTTTGTACAACATGGACGAAGTGGAAGCCATGGAAATGGTGCTCAAGCAAATGCGCGCCACCAAAACGAATAGCGAGTTCTTCGACATGATGCGTCGCGGCGGCTAGGCTATAATCTTGGGTTTACGCGAAAAGTACGCTGGATTGGCCAGCGCGGCTATTGCTACTGATGGAGATAGTATGAAAGAAGGCATTCACC
>Ga0208398_100389_pt1 | contig 32266 bp, 23 predicted proteins | sample LakWasMe79_HOW10_2_FD_183905 | JGI IMG/M metagenome (GOLD analysis project Ga0208398, IMG submission 183905) | Freshwater sediment methanotrophic microbial communities from Lake Washington under simulated oxygen tension - Sediment Metagenome... | ecosystem: Environmental > Aquatic > Freshwater >...
CCACACCCGCCACGACACGCCCCAGGGAGGCCAGCTTTTCGGTCTGAATGATTTCTTCCTGTGCGCGCTCCAGGGTGAGCAAGGTCCGCTCCAGCGACTCCGTGCGCTCGGCCACGCGCTGTTCCAGATGTTCGTTGGCGTCCGTCAGCTCCTGGTTGCGACTCTCCAGCTGGGCAATCAGGTGCAAAAGCGCCAGCCGGGTTGCCTCCAGACTGTCGGCCAAGGCGCCCACCTCGTCCCGGAACACGTGCCGGATGGGGACATCAAGCTGACCCTTTTCGATGCGCCCGGACGCCTCCACCAGTTCTTCCAGTGGCCGCACCAATCGCCAGTGCATGAGCAACAAAATCACGATCAGGGCACCCAGGGAAATCTGCGCGCCGTGCTTCACATATTGCATGCGCACTTCGTTGACCTTGCGCAAATAGCCCGCGGTGGACATCTGGATCGTGAGCTTTCCCACCATGGTCTTGTTGCGTTCAACCACGTGGGTCGTGGCATCCACCAGGTTGGGGTCTTCCGCCGTGCGCTTGCGGGTGGCAAACGGCGTGCCTTTGTCGTCCCAGATATCAATGGACACCACATCCGGATTGACAAAGGCGGCCTCCATGATGGAGTTGGCCTGCTCAGCTTCAAACTGCCACAGGGGTTCACGCAGGGCCAACGCGGTCAAGGCACCCAGATGGTCCATTTCAGTATGAATCTGGGCGATGTGCTGCTCGCGCAAATCGGACGTTTGCTCGACATAGGACAAAAACGAGGCCAGCATCACCCCGGCCACCACCGTCAGCGCGATGGCCACCCGCAAGGAGTGCACCCGAAGCCAGAGTCTGTGCAAGCGATCGATCGGGGGCCCTGAGGTCGGCATGGTGGAGTGGTGAGTTTGCGTCACTGTAACGCAAAGCGAAGGGAAAACCGGGACCAGCCGGCAGAACCGGAGTCTGACCCGCTGGCCGGGCCCGGTTGCCCCGGTCTTGCAGGAACCTTTGGCGAAGCCTACTATCGGCTTCGGAGGCCTCAATGATGGACATTTCTCTGGTGCGCAAGACGGTCGGCTTGCTGGCCCTGTGTGCTGCATGGGGCACAAGCCATGCAGAAACCCTCGTGGTGCTGGGCGATCACACGTATGCCCCCGTGATCTACTCCCAGAACGGAAAACCAGCGGGTCTGCTCCCCGCCATCCTGGCGCGCGCGTCGGCACTGACAGGCGACCACTACGACCTGCGTCTATCCCCGTGGAAGCGCGCGTATGAGCTGGCTGCCCGCGGCGAGGGTGGGGTTGTCGGTGTGTCGTTTAACCAGGAGCGCGCCAGGAGTTTTGACTTCTCCCGTCCCCTATACGACGACGACATTCAGATCGTCACCCTCAAAGGCAAAACCTTCCCCTACGCGAAGCTCGAGGACCTCAGGGGCAAGACCATCGGCGGCATCAACGGCGCCAGTTACGGTGACGATGTGGACAAGGCCATTGCCAGCGGCTTGTTCATCGTGGACCGTGATGTGGGGCAAGCCGGGCGGCTGCGCAAACTGCTGGCCGGAAGACTGGATGCGGCCTTCATCGGCAATGGGCTGGCCGGATTCGACAGCATCGTCTCCAGTGAGGACGAACTGCGCAAAAACCGTGCGCAGTTCGTCATCTTGCCCATCCCACTGACGCGGGACCCCCTGCATCTGGCATTCCCGAAAAGCATGCACAAACGCGAGGCCCTGGACCGGTTTGATGCCGCGTTGGAAAAACTCAAGCAAAGCGGTGAACTCAAACGGTTGACCCCCGCCAGCACGACCGCGAGGTAGCCCGCATCGTCACATCTGACGGAACAGGTGCACAAAACTGCGGCTCACCGGCAGGCTGTCGCCACGGCCCTTGATCAGCACTTCGCCGCCGTCGTGCGTACCGTGGTTGAACTGCTGCACCTGCATCAGGTTGACGATGACCGCCCGGTGGATCTGCGCAAAGCGCGCCGGGTCCAGCGCGTCGGCCAGCTCGCGTATGGTCTTGCGGATCAGCGCCTCCCCACCCTCCCACACCACCAGCGTGTACTTGGTGTCGGACTTGAAGTAGGCCACCTGCTCCACCGGGATCAGGCGCACCGTGCTGCCCACCGAGGCCTTGATCCACTGCAGGTACTGCGGTGCGCCCAGTTGCCCACGCAGGTGCGCGGCCAGCGTGTCCAGCGCCGCAGTGGACAGGGCCGCCGGGGCTGGCGCGGGCGCGGACTGCAGGCGTTCCCGCAGGCGGCGCACGGTCTCGGCCAGGCGCGCCTCATCAAAGGGCTTGACGATGTAGTCAATGGCCTCCTGGCGAAACGCCTCCACCGCGTACTGCTCGTGCGCGGTGACGAACACCAGCTCGGCGCGGCTGCCGATGCAGCGCGCCGCCTCGATGCCGTTCATGCCCGGCATGTGCACATCCAGAAAAGCGATCTGCGGCTCCAGCTCATCAAACAGCTCCACCGCCTCGCGCCCGTTGCGCGCCGTGGCAACGATCTGCAGCTCCGGCCACAGGCGCCCCAGGATCGCCACCAGGCGCTCGCGCAGCAGGGGTTCGTCATCGGCCACCAGGGCCGTGGGGGGTGTCATCTCAGTCCAGTCCTTCCACAATGATCTCTGCACGCACCCCGTGCGGCGGGTTTTCACTCAGCTCCAGCCGCGCACGGCCCTGGAAGACCGCCTGCAGCCGGGCACGCAGGTTGGCCAGGCCAATGCCCGGCTGGGCCGACTCGGACAAGCCCACGCCAGTGTCGGCCACCCACACTTGCAACTGCTTGCGCCCGTCCGGCCCCGCCTGCATGCGCGCGCCGACGTCGATGCGCCCACCATCGCAACCGGGGTCTATGCCGTGGTGCACCGCATTCTCCACCAGGGTCAACAGCGCCATGCTGGGAAAGTGCAGGCCGCGAAGGGCCGGCTCCAGTGCCACCGAGAATTGCAGCCGATCGGGCATGCGCATCAGCATCAGCTCCAGGTAGGCGCGCACCAGGTCGGCCTCATTGCCCAGCGTGGCACCGTTCTGGTTGATCTGTGGCAGGGCCGCGCGCAGGTAGGCGATCAGGCTCTGGAACACCGGTGCGGCGCGCGGCGAGCCGCTCTCGATAAGTTCCTGCACATTGGCCAGCGTGTTGAGCAGGAAGTGCGGCTCGATCTGCGCCTGCAGCAGGTTCAGCCGCGCATCGGTGGCCTGGCGCATCAGCGTCTCACGCTCCAGCGCGAACTGCAGGGCCTGGGCTCGCGCGTGGGCATCGCGCTCGCGCACCAGAGCGCCCAGCGTGACCAACAGGCCAACCAGTGCGGCGCTGACGGTGACCCACCAGAAGCCCACCACCCGCGGGCGCGAGCCCATGAAGGCGAACAGGTCGCCCTGCACCGAAACAAGCTGCACGATCAGCGGCCCCAGCGGGGCCGCTGCCGCCACCGCCAACACCTGGGCCACCCAGCGCGGGACCCAGGTCTGCCGCCAGGCACCGGCCAACAGGTAAGCGCCGAGCAGGATGGTGGACACCAGCAGGGTTTCGCCCAGCAGCTCGGGAAACGAGTTGCGGGTAACGGGATAGAAGGCCAGCGCGCCGGCCAATGAGGCAATACCGACCACGGCCACGTGGCGGCCGTGGCGCGCCCAGACGCTGCGCGGTGCGGGAGGGCTGGGTGCGACGGTGGGTTCGGTGGAAGCGGTCATGCGGGGACGATACCGAGCGCCTCCCACCCGGTCAAGGCCAACCGGGGGATGCCGCGACAGAGCGCGGGAATCAGGGTGTGAGCGGCGCGTCCGACGCGCAGCGCCCACATGTGCGCGGCGCTGCACAGGCGTTGTCGGATATTGAGATTCCGCAATTAGCTATAAAAACAATAGCTATTAGCGCATATTCCACGAGGGCTAGCGGCATATTTCACCAAAGCAACCCGCCCCACAGTGGCACCCGGGTGGGTACTAGGGCAGGTGCGGGTAGCCGGTAATTTGCTGGATCGCCCGGTACAGCGGCTGCAGCCGGCCATACATCTTCTGGTAGACGCGGTGGTACAGCGCGTCATAAGTGGCGTGGTTGGTAGCGATCGGCTCAAAGGTCTGGCCGATGCGGGTCATGGCGCGCACGGCGGTGTCGAAGTCCGGGTGCAGGCCCAGGCCCACGGCCGCGTCGATGGCGGCGCCCAGGCCCGAGGTCTCATAGACGTGGGGACGCGACGTCGGCAGGCCAAAGATGTCGGCCGTGAGCTGCATCGCCGCGTCGCTCTGCGAGCCGCCGCCGGAGATGCGCAACTCGGTGATGGGCACGCCGCTGCGTTTCTCGATGCGCTCCTTGCCTTCGCGCAGCGCGTAGGCCAGCCCCTCCAGGATGGCGCGGTAGACGTGGGCACGGGTGTGCACATCGCCAAAGCCGATGATGGCGCCCTTGGCCTCGGGACCGGGGATCTTGATGCCAGGTGACCAGTAGGGCTGCAGCATCAGGCCCATGGAGCCGGGTGGCACCGAGTTGACCAGCGCATCAAACAGCACCTCGGGCGCAACCCCGGTCTGGGCCGACTGGTTCTGCTCGTGGTGGCCGAACTGCTGCTTGAACCAGTTGACCATCCAGTAGCCGCGAAAGATCTGCACCTCGGTGCTGTAGGCGCCCGGAATCGCCGACGGATACGGCGGGATGAAGGGCGTGACCTCGACGTATTTGGTGCTGGTGGTGTTGATGGTGGCCGTCGTGCCGTAGCTCAGGCAGCCGATGTGCGGCTCGCGGCAGCCCGCGCCGATGACCTCGCAGGCCTTGTCGGCGGCGGCGGCCATCAGCGGCGTGCCCACGGGAATGCCAGTGGCAGCGTTGGCCTCTTGCGTGATGGTGCCCATGCGTGTGCCGGGCGCAACCAGCTCGGGTAGCCACTCGGCCTTGACGGCCAGGGCCTGCCACTTCCAGTCGCTGGCTTTGGCCCACGCCAGCTTCTTGTAGTCAAACGGCAGATAGGCGACCTGCGATCCAACGGAGTCGACAAAGCGGCCACACAGCCGGTGGTTCAGGTAGCCCGACAGCAGCAGGTATTTGTCAGTCTTGTCCCACACATCGACTTGGTGCGCCTTGATCCAGTTGGCCTCGGCCTCGCCGCGGAAGTAATTGATGGTGCTTTGCACACCGGCCAGCTTGAAGGCCCATTTCCACAGCGTGCCAATGGGCGGCACGATGTCGGTGCGGCGCTGGTCCAGCCAGGTGATGGCCGGTCGCAAAGGCTTGCCTCGCGCGTCGAGGTTGATGACGGTGCCGCGCTGCGTGGTGACGGCCACGCCCTTGACGGTGTCACGCGAACCGGGGTTCTCTTGCCACAGCCGCTGGCAGGCGGTGCACACGGCCTGCCAGTAGTCCTCGGGGTCATGCTCGGCCCAGCCGGGGTGTTCCGAGAAATAGGCCTCCAGATGCACCTGGGCCTTGGCGACGATGTTGCCCTGCAGGTCAAACAGCAGGGCGCGCACGCTTTGCGTGCCGTTGTCGATGGACAGGATGGTGGGGTCAGGCATGGCTGCTCTCCGGTGTGGTCGCCCAGGGGGTCGGGCTGTAGTGCTGCTGCCACAGCGTCTGATAGGCGGATTCCTCGGCCTCCCATCGCGCATCGTCCCAGCCGAGTTCGCCCTGGCAGATGGAGCGGATGCGGTGCAATAAGTCGACACCGCCGCCGCGCAACAGCAGGCCCAGTCTGGTGCGGCGCAGCATCAGGTCCTGCAGGTGCACAACGGCCTCATGGCGCGCCGCCCAGCGCAACTCCACCCACAGCGTTTCGGTGCCGCTGATGGTTTGCAATTCACTGTTTTGTGCCGCCGCCACTACGGCGAGTGCTTGCGTTCCGTAATGGCCTTGCAGGCGCTGGCGTTGGTGGGTGCTCAAACCACCATGCAGCGGCAGCTCCGCAGCGGGCGCCAGCAGCGGACTGTCTATGGGCGATTCCTGCGCATGGGGCAATCGCTGCGCAACGTGCCGCAAGGCGTCCAGCGCGATCAACCGGAAAGTGGTCAGCTTGCCGCCGGTCACGGTCAGCAAGCCCCGCTCCATCCAGACCGCATGGTCACGCCCTTCCTTGGACGGGTCGGTCTTGCCGGTATCCACCACCGGGCGCACGCCGGCGTAGGTGGCGATCACGTCATCCGGTGTGAGCTGCATTTGCGGAAACTGGAACTGCAGTGCGTCCATCAGATAGCCAGCCTCGGCGGGTGTGATGGTCGCCTCCTGCTGCAAATCTCCACGGTGGTCAATGTCGGTGGTGCCCACCAGCGTGGCACCCTCCCACGGAAAAACGAACACCGGGCGCCCATCCTTGGGGTGCATCAGGCTGACGGCTTGCGCCACCGGCAGGCGCCAGGCGGGCAGCACCAGGTGGCTGCCGCGCAAGGGGCGCAGCCTGGCGACGGCTCCCTGTTGCTGGCGCAGGCCGTCGGCCCAGGCTCCGGTCGCATTGATCACCACGGTGGCACGCACGGTGTGGGTTCCGCCGCTGACGGCGTCAACCACGCGCACGCCATTCACATCCCCGTCGGCGCGGTCACCCGCACGCAGCAACTTCTCCACCCGCAGGTAATTGATGGCAATGCCACCCAGACTGCGGGCCTCTTGCAGCACGCGCAGCACCAGGCGCGCATCGTCCGTCTTGGCGTCCAGGTAGCACATGCCGCCTTTTAATTCCGCGCGGTCGATGTGGGGCGCCAGCATCAGGAATTCATCAGCGGAGTAGTGGTGGCGCGCCCGTTGCCCGGCCATGCGGTCGTAGACGGCCAGGCCCAGCTGGAACAGCCAGCGCCCCGGCTTGCGGCCCCGGTAGTCGGCAAAGGCAAAGCTCTGCGGGTCCACCAACCCGGCGGCCTCGTGCATTAGATTCTGCCGCTCACGCACCGAGTCGCGGGTCAAGCGCAACTGGCCTTGCTTCAGGTAGCGCAGGCCGCCATGCACCAGCTTGGAGGAGCGGCTAGATGTGCCCCAGGCAAAGTCGCGCTGCTCCACCAGCAGCACCTTGAGGCCCCGGCGCGCCGCTTCGAGCAGAATGCCGGCGCCGGTGATACCACCACCAACGACGACGATGTCCCACGCCTGGTTCAGCAGCGGGGTCAGCGGCTGCGCCCTGGGGTCTGGCGGTGGAACGGCATGCACCCTGGTCATGGCGTGTTAGCAGACGCGGCGGTGGACGCAGGCAGCAGCTTGCCGGGGTTCATCATGCCCTCGGAGTCGAAATGCTGGAACAGGCTGCGCATGGCCGACAGGCCCAGCGGGCCTTTCTCGGCCTCCAGATACGGGGCGTGGTCCAGACCCACGCCGTGCTGGTGGCTGATGGTGCCCCCAACGGCCACAATGGCCTTGCACACCGCCGTCTTCAGGCTGCGCCAGCGGGCCAGGTCGGTCGCATAGTCGCCCGAGAGCCGGTAGGCAAACGTGGTGTACACGCTGGCCCCCTGGGCATAGACGTGCGACAGGTGGGTGTAGGTGTGCACGCGCTCGCCGCTCTGCGCCAGCGCATGCGTGGCTGCATCTTCCATGGCGTGCATCATGGGCGTCACGCGGGGCCAGTCGCACGCGGTTTCCACCGTGTCGATGGCGTAACCCTTGAGCCACAACGAATTGCGCAGATAGACATTGCGAAACCGGTTCTCTTTCCACTTCTTGCCCATGGCCTGCCCGATGGCGACACCCTGATAACTGCGGGCCATGCGCTGGGCACTTTTGAGCGCATGGGCCACGGTGTCGCTCTGTCCGGTGGCACCAATCATCAGCATGCATTTCTGGTCCTTGCAACCGCGCCAGGCAAGGTAGCGTTCCAGCAGGCCGATCACCGTCTTGTGCCCGGCCATCGTCAGCGTGGTCAGCGTCTCTACGGGATTGGACAGGCGCAGCATGGACAGTGGCAGCTTGGCCTGCACGATGGTGCGCACGGCTGCTTGCGCCTGCTCCCAGTCGGGAAAGAAAAGGGTGTGGAATTCTTCGCGTTGCGGCAGTGGCGTGATGCGCACCGTGGCCTCGGTCAGGATGCCGATGCGCCCCTCCGATCCCAGCACCATTTCCCGCAGATCCGTGCCCGCCGCCGAGGCCGGAAACGTGGGGACGTTCAACGTGCCAGTGGGCGTTTCGACTGTGCCTCCGGCAAACAGCTGCTCGATGCGACCGTAGCGCAGTGACTGCTGGCCCGACGAGCGCGTGACCACCCAGCCGCCCAGCGTGGAGTATTCGAAGGACTGCGGGAAATGCCCCAGCGTATAGCCCTGCGCCCGCAGTTGCGCCTCCAGGTCCGGCCCCAGCACCCCGGCGCCAAAGGTGGCCAGCTGGGCCTGGCGGTCCAGGTTGATCAGGCCGCACAGGCGCGACAGGTTGATGGTCAGCACCGGCTGCTCGCCCTCGGGCACCGTCAAGTGGCCCACGACGCTGGTGCCGCCGCCCATGGGAATCACGGCTGCGCCGCAGCCGGCGGCATAGTGCAGCAGCGCGCGCACCTGCTCGCCACTTTCGGGAAAGGCCACGCCGTCGGTCACCACGCCCACCTTGCCGCTGCGCATCTTCAACCAGTCGGGCAGACTGTGTCCCAGGCTGTTACGCATGCGGGTCTCGGGACTGGTGTCGACCAATGGGTGGGCCGGCAAGCGGCTGGGAGGTATGCCGGCACAGGCCTGTGCCAGCGTGGCGTCCGCCGAGGGCACGCCGGCGCCGATGCGCTGCTCCAAAAACTGTAGCGCCTCCGCCGGCAAGACCAGCTCGATCGCATCATCACCCCAACCGTTCCAGCGCTTCATGGCTATCTCCTGTGCATTGGCGTGCAGCACCCGATTGCTACACTCAGCGCCACTGTAGCCACGCCCGCCCGCGGTGTATTGCGCTTTCATGACAAAGAGTTTGTTCCATCATGCCAACCCACCGCATCACCGCGCCTAGCCCCCAGAGCGCTCGGGTGGCGGGCGCGTATGTGCAGCCCCTGCTGGAACTGGCGGTAGAGCGCGGCGTGGGCTTGTCGGCATTGGCCGTTGCCGCCGGTTTACCCGAAGACGCGCTGTCCCCCATGCCCGAGTCCCTGGCTGCCGCGGACTATGTGCGCCTGCTGGACGCGGGCGCCGAGCTGGCCGGACATCCGCACTTTGGCCTGCACGTGGGGGAACGGGTCAGGCTGGGCACCTACAGCGTCTACGGGCTGATCCTGCTGAGTTGCCGCGACCTGGGACAGGCCTTTGCGCAAACCCTGCGCTATGAGAGCCTGGCCCATGATCTGGGCCGCTCCGAGCTGGGCGTGCAGGATGGCACCGCCGTTTACCAGTGGCACAGCCACTTTCCCCATGCCAGCCGGCATCTGGCCGAGAGCGTATTTGCCGGTGTGCGCGTGTTTGGCGACTGGCTGGCGGGCACGCCCTTGCCCGCAGCGCCGGTGGCCTTCACCCACGCCGCCCCGGCCGATGTCAGCGAACACCACCGCCTGTTTGGCCCCGATGTGGAATTTGGCGCCAGCACCAACTGCGCCCGCTTCGACGCGGCGCTGCTGGCCATGCCGGTTCCGAATGCCGACGTCGGGCTGTACCCGGTGTTGCAGCAGCATGCCGAGCAGTTGCTACAAAAGAAATTGCGGGTGCAGGGCGAAGCGGGCATCGTAGCCCGGGTGAGGCACAGCATCGCCAGCCACCTGGCGCAAGACCGGGCCAGTCTGGCCTTGATCGCCCAGGACCTGAACCTGTCACCGCGCACACTGCAACGCAAGCTCAGCGACGCCAGCTCAAGCTTCCAGCAGGTGCTCGACCAGACGCGCCAGGAGTTGGCACAGGACTATTTGCTGCGGCCCGACTTGAGCCTCACGGATATTGCGTTCTTGCTGGGCTACCAGGACCAGAGCGCGTTCAACCATGCGTTTAGGGAATGGGCGGGGGAGAGCCCGGGCAATTACCGCGACCGGCGCGGCCAGCGCGGATCGGCCTGACGTCCCTCAGGTCACCAGGGCCACGGCGCCGGCAAAGGTAAAAAACGCCGCCGCAGTGGACACCAGAATGATCCGCGCAATGCGCCCGTTGTCGGCGCCAAAGCGTTCGGCCAGCAGGGAGACGTTACTGGCGCTGGGCAGCGCGGCCAGCAACACCAGCACCGTCAAGGCAAAACGGTCCAGCGGAACGCCCATCTGGATGGCGCCCGCCCCAACCAGCAGGACTAGCAAGGGGTGCAGAAAGAGCTTGATAGCGGCTACCGGGACCACCTCCATCCAGTGCACCGGGTGCGCCTCACCGGACTGCGCCAGCATCTGGGAGCGCGCCAGTACCGCACCAATCGTGAATAGAGCCACCGGCGAGGCCGAATCAGCCAGCAGCCCCACGGTCTGCACCACCGGCTTGGGGAGGTCGAGCTGCACCGCCGAGACCACGGCGCCCAACAGGATGGACCATGGCATGGGATTGGTGGCCACACCCTTGAGGGCATTCTTGGCAGCCTGCCCGGCCGAGGCGCCCTCGCCGCCATCGCCATCCAGCCGTGACAAGGCTATGCACAAGGATGTGGTGATCACCATATCGACCAGAATCGTCACAATCGCCGGCCCGGCGGCCTTGGGGCCCAACAGGGCCACCAGCAGGGGCACACCCATGAAACCGGTATTGGGGAAGGCGCCCACCAGAGCGCCAAAGGCCGCGTCATTCCAGCCAATTCGCCCGTGCAGGGTCACTGCCACGACGAAACCGACCATGACCAGACCACATAGCAGGTAGGTCAGCGCCACGTTGGGGTCGAGCAATTGTGCAATCGGCGTACTGGCGCCAAAGCGGTACAGCATGCAGGGCAAGGCAAAGAACAGCACGAAGGCGTTCAGCCCGGGAATCGCCGGCATGGGCAGCATGCCCCGGCGTGCGGCGACAAAGCCGCACAGGACCAGCGCGAAAAACGGGAAAGTAACGGTAAGGATTTGCAGCACCGTTGCATTGTCCGGTATTCGGTAAGATGGCATGCTTGTCTGCCTGCAAAGCCTGAATGTCTGTCCCCTCGTCTCCCAAAGCCTCCCCCACCATCGCCCATGGCCTGAATCTGGCCCAGCAAGAAGCCGTGAACTACATGCACGGCCCGTGTCTGGTACTGGCCGGTGCCGGCTCGGGCAAGACCCGGGTCATCACCCACAAGATCGGCCGCCTGATCCAGTCCGGCATGGCGCCCCAGCGCATTGCGGCTATTACCTTTACCAACAAGGCGGCGGCGGAAATGCGCGAGCGCGCCAAGGGTCTGATTGGCAAGGCCGCCAAGGACGTGGTGGTGTGCACCTTCCATGCCCTGGGCGTGCGCATGCTGCGCCAAGACGGCGCCGTGCTGGGCCTCAAACCCCAGTTCAGCATCCTGGACAGCGATGACGTGACCGGCATCCTGAAGGACGCTGGCGGCAGCACCGATGTAGCCACGGCCCGCCAGTGGCAATGGACCATCAGTGCCTGGAAAAGCGCCGGCTTGAACGCCGAGCGGGCCCTGGCCCAGGCGGCCGACGACAACGAACGTATCACTGCGATCGTCATGGCCCGCTACGAGGAGCGCCTGACCGCCTACCAGAGTGTGGATTTCGACGACCTCATCAGCCTGCCGCTCAAGCTGCTGCGCGACCATGCGGAAGTGCGCCAGAAGTGGCAGGGCATGATGGGACATGTGCTGGTCGACGAGTACCAGGACACCAATGCCACCCAGTACGAGGTGCTGAAGCTGCTGGTGGGTGGCAACCCCGCCGAAGGCGCCCGCTTTACGGCGGTGGGCGACGACGACCAGTCCATTTATGGCTGGCGCGGAGCCACGCTGGACAACCTGCGCAAACTGCCCGTGGACTTTCCGGCACTCAAGGTCATCACGTTGGAGCAGAACTACCGCTCCACCAGCGCCATCCTGCGTGCCGCCAACAATGTGATTGGCCCCAATCCCAAACTCTTCCCCAAGAACCTGTGGAGCGATCTGGGCGAAGGTGAGCCAGTGCGCGTGGTGGACGCCGACAACGAAGAACACGAAGCCGAACGCGCCGTGGCCCGCATCCAGAGCCTGCGCGCCGAGGGCACGCTGGCCCAGGCCGGTAAACAGTTCAAGGAATTCCGCGACTTTGCGGTGCTGTACCGGGCCAACCACCAGGCCAAGCCGTTCGAGAAAGCGCTGCGCAAAGCTGGCATTCCGTACAAAGTGTCGGGCGGCCAGAGCTTTTTCGACCGGGCCGAGATCCGCGACCTGTGCGCCTGGTTTCGGCTGTGGGCCAACAACGACGATGACCCGGCCTTCCTGCGCGCCGTGACGACGCCCAAGCGCGGCATTGGCCACCAGACGCTGGGCACGCTGGGGGTGTTTGCCAGCCAATACAAGCTCAGCCTGTTCGAGGCGCTGTTTTCCAACTCCCTGGGCTCGGTACTTGCAGCAAAGGCGGTCGGCAGCCTGCACGAGTTTGGCCGCTATGTGAATGACCTGGAATACCGCGCGCGCCACACCGAAGGCGCAGAGGCCGCCCGGGCCTTCATGATGGATTGGCTCAAGGACATTGGCTACGAAAAACACCTGCTCGACGGCGAAGACAGCGACAAGGTCGCGGCGGCCAAGTGGTCCAACGTACTGGAGTTTTGTGACTGGATGGCACTGCGCTGCGGCGGACAGTTGGACGATGTGGCGGGCATATCCGAGCGCGAGATCAAGTCACTGTTGGAGGTGGCGCAGACCATTGCACTGCTGTCGACCATCAGCGAGCGGGAGAAGGACCATGACGTGGTCACGCTGTCCACGCTGCACGCCTCCAAGGGGCTGGAATGGCCCCATGTTCTGCTGGTCGGTGTCACCGAGGGCATGCTGCCCTTCAAGTTGAACGACGGCGCCGACTCCCTGGGCGGGTCGGAAAAGGCCCACGAGTCCGCCAACGAGGATCTGGCGCAGCGGCTACAGGAAGAACGCCGCCTGATGTATGTGGGCATTACCCGAGCCCAGCGCAGCTTGGCGGTGAGCTGGACGCGGCGACGTAAAAAGGGCCGGGAGATGGTTGCGGCGCTGCCCAGCCGTTTCATTGCGGAAATGGGGCTGGACAAGGCCACGGTGCGCGAAGACCCGCGTGAAAAACTCAAGGCTTTGCGGGCAGAGTTTGCCCAGAAAGCGCTCACCAGCGCCGCTGCTGCGGCTCAGATCCGGTAGGTCCGCGGTTTAGCGCAGTCCGTCGTAACCGGTGCGCACAGTGAAGTCGGCGAAGCCCGAGCCCCCGCTGGGCGCAGAGGGCCCAAAGAAGTTGTCGTGTAGTTCAGACAGTACCATCATGGCAAGGGCTGCGTCCTGATTGAATCCAATGCGGGACTGGCCCATGCCATCGCCCCCGCTCAGAATCAATTTGGAAATGTAGTCACTGCATTCCTTGTGACCCCACAGGCTGCGTATGGTGTTGGCGATACGGTGGTGGTGCAGTTCAACGATTTGCAGTGCCGCGTCTTTGCGCTGATTGGCTGCGAGGCGATACAACTGATCCGGGTGAATGGGAGCGCCGTCTTCCATCATTGCCAACGGCACGGTTTGTAAAAAAGCCCCCGATTCATCGGGCAGATTGTCGATAACCGGTAGCGAACTGAAACGCGACTCCTGCTCGGCAACCGCGCTTTCCCACAGTCCCCAGGTGGTGTCCGGGTCGTTTTCAACCACCTCCAACCCACGGGAATCCACAGCATCCTTGCTCGGCGTGTCTTCAGGCTGCTTGCCCTTGCCAAGAAAAATACTGAACATGGACCCACTCCGTAGTTTGTGTTAATGCTACTCCAGCCAGAACATCTTTGCCACCATTCCACGCATCTGGACAAATGGATGGGCCAAAAACGCCAAAGCCGACTGCAAACGTCGGCTTGAAATTCGTGCATGATGGCCGCCACCGGCGTCAGGCTTTGCCGATAGCTGAATTGTACGGGTCGATGGTTTTTTTCCAGGCCAATCGCCTCCCATTTTTGTGAAGTTGTTCACGCTATCGCACTTCTCTTTGGGCCTGCTCGAAACCCTGCAACAGCCAACTCTGGAAAGCAAAAGGCCCGTCGCGCAGGACGGGCCAAGAGCCGTATCAACCATATGGAGCGGGAAAAGAGGCTCGAACTCTCGACCTATACCTTGGCAAGGTATCGCTCTACCAACTGAGCTATTCCCGCATGTGACCACCTGGGTGGTCAAAATAAAAACCCATCAGACGACGGGCTTCTAAATTTGGTGGCCTGGGGCGGAATCGAACCACCGACACAAGGATTTTCAATCCTCTGCTCTACCGACTGAGCTACCGGGCCTGAGCCTGAAATTATAGCAGGAAGATTTGCCGTATCTGGCCGGGTACCATTCAAATACCGTTGCGTTTGCCCCGCGTCAGGTCAACACCCAACTGCTTGAGCTTGCGGTACAGGTGGGTCCGTTCCAATCCTGTTTTCTCTGCAACCCGTGTCATGGAACCATTCTCGCGCGCCAGATGGTATTCGAAATAGGCCTTTTCAAATTCATCCCTGGCTTCACGCAGGGGTTTGTCGAGCACGAAGTTTTGCGTCGCCTGCAATCCAGGTTCAACGGGCCCCGCCACGGTGACGGCCACGTAGCCCGAGGCTTCCACCGACGCAATCATGGGCCGCACTACAGCGACCGGCGCAGCCTTGTGCAGGCTGCTGCGCGCCAAGCCTTGTTCCACTGCCTTCAGCAGTTTTTGCAGGGTAATGGGCTTTTCCAGAAAGGCAAGCGCGCCAATTTTTGTGGCTTCAACTGCAGTGTCAATGGTGGCGTGGCCGCTCATCATGATCACTGGCATGGTTAGGACACCGGTAGAAGACCATTCCTTGAGAAGCGTTACACCATCGGTATCCGGCATCCAGATATCCAGCAGCACCAGATCCGGCCTCTCTCTGGAACGCGCAGCACGGGCCTGTGCTGCATTCTCAGCCAATTCGACGTTGTGACCTTCGTCATTGAGGATTTCCCAAAGCAAATCCCGAATGCCGTGCTCGTCATCAACAACCAGAATGTTTGCCATGGTGTTTGTGTTGTCCCTTTGGTGCCAGTATGTCTCGCTCAAGCCGGAGCGGTATTCTCAATCGCCAATGATAACGATACTTGGGCGCCTACCACTGTGCCACCAAGGACACGGTTCACGATGTCGACCCGTGAGCCATGTTCGTCTGCAATTTTTTTGACGACCGCTAACCCCAGACCGGTACCCTTCATCTTGGTCGTGACGTAAGGTTCAAAGGCGCGTTTGAGAATCTGATCCGGGAAGCCGCCCCCGCAATCCAGCACGCTCAAACGGACGCGCCCGGTCGTACGCAGGTATTGGGTGCGCAACACGACGCTGCGATCTTCCGTGCCAGACACTTGGCACGACTCACTGGCGTCCTGCGCATTCTGCAGCAGGTTGTGAATGACTTGGCGCAACTGCTGCGCGTCCCCCATCACCAGGGGGCACGACACATCCAACTCCGGTCGCACGGGGACCGCTTGGCTTTCATCATCGTAGAGCTGCAAAACATCCATAACCAGCGCATTCAGATCTACAGGCTTGAGTTCGGCGGCCGGTAGTCGTGCGTAGTCCCGGAAGTCATTGACCAATCGTTTCATGGCGTCGACCTGGTCGACAATGGTTTTGACCGATTTTGTCAAAACAGCCTGGTCCGGCGCAGATAGTTTGCCAGAGAGCTTCATCTCCAGGCGCTCTGCTGACAGTTGAATCGGTGTCAGTGGGTTTTTGATTTCATGCGCCAGCCGCCGCGCCACTTCGCCCCAGGCCTGCGCCCGTTGCGCCGAGACAATGTCAGAAATGTCGTCAAACACCAGCAATCGCCCATTGCCCGGCAGTTCTGCGCCGCGCGCCACCAGTGTCAGTGTGCGGTCAAAGGGACTGTGCATGGATATGGTTCCCGCGCCCAGCTCAAAAGACCTCTGCCAATGGTCTGTGTCCTGCTCCGTACGCTGAACCAGAAATTCGGCAAACTGCGTCTGGACTTCGCGTCCAAAATCCTGCAGTCCGTCGATATCCTGCAATGTCCGACCTTCGTAGTCGGCCAGTGACACCTTGAGGATGCGGGTTGCACCCGGGTTGGACGAGCGGATCGCCCCATCGTTGTCCAGAACGATGACGCCAGCCGTCAAATTATCCAGAATGGTCTGCAGGTTTGCACGAGCAGCATCTACTTGCGCCATGCTTTGCTGGACCGCCTGGCGGGCGTCGGACAACTGCTCCGTCATGGAAGCGAAGGCGCGTGTCAGCCCACCCAGCTCGTCTTTGCCCTGTAATGCCAGTTTCGGAGTCAGGTCTCCCGCGGCAACCTGGCTGACGCCCTCAGCAAGCATCAGCAGAGGACGTGCAATCTGGTCACCCAAAATAACTGCGAGCAGCACAGCCCCAAATACCGCCAGAAATAGACTCAACGTCAGTGTTCCGATGTACATGCGCTTCAGGCCTTCACGCCCTAATGCCCGTTCCTGGTACTCGCGGTTGGCGCTCTGCACGGCCAAGGCGTTGGCAACCAGATTCGGCGGCAACTCTCGCGTGACAAGCAGAAATCTGACTTCAGGCGTCAGGCCCAGCAATGAACTGGATATGGGAACCAGTACTTTGACCCGGGCACTGACTTGTCCACCGGGCGCCCCCTCGTCAAGACCTTCCACCCAGGAGAGTGATCGCTCGGCCTTGGCGGCACGAAACTGTGCCGGCAATGGCTTGTCCGGAGTCAATTGGAAATGCGACGGTCCGGCACTGGCCAGCAACTTGCCGGAGGCATTCCACAGAGCTACATCGGCAGCGCTCAACTGGTCCACCAAACGATCCAGCAGTAGCCCTACGGCAACATCCGGTGTTTCCGAAATCTGCGTCGCTGCCGTGCGCGACTTGTTGCTCAGGTCATTGGACAGCGTGTCCAGGGTCACACGCCCCAGATTCAGCCCAGCCTCCAGTGCACCCTCGACCTTGACGTCAAACCAGGTTTCAATGGAACGCGATACGAACTGGTACGACACCACATAGATGAGCAATCCGGGTGCCAGCCCCACCAACGCAAAGATGGTCGCCAGCTTCACCAGCAAGCGACTGCCAAACCGCCCCTGGCGAAACCGGACGAACAGGCGATACCCGACCCAGATAATTGCACCGAGCAGTGCCGATGCCACAACTACGTTGACGGTGAACAGGCGCGCATAGTTGCGCTCGTACATTGCCTGGTTATTGGTCGCCTGCGTCAACAGGAAGAGCAGCACCAATCCGATCACGACCATGGCCAGCGCACCGGCGGCAACCGTCAGGCGCAAGGCCCGTGAACTCCGCGGCGTGGCTGCAGCGCGATCGCCTGGCGGACTGTCCTTCATTTGACAGCGGTCAGCGACAGCGCTGTACTTGCCGTCGCGGCAAGATCCCAGTCCGACTGTCCCAACGCCCCAATCTGAAATGGCCGCGGCAGTTGGGTCAAGTCCAGGCGGAAGCTGAAATCAACCCGGTACTTCACTCCAATATCAAGGTCCGAAGCTTCCGCAATTTTCCATCGAGAAATCCGCTTTATGGCGGACAGGGCCTCGGCCAAGTTCTCAAAGGTCTGGTTCAGCGCAAAGCCCAGACTGGCCTCACGCCCCACCCCGGCGGTGACGTTGAGCCGCCAGCGACGTGTCAGCGGCTGGTATGCCAGCCGCATGTGGCGTTGCGTGGAAACCACTTTTTTGTCGTACCAATACCAACGTTCCCGAAGCACCTGGGCCTCAGTCACAAAAAACATCGGAATTCCCTTGACCAGCGCGTCTTCAACCGCCGCGGGCAGTTCAAAGAGAACCTGGGCCGACACCACGACCTCATCGTCCAGACGCTCCACCTGGAATGGAGAGATTTCGGTGGTGATCTGGGCTTGGCACAGGCTCCCAGCCATCAGCAGTGCGATTGCCCATAGCGCACGCAAGGCCCGATCAAGCCATCCGTTTTTGCAGCAGCGCGTAATAAAAGCCATCGTGGTCACAGCGCTCATTGTCCGGGACGACCTCGGCTTTGGCGACACTTCGAGGCATTAAATGGCCAGGCGACGGCAGCAAAACGGCGTCGGTGTTGTGTGTGAGAAACGTTTGGACCTGTCCAGCGCCTTCGGCCTGAAACAGGGAGCAGGTGCAGTACAACAGGCGTCCACCGGGACGCAGCAAGCCCCACAGGGTTTCCAGCATGCGCTTCTGGATCCCGGCCAGTTGCGCAATGTCGGACTCGCGGCGCAGCCATCGAACATCCGGGTGGCGTCGGACAATACCGGACGCGGTGCACGGTGCATCCAGCAGGATGGCATCGAATAGCTGACCGTCCCACCAGTCCTGGGGCCGAGCCGCGTCCGCGGTTACCACTGTGGCCTGCAGGCCCAGGCGCGCCAGGTTTTGCCCGATCCGGATAGTGCGCGCGGGATCAATTTCGAGGGCCAGGACATGCCCATCCGTCAACTCAAGCAAATGCCCGGTTTTCCCCCCGGGCGCAGCACAAGCATCCAGGATGCGCAGGTCGGTCCCGGCTGCCAGACCTTGCAGCAGCAAGGGCGCAGCCACCTGGGCAGCAGCGTCCTGCACCGACACCAAACCCTGCTCAAAACCGGGTAGGTGCTGAACGCCAACGGGGCGCTCCAACACAATGGCCGCATCCAGCCCCCCGTTGGCGGCGATACCGGCTTGCTGCAAACTCGCCAGATAGTCGGTCGGACTGGTCTTTCGGACATTGACCCGCAGCGTCATGGGTGCATGGCGATTGGCGGCCTGAAGGATCTCACGCCATTGCCCGGGGCGTTCGTGCTGCAGGCGTTTGATCCACCACGCGGGATGGTTCCAGAACGCCACCGGATCGGCGTCGGTCGCCGCCACCAGCGCGTCCTTTTCACGCAGGAACCGCCGCAGGCAAGCATTCAAAAAGCTGGCCTGCGCTTTGGTGGACGGGTTGCGTTTGGCGGCCTCGACGGTCTGGTTGACCAGCGTAAACATGTCATACGGCGCGTCGGCATCGCGCCAAGCGAGCGCCAACGCCACGCACAGTAGCGCGTCGGCCGCAGGCGGTGGCGCCTTTGAAGCCAACTGCTTGCGCAAGGCCTGCGCCCGCCCCAGATTGCGCCACACATGAAACGCCAAGGCCTGCACGCCGGGTCGCAAGTCGGTTGGGACATGGTCAACCGCGGCCGTACCGGAGGCACCTTCTCCCACCGCCAGCACGACGCCAGCCGTTGCATTGAGCTGACGCCACAGGGGGATCGGTTCATCTTTGCGGTTCATCATTACCTCAGAGCGTACCGCCCGGTTTAAAGCCCATCCATCCCACCACCAGCCGCGCCGGAAACTGGTCCAATGCGGCGTTGTATTGGGTCAATATCTGATTGAAGCCGCCCCGCGCGGTTTCCACCCGCAGAGCGACGGCCTCCCACTGCGCGTTCAGTTCGGCGGGAATCACAGGTCCCGCAAGGTCGGGGGGCACTGCTCGCAGTTGACGCCATGCCAGCTGCACCCCGTCAAATGCCGCGACCAGGCGGGCAAGGGGCTCGTTGGTCAACTTTGCAGCCCCGTCGTCATTCAGTGCCTGTTCGAACACCTGCAATGAGGACAGGAGCCCATCCCATTCGTCTCGCCCATTTTTTGAACTGACCCCGTGGCTATTTGCCGCTTCGGGACCGCGCAGCGTCACATGCTCGCGCACCAAGGCGGCATACACCCGCATGTGCTTCTCCACCGACCCCAAGGCACCCAAAGCCCTGGCTCGCATGCGCATCAACCGGTTGTACAGCCCAACACCCCAGAAGACGGACACCGCCAGCAGCATCCACAACAACAGTGAAGCATCCATGGATTTCCCGAACAACTGAACCGTATTCTACGGTGTGACTTTAGAAACAAAAAACCCCAAGCCCCTCGTGAAATGGGCTTGGGGTGCTACGTTTAGTGTAGCAGTACAGACTTACTCGCCAACTCCGTCGTCAGCGCCGTGGGCCTCACCCACGGTCTCGGCGTCACCCGCCAATTCCGCCGCTTCGGCTTCGGCAATGGCTCGGCGCTCGGCGTCGTCCATGTTTTCGCGGACCTTGCGTGCTTCGTGGTAGGCCAGGCCGGTACCGGCTGGAATCAGACGGCCCACAATGACGTTTTCCTTCAAACCACGCAGCTCGTCGCGCTTGCCCATGATGGCGGCTTCGGTCAGCACGCGGGTGGTTTCCTGGAAGGAAGCCGCGCTGATGAAGCTGTCGGTGGACAAGGATGCCTTGGTAATACCCAGCAGCAAGTTGGTGAAGGTGACCGGAATCTTGCCTTCGGCCCGCAGCGCGTCATTGGTGTTGAGCATCTCCGAGCGCTCAACCTGTTCACCGTTGATGTAGCTGGAGTCGCCGGCATTCTCGACCACCACACGGCGCAGCATCTGGCGAACAATCACTTCAATGTGCTTGTCGTTGATCTTCACGCCCTGCAAGCGGTACACGTCCTGCACTTCGTCGACGATGTAGCGTGCCAGCTCTTCGGAGCCCAGCAGGCGCAAGATGTCCTGCGGGTCGGCCGGGCCGTCCACCACGGACTCGCCCTTGTTGACCACCTGGCCTTCGTGCACCAGCATATTCTTTTCCTTGGGCACCAGGTCTTCCCAGACCTTGCCATCGGGATCAGTAATCTGCAGGCGGATCTTGCCCTTGGTTTCCTTACCGAAGGACACAGTACCCGTGATCTCGGCCAGCGTGCCCTTGTCCTTGGGTGTACGCGCCTCGAACAACTCGGCGACCCGCGGCAGACCACCGGTAATGTCGCGGGTCTTCTGGCCTTCGATGGGGATACGGGCCAGCACTTCGCCGGGGCCGACGTCCAGACCGTCGCGCACCTGGATCAGCGCACCAACCGGGAAGCCAATGGTCACCGAGTGATCGGTTCCCGGAATCTTGACTTCGTTGCCGGTCGCGTCGATCAGCTTGACCTGTGGACGAACCACCTTGGTCGCACCACGGCGCTTGGGATCGATAACCACCATGGTGGACAAACCAGTCACTTCGTCGACCTGCTTGGCAACCGTCAGACCTTCTTCCACATTTTCGAAATGCGCCTTGCCGGCGAATTCGGTAATGATGGGGCGGGTCAACGGATCCCAGTTGGCCAAAATGGCTCCAGCCTTGATGGACTGGTCGGCCTTGACCGTCAGAATCGCACCGTAGGGCACCTTGTGGCGCTCACGCTCGCGACCATGTTCGTCGTGGATGATGATTTCGCCGGAACGGGCAATCACCACCAACTCCTTCTTGCTGTTGGTCACATAACGCATGGTGGCGTTGAAGCCGATATTGCCGTTGGACTTGGCTTCCACGCTGGATGCGATGGCGGCACGGGAGGCAGCACCACCGATGTGGAAGGTACGCATCGTCAGCTGGGTACCGGGTTCGCCGATGGACTGGGCAGCGATCACACCGACGGCTTCGCCGCCGTTGATCAGGCCGCCACGGCCCAGGTCGCGACCATAGCACTTGGCGCAAATACCGAAGCGGGTTTCGCAGGTCAGCGCGGTACGCACCTTGACCTCGTCCACACCGGCCAATTCCAGCTCGTCGATCAGGTCCTCGTCCAGCATGGTGCCGGCCACGGCCAGAACCGAGCGATTTTCCGGGTGCAACACGTCTTCGGCGGCGGTACGACCCAGGATGCGATCGCGCAGGGATTCGATGACTTCACCGCCTTCGACGATGGCACGCATCAGGTATCCACCGTGCGTTCCGCAGTCTTGCTCGGTGACGACCAAATCTTGCGTCACGTCCACCAGACGACGCGTCAGGTAACCGGAGTTCGCAGTCTTCAGCGCCGTGTCGGCCAGACCCTTACGGGCACCGTGGGTGGAGATGAAGTACTCCAACACGTTCAGGCCTTCGCGGAAGTTCGCGGTAATGGGCGTCTCGATGATGGAGCCGTCAGGCTTGGCCATCAGACCCCGCATACCGGCCACCTGGCGAATCTGGGCCGCAGAACCGCGGGCGCCGGAGTCGGCCATCATGTAGATGGAGTTGAAGGATTCCTGCTGGACCTGATTGCCATGGCGGTCTGTGACCATTTCCTTGGACAACTTGGCCATCATGACCTTGGACACTTCGTCACCCGACTTGCCCCAGATATCCACCACCTTGTTGTAGCGCTCACCGGAAGTCACCAGACCGGACACATATTGCTGTTCGATCTCTTTGACTTCCTTCTGGGCACGGGCAATGATGGCGTGCTTCTCTTGCGGCACCAGCATGTCGTCGATACAGATGGAAATACCAGCGCGGGTCGCCAGGCGGAAGCCGGCTTGCAGCAGCTTGTCAGCAAACACCACCGTGTCTTTCAATCCGCACTTGCGGAAGGACACGTTGATCAGCTTGGAGATTTCCTTCTTTTTCAACGCCTTGTTGATGTTGGAGAAAGGCAAGCCCTTGGGCAGGATTTCGGACAACAACGCGCGGCCGGCGGTGGTTTCCCACAGCTTGGTCGAGGCGGTGAATTCACCGGTTTCCTTGTCCTTGGTGTACTCGGTCAAACGCACATTGATGCGTGCGTTCAGTTCGACTTCACCCGCGTCAAACGCGCGCTGCACTTCGCCGGTGTCGGAGAAGATCAGCCCCTCGCCCTTGCCGTTGATGCGTTCGCGGGTCGTGTAGTACAGACCCAGCACCACGTCCTGTGACGGAACAATGGAGGGCTCGCCGTTGGCGGGGAATAGCACGTTGTTGGAGGCCAGCATCAGTGTGCGGCATTCCATTTGTGCTTCCACCGACAAAGGCACGTGAACGGCCATCTGGTCACCGTCGAAGTCGGCGTTGAAGGCCGCGCAAACGAGGGGGTGCAATTGAATAGCCTTGCCTTCGATCAGGATGGGCTCAAAGGCCTGGATACCCAAACGGTGCAGCGTAGGCGCACGGTTCAGCATCACGGGGTGCTCTTTGATGACCTCTTCCAGGATGTCCCACACCACCGGCGTGCCGGATTCGACTTCCTTCTTGGCCGCCTTGATCGTGGTCGCAATGCCCATGGCTTCCAGGCGGGCGAAGATAAAGGGCTTGAACAACTCCAAGGCCATCAATTTCGGCAGACCGCACTGGTGCAGCTTGAGGGTAGGGCCCACGGTAATCACGGAACGACCGGAGTAGTCCACGCGCTTGCCCAGCAAGTTCTGGCGGAAGCGACCGGATTTACCCTTGATCATGTCAGCCAAAGACTTCAGAGCGCGCTTGTTGGCGCCCGTCATGGCCTTGCCGCGGCGGCCGTTGTCCAGCAAGCTGTCCACGGCTTCCTGCAACATGCGCTTCTCGTTACGCGCAATAATTTCCGGCGCTTTGAGTTCCAGCAAACGGCGCAGACGGCTGTTGCGGTTGATGACGCGGCGGTACAGGTCGTTCAGGTCGGAGGTCGCAAAGCGGCCGCCATCCAGTGGCACCAGCGGACGCAGGTCCGGTGGCAGCACGGGCAACACGTCCAGCACCATCCACTCGGGCTTGATGCCGGACTTCTTGAACGCTTCCAGAACCTTCAAACGCTTGGCGTTCTTCTTGATCTTGAGTTCAGAACCGGTCAGGTCATTGCGCAGCTTTTCGATCGAGCCTTCGATATCAATGCTCTGCAGCAGATCCTTGATACCTTCAGCGCCCATCTTGGCCTGGAACTCGTCGCCGTATTCCTTGAATTTGGCATCGAAATCGTCTTCCGACATGATGCTGAACTTCTTCAGGGGGGTCATGCCAGGATCGGTGACCACGTATGCTTCAAAGTACAGCACGCGTTCGATGTCACGCAGTGTCATGTCCAGCACCAGGCCCAAGCGGCTGGGCAGGGACTTCAGGAACCAGATGTGGGCGCAAGGCGCGGCCAGGTCGATGTGACCCATGCGTTCGCGACGTACCTTGGTCTGTGTGACTTCAACGCCGCACTTCTCGCAGATCACACCACGGTGCTTCAAACGCTTGTACTTGCCGCACAGGCATTCGTAGTCCTTGATGGGTCCGAAGATCTTGGCGCAGAACAGGCCATCACGCTCGGGCTTGAACGTGCGGTAGTTGATGGTTTCGGGCTTGCGCACCTCGCCAAAAGACCACGAACGGATCTTCTCGGGCGAAGCCATGCCAATTTTGATGGCACCGAAGTGCTCATCGGGCGTGAACTGCTTGAACAGGTCGAGTAATGATTTCATGGGTTAAATCCTTTTCTTGTCCGCGATCAGCTACGCTCAAGTTCAATATCGATGCCCAAGGAACGGATTTCCTTGACCAACACATTGAACGATTCCGGCATGCCGGCTTCGATAGAGTGCTCGCCCTTGACGATGCTTTCGTACACCTTGGTACGGCCTTGCACGTCGTCGGACTTGACGGTCAGCATTTCTTGCAGTGTGTAGGAGGCGCCATAGGCTTCCAGTGCCCACACTTCCATTTCACCGAAACGCTGTCCACCGAACTGGGCCTTACCACCCAGCGGCTGCTGGGTGACCAGCGAGTACGGTCCGGTCGAACGGGCGTGCATCTTGTCGTCCACCAAGTGGTGCAACTTCAGGTAATGCATGTAGCCGACCGTTGTGGTGCGCTCGAAGGCGTCACCACTGCGGCCGTCATACAGCTGGGCCTGGGTACGCGCGGCGGTCAGGCCCTTGGCCTTGGCGACATCGTCCGGGAAAGCCAGCTGCAGCATGTCGCCAATTTCTGCTTCGGTCGCTCCGTCGAACACGGGTGAGGCAAACGGCACGCCGTTGGTCAACTCTTGTGCCATGTTGCGGATCTCATCGTCCGACAACTGGCCCAGATCTTCCTTGCGGCCGGTGCCGTTGTAGATGCGTTCCAGGAAAGCGCGGATCTCGGCAGCGGCAGCTTCACGCTGCAGCATGTCACCAATGCGGTGACCCAAGCCCTTGCCAGCCCAGCCCAAGTGCACTTCCAGCACCTGACCGATGTTCATACGCGAAGGCACGCCCAGCGGATTCAACACGATGTCCACCGGAGTACCGTCGGCCATGTATGGCATGTCTTCCACCGGCGTGATCTTGGAGACCACACCCTTGTTACCGTGGCGACCGGCCATCTTGTCACCCGGCTGCAGGCGGCGCTTGACCGCGATATAGACCTTGACCATCTTCAGCACGCCAGCGGGCAACTCGTCGCCCTGTGTCAGCTTCTTGCGCTTTTCTTCAAAAGCGAGGTCGAAGCTGTGGCGGGTTTGCTCCAGTGAGTTCTTGATGCTCTCCAGTTGTGTGGCGACTTCGTCGTCGGCCGGGCGAATATCAAACCAGTGGAACTTCTCGACAGAAGCCAGGTAAGCCTTGTCGATCTTGGTTCCCTTGGCCAATTTCTGCGGGCCGCCATTGGCGACCTTGTTGGTCAGCAGCTTTTCGATACGGTCAAAGGCGTCGGCTTCCACGATACGCAGCTGATCGTTCAAATCCAGGCGGAAACGCTTGAGTTCGTCGTCGATGATCTGCTGGGCGCGACGGTCGCGGGTGATGCCTTCACGGGTGAAGACCTGCACATCGATGACGGTACCTTGCGAACCCTGGTCCACGCGCAACGACGTGTCTTTGACGTCGCTGGCCTTCTCACCGAAGATGGCACGCAGCAACTTCTCTTCGGGTGTGAGCGTGGTTTCCCCCTTGGGGGTGACCTTGCCCACCAACGTGTCACCGGGCATGACTTCGGCACCCACGTAGATGATGCCGGACTCGTCCAGGCGGTTCAATTGCTGTTCGCTCAGGTTGGGGATGTCGCGGGTAATTTCTTCCGCGCCCAACTTGGTGTCCCGTGCCATCACCACGAGTTCTTCGATGTGAATGGAGGTATAGCGGTCTTCTGCCACTACGCGCTCGCTGATCAGGATCGAATCTTCGAAGTTGTAGCCATTCCAGGGCATGAAGGCCACCAGCATGTTCTGACCGATGGCGATTTCGCCCAGATCGGTGGACGCGCCGTCAGCAATCACATCACCCTTGGACAGCTTGTCGCCCTTCTTGACGATGGGGCGCTGGTGGATGTTGGTGTTCTGGTTGGAACGCTGGTACTTGATGAGGTTGTAGATGTCCACACCCACTTCACCGGCTTGCGCCTCCGCGTCGTTGACGCGGATCACCACGCGGGTTGCGTCCACATAATCCACGATACCGCCACGTGTTGCCACGACCACGGTACCGGAGTCCACAGCCGCTACGCGCTCGATACCGGTGCCTACCATGGGCTTTTCCGGACGCAGCACGGGCACAGCCTGGCGCGACATATTGGCGCCCATCAACGCGCGGTTCGCATCGTCGTGCTCCAGGAACGGAACCAACGAAGCCGCCACCGACACGATCTGTGCGGGCGACACGTCCATGTACTGCACGCGCTCGGCGCCGACCAGGATGGATTCGCCCTTTTCACGGGCAGACACCAGGTCGCCGGTCAGCACGCCGTCCTTGTCCAAAGCCGCATTGGCCTGGGCAATCACGTACTTGCCTTCTTCAATCGCTGACAGGTAATCAATGTCCGTGGTCACCTTGCTGTCGACCACACGGCGGTACGGTGTTTCGATGAAACCGTACTCGTTCAGGCGGGCGTACAAGGCCAGCGAGTTGATCAGACCAATGTTTGGACCTTCAGGAGTTTCAATAGGACAGACGCGACCGTAGTGGGTCACGTGCACGTCACGCACTTCGAAGCCGGCACGTTCACGGGTCAAACCACCTGGGCCAAGGGCCGATACACGGCGCTTGTGGGTGATTTCGGCCAGCGGATTGGTCTGGTCCATGAACTGGGACAACTGCGATGCACCGAAGAATTCTTTCAGTGCAGCCGAGATCGGCTTGCTGTTGATCAGATCATGCGGCATCAAGGGCTCTTGCTCGGCCTGACCCAAACGCTCTTTGACAGCCTTTTCGATACGTGCCAAGCCCGTGCGGTACTGGTTCTCGGCCAACTCGCCGACGCAACGCACGCGGCGATTGCCCAAGTGGTCAATATCGTCAACTTCGCCGCGACCATTGCGCAAGTCCACCAGGATCTTGACCACGGCGAGGATGTCTTCATTAGTCAACACCTTGGGACCGGTCGATTCGGAACGGCCCATCTTGGCGTTGAACTTCATGCGGCCCACGCGCGACAAATCGTATGTGTCGGGGTTGTAGAACAGGCGCTGGAACAGGGCCTGCACCGCGTCTTCTGTTGGCGGCTCGCCAGGGCGCATCATGCGGTAGATGGCAACGCGGGCAGCGAACTCGTCCACGGTTTCATCGGTGCGCAGGGTCTGCGAAATGTACGCGCCTTGGTCCAGTTCGTTGGTATAAATGCAAGGCAGATCCTGCACACCGGCCAGACGCAATTTCTTCAGCAGCGCTTCGGTGAGCTCTTCGTTGGCCTTGGCCACGATCTCGCCGGTGTCGCCGTCAATCACATTGCAGGCCACGACACGACCAACCAGGAAGTCTTCCGGCACGCTGATGTGTGTGGTACCCGACTGTTCCAGCTCGCGGGTGTGGCGCACGGTGACGCGCTTGTCCTTGGCGACCACAACCTTGCCGCTCTTGTCGGTAATGTCGAAGCGGGCGACTTCGCCGCGCAGGCGCTCGGCGACGAACTCCATCTGCGCACCGCTGTCCATCAAACGGAAGTTGTCGTTGACGAAGAAGTTCGCCAGGATGGACTCATTGGTCAGGCCAATGGCCTTGAGCAGAATCGTGACCGGCATCTTGCGGCGACGGTCGACACGGAAGTACAGCAGATCTTTGGGGTCGAACTCAAAGTCGAGCCAGGAACCGCGGTAGGGAATGATGCGTGCGGAAAACAGCAGCTTGCCCGAGCTGTGGGTTTTGCCCTTGTCGTGCTCAAAAAACACACCAGGCGAACGGTGCAACTGGGACACGATTACGCGTTCCGTACCGTTGATGATGAAGGAGCCTTTACCCGTCATGAGCGGAACTTCGCCCATGTAGACTTCCTGTTCCTTGACTTCCTTGACGACCTTGTTCTGCGACGTGGAGGACTCACGGTCATAGATGATCAATTGCACTTTGGCACGCACCGCGGAGGCAAATGTCAGGCCACGGGTCTGGCATTCACGCACATCAAACGCTGGTTTGGCCAACCCGTATTCCAGGTATTTCATCTCGACAAAACCATTGTGCGAGACGATCGGGAAGGCCGCTTCGAAAGCAGCCTGCAAACCTTCGGCGGTCCGCTTCTTGGGTGCAACATCGGCTTGCAAGAACGCCGTGTAGGCGTCCTTCTGCATCTGCAACAGGTATGGAATTTCGAGCACGCTATCGCGATTTCCGAAATTTTTGCGAATTCGCTTGCGTTCAGTGTATGTATAAGCCATTAGATCTCCGGGCAAAGACTGAGGAATCCTGGGGGTCCTAGGCGACTGTCGTGTCGAGCAAAACGCTCAACTCTTCTTGGCGATTGGCCACTACCAATCATTGGCGGACGGTTGCGCATTGCACGCAACCCGTTCCAAGGCGTCTTCTGCAGTCGGATCAGAAGACACTAAGAAATGGTTTACAACCACTTTTTAGTGCGCTCTTATAAGCGGCAAAGGCTGGGAGCCCTTGAAGGAGCTCCCAGCCCAAGCGAACCAGTCGATTACTTCAGTTCGGCCTTGGCACCGGCTTCCACCAGTTTCTTCAAAGCAGCTTCGGCATCAGCCTTGGCAATGCCTTCTTTGACAGCCTTCGGTGCGCCGTCAACCAGGTCCTTGGCTTCTTTCAAGCCCAGGCCTGTGATTTCACGCACAGCCTTGATGACCGACACCTTGTTGGCGCCAGCTTCGAGCAACATGACGTTGAATTCGGTCTTCTCTTCGGCAGCGGCAGCAGGGCCGGCAGCGGCAGCGGGGCCAGCCATGGCGGCAGCGCTCACTCCAAATTTCTCTTCGATGGCTTTCACCAGGTCGTTGAGTTCCATGACCGTCATGCTGTCCAGCGCGGTCAAAAATGCGTCTTTATCGAATGCCATTTTTATTTCCTAACAAGTTTGGTTACTACAGGTGCCGGGCAATTACGCCGCGACAGCCTCTGCGGGGGCAGCTTCTGTTGCTGCGCCAGCGCCACGTTGATCCGCCAAGGCGGCCAGCACACGTGCCGTACGCGAAATGGGGGATTGCATCAAGCCCAACAACTGTGCCAACAACACTTCCTTGGAAGGGATGCTTGCCAATTGCTTCACGCCGTTCACGTCCAGAACTTTTCCACCATACGCACCAGCGCGGATCACCAACTTGTCATTGGTTTTCGCGAACTCAGCTACCACCTTGGCGGCAGCTACGGCGTCGACAGAGAAGCTATAGATCAGAGGACCGGTCATCTGGCCGGACACGACTTCAAAAGCGCTACCTGCAACAGCACGGCGAGCCAGTGTGTTTTTCAACACACTCAGCGTCACACCGTTGCTGCGCGCGGTATTGCGCAGTTTGGTCATGTCAGCGACCGTGATGCCGCGGTATTCCGCGATCACGAGCGTTTGAGCTTTAGCGGCGAGGCCGGTCACATCACTGATGACCGCTTCTTTCTCACTGCGATTCAGACTCAAGGTCTACTCCTTTAAATGCGCTTTGCGGCTTGCGCCACGCAACGCTCCACATTGCAGCGACCAACTGTTAACAGAACTTCTCATTCCATCTGCAGCGGGATCGCCATCTGCGTTGGCTGGTCTATTAAGCGCAGCAAGCTGCACGCCAACGGTCTTGGATGACCTGCTAGAGCCCGAAAGCTCCGACAGCCCACCACATTGAGAACCGTTTTCACGGCTCCCAAATTCTTTGCAATTACGCCGCGATGGATTGGATGTCTACGCGGACACCCACACCCATGGTCGACGAAACAGCGACTTTCTTCAAATACACGCCCTTGCTCGAAGCCGGCTTGGCCTTTTGCAGCGCATCCACCAGAGCCGCCAAGTTACCTTGCAACTTGTCGGACTCGAACGAACGGCGACCGATGGTCGAGTGCACAATACCGGCCTTGTCCACACGGAACTGGACTTGACCGGCCTTGGCGTTGCGAACCGCAGTCGCCACGTCGGGAGTAACCGTGCCAACCTTGGGGTTAGGCATCAAACCACGTGGTCCCAGGATTTGACCCAGGGTACCGACCACACGCATGGCGTCTGGTGCAGCGATAACGACGTCAAAAGGCATATCGCCAGCCTTGACCATGGCAGCCAGGTCATCCATTCCAACGATGTCAGCACCGGCTGCTTTGGCTTCTTCAGCCTTGGCGCCCTGGGCGAAAACCGCGACACGCTTGGTCTTGCCGGTGCCGTTGGGCAACACGACAGCACCGCGAACCACTTGGTCCGACTTCTTGGCATCGATGCCGAGCTGAACAGCCACGTCGATGGATTCGTCGAACTTGGCAGTGGCGAATTCCTTCACCAGGCCCAGCGCATCAGCCAGCGGATACAGCTTGTTGCTGTCGATCTTGCCGACTTGTGTCTTTTGTTTTTTGGTCAGATTGGACATTTACACGCCCTCCACATTCACGCCCATGGAACGGGCAGTACCAGCGATGGTGCGAACAGCGCCTTCCAGATCGGCGGCATTCATGTCCTTCATCTTGGTCTTGGCGATTTCTTCCAACTGGGCACGGGTGATCTTGCCAACCTTGTCCTTCAGCGGGTTGGAAGAACCCTTGTCCAGCTTGATGGCTTTCTTGATCAAAACAGTTGCAGGCGGTGTCTTGATGATGAAAGTGAAGCTTTTGTCTGCGTACGCGGTAATCACCACGGGCAAAGGCAGACCTGGCTCAACACCTTGGGTCTGCGCATTGAATGCCTTGCAGAATTCCATGATGTTCAAACCACGTTGACCCAGAGCAGGTCCGATGGGGGGGGATGGGTTGGCCTTACCAGCTGGCACTTGCAGCTTGACAAAACCGACGATTTTTTTCGCCATGATTTCTCCTTACGGGTGATAGCGCCTGGGTGCTGAACGGTTCAGACCATGGCTTCCCGGGGTTAACGACTCTTCTCTACTGTTCGCACCGAGTCAAAAAAATGCGAACTACTTCTAATCAGATCCAATCAGTTGAGGACAGAGCGGGTCTGCTGCGCAGCCTGCGGTCCGTCCCGCAATGCCTCAGGTCTTCTCTATCTGAGAAAACTCCAGCTCAACCGGAGTGGAACGACCGAAGATGGTGACGGACACCCGCACCTTGCTCTTCTCGTAGTTCACATCTTCGACCGAACCATTGAAGTCGGTAAACGGACCTTCCTTGACCCGCACAAACTCGCCAACGACAAACTCAACCTTGTGGCGCGGCTTGTCGGTGCCCTCTTGCATCTGGTTGACAATTTTCAGGACTTCCGCTTCCGAAATGGGCGCGGGACGATTCTTGGCACCACCGACGAAGCCCGTCACCTTGTTGGTGTGCTTGATCAGGTGCCAGGTGTCATCATCCATGACCATTTCGACCAGCACATAGCCGGGGAAAAACTTGCGCTCAGTGGTCTTCTTCTGGCCATTCTTGACCTCAACCACCTCTTCCATGGGGACCAGGATGCGGCCGAACTTGTCCTGCATGCCAGCCCGGGTGATGCGCTCGTGGATATTGCGCTCCACCGCTTTTTCCATACCGGAATAGGCGTGCACAACATACCAGCGCAAGTCCGGATTGACGGGAGCCGCTGCTACAGGGTCAGCCGCCGGGGTCTCTACGACATCAGTCATTATTTTTTCCACCCCAGAATCAGGTCATACAAAAGCCACTCAAGGGTCTTGTCCGTCAGCCACAAAAACATGGCCATGACCAACACAAACCCAAAGACGTAAGCAGTAATCTGAATGGCTTCCTTGCGTGCGGGCCAAACGACTTTGCGGACTTCGCGCCAGGCATCACGCCCGAAGGCAATCAACTGTTTGCCCGCCTCGGATGTAAAAAAAACACCCGCCGCTGCCACCAGGCCCAACAAAAACACTGGCCACTGGACCAGCGGACCCTGCTTGTCGAGCACATAAAATGCGACCAGCGCAGCCACCACCAAGACAGAGGCAACAGCCAGCTTGGCTTTATCTGCCCCGGTATTGACGGTTTGAATTTGTGTCGTGGCCATATTCTTTGTAATTCGCGTTTCCGGTTCGATTCAAACTTACTCTGCTCAAGACGCCAAAGCCCGCTACTGCGTAGCGGGCCTGTTGTGCCACCAGTTTTACCGCAACTGGTTGGCAGGGGCAGTAGGAATCGAACCTACAACCTTCGGTTTTGGAGACCGACGCTCTGCCAATTGAGCTATACCCCTTCGCAATTCCTTACGCGATGATCTTGGCAACCACACCGGCGCCCACGGTACGACCGCCTTCGCGGATCGCGAAGCGCAGGCCTTCTTCCATGGCGATGGGGTTGATCAGCTTCACAGTGATCGACACGTTGTCAC
>Ga0208398_100392_pt1 | contig 32109 bp, 20 predicted proteins | sample LakWasMe79_HOW10_2_FD_183905 | JGI IMG/M metagenome (GOLD analysis project Ga0208398, IMG submission 183905) | Freshwater sediment methanotrophic microbial communities from Lake Washington under simulated oxygen tension - Sediment Metagenome... | ecosystem: Environmental > Aquatic > Freshwater >...
GCGGCGACAAGAAGGACAAGGGCGCCAGCCAGACCGCCGTCAAGGTCAACAAGGCCGAAATCACCGTCCACCAGATCAACTTCGTGCTGCAGCAGCAGCGTGGCCTGCGGCCCGAGCAGGCCGATGCAGCCAGCAAGCAGATCCTGGAGCGCCTGATCGACCAGGAACTGGCGCTGCAGAAGGCCGACGACCTGAAGCTCGACCGCGACCCGCGTGTGGTGCAGCAGCTGGAGGCCGCCCGGCGCGAGATCATCGCCCGCGCCTACCTGGAGAAGGTGGGCGAGGCCGCACCCAAGCCCACGCCCGAAGAGATCAAGAAGTATTACGACGAGAAGCCGGCGCTGTTCAAGGAACGCCGCATCTACAGCATCCAGGAGATCGGCATCGAGGCCAAGCCCGAGCAGCTGCCGCAGCTGCGCGAGAAGCTGACCACGTCCAAGAACATCGGTGAGTTTGTTGAATTCCTCAAGGCCAACGACTTCAAGTTCTCCGGCAACCAGGCAGTGCGTGCTGCCGAGCAGCTGCCGCTGACCAGCCTGGACGCCTTTGCCAAGATGCAGGACGGCCAGGCGGTGCTGAACCAGGGCCCGAACGGTGCCCAGGTGGTGGTGCTGGCCGGATCGCGCAGCCAGCCGGTGGGTGAAGAGCAGGCCAAGCCCGCCATCGAGCAGTACCTGCTCAACGAGCGCAAGCGCAAGTTGGTGGAAGAGGACGTCAAGAAGATGCGTGGCGAAGCCAAGATCGAGTACGTCGGCAAGTTCGGTGAAGGCGCGCCGGGCGCTGCCGGTGCCGCGTCGGCTGCCCCTGTGGCCACGCCGGCCCCGGCCGCCGCGCCGGCCGCGACGCCCGCCGCCAGCGGCGGGCTCAACGCCAGCGACATCAGCAAAGGGATGGGCCTGAAGTGAGCGCGGCCCTGAACCGCGTGGCCAAGCGCCTGTCGCCCCTGGTCTATGCCGCGGCCGTGCTGGGCGTCTGCCTGGGTTGTGGTGGCATCAGCACCGCCCGTGCCCAGGCCGCCGCGCCGGCGGCCACCGCCGCGGCCGAATACCGGCTGGGCTCGGGCGACGTGGTGCGCATCAACGTCTACCAGAACCCCGACCTGACGCTGGAAACCCGTGTCACCGAGGCCGGCATCGTCAGCTACCCGCTGCTGGGGGCGATCCGCCTGGGCGGCCTGAGCGTCACCGCGGCCGAGCGGCTGATTGCCGACGGCCTGCGTACCGGCAACTTCGTCAAGCAGCCGCAGGTCACCCTGGTGGTGCTGCAGGTGCGCGGCAACCAGGCCAGCGTGCTGGGTCAGGTCAACCGCCCGGGCCGCTACCCGATCGAGGTGGCCGACATGCGCCTGAGTGACCTGCTGGCCATGGCCGGCGGCACCGCCAGCATTGGTTCGGACCTTGTCATCGTCACCGGCACGCGCAACGGCCAGCCCATGCGCCTGGAAGTGGATCTGCCCACGGTGTTTACGCCCGGCGGCAAGGACAAGGACATCCTGATCCTCAACGGCGACACCGTCTGGGTCGATCGCCAGCCGCTGGTCTACATCTACGGCGAGGTGCAGCGCCCCGGTCCGATGCGGCTGGAGCGCGGCATGACCCTGATGCAGAGCCTGGCCTCCGGTGGTGGCCTGACCTTGCGCGGCACGGAAAAAGGCATCCGCGTGCACCGCAAGGCTGCCGACGGCAAGGTGCAGGTCATCACGCCGGGCATGGACGACAAGATGCAGGACGGCGACGTGGTCTACGTGCGCGAGAGCCTGTTCTGAACTGACCCCGGGGAATTCACATGACGTTCGGACAGTTCCTGTCGATCCTGCGCGCCCGCAAATGGGCGGCGTTGCTGGTCTTCACGCTAGTGGTGGCCGCCACGGTCGTGGTCACGCTGCTGCTGCCAAAGCAGTACACCGCTTCCGCGTCCGTCGTGGTGGATGTCAAGCCCGATCCGGTCTCCGCCATGGCGTTCCCCAGCATGGCCATGCCCAGTTTCATGGCCACGCAGGTCGACATCATCGGCAGTGACCGTGTGGCGCTGCGTGTTATCCGCGACCTCAAGCTGCTGGACAACCCGCAGCTGCGGGAGCAGTGGCAGGAAGCCACCCAGGGCAAGGGCGGCATCGAGCAGTGGCTGGTGGACTTGCTGCAGAAAAAGCTGGACGTGAAGCCGTCGCGCGAGAGCAATGTCATTCAGATCGGCTACCAGTCGCCCGACCCGCGCTTTGCCGCCGGCCTGGCCAATGCCTTTGCCCAGGGCTACATCGCCACCACGCTGGAGTTGCGTGTCGACCCGGCCAAGCAGTTCACCAATTTCTTCGATGCCCAAACCAAGGAGGCACGCGAGGCACTTGAGCGCGCCCAGACCAAGGTTTCGGCCTTCCAGCGCGCCAAGGGCATCATCGCCACCGACGAGCGGCTGGATGTGGAAAACGCGCGGCTCAACGAGCTGTCCAGCCAGCTGGTGCAGATGCAGGCCATCTCGTCCGAGTCGGGTAGCCGGCAGGTGCAGGCCCAGGGTGCCCAGGGCGACCGCATGCAGGAGGTGCTGAACAACTCTCTGATCGCCGGCCTCAAGTCTGACCTCACCCGCAACGAGGCTCGCCTGCAAGAGCTGAACAGCAAGTTCGGCGACAACCACCCGCAGGTGGTCGAGGCCAAGGCCAATATCGCCGAGCTGCGCAGCCGCATCGACAGCGAGATTCGCCGCGTCACCGGTGGCGTGGCCATCACCAACACCATCAACAAGCAGCGTGAAGCCCAGGTGCGGCGCGAGCTGGACGCCCAGCGTGCCAAGGTGCTGCAGATGAAGGCTGTGCGCGACGAAGGCCAGGTGCTGGTGCGTGAGGTTGAAAGCGCCCAGCGCAGCTACGACGGCTTGATGGCCCGCCTGAACCAGACCGCCATGGAGGCGCAAAGCACCCAGAGCTACGCCAACGTGCTTTCTACTGCACAACCGCCTGCTGAGGCCTCATCGCCGAAGTTCCTGCTGAACGTCGCTTTGTCTATTTCACTCGGTCTGCTGCTCGGTGTGGGTGTGGTAATGCTGATGGAACTGATGGACCGCCGCATTCGGACACCCGATGACATCGTGGCCGGTCTGGGCCTGGCGGTTCTGGGGACCTTGCCCAAGCCGGGAGCGAAGCGTTTCAGCGCGGGGCGGCATGTGTCGCTGACGCAGCAGCGGGTGATTGGTCTGCCCGCACCGACCAAGGGCGCGTGATGGCCAAATTCAGGGATTTCGCAGTGAACGACACCGCCCACGCCTCCCCGGAGGTCGGCGACGGCACCGCCGTGGCCGACCGGTCCATCGGCTCCATCATTGCCGAGACCCGGCACCTCAGCGCCGACCAGGTGGAACGTGTGCTGCAGCACCAGCGCGCCAAGGGCATCCGCTTCGGCGAGGCCGCCATCGCCCTGGGCTATGCCAGCGCCGACGATGTGCTATTTGCGCTGAGCCAGCAGTTCCACTACCCCTACGCGGCCGAGGAGCGCCGCAAGGCCAACCCCGAGTTGGTGGCGCTGAACCAGCCCTTCGGCGTACAGGCTGAGAGCTTCCGCGCCATCCGCAGCCAGATCATGATGCGGCTGTTCAACGAGGGGCAAGACCGCAGCGCCATCGCCGTCGTCAGTCCCGACGCGGGTGACGGCAAGACCTTCTTCGCCGCCAACTTGGCCATCACCCTGGCCCAGTTGGGCGGCCGCACCTTGCTGGTGGACGCCGACATGCGCGGCCCGCGCCAGCACGCCGTGTTCGGCATCCCCAACGACGCCGGCCTGTCCGGCATCCTCAGCGGCCGCGCCGAGGCCAAGGTCATCCAACAGGTACCGGGCGTGCCCAGCCTGTTCGTGCTGCCGGTGGGCATCACCCCGCCCAATCCGCTGGAACTGGTGGAGCGCCCTGCGTTCGCGTTGCTCATTCGTGAACTGCTGGCCAAGTTTGATCATGTCGTCGTGGATACACCTGCAGCCAGATATGGCAGCGACAGTGCCGTCATTGCGGCCCGTTGTGGCGCAGCCTTGGTGGTCGCGAGAAAGGGCAAGGCTCGAGTGATTGCACTGCAGGACATGGTCGCCAATCTCCAAGAAAGTCCGGCCAAGATCACTGGCGTCATCCTGAACGAGTTCTGAGGATCTCATGTCGATGAGCGAGGGTGGCAGCGGCTCACTGGGCCAGTCGTTGCGCGGTTTGATACCTCACGGTATTGATCCAATTTCCCTGGTGATACTGTTGGGTACATTGGTGCTCATGTTTGCACCGACCTATCGTGAATTGTCCAAGAGTGTTTGGGCAACCGACGAGCAGGGTCATGGCCCCATCATTCTCGCGCTCAGTCTTTGGCTTATCTGGCGCAAGCGGTTTGCATTGGCCGAACCGATGCAGCTATCGGGGTGGGCCGTTTCGCAAGGCTGGGTGATATTTTCCCTGGCGATATTGGCATTTCTGATTGGCCGCACCCAGGATGTTCTTGCCTTGGAGGTGATCTCGCAGATCCTGACTCTGCTGGGCCTTGTCCTCGTCTTCCGAGGAGCGCGCGGACTGCGCATGATCTGGTTTCCGCTGTTCTTCATGCTGTTCATGGTGCCGCTGCCTGAAACACTGGTGGCGGCCGTAACGTCGCCCCTGAAAAATGCGGTTTCATATGTTGCCAGCAACCTGCTGCATCAACTGGGCTACCCTGTTGGCCGCTCTGGTGTCGTGTTGACGATCGGTCCGTATCAACTGCTGGTTGCCGATGCCTGCGCAGGCCTGAACAGTATGTTCACGCTGGAGGCGCTAGGTATGCTTTACATGAACCTGATGAATTATTCCGCAGCGGGACGGAATCTGACGTTGGCCGTGCTTTTGGTGCCCATCGCCTTCATCGCGAATATTGCGAGAGTCTTGATCTTGGTGTTGGTGACGTACTACTTCGGTGACGAGGCTGGTCAAGGCTTTGTGCACGGATTTGCCGGCATGGTGCTTTTTATGGTGGCCCTCTTTCTCATGCTGGTCGCTGACAGAATTCTCGGAATCTGGTTCGAGTCCCAACGGCGGGCACCATGAATCCTGGCCGTCGAAAGATGTTCGTGGCCGGCGGCGCAATGGCCATCTCCACTGTCGTGGCACAGGTGGCTGTCCCTCGGCGAAAATTCTCGGACTCGTTGCCGAAGTTCTCTCTTGAGACCGCCATTCCGAAACGATTCGGCGAGTGGGTCGTCGACGACAGTATCGTGCCGATCTTGCCGTCGCCGGACGTCAGCGAGGCGCTGAACAAGATCTACGATCAGACACTCAATCGGACGTACATCAACAGGTCCGGCCTGCGGGTGATGCTGTCCATTGCGTATGGCAGCGCCCAGACCCGGCAATTGCGCGCCCATCGACAAGAAGTCTGTTATTCGGCGCAAGGGTTTCAGATTTCAGATCTTCGGCGCGCGACGCTGTTGGTGCGCGGGGCGCCGATTCCCGGCACCCTCATGGTTGCGCGGCAGGGGAGCAGGGTCGAACCCGTGACCTATTGGTTCACGATGGGCTCGCATGCCGTGATGAGCCTCTGGGACCGGCAGCGTGTGCAGTTTGCTTATTCTCTGGACGGACTGATTCCCGACGGGTTCCTATTTCGGTTGTCTTCCATTGACCCGAATCAGGAGCATGCCGTGCAGCAGCACTTGGCGTTTGCTGACGCGTTGCTCGGTGCCGTCGATGCTCAACTCGCGTCCAGACTGATGGGTCGGATCGCGTGATTTCGCGTTTGGGGTCATCGACGCTTCGTTGGCGTGCGCAGGGTGCCTTTCCTGCGCTCTACGCGCGCATGGTGACCGAAGCGCGTGATCTGAGAATCGCGCCCATTCTTTTATTGCTCTCTGCGATATTTATTGCCTTGCTTGTCGGCGCGTTCGTTGGGCTGTTCGGCGGGGCCTTGGGATACGCATCACTCTTCTATCTTGCGGCAATGCTCATTGCCGCCATCAGCCTTTTCAAGGTTGCAAGCACACCACGCGTCATCGCCTTTCCGGTTCTCGCCGTCGTCATTGGTTTGCCCATATTGGGCTATACATTGCCGCCGCGCAGGTTTGGGCTGACATTGTTTGACGTGGTCATGATTGTGCTGGGCGTGCGCCTGCTTTGGATCACGGTGACCAGCTTGCGGGGTCAGGGGCTGAGGGTATCGCTGCTGCCCAGCAAGGTATGGCTGGCGATCTACGCCCTCATGGTCCCCAGCATCATCTTTTCGCAGTTTCGGCGCGAGTCGATAGTTGCGTTTTTGCTGAGCCTGCTCGTCTATCTATTTTTTGTCGCCCTGGCGCACGAATTGCAGCAATCTGCGCGCCGCGACATTCTGCTGAGAGCGTTCATCTGGTGCACCATCTTTCTCGGCTTGGGATTTCTGGTCGAGCGCGTCTCGGGCCTGAACCTGGCGCTGCAGACATTCAACCTGAATCAGGCCGGGGTGACAGGGGGCGTCCTGGTCTTGCGCATGCGCGGCTTCTTTGGAGATCCGCAGAAGGGCGCCCAGTTCATGGCTTGCGCGGTAGTGTTTCTTTCTGTCTTGCTGGTGCGCGGGCGCTTCAAGGACAGCAAGACACGCTTGCTGGCCATGCTCGCACTGGCCATCGGGATTGAAGGCTTGCTTTTGACGGCCTCCCGCGGCGCCTTGGCGGCCGCCGCGGTCATGCTTCCGATCTCGCTGCTGGTCTTCAATCGCTGGTTTTGGATCCCCAAGGCGCTGGCAATCTTGTTGGTCGCTGCCAGTTTGTGGGGAGCCACTGAAATGCCGCGCGGGACCTTCACCTCCCTGTTGCCGGCCACGGTTGCGGCCCGCCTGTCAGGCATCGAGGAGTCTGCTGAATTCCGAAAGAGGATCTGGTTTGACACTTGGGAGATGTATGCCGACCATCCGCTTCAGGGGATTGGGCTGGGCAGCTTTGGCCCGTACATGGAGCGCGCACTCAAGACCACTGGCCGCTACATGGATTTCGGGCGCACGGCCAATGTTGGCTACATACCCGATCAGCCGGAAAGCGGCTATTTCAAGATCCTCTATGAGGGTGGAATTCTGGGCTCGACAGCCGCTGCCTTGCTGGTCATCTTCACGCTCATCCGGCTGATCTCGGCTGTCAGATCGGCCACGGTGTCCGCGGAGCAGAAGACCGAAGCGATCGCAGCGTTCGCGGCGCTGAGCGTCTTTGCCATCACCTTCGTCACGCTTTTCACGCTGTCCGATCGGCGCATTGCGGTTCTGCTCGTGTTCATGCTCGCGTTTGTCTGGGCGCCCACCTTGGTCGACCCCGCTGCCAAGGTTCAACGGCAGCCCGCACCCGCGCTCTGATGGCGGGGGCCAGGCAATCCGAGGGCCTGTTCCAGTCCGCCAAGGTGGCGGCCTTCGGCATGGTCTACATGCAAGGGCTGTCGCTTCTCTCTGGGGTGGTGATCGCCCGTGTGCTGGGTGCTGCCGACTACGGCGTCCTGAACCTTGCACGCAGCCTGCTGTCCACGGTGCAGGTGTTCGGCAAGCTGGGTCTCGACCTGGGGCTTCAGCGCTATCTGGGCGAGGTATCCGACAGCGCGGAACGTGCGCAGCGCTTTGCTCAGACACGGGCGCTGCGCATCCTGGTGTTGATCCTGACGCTCACGCTGCTGGGCGTTGCCGCCGCCGGCGGCGCGGCTTGGCTCGAAGGGCATGTCTACCAGCATCCTGGTTTTGCAGTGGTGCTGCTCGGGCTCGGGCTGGGGCTGCCTTTTCTTTGCGACCTGTCCATTCTGGGCGGGGCGTACCGCGGCGTCCTGCACCTCTCCCCCAGCGTCCTGGTCGAATACGTGCTGATGCCAACCCTGCGGCTGGTCATCATCGTGGTGCTCTTCCTCCTGGGCTGGCGTCTCGGTGCCGTGGTCGGTGGCACCACGGCGGCCGCCATCATCGCCGCGGTCACGCTGGCCTGGAACGCGCGGCGGCAGTTCGCCACGCCCGTCAGCACACCAGGCCTCTGGGCCACCGCGCAGTCGCCGGTGATGCGGTACTCGCTGGTCCTGACGCTGTCTTTCGCGGTTGTCACCCTGTCACGCACCGTGGACGTGCTGATCCTGGGCCACTTCCTGCCCGCTGCGCAAGTGGGCCAGTATTCTGTCGCGCAGATGATGATGGCGGCGATCGCCCTGTTCGGCAGCGCCGTGGGGCAAACCACCGGGGCCCGAATCGCCCGCTTCTACCGGGCCGGGGACCTGGCCGCGATGGGGCAGTTGCTGCAACACCAGGCCCGCTGGATATCGCTGCTGTCGATCGGCATCTGCGCCGTCATGGCGGTCTGGGGCCATGCGTTGATGGCATTGTTCGGGCCCTCGTTCACCATCGCTCCGGCCTGCCTGGCCGTGCTGGCTCTCTGCCAGTACACCCAGTCCGTGCTGGCGCCTTCCGGTTTTGCACTGTCGATGACCGGCAAGCAGAACCAGGAGCTCGTCATTCTGCTGGTCGGGCTGGTGGTGGGCGCTGCGGCTGGCTGGGTGCTGGTGCCAGTGCTGGGCCAGCTCGGCGCGGCCCTGACCTATGCCGTCGGCATCCTCGTCGTCAACGTCAGCCGTGTGGTGATGGTGCATCGCCGCGTGGGTGTGCTGGCGCTGTCCACCAGCCTGGTGGGCATCACGCTGGCGCCCTTGGGCGTTGCCTTCGTGATGGAGTGGCTGCGATTCCGCCTGCGCGGTGACGCGGGCTGGATCGATGCCGGGGTTTGCGCCTGTCTTTTTCTGGCGGCGCATGCCGCCGTCACCTGGCGCTTCGTGCTGACGGCGGGTGAGCGCAGCAGCTTGCGCGACCGGTTCGGCCGCAAGGGGCCCGTGGCATGAGGATCGCCCTGCATGCACTGCACTTTGCCGAATACGCAGCGCGGCTGGCGCTCGGGCTGGCCGCGCAGCACCATCAGGTGTTGCTGGTGCTGCGGCGCGACAATGCAGCCGCGGAGTTGAGCGCGGACCTGCGGGCTTCGCTTGACCGCTCGGTCCAACTGCTGGAAGTCGACACATCACCCTTGCGTGATCCCCGCTGGCTTGTCGGTGCGCTGGCGATCATCAAAGCCCTGCGTGCGTTCCGGCCCGAAGTCGTCCACGCGCAGGAGTATCTGTCGGACCAGGCCTTCTGGAGCCTGATGCCGACTACCCGGTGCCGCCTGGTGCTGACCGTTCACGACCCCGTGCCCCACACCGGCGTGGACGCGCGCCTGGCTGGCCGCCGGCTGTGGTACCGCAACACCCAGCGGCGGCGGGCGGCCCTGCTGTTGGTGCATGGCCAGGCCACCGCCGCGGACTTTGCGCGCAGCGAGCACCGCCCGCTCGATCAGGTGGCCAGCGTGCGCCACGGCGTGCTTGGCGCCGCGGACACCTGCGTCTGTCCGGAGCCGGCGCAGCCAGGGCGCATTCTGTTCTTCGGCCGTGTTGAGGCCTACAAGGGCCTGAGCGTGCTGCTCGACGCCGCGCAGATCCTGCAGTCACGCCATGTGCCGCATGTCATCCATGTGGCCGGGCGCGGCAGTGACCTGGACGCGCACCGGCCGCGCGCCCTCGGCATGCCGCAGGTCGAGCTGCAGGAGGCGTTTGTGCCCGCGGAGGCGATCCCCGGGCTGTTCTGCCGTGCCGATGTTGTGGTGCTGCCTTACCTGGACGCCACCCAGAGCGGTGTCGCCGCCATGGCCCTGGCCTTCGGCCGGCCGGTGGTGGCCAGCGCGGTGGGGGCCCTGCCCGAGGTGGTGCTGGACGGCGTCAACGGCCTGCTCGTGCCGGCCGGTGATGCGCAGGCCCTGGCCGTGGCGCTGGAGCGGGTGATCCGGGACCGGGCCCTCAACGCCGCCATGTCACGCAGCGGTGCAGAGTTTGCTACCACCGAGCTGTCCTGGGCTGGCATAGCCGCGCACACCGCGACCTTGTATGCGCGCGTGGCGGCCGCGGCATCGAACTGACACCCGGAGTTCTTATCCTCCGGTCAATACAACCCGTCTGTCCCGAGAAATCCAATGTTCAAGTCGCTTGTCAACCGATCGCTCAAAGTCCTTGCCCCGGCCGTCTACTGGCGCCGGCGACTGGCCGCCATGCGCGCCGATGTGCATGAGCCTGAACTGCGCCTGGTGCCGCTGCTGGCCAATCGGGACAAGACCTCCATCGACATCGGCGCGGCGGGCGGGGTGTTCAGCGCCCACATGCTGGCCGTCTCGCGCGACTGCCTGTCCTTCGAGCCCCGGCCCGGCCCGGCGGCCGAGCTGACCAGAATGGCGCAGGCCCTGGCCTTGCCGATGCGCGTGGAGGCCGTTGCCCTGTCTGACCAGCCCGGCAGCACACGCCTGCGTATCCTCACGGCCGACGCCGGCCGCAGCACCATCGAGGCGGACAACCAGCTCGACGACCCCGATGGCAGTCCGCGGGTCGAGATCGAGGTGCCGGTGCGGCGCGTGGACGACTACCCGCTCGACAAGGTCGGCTTCATCAAGATCGACGTCGAGGGCCACGAGGTCAACGTGCTCCAGGGCGCGCAGCAGACCATCACCACGCACCAGCCCACCTTGCTGATCGAGGTGGAAGACCGGCACAAGCCCGAGGCCACGCGCAAGGTGTTCGAGCTCATGCGGGGCTGGGGCTACAGCGGCTTCTACCTGGCCGACGGGCGGCTTTTGCCGGTGGCGCAGTTCAACGTGGCCCGGCACCAGAACCCGGCCAACATCGGCGGCTGGAAGTCTGGCTGGAAGCGCACCGGCCTCTACATCAACAACTTCATCTTCGTGCCCGGGCAGAACGCCGCGGTCTTTGTGGCGGCGGCCGGCCGGCTGCTCGGCGCGGCGCGCGCCTGACAGGGGTGGACTCAGATGGTGGCCAGGCACAAGATCGACCTGTTGGTAAGTACCTTCGGGATCGGCGGCGTTGAGCGCCAGTTACTGACCCTGGCACGGCAGTTGGACCCGGCCGAATTTGACGTGCAGATCGTGGTGCTCAAGCCGGAGGGGCCCTTGTTCGACGAACTGGCTGGCGACCCGGCGGTGGTGGTGTGGAGCCCGGCGGCAGGCCGCGGGCTGGACTGGGCGGCCGTGCGGCGCCTGGCGGCCCGCTGGGACCAGCGGGGGACCCAGGTGGTGCTGGCCACCAACCAGTACCCGACCCTGGTGGCTCGGTTGGCCTTGCGGCTGTGCCGCCGTGCGCCCGCATTGCTGTGCGCCTTCCATTCCGCACCTGAGCACATGGGCCGGGGGCTGAAGGACCGGGTCCGACTGGCGCTGTTCCGCCTGGCCCTGCGCGCGGCCCGCGCCGTGGTCTATGTGAGTGGCCTGCAGCGCGGCGCCTGGCAGGTGGCGCGCTTGTCGCCGGCCGAGTCCAGCCATGTGATCTACAACGGCGTGGACCTGCGGCGCTTTGAGCACTTGCCGGCGCCGGCCTTCAGCCGGACGGCCCTGGGCTGGCCCGAGGACGCGCTGGTGATCGGCCTGTGCGCCCAGATGCGGGTGGAAAAGCGCATCCCCGACCTGATCGATGCCGTGGCGCTGCTGCAGGCGCGGGGCATCCCGGCCCGCTGCCTGTTGATCGGTGACGGCACCGAGCGCCCGCGCATCGAGGCGCATGCGCGCGCGAAGCTGCCCGCCGGGCATGTGCACATCACCGGCTTCCAGCAGGATGTGCTGCCCTGGATGGCCGGCTGCGATGTGCTGACCCTGGTGTCGCAGGCCGAGGCGTTCTCCATCGCGGCGCTGGAGGCCATGGCCTGCGGCAAGCCGCTGGTGCTGTCTGAGGTGGGCGGCGCAGCGGAACAGGTGGTGCCGGGGCAGACGGGTTACTTGTACCCGGTGGGTGACATCCCGGCCCTGGCCGATGCCCTGGCGCGGCTGGCCGACCCGGCCGTGGCGCACCGCCTGGGCCAGCGCGGCCGGCAACGCGTGGCTGAGCGGTTTTCGCAGGACTTGATGGTCAAGCGCTATGCGGGTCTGCTGCGTGAGGTTTGTCCGATGGAGGGTGTCTGATGGCCATGCTGCTCTACCGTTGTGCCCATGCGCTGCACCGTGCGCATGTCTCGCTGCTGCCACGCGTGTTGTACGCGGTGAACCGCATCGTGTTTGCGGCGGTGGTGCCGCCCGGTGCCCAGTTGGGGCGCGACGTGCTGCTCGGCTACAAGGGCCTGGGCATCGTGATCCACCGCCGCGCGGTGATCGGGGACCGGGTCAACATCGGCTCGGGCGTCACCATCGGCGGGCGGGGCGCCCACCAGGGTGTGCCGGTGATTGAGGACGACGTGCTCATCGGCACCGGCGCCAAGATGCTGGGCCCGGTGCGCGTGGGCAGGGGCGCGCGCATCGGAGCCAACGCGGTGGCGCTGCACGACGTGCCGGCCGGCGCGACGGCGGTGGGTGTGCCAGCCCGCATCGTGGCCACAGGTGGCGCGGGGGGGCACGCCCCGCTGCAGTCACAGAGCCTGATTCAGGAGGACTGACCATGGCATTCGAAGACATCTTTCATCCGCTGCTCAAGCACTACACGGCGGCGCCGCAATGGGTCAAGTCCACGCTGGGTGGCCTGTACGCGGCGGTGCCCACGCGCTGGCGCTATGGCGCGGCCTACGACCAGTTCCTCAACGAGGTGCAGCGCAGCGGCGACCTGGCCTGGACGCGCCAGCGGGCCGACGACAAGCTGCGCGAAACCTTGTCCTGGGCCGCACGCACCGTGCCGGCCTACCGCGCGCTGGCGCAGGCGCTCGACCCGCACGAGACCGCGCTGCAGTGGCTGGCCCGCTTCCCCCTGCTCGAGAAGGCGGCGCTCAAGACCACGCCCCAGGACTACCTGTCGACCGAGATGCCACCGTCAACGCATCTGCTCACGTACACCGGCGGGTCCACGTCGGTGCCGATGCGGCTGTACCTGCACAAGTTCGTCTCGCGGTCCAAGGACTTCGCCTACAACGGCGAGTTCGACCGCATCGCGGGCATCGGCGACAGCGACGTGATCCTGGCGCTGCGCGGCCGCACGGTACCCGGCGCCGACCAGGCCGGTGGCCCGATCTGGATGTTCGACCCGATCAAGCGCTACCTGCACCTGAGTTCCGACCACCTGGAGCCGGAGCACATGCCGCGGTATGTCGAGGCCATGCGCCAGTACAAGCCCACCTTCGTGCACGCCTTCCCGTCCGCGCTGGTGCCGCTGGCCCATTGGCTTGAGGCGCACCCCGAGCCGGCGCTGACGTCGCGCATCCGTTGTGTTCAGCTGTTCTCCGAGAACGTCTATGACTACCAGGTCGAGCTGATGGAGCGGGTGTTCGGCTGCCCGGTGCTGCTGGACTACGGCCACTCTGAGCGGGCGCTGAAGGCGATCTCAATGCCGGGCGACAAGCGCTATTTCTTCTGGCCGCTGTACGGCCATGTGGAGATCGTCGATTTCCAGGGGCGTGCGATCGAGACGCCCGGCGTGCTGGGCGAGATCGTAGCCACGGGCTTCGACAACAAGGTGATGCCCCTGATCCGCTACCGCACGGGCGACATGGCCATGTGGAGCGCCCAGCCTAACCAGACACGGCCGGGTTTTGCGGTGGTAGATCGCATCGAGGGGCGTCTGCAGGAGTTCCTGGTGTGCCGCGACCACCGGCTGGTGTCGATCACCACCATCGGTGCCGCGCACTTCGAGCAGTTGGCAGGCGCCGAGCGCATGCAGTTCGAGCAGATCGAGGCGGGGCGGGCGGTGTTGAAGGTGCTGTCGCCGGACGAACTGAGCGAATCCGTCAAGCACAGCCTGGCCCAGGGCATCCGCGACAAGACCCAGAACGGCCTGGACATCGACGTGGTGCGGGTTGACGACCTGGCGCGCACGTCGTCGGGCAAGCACCGACTGCTGGTGCAGCGCCTGGACCTGAGCGGCTTTCTCGGTGCGGCCCACCACGAGGCCGAAGCGGACCTGGGTGCATGAGCAAGGCCGTGATGATCGGCCCGTCGCCCGCGTCCCGTGGAGGCATGGCCAGTGTCATCGCGATCTACCTGCAGGAGGGCCTGGGCTCGGGGCCGGACTGCGTGTTCCTGGCAACGCAGTGCGACGGTGGCGCCCTGCGCAAGCTGGGGTTGGTGCTGGGCTCGTGGCTGCGCTTCATGGCGCTGCTGCTGGGGGGGGAGGCCGGCGTGCTGCATGCGCATGTCGCCTCGGGCGTGAGCTTCTGGCGCAAGAGCTTGTTCATCGTGCCCGCGCTGGCCTTGGGTTGCCCGGTGGTCTTCCATCTGCACGGTGGCCAGTTTGCAGACTTTGTCGCCGGGCTGGGGCCGCTGCGGCGCGGCATCGCTCTGCGCCTCATCAGGCGATGTCAGTCTGGCCTGGTTTTGACACGTGAGGCCCGCGACTGGCTGCGTGACGTGGCGGGGTTGGCGGCGACCGATATCTGCCCGAACCCCGTATTGATGCCTGGCGGCGAGCCGGCACCGCAAGGGCGTACGCACGATGTTGTCTTCATCGGCCGGCTGGAGCACGCCAAGGGCGTCTTTGATCTGGTCGAAGCATTTTGCCAGGCGCGTGCCGGGTTCCCTCGCGCCCGCTTGCTGTTGTGCGGCGATGGTGACCTGGGCGCGCTGCAGGCCTTGGTGGCGGCGCGCTCGGCAGCTGACGTGGTCGAGTTCATGGGCTGGGTGGATACGGCGACGCGCACCCGGATCTTGGCGACCGCGGGTGTCTATGTGCTGGCGTCGCACATCGAGCAGATGCCGATGACGGTGTTGGAGGCCATGGCCATGGGCACGCCGGTGGTGGCCACCCGTGTGGGCGCGGTGCCGGACCTGATCGTGGACAGCGTTACCGGGGCGATCGTTGAGCCGGGCGACATCGGCGCGCTGGCACAGGCGATCCGGGTGGTGCTGTCGGATCCCGGACTGGCACAGGCGCGTGCCTCGGCTGCCAGGCGCTACGTGGCCGAGCGCCACGCTTCGGATCGGGTTGTGGCCCAGTTGCGGCAGCGCCATGCGCAACTGATGGGGCAGGGACAGGGCCCGCGGTGATCGGCCCGGCCAAGCCCGAGGCGGTGGCTGATCGGGATGTCAGCTGCCTTTGCGCAGGTGCAGCCACTCCCGCGCAAACAGTGTGATGAAGCGCATGTCGTCGATGAAGTAGCGCCTGAACATGCGCCGGGGCTCCTGCAGGAATCGGTAGAACCATTCAAGACCGGCGCGCTGCATCCACAGGGGCGCCCGGCTGACCTTGCCGATGGCGACATCGAAGGTGCCGCCGACGCCCATCGCGAAGGGGACGCGCATGTGCTGTTGGTGTGCGCCCAGGAAGTGTTCCTTCTTCGGCGAACTGATGGCGACGAACAGCAGATCGGCCCGGGCGGCGCGGATCTGTTCGACGACGGCGGATTCCTGCTCGGGCTTCCAGTAGCCATTGCGGTACCCGGCGATCACGAGCGACGGATAGCGCAACTCGTACAGGCGCTTCACGCCGGTCACGACTTCCTCGCGGGCACCCAGCAGGAACACGCGCCAGCCGCGTTCCGCCGCGCGCGTCATCAGGCTGTCAAAGAGATCCACGCCGGCCACACGCTCCTTCAAGGGCTTACCCAGCAGTCTGGACGCCCAGACCACAGGCATGCCGTCAGCGTTGATGAGTGCGCAGTCGTTGATGATCTTGCGCAGTTGTGGGTCACGCTCAGCCTTGACCAACTTGTCGACATTGACCACGACATGCTGGTGAGGCTTGCCTGACAGGATGAACCCCTCGACGGTCTCCAGTGTTTCGTTCATGGTCAGGTTGTCGATCTGACAACCCATCATTTCAATTCTGCCGGCCATGGGGTGGTGTTGGGTGCTGCAGCCAAGCACCCCAAGACGCTGCGTCAGAACAATGGGGTGATTGCGATATTGTGCGTGGACTCTGTGAACATCAAGCGATGGCGGCCGGTGTTGAGCGTCCAGGTGCCATCGGCAAACACTGGCTTGACGCTCGACTCCTGGGCGCACGCCAGGTCAATCACCGTGACCGCACCCATCGAGAGTTGGGCTTGATTGCCTGAATACCGAGTCACCCAGTTCGGTGTCCATGCGACGCCTTGCGGGGCGGGTGCGACCACCACGGATGTCGTCATCGACAGGTCCGACGTCGAGAACGTCTTCAGGCAAGCTGAACCTGCAATGACGATGCCGCCGCCTGCAGGTGCCGGCTCGGCGACGGTGTGAAAGTTCAGCTCAAAGCGGTGCGCTGCCGGCGCGGCGAGTGTGTCCATCACGACAACAAACCGGTCGTCCAATAGGGCGACGGTCCGCAGCGCGCTGGAAAACTTGCCGGCGTAAGCCGGTGTAGCGTCGCCAGTCGCCAGCGACCATCCCTTGCCGGTCAGGAATTTGCTGATCCTGCCGTTCGAGGTCAGCGAGCCGTAGCCGTCCTTGCCGAGATCCTGGCCTTGGCCGCCATCGACGGTGACGGCGTTGCGCGACGCCGTGGTCTTGTACCAGCGCAGCCAATGGGGCGAGCCGTAGAAGTCATAGACACCGCTGTTGCCAAGGATGACCTTCCCTGCCTTGTGAACGACGAAATTGTTCTGCTCGCCGTGACTGTGGTTGAACGACCCATACGGGCTGCTTTTGAAATAGACGCTGGTGCGCAGCGGATCCGCCAGGGCGCTGTGCAGTGCTGCCCAGCCGATGGACGGAAAGACCGCACTATCCGGCTCGCCCGCCGGGAAGGCGATGGATCGGTTCGAGTAGGGACTCAACAGCACCTCCAACCGGGCCGGGTCTTCACCGCGCATGTTCCCGGCGTACCAACCGGCCAGTGCTGACGTGGACCGGCTCATCACGGCTTTCCCGAACCTAGCCCACTCCTCGGTGCGTTTGACTTCTTCACCGTCGCCAAAGAGGCCGGCCGGCGCGCCTGGCGGCAGACTGTAGGCCACATACCGATGAAAATTCGAGGCCCAGGGATGCGCTGATGTCTGTAGTCCGAGCACGCGCTGGAGCAGGTCCAGTGTCAGGAACAGGTCACCGGCGTCCCACAGGGCGTAAGACGTGCCGTTGGCATACCCACCGTCGGCTCCGCCCCATGGGCTGAGCCTGTCAAGGTAGGTCTGCGCCGCGGGCACGAGCCAGCTTTGCGCGCGTGGCAGGTCCTGGAGAACAATGAGACCGGCCCCCACCAACTTGCCCAGCGCATTGAAGGCGGTGCCGTCGCGGGGGTTGGCCACCACGGCGGCCGGTATGCCCTTCAATGCATTGGCGCAACTCTCGATGACACCCAGGAACTGCGTACGCTCGCCCGTGGTCAGCGCCGGCGCCACGAAGTCATAGGCCAGGGCGAAGTACCACATGTAGGTTCTTGCCTGGGTGACGTTGCCCGCGCACGCCGTGCGCTGCACGGCAGGCGCAAAGCGGATCACGCGTGCTCGCACCTCCTGGAGTTGCCACGCATCCTGCGATACGTACCAAACGAACGCTGCCTCTGCCAAGCCCTGCAGAGCGCGCTCGACGGGCCACCATTCCGCCAGTGCGGCGGGATCGGCCGGGTTGAACGGCGCGGCGGCGGCAGACGCTGCCGACCCTTGAAACGAGTGGCGCCGAAGGTAGTCGGACAGTGCCTTGAACCCGACCGAACGTGCGGTGCGGGTGGCGGCGACGATGCTCGAATGGTCGGTTTGGCCGCCGAACAGTCTGGGGTGGTCCATTACCGGTCTGCCGATGAACTGGTCCACGGCCGGACCAACCGCCGAGGGCACCGCCGGTGTTGCGGCGACGCCAGCGGCGTCCCGGGCCGACGCACCTGCCGAGCTTGCCGCCACGGGCGTGCCTTGTGTTGCGGCAGCCACAGTCTGCTCGGCCCACAAGGTGGCGACCCGACTGCTGGCTTTAGCGCGGTCCTCGGCCAAGGGGGCCGATGCGGCAATGTCCGCAGGCCGCTCGCCTTGTACGCAGCCCAGGAGCACCAGGCAGGTGGCGATCAGGTTGACGGGCATTGCATGGCACAGGGCGTTTTGCTGGCGTGATGGTACGCGCAGTCGACACCTACGTGGGCGCCCGCATCTGGTCGACCAAGATGCCGACGATGCGCTGCGCCGCATGGCCGTCCCACAAATGGGGCTGCCGCCCTGTCTTGCCACCGGTGCCAAGTACGTCCCGGGCGAGGCTGACGATCCGGTCCGGCTGGGTGCCGGCGAGCACATTGGACCCTTCGTCCACGGTGACCGGGCGCTCGGTGTTCTCGCGCAGGGTGATGCAGGGCACGCCCAGAGCGGTGGTTTCTTCCTGCAGGCCGCCGCTGTCGGTCAGCACCAGGGTGGCGTCCTTCCACAGGTTCAGGAAAGACATGTAGGGCTGCGGGTCCATCAGGTGGATGCGCGGTGAGAGGGGGAGCCCCATCTGCGCCAGATTGCCTCGGGTGCGGGGATGGACCGGGAACACCAGTGGCAGATCTGCCGCCACGGTGTTTAAGGCGCCCACGATGCCGGCCAGTGTTTCGGGCTGGTCGACGTTGGACGGGCGGTGCAACGTCACTACCCCGTAGCGCCGGCCCAACTGCTGCTTGAGGGCTTCGGTGGGGTACTGGCTGCGGTCGGCCTGCGCCAGTTGGCGTGCCTGGTGCATCACGTTGTCCACCATCACGTGGCCCACGTGGAAGATGCGGTCGGCGGGGTGGCCTTCGCGCTGCAGGTGGTGCAGGCCGCTGGGTTCGGTGACGAAGAACCAATCGCTGATCGAGTCGGTGACCAAGCGGTTGATCTCCTCGGGCATGCGCATGTCGCCACTGCGCAGGCCTGCTTCCACATGCGCCACCGGGATGCCCGCCTTCTTGGCCACGATGGCGCAGGCCAGCGTGGAGTTGACGTCGCCCACCACCACCACGGCGTCGGGCCGGTCGTCGCTGCAGTGCTTCTCGAACGCCTCCATGATGCGGGCGGTCTGCGACGCGTGGCTGCCGCCGCCGCAGTTGAAGTGCACGTCCGGCGCGGGGATGCCCAACTCCTCGAAGAACACGTCGCTCATGTTGCGGTCGAAGTGCTGGCCGGTGTGCACCAGCTTCCACCGCAGGCGGCCGTTGGCCTGCAGGGCGCGCACCATAGGCGCGATCTTCATGAAGTTGGGCCGGGCGCCCGCGACGATGTGGATGCAGGGGAGTGACATGGACGGGGTGGTTTCCACTGGGGCGGCGGCGCTGTGCCTGGGGCGGCCTGGTGTCGGTGGGCTGCCGGCCAGTGTGTTGCGCCGGTCGCGATCAACATCCGCGCCATTGGGGCCGCGGTCAGTGGGGATTGTCCATGTCGGCCGTGACGCGACTGCGAAGCTGCTGCTGAATTCGTAACAGGTGGTAGGCCGTTTTGCCTAGATGAAGGCTGGCCGTGTGCTTGAGAAGTTGCCCAGGTTTGGCAGAACATCCGCGAGTTCGCTTGCGCTCATGCCCATCCACGAACCCAGGCTGGCCACCATCTCCGTGACAGACGTCGAAGGCAGCAGCCGGCCCGAGCCGACGTCGTCGGCCGTTCCCAGCGCGGTGGTCGGGAATCGGCCGTAGATGTTGCGGCCCTTCACCGCGCCGCCAGCTACGAAATGGTGGCTGCCCCAACCGTGGTCGCAGCCGGAGCCATTGCCCAGCAGGGCACGTCCAAAATCGGATGCGGTGAACAGCGTCACGTTGTTGAGCAAACCCATCGTGCTCAACGCGCTCATGAAATAGTCCACCGACTGCGCCACCCGCGCCATCTGCGATGGCTGGTCACGCATCTGGTTGGCGTGGCTGTCGAAGCCATTCATCGAGACCATGAAGATCTGGCGCCGCATGCCCAGCGATTGCCCCGCACCTATCAATTTGGCGACGATGCTCAGTTGACGTGCAAGGCTGTCCTGGCCAAGCGTGATGCTGCCGCCCGTGCCTAAGGGGATGGACGCCGTGGGGATGGCAGGAACGGTTACCTTTGCCAGTGCGGATTGCAGGAACGCGCTCGTATTGATGCCGCGCTGCGTGACCCGGATGTATTCGGCTTGCAGCGCATCGTTGCTAGCCGCGGACAGCGCCCTGCGCAATGCGGCGGGGGCGGTGCTCGAGCCGAAGATCGAACTGCTGTTCAGGCCGTTCACCGGCACGGGCCCGTCCACACCCACCTGGAATTGACTGAGTCTGTTGCCTGACAGGAACACGGCGTTCCCGGTTGCCGAAATGGCCGTGAACACGGGGTAGGCGTTGGCGGACATCAGGATGTCCCCCATGCGCCCGCCCCAACCCGAGCGCGCGCCCTCGGGCGACAGGCTTTGCCAGGTGGATGCTTGGTCGTTGTGCGAGAAAAGTTTGGACGGCAGCCCGGTGCCCGCCAGGAATTCAGCCTTGCTGATGGGCCGCACAAGCGGGCCCACATTGGCCACGACGGCAGCCTGCCCGGCCTCGTACCATTTGCGCAGGGGGGCCAGTTCTTCAGGCATCCCGAAGGTCCGGCCTGCGGCTTGCCCGCTGCTGGTGATGGGCAGCAACTTGCTTGCAGGCCAAGCCAGATCAAGCCGGGCGGCAGCGTAGTCGGCGTAGCCGGTCGCGTCGGTGGGGACCACCCAGTTGTGGCTGTCGTTGCCGCCGTTCATGAACAGGCAAACCAGGGCCTTGTAGGGGCCAGATGTGTCAGCGCCGTGGCTGCTTTGCGCGGCCAGCGCGGCCAGGCCGGCGAGGCTGGTGGCGAGCGGTGCGCTGTAGCGCGACAGGCCGGCGCCGGTGGCGGCCGCCATGCCGACGGCTGCTCGGAGGAATTGGCGGCGGGCGGTGGGGGTGGTCATCAGCGTTGCACCATGTATTCGGGGGAGGCCAGCGCCAGGAAGAGGGCGACGCGGGCGCGGTTCAGGTGGCTGTTCGCGGTGCTACCAGAGACGCTGGTCATGGCGTCCAGCAGATCCTGCTTGAGCGTGGCGCTCATGCGGCCGGCATACAACAGCAGGTTGAGGCGTTCGATCAGCCCATCGACGTTGCCGGTGGCTGCCAGGGACACCAGGGGCTCCAACGTGCTGCTCACATCAATCCCGGTGCCGTTCCAGCCGATACCACCACCCGCCAGGGACTGGGCCGTGTTGACCCAGTGCGCCGTTGTCGTTTCATTGACGATCTGCAGTTCCGGAACGGTGACGTTGTTCGCCGAGAAGACCGTATTCGGTGGCACGAAGCCCGGCCGAAAGTATCCGAATACGGATGGCGCGTTCAGCGCGCGCTGCGCTTGGTTGTCCAACTCCTGGGACATCATGAATTGACCGGTCGCGGACGTGGCTTCAAAGCTGCGCATCCAGTGCGCGACGCGCAGTACCGGCTCACGGAGCTTGCCAACCGACGTGGCCGGCGCTGCACGGGCTTCGTCGTCCATCAACACCGCCCGCACGACGGCTGCCAGGTCACCACGTACACCCGCGCCGTTATTGTTGAACTTGGCAGCCACCCGCGCCACGTAGGCGGGGCTGGGGTCGCTTGCGACCAGGTGCTGAATCAGCTGGCGGCCGATGAACGGGCCGACGTTCGGGTGCAGGAACAAGGCGTCCAGCGCCATGCGCACGCTGACCTGCGCCGTGCTGTTGGCCGGTATCACCACGGCATTGGCTTTGCCACTGAACAGGCGCTTCTCTGCCAATGAGTGCTGGTTGGGGTAGACCTTCATCTTCAGCAGGTCGACGCGCAGGTCGTTGGCGGCGCTGTAGTCTGGCAGGCCCCAGCGGAAGTTCAGCTCGGTGAGTTGTTCGTCGGGAAATGCCCAACCCCAACCGGTGAAAACCTTGGCCAGTGCCATCACGTCATCGTTGTTGTATGTCTCGATCGGCGCGCCTCGGCTGTCCAGTTTGGGCGTGCCGTCGATGTTCAGTTCGTGCAGGCCGATGGTGAAGAGCTGCATCACCTCGCGCGCGAAGTTCTCGTCGGGCAGGCGGCCGGTGATCGGATCCTCCTTCCGGTTGCGCATGTGCGACAGGTAGATGCCCATCGCCGGACTCAGCGCAACCTCTTCCAATAAGGTTCGAAAGTTTCCGAAGGCGTACTGATTCAGCGTGTCCAGGTAGCTTGCATAGGCACGACCGTGCCAGTACAGGTTCGAGTCCTGCTGCGAGACCATGAAGATGTGATGCAGCGCGTAGGCCACCCGTTTGCGCAATTGATCAGGACTGGTAGCCGCATTGGTCCAGAAGCGCTGGCCCAGCCATGCGGGCGTGTACTGGGCTCCCTTGGGTCGGTAGGCGTCGCCGAGGTTGAACTTGGCTTGCACATGGTTGACGAAGTCCGGCGTGGCCGGCATGGCCATCTGCTCGGTTAACCAGGTGGCGAAGGGCAGGCTGGTCAGGCGGCTGATCTCGGCCGCCGTGGGGCCGAAGGTGGCCTGCTGCAGGAAGCGTGAGGCGGCGTACTGCGCGGGCAGCGTGCTGTCGGCGGTCGGCAGTGTCGGAACCGTGAAGCGCAGGGCGCCGTTGCTGAACAGGCTGCTGGCGCCCTGGGAGGTGCCCACACCGTCGAATGCGGCTTCGCCTGTTCCACTGTCGATCTGCACCGCGGGTGCGGTGGACACCAGAGTGTTTCCCAGGACCTTGATGTACTGGATGTAGAGGTTGCGGTCTTCGCCGTTGGCGGCGTAGTCGTTGATAAAGGCAAGGTCTACTTTGCTGCCAGCCACCAGGCGTGGCACGGCAAAGGTGTAGTCCGCACCGGTGGTGGACCGAACTTCGACCGTGCCCAGGATCACGCCGTTGACACGCAGTTGCATCAGGGCGCCCACATTGGCCGCCAGGTCGGCGCTGGCGCGCACGGTGAGCGTGTCCGTCACGTTGGGTTGCGGCCAGCGCAGCCGCAGTGCGCCACTGGCCGCCATCGCGCTTCGGCCGGACACCACGTCGATGCCGTCGTAGGCGGCATTGCCAGCCCCGCGGTCGTACTGCACTTCGATTGATCCCGGCAGCACAAAGGTACTGCCGGCCAGCAGGTAGCTGACCGCCAGGGTGCGGTCCACGCCGCTGACGGTGGCACCGTTGCTGAAGACTACGTCGATTTGGCTGCCTGGTTTGAGCGGCGGCACGGGCATGGCGTAGTCGGTGGGCGTGGTGGCGCGCACCTCCACGCTGCTGACGGCGACGCCGTCCACACGCAGTTGCATGACTGGGCCGACATTGCCGGCCAGGATGGCGCTGGCACGCACGGTCAGGCGGTCGGTGATGTTGGGCGCCGGCCAGCTCATGCGCAGGGCGCCGCCCCAAACCATCGCCGCTTGGCCGGGCAAAGTGTCTACGCCGTCGAACGCCGCTGCTCCTGCACCCCGGTCATAGACAGCACCGGCCAACGTCGGCAGCGCGTAGGTGCTGCCCGAGATCACGTAGGCTAAATAGAGGTTGCGGTCTTCGCCGTTGATGACGGCATCGTTGGTGAAGGCCACGTCCACCTTGCTGCCGGGCAGCAGCGGGGCGGTGGCAAAGCTGAAGTCGGCGAAGTCGGTGTTGCGCACCTCGGTGCTGCCCACCACCACGCCGTCCACCAGCACATGCATCATCGGCCCCACGTTGGCAGCCAGGCTGCCGCGGGCACGCACGGTGAGGGTGTCGGTCATGTTGGCCACCGGCCAGGTGCCCCGCAGGGCGCCGTTGACGGTCAGCGCGGCCCGGCCGGGCAAGGTGTCGGCGCCGTCGAAGGCGGCCGCGCCGCTGCCCTGGTCGTAGACCACACCGGGCGCGGTGGGCAGCAGAAAGGTCTTGCCCGACATCAGGTAGGCAACGTTGAGGTCACGGTCCTCGCCGTTGACCACGGCGTCGTTGGTGTAGGCCACCTCGACCAGGTTGCCGGGCTTCATCGGCAGCACCGGAAAGCTGTAGTCGGCCAGCGTGGTGGACCGCACCTCGGTGCTGCCCACCACCACGCCGTCCACCCGCAGCTGCAAGATGGGGCCGACATTGGCCGCCAGGCGCCCGCTGGCGCGCACGGTCAGGCGGTCGGTCATGTTGGGGGCGGGCCACTTGGCACGCAGTGCGCCGTTGCTGTTCAGGGCACTCTGGCCGGGCAGGGTGTTGAGCCCGTCGAAGGCCGCGACGCCGCTGCCCTGGTCGACCACCGCGCCGCTGGCATTGGGCAACAGCACGGTGGTGCCCGCCAGCAGGTAGGCCACATTGAGCTGGCGTGCCGTGCCGTTGATCACCTCATGGTTGGAATAGACCACGTCGACCTTGCTGCCCGCGTTGAGGGGGGGCACGGCAAAGACATGGTCGGTGGGGTCGGTGGCACGGACCTCGGTGCTGCCCACGGTGACACCGTCCACCCGCAGCGCCATGACCGGGCCGACATTGCCGGCCAGGGTGGCGCTGGCGCGCACGGTGAGGCGGTCGGTCAGGTTGGGGGCGGGCCAGGTCAGGCGCAGCGCGCCGTTCCAGTAGAGGCCGGTCTGGCCGGCGATCACGTCCTGGCCGTCAAATGCCGCCGGGCCGACGCCGCGGTCGATCACCGCACCGGTGGCCGTGGGCAGCACGAAGGTGTCACCAGCGATCAGGTAGTCCACGTACAGGTTGCGGTCCACGCCGTTGACGACACCGTCGTTGGTGTAGACCACGTCGACCTTGCTGCCGGGCTTGAGTGGCGGCACGGCAAATTGGTAGTCAGTGGGCTCGGTGGTGCGCACCTCGACCGCACCGACGATGACGCCGTCCACCGCCAGTTGCATCAGCGGGCCGATGTCGCCCGCCTGCACACCACGGGCGCGCACGGTGACCACGCCGGTCAGGTTGGGCTGCGGCCACTTGGCTTGCAGGCCGGCCTTGTCCAGCAGTACGCCCGCGGCATCCGAGCGCAACACGGTGGTGCCGGCCATCAGGTAGGCCAGGTTGAGCGTGCGCTCGACGCCGTCGACCACACCGCAGTTGGCGCAGACCACCTCGATCTGGCTGCCGGGCTTGAGCGGCGGCACGGGCATCTGGTAGTCGGTGGGGCTGGTGGCGCGAACCTCCGCGCTGCTGACGGCCACGCCGTCCACCCGCAGTTGCATGACCGGGCCGACATTGCCGGCCAGGGCACCGCTGGCACGCACGGTCAGGCGTTCGGTGATGTTGGGCACCGGCCAGCCTAGGCGCAGGGCGCCGCCCCAGACCATCGCACCCTGGCCGGCGATCACGTCCAGCCCGTCGAAGGCGGCGGCGCCCGCACCCCGGTCATATTGGGTGCCAGGTGCAGAGGGCAGCACCGATGTGTTGCCGGAGATCAGATAGGCCAGGTAGAGGTTGCGGTCCTCGCCGTTGATCACGGCGTCGTTGGTGAAGACCACATCGACCCGGCTGCCGGGCAGCAGTGGTGGCACGGCAAATCCGTAGTCGGTGAACTCGGCGCTGCGCACCTCGGTGCTGCCGACGATGACACCGTTGACCTGCACTTGCATCACCGGGCCGACATTGGCGGCCAGGCTGCCCTTGGCCCGCACGGTCAGGTTGTCGGTCAGGTTGGGCGCGGGCCAGGCGCCACGCAGCGCACCGTTGGCCGCCAGCGTGGCCTGGCCGGGCTGGGTGTTGGCGCCGTCGAAGGCAGCGGCGCCGCTGCCCAGGTCGTAGACCACGCCGGGCGCGGTGGGCAGTAGAAAGGTCTTGCCCGAGATCAGGTAGGGCACGCTGAGACTGCGCGTCTCGCCGTTGAGGCTCGCCTCGTTGGTGAAGACCACGTCGATGCGGCTGCCCGGCTGAAGGGGCAGGGTGGGCAAAGTCAGGTCGAGTGGAGTGGTGGACCGCACCTCGGCGGTGCCCAGCACCACGCCGTCCACCCGCAGTTGCAGGATCGGGCCGACGCCGGCGGCCAGTGTGGCACTGGCGCGCACGGTCAGGCTGTCCGTCATGTTGGGCACAGGCCACTTGGCGCGCAACGCGCCGTTGCCTGTCATGGCGCCCTGGCCGGGCAGGGTGTTGACGCCGTCGAAGGCGGCTTGGCCGCTGCCCTGGTCGAACACCACGCCGGCGGCGTTGGGCAGCAGCACGGTATTGCCGGCGCGCAGATAGGCCAGATTGAGCTGGCGTGGCGTGCCGTTGATCACCTCATGGTTGGTATAGACCACATCGACCTTGCTGCCGGCGGCCAGCGGAGGCACGGCAAAAACAAGGTCGGTGGGGTCGGTGGCGCGCACCTCGGTGCTGCCCACGGTGACACCGTCCACCCGCAGCGCCATGACCGGGCCGACATTGCCGGCCAGGGTGGCGCTGGCGCGCACGGTGAGGCGGTCGGTCAGGTTGGGGGCGGGCCAAGTCAGGCGCAGCGCGCCGTTCCAGGCGATGACGGACTGGCCGGCGATCACGTCCAAGCCATCGAATGCCGCCGGGCCAACGCCGCGGTCGATCACGGCGCCGTTGGCCGTGGGCAGCACGACCGTGTCACCAGCGATCAGGTAGTCCACGTACAGGTTGCGGTCCACTCCATTGACGACACCGTCGTTGGTGTAGACCACGTCGACCTTGCTGCCGGGCTTGAGTGCAGGCACTGCAAACGGGTAGTCAGCGGGTTCGGTGGCCCGCACCTCGGAGCTGCCCACCACCACGCCGTCCACCACCACCTGCATCATCGGGCCCACGTCGCCCGCCAGCGTGCCGCGTGCACGCACTACCAGCACAGTGGCCGGGCCGTCGGCGTTCAGGGTGGTGCCCTGCACGAACTTCATGCCCGCGCCGTCCGGACTGGTCTGCGCAGCCACTGCGGCCACCACGCCGCCGGCCTGGTCCGTTGATCCGGCACCACCGCCGCCGCAGGCGCTCAGCAAGGCTGTGGCAGCTGCGACCAGCACAGCATGGAGTCGTGAGGAGAGGCTGGGGATCATGGCTTGCGGTTCAGGTGGGTTGCGGTCCGGGTACCCTGCAGACAGCCTTACTGCCGGGTGCTCCTGCATCGCAATGGACGCGGACGTGATGGGCCGTTGCCGGGTTCGGGCTGCGCTGCGTGGTGCGTGGCAGCCCTGGACATCGGTTGTTGGCGGGAGAAGATTGACGAACGTTCGTGTAAAGACTGGGTTGGTGGCCGCTGGCCGGCTTCAGCCGCTCCAATGGCCTGCCAGCTGCACCGGGGTTGCACCGGCGCGGTGCATTGCCGCAGATTGGCTGATCGCGGCCATGCTGGCCACGCCGCGGCAGCGGCTGCGGGCTTGCGCTGGGGGATGCGATGAATTGTCCGGCGCGGTGCCGGCGCACGATGCGGCCAAAAAGCGGCAGCTTGCCAGTCAGTTGTGACCCGGCCGCCCTTGGCGGCCACCGGATCGTCACAAGCTGTTTCAGCGCGGGGCTGCGGCCCCGTTGCCGTGCGGCCTTTTGGCCGCTGCTTTACCGTGTGAAGGCGTGGCGCGTCAGGGCCAGCAAACCGCCCAGGCCGAACAGCAGCAGCAGGCCCGCGCCCGGCTCAGGCACGGCAGGCCGCCCCGCTACGGTGCCTCGCGACAGCTCGCCCAGCCCATCCGCCGCCACCGCCAGCGTGAGCGTCTGGCCCGCCAGGATCAGCCAGCTGACAAACCAGTTGTTGCGGTCGTCGCTGCTGACCGCGCAGCTGGTCTGATCACAGGTGTTGCGGATCAGAATGCCTGATAGCTGACCACCTGTGTCGAAGGCCAGGTAGTTGGCGTTGGCATTGCGCTCGTCAAAGGCCTGGCCGCGCAGGGAAAAGCCCAGTTGGCCCAGCAGTGCTTCGGTATGCCACTCGGCGCGGGGTTCGGCCAAGGTCGAGTCGTAGGCGAAGTTGCCCGAACTGGCCTGGCCAGCCAGTTCACCGGAAGTCCATTGAACCGTGAACTGGTGCGCCACCGGAGTTGCCAGGGCAGGTACGGCCGCCGCCAGCGCCAGCGCCAACGCAGCGATCAGCGGGTTGAACAGGGTCCTCGGGAGATTCGGCATGGTCAGGCTCCTGCAGGGCCGGTCCGGATCCGGGCGGCGCAGGTGAGTATGGTGGGCGGATGGCACGCGGCTGGCCATCCCACAACCGTCGAGCGGTAGCAGGCCGTTGAAATACCGATTCTCATCCCCTGCAGGATGAGCGACGAACTGGCTGATTGAAGGCCGGGAAGCCACAGCCGATGAGAGGCGCCGATAGCTACAGCGAGAGTCAGTTCAGCACGATCGGACTGGATGAGTTCGTGCCGGCGAGCCACCCGCTGCGCCCGATCCGCATCTGGATGAACGACACGCTGGCGAGGATGGACGAGAAGTTCTCGGCCATGTACGAGGCCGACATTCGCGGCGGGCGCCCCAGCATCGCACCCGAGAAGCTGATGCTCGCGATGCTGCTGCAGGTGCTGTTCAGCATCCGCAACGAGTGGCAGTTGGTCGAGCAGACTAAATACAGCCTGCTTTTCCGCTGGTTCGTAGGCCTGTCCATCGACGACGCGGTGTGGACCCACTCGGTGTTCAGCAAGAACCGCGACCGACTCATCGAGCACGAGGCGGTGACCGAACTCTTCAACGCCACCGTGAACATGGCCGAGCAGCGTGGGCTGCTGTCGGGTGAGCACTTCAGCGTGGATGGCACGCTGATCAAGGCCTGGGCCAGCCACAAGAGCATGCGGCGCAAGGACGCGTCCGGACGATGTTCGCCCGCCCAGGGATTGGCGCGGCGAGCCGCGCAGCAACGAGACGCACGAATCGCGCACGGACGACGAGTCGCGGCTGTACCGCAAGAGCAATGCAGCGCCGGCGCTGCCGAGCTACTTGGGCATGTGCTCAGGACGAGTTGCGGAACCGGGCCTCGGCGTGTCTCTGGACGATTTCGGTATCGGCTAATCGTCGCTGAGCCACTTGAAGCGGCTGCCGGTGGACGAACTGAAGATAGACCGCGCCTTCATCACCGACGTGGCGCGGGGTGGCCGGGACGGCGCCCTGGCCGCCGCCGTAGTCACGCTCGGCAGCGAGTTGGACCAGGGTGGCCGAAGTGGTGGAGACCGAGGCGCAGTCGGCGTTCCTGATCGGCCGCGGCTGTGTGCTGCAAAAGGGTTGTCCAGGCCGGTGCCGCAGGCCGCGTTCGAGAAGATGCTGAAGATGCGGGCTACGCGGCCCACTGAGGCGAGGGCGACAGCCTGAAGAATGCACCGAAGGCATGGTGCCACCATGTCTGCCCAGGGCTGCCTCGACCTTCAGATCCAGCGAGCCCGTGCGTTTCCGTCCGTTCTGCACGTCGATGTGACGAATCGGCACGAAGCAGCCGTAGCGCCAGGGCCCGGTTGCGCTTCAGCCGATCAGACAACGCCGCCGCTCAGCGGCGGCGCCGTGGCGTTCCGGTCCTGGCCATGACGAGCCGTCCGTACCGCCTGATGCCCTACTCTGCCGGCGCGGCGTCGAACACTTCCATCGGCGTCAACTTGATCTGCTGGGTGGCCTGCCCGACGCGCGCACGCAGCCAGGCGCACCGACATCCTGCTGCTCGAAGGGGGACCACCGATCTCCTGCATGTTCGCCGAGTGCTTCGGCTCCGGCCGGTGCAGCCTAGGCTTTTGGCTGCAGGTGCTGGCCAGACCGGAACCTGTGCCACCACGATCTCGCACGATCGACAACCCAAGCCCCGCACCAACTGTTATTCATGGGCAGGTAGGGTGGCACCCCCCTTTACTGACCTGTCGACCGGCCGCAAGCGCTCTTATCTGTCCGCGTTTTTGCTGCGGCATTTGCCGGCGGTGCGTGCTGACTGAGAAGTGAGGCCGTTTGCAATACGTGCCGGCGACCGTCCGCTGAGCAGCGGCGGTAACCGTCCAGCAGCGCCTGCTCGTCCGGCCCGAGCGCAGCAGACGTTGCCGAAGCCTGGCTACGGCGTCCCGAGACGACGTACAGCACGTCCACCCCGATGCCGTCCAGCGCGGCGAGGTATTGGGTATCCGGGTGTCGGTCACCCTTCTCGTAATTGATCTGGGATTTCTTGGTCACCCCGGCGACGTCGCCGAGGGACTCCTGTGTATGTCCCAGCCGAGTCCGCTCCTCTCTGAGTCGTTGACCGATGCTGGAAACCAGATGTTCATCAGCCATGTTGACAGGTTAACAAATGATCACTCATAATTCATCCAGAGGTAACCGAACGAACACCATTTGACGCGATGCTGAATCCAGAAACCTCGATGTGCGATTCACCCAATGCTCGTCTGATCGATCGCACCGGTGCGGACCCGTCACGCTTGTACCTCTGAACGACCACCGAGGTGACTTGAGCCCCATTCCGAACAGACACAAGAAAACATCCGCATGAGCCATACCTTTGCCCACCAGGTGCCCACTGCGGCCTCGCATTTGGTTGACTGCCTCACCTGCGCTCGGCCACCGACGGTCGCGTCTCGGTAGTCCCATCCGCGCGGCCGCATCGCCACATACCCATCCCAGGCAGTTCTCAACTGCCACGGGAGGCGGCTTGCCGGCCGATCGATCTGGAGGCGCATCGTCAGAGGACCGGAGCCGGCCCCAAACGCCATCGCAATCACCTTCGCAATCACCATCGCAATACCAAGGAATCATCGTGAGCAAACAAACCAAATTCTCTCCGACCGCCGCCGCCGCCGCCGCCAACACCGTCACCGCGGCCGTCTCCAGCGCCACCAGCAGCAACACTGCTCTCAGCCCCGCGCTTCCGGCGAAGCCAGCCGCCGCAGCAACGTCGCGCAACACACTGCCCTCGAACGTGCACAACATGAGCTTCCTGATCGAGAAGCTCAGCGAAGAGTGCCCGGCAACGCAGTTCCTGCGAGAGTACACCCACAATGGCGCCGACGCGATCCGGCGCTTGCCCGACCAGAAGGGCACCATCACTTGGGACGCCGACTGGGCGCTATTCGAGCGCACCGGCGTGATGAAGCTCACCTGCACCGACACCGGCATAGGCATGTTCGGGCCCGAAATGGTGCGCCTGGTCAACGAATGGTTCACCTCCGGCCAGGTGCAGTCGAGCAACGGCAACTTCGGCGTCGGCGCCAAGCTGAGCGCGGCCACCCGCAACCGCGAGGGCCTGACCTACCTCAGCTGGAAGGACGGCGTGGGCGCGATTGTGCACATGTGGCACGACCCCGTGGCCAAGGTCTACGGGCTGCGCCGCTGGGAACAAAACGGGGGCGAGTTCTGGGCACCCATCGCCGACGGGCACAAGCCCCACGAGATCGACCGGCATGGCACCCAGGTGATTTTCCACGGCAATTCGCCCGATGAACAAACCGTCGACGCGCCGGCGGGGGTGTCGATGCCGTCGAAGTGGATCAGCCGGTACCTGAATAGCCGCTACTTCGAACTGCCCGAGGGCGTGGAGGTCCGGGTGCGCGAGGGCTGGCGCGAGAACCGCCAGGAGTCGCGGCGGCACTTCCTGCGCAAGGTCGAGGGGCAGGCGAAGTGGCTGGAGCGCTACGCCGAGTCCTCAGGCCAGGTCGCCCTGGCCGACGCTACTGCGCACTGGTGGATTCTGCGCGAGGACACCGACCGCCACTTCGGCCTGGTCGCCCCGGGCGGCCACACCGCCGCGCTGTACCAGAACGAACTCTACGAGATGTCGACCGGGCGAATGGCCATGGCCCGCCTGCAGTCCTTCGGGGCCATTTTCGGCACCAACCGCGTGGTCATCTATGTGGAGCCGCACGCCGACGGCAGTCGACAGCCCACCGCCAACGCCGCGCGCACCCAGCTCAAGATCAACGGCGAGGGCCTGGAATGGACCACCTGGGCGGCCGAGTTCCGGGACAAGATACCCGCCCCTCTGATCGACCTGCAGCACGAGATCGGCAACCGCGCCGGCAACCGCAACTACCGGCAGTCCATCGAGGACCGCATCCGCAACATTCTGCACCTGCTGCGCCCCGCGCGCTACCGGCCCAACGCCAAGGGCGCCGACCTGGTCACCGCCCAGGAAGGGGGGCCCACCGCCGAGCCCGCCGCGGCCATCGCCTCGGAGCCGGGCATGAGCCCGAGCACTGAACGGCCGCGGCGGTCCAATGCGGCGGGGGTGGACGAGTACCTGCAGCACTTCACCGTCGGGGGAAACCTGCGTGCGCGCGGCGAACTCGAACTCCAGGTCCCCAAGGTGCACTGGGTCAAGGAGGCCGACGGAACCCGCAGCACCGGCGACATGGACGACCGGGCGGCCAGGTACCTGCCCGAGCAGGACACGCTGATGATCAACCGAGACTTCCGGGTGTTCACCGGCATGTTCAGCCACTGGAAGGCCCGCTACGCCGTGCCCGGGTCCGACCTGGCGATCGAGGACACGGTCTGCGAGTGGTTC
>Ga0208398_100393_pt1 | contig 32080 bp, 31 predicted proteins | sample LakWasMe79_HOW10_2_FD_183905 | JGI IMG/M metagenome (GOLD analysis project Ga0208398, IMG submission 183905) | Freshwater sediment methanotrophic microbial communities from Lake Washington under simulated oxygen tension - Sediment Metagenome... | ecosystem: Environmental > Aquatic > Freshwater >...
CCCGAGGGCCACGGCATGCTCAAGGTCTGGATGAGCCATGGCGACAAGGTCGCCACGCTGCCGCCCGGCTTCAAGCTGATGGCCTCCACGCCCAGCTGCCCGATCGCCGCCATGGCGAACGAGGAGAGGGGCTATTACGCGGTGCAGTTTCACCCCGAGGTCACGCACACGCTGCAGGGCCAGGCCCTGCTGACGCGCTTTGTGCGCGACATCGCCGGCTGCAAGGGCGACTGGATCATGGGTTCCTATATCGACGAGGCCGTGGCCAGGATCCGCGAGCAGGTCGGCGATGAGGAAGTCATCCTGGGCCTGTCGGGTGGCGTGGACTCCTCGGTGGCCGCGGCCCTGATCCACCGCGCCATCGGCGACCAGCTCACCTGCGTGTTCGTCGACCATGGCCTCTTGCGCCTCAACGAGGGCGATATGGTGATGGACATGTTTGCCGGCAAGCTGCACGCCCATGTCATCCGCGTCGACGCCAGCGAACTCTTCCTGGGCCAGCTGGCCCGCATAACCGACCCGGAGCAGAAGCGCAAGATCATCGGCGGCCTGTTCGTCGACGTGTTCAAGGCCGAGGCGGCCAAGCTCAAGGCCGGCGACAAGGGCCACAAGGGCGCAAGCTTCCTGGCCCAGGGCACCATCTACCCCGACGTGGTGGAAAGCGGCGGCACCAAGACCAAGAAGGCCACCACCATCAAGAGCCACCACAACGTCGGCGGCCTGCCCGAGCAGCTCGGCCTGAAACTGCTGGAGCCGCTGCGCGAGCTCTTCAAGGACGAGGTGCGCGAGCTGGGCGTGGCCCTGGGTCTGCCGCCCGAGATGGTGTATCGCCATCCCTTCCCGGGCCCGGGTCTGGGCGTGCGCATCCTCGGCGAGGTGAAGAAGGAGTACGCCGACCTGCTGCGCCGCGCCGACGCGATCTTCATCGAAGAACTGCGCAACACCAAGGACGAGGCCACCGGCAAGAGCTGGTACGAGCTCACCAGCCAGGCCTTCACCGTGTTCCTGCCGGTGAAGAGCGTGGGCGTGATGGGCGACGGCCGTACCTACGATTACGTGGTGGCGCTGCGCGCGGTGCAGACCAGCGACTTCATGACCGCCGACTGGGCCGAGCTGCCCTACAGCCTGCTCAAGCGCACCTCGGGCCGCATCATCAACGAGGTGCGCGGCATCAACCGCGTGACCTACGACGTCTCGAGCAAGCCGCCCGCGACGATCGAGTGGGAATGAACATGCGTCTGGCATGAACCGGCACCTGCTGGCAGAAATTGAACGTAAGCCCGCGTCAATGCGGGCTTTTTTCATTTTTTGTGCGGTGATGTCTGGCATCCGCTGGCAGCGGCAAGCAAGATTTTCTAATGGCATGTCGGATGGTAGGATGAACTTCAATGCCATGAGGTGACCTCCATACCATGGCATGTGGCTGACTAGCTTCATGGTATCGAATTTTCATAACTTGTTGATTTCGCAAGTGAAATTCGGCTGTTCGTGGTGTTTTTCAGTCATGGCATTTTGGCTTTGATCTGACCTGGACCATGCTGACCGATACCAAGCTCCGCAACCTGAAGCCCAGAGACAAGCTCTACAAGGAGAACGACCGAGACGGCCTCTATGTCGCGGTCACCCCTGCAGGCTCCATATCGTTTCGCCACAACTATTCGATCAACGGCCGGCAGGAGACCGTGACCTTCGGGCGATACGGCGTGGGCGGGATCACCTTGGCGGAGGCGCGGGAGCGACTTGGCGAGGCGAAGAAGTTGATCGCCGCCGGCAAGTCACCGGCCAAGGAGAAGGCGCGTGAGAAGGCTCGCATCAAGGGTGCTGAAACCTTCGGCGCCTGGGCCGAGAAGTGGCTGCGAGGCTATCAGATGGCTGACTCGACGCGCGACATGCGCAAGTCGGTGTACGAGCGAGACCTGAAGCCCAAGTTCGGCAACCACAAGCTGAGCGAGATCACGCATGAAGATCTCAGGGCTCTGACGGACACGATCGTCGAGCGCGGGGCACCAGCTACAGCGGTGCACGTTCGCGAGGTGATGTCCCAGGTCTATAGGTGGGCCATTGAGCGGGGGCAGAAGGTCGAGAACCCCGCTGACCTTGTGCGCCCAACGTCGATCGCCAAGTTCGAGCCGCGGGACAGGGCGCTTTCGCCCGAAGAGATTGGCTTGATGTATCAGTACATCGAGCGTATCGGTACAACGCCCTCGATTCGAGCCGCGGCCAAGCTGCTGTTGTTGACCTTGGTACGCAAGAGCGAGCTGACTAACGCGACCTGGAATGAGATCAGCTTCAGCGATGCGGTGTGGACGATCCCAAAGGAGCGAATGAAGCGGCGCACGCCGCATCTGGTCTTCTTGTCCAGGCAGGCGTTGGACATCTTCATCGCCCTGAAGACTTTCGCGGGCGGATCTGAGTACGTGCTGCCGTCACGTTATGACTCTGATCTGCCGATGAGCAGTGCAACGCTGAATCAAGTTCTGACGCTGACCTACAGGCTGGCCCAGAAGGAAGGGAAGGCCCTTGGAAAGTTCGGGCCGCACGACTTGCGCCGAACGGCCAGCACCCTGCTGCATGAGGCGGGGTACAACACTGACTGGATCGAAAAATGCCTCGCGCATGAACAGCGTGGGGTGAGGGCGGTCTACAACAAGGCGGAATATCGCGAGCAGCGCACGGCCATGTTGCAGGACTGGGCGAACATGATTGACGAATGGACAGTTCGACCCACGCGCTCCGCGAGCTAGACGATCTGAAACCGGCCGGCGAGTGCAGGGCGAATCATTGTGTCAATCGTCAGCTTGCGAGTCAGGCGGTGGCGGCTTGGGAAGCCGAGTTGGTAAGCCGCGCTGGCTGCGTTTGATGGCAGCTGACACTGCCTGCCTCGATACGCCAAGCTTGCGGGCGATTTCCGCCTGGCTTGTGCATCCCTCCCTCTGCAATTCCTCGATGAATAGGGTGGGCTTCTTGAAGAAGAGAAGTTGCCGATAAGCCAACTTCCTGGCGTGGGTATGCTCTTCCAGCTTCCAAGTGGGGACCATCGCCGGTATTGCACGCCGCCAATACTCGGCAATCAACAGGTCGTACTCCTCTTTGCATGGGTGATCGCGTTGATAGTTTCGGCGTGCTTCGGCGCTGCGACGAGGGTTATGCATCTCGCAGTACAACTTACTTGGTTTTGGGGCACCCCTATCTTGGCCCGGTAGCCGTGCGGCTGAGAGTACGTCGCCACGCCGGGCCCACGCGTCGAATCGTACGAGTTCGTCTTGCTTGAGGCGGAAGGCCTCAATGCGTTCCGAAATGTTGCTGGCAAATTGCAGACGAACCGGATCTAGGCAGCCAAGCGTTTCCCGGAGTGACTTTTCGTAGCTTTCGACTTGCTGGTCGAGCTCCTTCTGTGCTTCTAAGTAGATGGCCTCTGAGAACTTGACTGGCGCGGCCTCGTCATGGCCGGTGCGTTTGTAGACGCGCCGAAGTGCATCAGCCACGACGTATTCAGTTTGACGCCAGCACAGCTCGCAAAAGTTCCAGCTGAAGGGGTCTTGGAAACTCGGACGCAGCTTCTCGCGCACTCTGGCCGAGGAGGTCTCGCACTCGGCAACAAACCGCCCGGCCCGCTCCTCACCTGGGCCTGGAACGAACGTACGAACTCGTTTCATTTTGTCAACGATATCCGAACCACTGAATTTGTCAACGATAGTCGAACAAACTTGCTAAATCTTCGTGGCTTGCGCGTGCAAACTTCATTCAAGCAATCAACCGCAGTTGGAGGAAATTCAACGTATGAAGACCGAAGAAGTGCCACATAGGGGTCAAGCTGTTGCCAGGGCACCTGACGAGCCGAGAAGCGTGGCCACGACGCTGATCGACCGCAAGAAGCTGCTGTCGATGATTCCGCTGGCCGAGCGGACGATCTTCGACATGGAGCAGCGCGGCGAGTTCCCGCACCGAATCTTGCTAACGGCACGCAGGGTCGCATGGGACCTCACCAAGGTTGAGGAATGGATTGAAGAGCGCCGAGCGGCTGGCGCACAAGCCGCGCGCCCAGGCTTCACTCATCTGGTCGAGCAGGGACGGAGGTAGGAGCATGCAACTCGCAGAATTGCTGACAAAGCAGTACGGCCCGTTCATGACACTGAAGCAACTGGCCACGGTGCTGCATCGAGCCCCAAATGGCCTGCGCGTTTCCCTGTACGCCGATTCGGAGTGGGCCAGGAATGTAAGAGCGACGCGGGTTCGGCAAAAGGGCTGCCGGCATGTGATCTTCGACACCGTGCGTATCGCCGGCGTCCTGGGTGAGGGCAGTGTCGACGCCGGAGCTAAAAGCGAGCGAGGGCTTGCGGGCAGTTCGCAAGGCGACTGCGCATGAGCCTTATTTGCACGCACTGGGCTTGGCCGCTTTCCCTTCGGTCGAATCAAAAGTTGGTGTTGCTGGCGCTCGCTGACTTCTCGGACGACGCCGGTGTTTGTTGGCCATCATTTACGTCACTTGCGCGAAAGTGTCGTCTGTCTCGTAGGGCCGCCCAACGAATCGTCCGGGAACTTGAAAGTCTCCAGCTGATCACGGTGAGGCGCCGACGCGCCGGAGACGGCGGCTGCCGCTCCAACGCGTATTTGCTCATGTTGAGAGCTGGGTCATGAGCATTCGGATCATGAACTTGGCATGGGGCGTGGCCTTGCCGCCAACGCAGAAGCTCTTGCTGCTGGCACTTGCGGACAACGCGGATGACGGCGGAGCCTGCTGGCCGTCCTTGAGAAACCTGGCCATGAAATGCCAGGTGTCCTCCAGAACGATTCAAAGGACCATCAAGGAATTTGAGGACTGCGGGCTGCTTGAAGTGACCACGCGGTTCGCAGCGAATGGTCGGCAGACTTCAAACGGCTATCGACTCACGATGGAGGGTGACAAGCTGTCATCCCCTGGCTCGGTCAAACGCAGGCAGGGTGACAGCACGTCACCCTCCCCGCATATTGGGCATGGGGCGGGTGACATCAGCGTCGCCCCTGGGGTGACATCTAGATGTCATGGGGAGGGTGACACAGCTATGGCGCCCCTTGAACCACCACAAGAACGTCAATGTGAATCACCACTACAACCGCGCCCGCCACTGCGTTGGCCGGGCGCGCTGACTTCACATCAGCGCTCCTTGATCGAACTGATGCTGGTTCCGCAGACACCTGAAGTGGCGCAGCAGTTGCTTGATGAGCTTGCGATTGCGCTCTCTGTGCCCGGACGGATTCGGACCACTCCAATGCGTTGGATTGCGGGGTTGCTACGGCGACACGCTCGGGGCGAGTTCCTCCCCACCGCGGAAGCGACTCCTGCGCACAAGGCCGACGAGCGTCGCGCTGAGCCTGCGGAAGTCTGCCCACCACCTGGCGTCCCCCCGTCTGAACGCGTCCGTGAGCAATTGAAGGCTGTCGTAGAGCGGCTTCGCGTGCGTCCGGATTAGCCCCCGCGGCATCGGGCCGCATGGGGCGTGCTCCCCGACTACGGCTTCGACGCGTAGCCCTCAGCCTAGGGCCGATGAAGCGATGCGTTGGCAGCGTCATTGCGCGTGAGCGACGAAGGCTCTCAGCCTCCTCTTATTGCCCGAATCACGTCGGCGGCCGTCTGCTGCCGTCGTGTTTCGTATGCCAACTCGTCCCTAGCGACTTGGCTACGGCGCGCAATCTGGCGTCGCGAGATTGTGGCAGTCGTGCTGACTTACCAATTGCTATTGAGTTTCGAGGCCCCAATCGCCTGATTTACAAATGTTTACACAAAACAAATGCATATATAAATCAACTACTTGGAGGGGTCTGATGAATCTGCAAAACGTCTGATTACGTTTAATTAACGTTAATTTCACAGTTGGCTTAAAAGCACCTTGCTTTACAGAATGCTGTGAACTCGATTGAATTCGGTTTATGCCAAGCGAAAGAAAGTTGCCGATAGACGACTTCGTGCGAACGAACAAGCCAAACGGCAAGGTGTCTGCACTGTTGGACTATCTGCCTGAAATTCTGACTTTGCGGAGTCAGAACTACACCTTGCAGCAAATCTGTGAGTGGTTGAGCGCAAATGACGTTCGCGTCACCGTCCAAGCACTCTCGAAATTTCTGATTGTAGAAAATCAAAGAGCGCAAGGCGGTAAAGGAGGACGGAAGCCAAATATCAATGCCATCCCTGCTGGCCGACAGCGTGCCAAAGAAATTAACCGCAACCCCCTCCTTTCACGGGTGGAGGGTGCAAAGGATGCGGGAACCTATAACCCAGTTCCAGCAAAGATAGAAATTTCGAAAGACTAAATGAGCAACGTTCACTTCATTCTTCAAGGTAAAGGCGGCTGCGGAAAATCACTCGCCGCGACCCTTCTTGCGCAGTATTTGAAGAGTTCGGGTCGAAGCCTGATTTGCGCCGACACCGATCCAGTCAATGCAACGTTCACCCAATACAAGAGCTTGGATGTTGCCCACGTCGATATCGCTCGCAACGGCACTGTCGTTCAGAGTAAGTTCGATCAGATCATGCAAGTCATCATGGAGTCTGATTGTGATGTCGTGATGGATAACGGCGCATCCACCTTCCTGCCTCTTACGAAATACTTGGCGGAGAACGATATTTTCCAAATCTTCGCAGAGGCAGGAAAACGGGTGTTTGTGCACTCGATCTTGACAAGTGGACAAGCGAAAACAGATACCTTCAATGGTTTCCGAGAACTTGTGTCTCGAATCGGTGGCGGCGCCAAGATAGTCGTATGGGAAAATGAGTTCTGGGGCCCCATTGACTATGAAGGTCACCCAGTACAGCGAACCGCCGTCTTTCGTGACGCCCAAAAGTCAGGAAAGATTGCTGGCTGCGTCAAGATCGTCGATTGGAGTCATAACGACGCCTTCGCAGAGGCCGTTCAGCAAATGACTCAAGCCCATTTAACACTTGATGAGGTTCAAGCTTCTGAAGACTTCAATTTCGTCGTAAAGAATCGCCTACGCAAGGTCGTAGGAGGCGTTTTCAACGAACTTGACCAAGTTGCTTGGCAATGACTTGGGGCCGGATCGTCGTGTCAAACGTCTCGCCGAGGCTGGGCCTCCCTGGCAAAGACCCTCTTCGGGTCCTTTTGGATGCGATTAGGCAAGCCGGTTCAGCCCCAACCATTGCGGAGCGCCGGACGGCAGTCATCAGGCTCCTCTCCGAGCATGGGATTCGCATCGACGACCAAGACCCTCTTTTTGAGCTGGCAGACGCCTATGGCGCCCACTATCGAAAGATTGCGGGTGAGACGGTAGAGAGTGCATTAAAGCGCGCGCGAAAAGGGTCTCCTACGGCGTCCCTTTGGGCGATTGTGATTGGCTCTGCTAGCGCAGCGTGGGCAACTGGCTTAGTGGTCGGGCCATTGCTCTTTATGAGGCAAGTAGAACCGCGGTATGCCCTGGTGGGATTGCTGTCAATGTTGTTCGGGGGGCTCCTCGTTGGCGCTGTTAGCTGGTTGGTCCTAAGAGCGAACCATGAAGGATGGAATGATGCTAGCCGATGATTTCATTCGCGAACTCCATGAAATCAGAGTCGAAGTGCAAATATTCGCAGCCATCCAAAATATGGCGCGACTGGATGCTGATTGCGCGTTTCAGGCCCTAATCGCTCGAATTGACACGGGAATTCATGACGCGCAACAGGCTAATATCCACGAACTCATTGCCATCGCAAAAGAGCACGAAATGAGTGTTAGCGAGCTAAATACCCATCGAGGAAGGTATTTCGGCGCAGTCCTCGGATGGAACGAGACGGCAATTCTTGCCAGCTTCAAGACCGGTGCAGCGCACATCATCCCGAAGGCCATGGTTCAAAGCATGACGGGATCTATGAATGTTGGGTCTCACATCAACGTTGTATTTGAATCCGGCATGTGCAGCATTACGGCCAGACGCTGAATATGTCTCGCACGAATGAAGACCGGCGCCCCGATCAATCAAAACCTCTTTAGGGAAAAGTCATGATCACCAAGAACGCATCTGCAGAACGAAGCCATCAATCGGCATATCAACTTGATGAAGTCATCCGAAGAAAAATTCTCTCAGAAACCCCGGCTGCCAAGATTCGGGAACAGATGGAGCGTGAGAGAAGCGCATTCATCCTCGCTTACGGCTCAGCGTTCGGTGACCGCTCGGGCAATGAGTGAAGTCTCAAGTTGAATCTTTTGCAGCAAAAGTCAGATCATGCAGAAAATGCCCCTCTCTCATGCCCAAGTGGCACTCCTCGTCGGCCTCACCATCATCTTGGCCGGTCCTGGCTTCTACCTGGCGGTGTTCGAGAAAAGCCCTTGGCTCGCCCTGGTGACGCTCGTTCTTTCGCAAGGCTTCCTTGTCTGGAAGAAGCGCCGTTCTGCCGCCAACTAATTACCTCAGGGAACCAACCATGAAATACCTCGCTATCGCCATCGCCGCCGCTCTCGTTCTGACCGCTTGCGGTAAAGAGGGTGCCACCGTCACCAGCCCCTCTATCTCTGGAAAATATCAAATCGAGAATGGCACAAATACCCTCACCTTCGGTGACGGAAAAGTGAAAACAATCCTTCTCGGCGAGACCATTGAAACTCCGTTCACGGTAGAAAGTGCCGTCGTCAAATTTCAATTCCAAGGCGGCGTTCCCCAATCCTGCGAGATCAAGGATTCCAAGTCGATGTATTGCGCGACTCGGGCTGCTCGATACGTCAAGGTTGATTAAGTCTGCGAGGCCCTATGGAGTCGAAGAGTAAATACCTGGCGGTAGCGGCAGTCGCGGTATTTGCCATGTCCAGCGCGTCAGCCCAGGAAGTCACGATCTCGCAGGCGATTGACGTTGTGAGCATCCTGAACATGGTGAAGGCCTCGATGGCGCCGGCCATCAACAAGCTCACGGCGAACGCGATCAGTTGGCTCGGCGTCTTTGCAACACTGCAGTTCTTCATCACGAACTACAAGCTGTTGACCTCGGACGGCGACCTACAGACGGTTATCGCTAAGTTTTTTGGAGCTGTTATTTGGGTGGGTGTGTGCTTGCTCATCATCCAGAATGGTCCGGCCTTTATTCAAGCCGTCGGTGACAGCTTCTTCGACATACTGGGCCTCGAACTTCCTAGCCCCGGGGCGATCATTAGCTACACGCTTGGCGCTTCAGCGAAGCTGGCCGCTCTTTCTGTTGGAGCCAGCGCGATACCAGGAATTGGCGGAATCATTGGTCAATTTCTGTTGTACGCCTGCTTTGGCGTTGCCAGCGTCGGGATGTATTTCGCGTTCAAGATTTTCATGCTCCAGTTGGAGCTTGGATTGATCGCGATGCTGTCGCCGCTGAGCTTTTCGCTTCTAGGCCTGAACACCTTGCGCGATCAAGGCATTGCACCATTCAAAGCACTTTTGTCCCTAGCCTATCGGATCATCCTGCTATCGGTGATTCTTGCCGCCTTCGGTGAAGTCAGCACCGTGCTGAAGCAGACCATCGACAATACGACGGCGTTGTCGTTTGGTGACGGAATTGCTAAGACGGTCGGAGCCGTTTTGGCTGCTGGCTGCGCCTATCTGCTCCTCTGCTATCTGGTCTTCAAGTCCGACTCCATCGCCGCGACGTTGTCGTCCGGAAATACCTCGATGGGCACTGGTGACGTGGCATCGGCCGCAGCCGCTGGCGCCGCTATGGGTGCAGCGGTCGCGACTGGTGGCGCTGCTGTTGCTGGTGCGGCATCGGCTGGCCCCCAATCCATGGGTGAATTCCTCCGCAACCTGGCCGGCGATGCTGGCTCGGTGAGCAATGCATCGGCCATGGGCAACATGGGCTCGCCGATGAAGGACTTTGGTGGACCGGCTCCCTCTTTCTCAACGGGAGGCCAGGGCGGGGGTGGTGCCTCCAGCGCTGCATCGCTTCGCAGCCAGGGATCTCAGCTGCAAGCTGGTTCAAAGGCGCCAGCCGCAGGCGGCCCCGCGTCCTCCTCGATGGAGCCGACCAAACCCCAGCCCGCTCAGCCAGGCGACGTGCCAATTGCCGGCCCCTACGGCGGCTCGGCTGGGCCCGATATGAACGACCCAGCGGCCATTGCCGCATATGACCAGCAGACCGGCCAGGCCAAGGGCTCTGGCCAGACCGCCAGCATCTCTGGCGCTGGCGGGAACGACATGGCCGAGCTGGGCAAGGCAATCGGCAACCTGGCTGAGCAAGTCGCCCGAGGCCAAGCGCCGAGAAAGCCAGGCCTGCGGGATCGCCTAGGCGAGGCCAATCGGCACATGGAGAAGGAACAGGATCGCGTTCAGGTCTCCATCAATCCGCATCACCATGACTAAGGACTCAACCAGCATGAACACGTTGACGTTGAACAGGCGCGGTGGATGGGCCCTGGCCCTTGCCATCATCTGCGTTGCATCTAACCGCGCCGGTGCCGGCACTGTCGCCGGAACTGGTGGGTCTACTGAGATCACCCAGATTGCCAACAACCTCCAGCTGGCGCAGAGCTACGCTCAGCAGGTCGCTGGCTATGTCCGCCAGGGCCTGCAACTTCAGAATGAGCTGAAGAACCTCATCGCGAACCCGCTCTCTTTGCTGGGCGAGGATGTGGGCGGGTTGATCAATGGAATTGGTCAACTCATGAACACGGGCCAATCTATTGGCCACAACATGGAGCAGATCAACAGGAATTTCAGTGCAAACTTTAAGAATCCAGTTGCTGGAAACTATGCCACCATGTTCACGCGGTGGAATAAGACCAGTACAGATACGCTTGAAGGGGTACTAAAATCGGTCGGGGCCACACGTGATCAATACGCATCGAATCAAGATGCGCTAAGGGAGCTATATAACAGGAGCCAATCTTCTGGAGGTAATCTGCAGGCGCTGCAAACTCTGTCTCAAATCAATATTCGACAGATACAGCAGATGCAAAGCCTTCAGGAGTTGATAGCGAGCGAAGCGACCGCTGCGGCGACCTACATGGCGGCGCAGACGGCTAAGGATCAGAAGACACACGATATGGTCACTGCCGCCGATGACAAGAACATGGTGAGCATTCCCTCCGTCACAACAGCGCCCGCACCGAAGTGGAAGAACTTCGGGAAGTGAGCGAACGGTCAGCACAACAACAGCACGAGGATTCAGACCACATGGCAACGTTGAAAGACTTGCTGGCGCAGCGCGCCGAGCTGGAGCGCCAGATTGCAGCTACGCGCGATCGGGAGATGGCCCAGGCCGTCGCCCAGGTCCGGCAGCTCATGGCCGACTACGGCCTGACCGTCGCGGATCTCGCCGGCGGCCAGCGTCGAGCTACCGCTCCGGTGGCGGCCAAGTACCGCAACCAGGCGACGGGCGAGAGCTGGAGCGGCCGAGGCCTGCAGCCCAAGTGGCTCAAGGCCGCGATCGCGGCCGGCGCTAAGCTCGAAGACTTCTCGGTCTGACGCGGTCGCTCACCGACGACGCCTTGATCCTCTCCATCGACTTCGACGGCGTCTTGCATCCCTGCGAGCTGCAGGCCGCTTTGCCGGACGTAGACGCGGCCACGCCGGCGCAGTTGCGCGCGGCCGGGCTGTTCGAGCATGCTGCATTGCTCGCCGAACTGCTGGAGCCTTACCCTGAGGCCAGGCTGATCGTGCACAGCGCCTGGCGGATGACAAGCTCGCTGGAGCGGCTACGGAGTGTGTTGGGGCCTGTGGCTCGTCGCCTTGTGGGAGCCACCCAGGCCGCTCTTGATCGCGAGCTGTCGATCCTCGTGTGGCTGCGTCAGCATGGCCTGGATGAGCGCGCTGTCGTCGTGCTGGACGATGAGCCGGCGTTGTTCCAGCGGCTACTGCCGCGATTGGTCACTTGTGACCAACCTCTAGGCTTGGCGGATCCGGCGGCGCACGTGCGCCTGCGCGAGCTGCTGAAATGCGAGCCGACATGTCGCTGATTCCCAGGAGCAGTGGCTCCAGCTACAAGGTCGGTCGACTCCTTGCAATCGAAGCTGTTCTTCTTCCGGATTCACGCGCATTCGTGCGCCTTCGCGGCGAATTCAACGTGCTGAATCCGATTTCGCTCCAAATCAAAAGCATTCGGTTCAGTCGCGCGGAATCAACTGCGTTCGTGGAAAAGGAAGGTAGCAATTGTCAAGGGCAGGATGCCAGATGTGTGCCTCACGGCGCACATCCATCCTGGTCCGCTAGCTCGCTTCGCGCGCGTCGCAGACGCTCAGGGCTTCGCCCCGAGACCCCTTGTTGAACGGAATCCCTCCGGCCGCAATGCTTGCCGACTGAGATCGACGATGGGAAAGCGGTGCGAAGCCAAGCCGACGGCGTAGCAGATCAGCAGAACGTGAAGGGAAGGTATGAAGAAGTTATTTGTCGCAAAGAAAGACGGCGAGCGCCGCTCGAAACGCATCGTCCTCCGCGTGACCGCGGACGAGGAGTCGAAGGTCAGGGCGGCAGCAGATGCTCGCAAGATGGACGTGGCCGAGTTCGCTCGGCGGGCGATGTTCGGTCGAAGGGCGGACGTAGATCACATCACGGACGCAGTATTGGCTCTGAGTTCAATCACCCGTGAGATTCGGGCCCTACATGCGGCGATGGTCGAGCGCGGCTTGGCCCCGCCGAATGAGGCGCTGCTGCCAGTCATCCTGGAGGCCCGTGCGGCCATTTTGAAGGTTGCGGACTCGAATGCCACGAAGCGTGCTTAGGCTGCAATCCGTATTGGCTGCGAGGATGGAGACGTTGGCCAATCGCGAGATCCGCGGTGAGGCATTGTTGTTTGGGATCGAATCAAACTGATGAGCCATCAGTTCGACCTTTTCCCTCCGCCTCCCCCGCGCGAACAGCGCGGCCTACGCGCACTGTCCTTGTACAACCCGTGGACGCGCATGCTCGTGCTCTACAAGCTGGACGAGCTGGGCCTGCGCGCCTTCCGCATCCTCGGTCCCGTGGAGCCGATCAAGACCAGTAGACGGCGCTGGCCGGCGTCGGATCTGCGCCTACACAACGAGCCTGACAAGATCACAGGAAAAAGACCATGACCCGCGACGACCTTGTTGCCGCCGTTCCCATCCACCATCGCGACGGTGGCAACTCCTATGTTGTTTTGGCTGAGATCCCCGCACCGTGGCGGGATCAGTTTGGCAAGGCCTTGGCCGGCAGCTCTGGGCCGCGCGTCAATGGCGTCTGGTGCGCGTGGGCGTGGGACTGGGAGGGCTGGGTTATGGGTCGAGGCATCGGTAGCAAAACGACCATCGCCGGCCCGCAGGGCTTGGCCAGAGCCAAACCTCCCTGAAATCTGCCTGGTCACTTGAGCGCCCACTGCGGCAGTCGGCGCTTTTTTCTTGAGCGTCAGGTGTGGAGCGGCCCCAGCTCACGCGTGAGCTTCAACGACCTGGCCAGGTTGCGCATGTTGGACCACACCATTTCCTGCGGCAGGCCGGCCTCGGCGTGGATCTGCTCGACGACCTTGGTCAGCATCGACATGGGCGCCTCATCGAGCAGCGTGCCGATGTGCGCGATGAAGTCGGCCGGCATGGTGCCGGTGCGCAGCGCGGCGCCCAGGACCTCGGGCGTGAGGTTGGTCCTGTAGCTCGTGCTGGCCGATTGCGCGGCCAGGTCCAGCGCAGGCCGGCGGGCGAGCTGGGCGAGCGCGGGTTTTGCATCCATGCACCCATTCTCCCACCCTGAGCTGGAGGCGGCATTTCCAACGTTGGAATTCCAACGTCAGAAGCGGTGCCGGCGGGCGAGCGTATGCCGGCTCCGCCAGGCGCTCGCGCTCGATGTGCTGTTCGAGCAATGTACGCGGCCGGACGGGGCTTGGCCATATCCCGCTTGGCGCCTGCGTCGCTGCGATCCATGCGGTGCACTTTCTAATGTGCGACCTGCGAAAGCGAGGCCTGAAATATGGGAGGCAATGCGCAAAATCGTAGCACCTGGTGCTATAAACTATCGAGCTGTATGTAGTGGCGTTCCAGCAAGGTGAATCCTGATGCGCAAGACAAGGTCTCCCATCGTCGACGCGGTGCGCGACACGGCCGGCGGACTACACAAATTGATGGCGTCCGACCAGGTCACGTTACGTGAATTGGATCCACGTTGGCTGCCACCCGTTGAACCGTTGGAGCCGGCGGAAATCAAGCGGATCCGCGAAGCGGCACACGTCAGCCAAGCCGTGTTTGCTCGCCTGCTCAACATCAGCCTGTCGACTGTTCAGAAATGGGAGATCGGCCAAAAGAGGCCAGCGGGCACGGCACTCAAGTTGCTGCACCTGGTTCAGAAGCGCGGTCTGGAATTCGTCGCGTGACTGCGGCAAAGGCCGGTCAGGCTACAAAGGCACAGATCCACCGGTGGTTTTGGTATCTAGCCTGTTGGCGCGTGGTCACGCGTCTGACGGTTAGCAATAGAGGGTGATATCGCATGAATGCCGATATTCTGAAGAGAGTGGTGCGCGCTATCGCCGATGGTTCACAAGCGGATCTTGACCGTCTGGCAGGCAAGATCGTCGAAGCAGAGCGTAAGACCGGACACGGCCGGCTCGCCGACCAGCTTGAGGCGATCCTCAAGCAGCCCAAGGCCAAGCGGCCCGCCGTGCCACCGCAGGCTCCCGCGGTCGACCATACGCTCAAAGAACTCCCGCTGAGCCGGCGTCATGGTGAGACGCTGGCTACGCTCATACCGCACGATCAGCTTGAGCATCACATGGTGCTGCCTGAAGCGGTGGAGCAGCGCTTCGCGCGCGTTGAAGCCGAATATGCGGCCCGTGACCGGTTGCGTACCTTCGGACTCAAGCCGCGCAAGACAGTCTTGCTTTACGGCCCGCCAGGTTGCGGCAAGTCGTTGGGCGCTAAGCGACTCGCCTGGAATACCGGCTTGCCGCTCATGAAGGTCCGCTTCGACGTGCTCATATCCTCGTTCTTCGGGGAGTCGGCCCAAAATCTGAGGTCTATCTTCAGTAGCGCCCGCGATAAGCCATGCGTGCTGCTGCTCGACGAATGCGATTTCATTGCCCGGTCGCGCACGGCATCGAAAGACATTGGTGAAGTCTCGCGCATTGTCAATTCGCTGCTCCAGCTCATGGAAGAGTACGACGCGCCGGGACTGCTTGTGGCGACAACGAATCTCGAGTCTGCTTTGGACCCGGCGCTATTTAGACGTTTCGACGATGTCTTCTCAATCCCGTTACCCGGTTCAGTCGAGATAGAGAGGCTGCTTAAGCTGACCTTGTCCAGCGTCCGTATGGAACGTTCTATCGTCTGGCAGAAGCTTGTCTCTCGACTGGAAGGCTCCTCGGCCGCGATGGTCGTGAAGGCGGCTCAAGACGCGGCGAAGGCTGCCGTTCTTGCTGGCGGCCAAGCGCTATCGCAGGACAGGCTGCTCCAGGCAATCGGAGAGCTACAACGGCACGATGCCGCACAAAAGGCGTAAGTCATGCCGGGAGCGCACAACTTCGAGCACTTGCCTCTCATCCTGAGCTACCAAGGTCCGGCTCGCATGGGCCTGCCCCCGCTGCCCGGCCCCCAGACTGTCGCCAACAGGAATGGACGTCACATCCATAGCCTTGCGCTAGATACAGCCGTACAAGGACTAATCACCAACTGGGAAACGCGTAGAGCACAGCGCCAGGTAGCTGAGCCGTCCGCGCCGGAGTTGCCGGCTGGCGTTCCCATCCTGCTTCAGATTGATCCGGACGTCGATCTTGACTTCCTGCGAAGCAGGTTCAATTTCGAGATCGTTGCAGAGCAGGACGAGGGTTATGTCATTGTTGCCTCCGAGGACATTCAGCTAGCCTCGTTCCGTGCAATGCTTAAGGACTTCGCAAATGCAGTTCGCGGGTCGGCGACGATCGCCCAAGTTCATCAGCTGATTGATGACCCGAATCAGACGGATCGACTTGAGCGCATCCTCTCAGAGCACCTCCTGAGAACATGGGGAAGCGTCGACGAAGGTCAGCTCTACATCGTCGACATCGGCATCGCTTGTGCCGGCACCCGGGAGATTCCAACGCGCCCCACTCGTGGCAAGACTGCGACTGATGCGCAGTGGGCAGCCAAAGAGTTTGAATGGTCGGAGAAGCGTGCAAGTGCCTATGACGAGTGGGACGACATCAAGCGCGAGCGTGAAGCTGCTATTCAGACGTTCGCCGACTTCTACAACGCGGAAATCATGCGCCTCGTGGATGGTGCGGATTTCGAAGCAGGCGTTCTTCCCGACAGCTTCACGGTTAGGTTGAAAATTTCTGGCAAGGGGCTGAAGGACTTCGTCCTCAACTATCCCTACATCTTCGAGGTCGTCGAGCCAGAAGACATCGTGTTGCCGCAGAACCCTGGCCAACAAGGTGCACAAGCGGTGCCGGCCGTCGCACCGGTCGCACCCGATGCAGACGCGCCCGCCGTATGCGTCATCGATAGCGGCATCCAAGAGGCGCATGTCCTCTTGCAGCCAAGCATCGACCAGGCCACGTCCCATTGCTTCCTGCCCGGTCAAGCTGCGGCGGCCGTCGCCGATGAGGTCGCGCCAGGAGGGCATGGAACGCGCGTCGCAGGCGCCGTGCTGTATGGCGAGGACGTGCCGGACGGCGGCGCACCGCAATTGCCGTTTTGGATCCAAAACGCCCGCGTGCTTAACGCCCAGAACGCAATGCCAGTCGAGCTGTTCCCACCAGAAGCGCTGCGCAAAGCCGTCGAACGCTTCAACGACGGCCCGCGTCAGACCCGAATCTTCAATCACTCGATCAACGGGCGTAGCTACTGCCGCACGCGCTACATGTCGTCATGGGCGGCCGAGATCGACCAGCTTTGCAACGAGCGGGACGTGCTCATTGTGCAAAGTGCCGGTAACCTCCCGCTACGTGGCACGCCGCCATTCCTCGGCATTGCCGACCACCTAGCTGCTGGCCGGGACTATCCCGCCTATCTCACGGAGAACGCGGCCCGTATCGCCAACCCGGGCCAGAGTCTGCAGGCGCTGACCGTCGGCTCGATTGCCTACGACGCAGCCGAGCAGGGGGCGTGGCGCTCCTTCGCCACCCAGCCCGCAAGCCCCTCGGCGTTCTCGCGGACCGGCCCTGGCATCTGGAATGTCATCAAACCGGAAGTCGTCGAGTACGGCGGCGACGCCGCGCGCACGAACAACGCGCCGCCAGACATCCAGGCCGCCGGCGTCGTCCCTGCCGCTTGCCCCAACCTTGTCCGCTCGACGCTGCATGGCCCCGGGCCGGCAGCTGACCGGGACACTGCCGGCACGTCCTATGCAGCGCCTAAGGTGGCGCGGATTGCAGCCCAGGTGCAACGTGCCTTGCCTGCCGAGCCGGCGCTCCTGTATCGCGCGCTCGTCGTGCAATCGGCGCAGTGGCCGGCCTGGGCTGAAGAGCTGCTGTCGCGCTTGCGCAATCCTCCGCTCGATACGACGCTTGCGGAGAGGCGGGCCCTGTTTGCAGCGGCCTCCAGCGCCTTCCGCTCCCTGGGTTTTGGTATTCCCGACGAAGCGCGGGCCACCACGAACACGGACCATCGAACGACGCTCATCACGAGCGGCAACACCGAGATCCATGCGGGCGAGTGCCACGTCTATCAGGTGCCGATCCCAGCCGAGCTGCGTCAGCAAGCTGACGAGTTCGACATCCGTATCGACGTAACCCTCTCCTATGTTGCCCAGCCACGGCGCACACGCCGCAACCTGCGCCGCTATCTCTCGACCTGGGTCGACTGGAAGGCCAGCAGACTGGGGGAGGGGCTGCATAACTTCCGCGTGCGCGCCATGAAGGACGCGCCAAACGGGGAGGCACCGCTGCCGGGCTCTACCCTGCCTTGGGTGCTGCATGACAAGCCACAGGATGGCCTGATACGGGACTTCAAGCGCAACAGTGGGACGGTACAGAAGGACTGGGCGGTCGTGCGCTCGAACAGTCTGCCCGATCACTTCTGCATCGCTGTGGTGGGCCATCAAGGTTGGAGCCATGACCCGGACTCGACGGCGCGTTATGTGCTCGCGGTGACCTTTGAAATCCTGGGCGAAGAAATCACGATCTACGAGCCTCTGCGCGCGGCAGTCGCCGAACTTCAAGCCCAGACCGAGGTCGAGATCGAGAGCGACGAGGCCGAGGTAGAAGTTGAAGCGATCGAGTGATGCCAGCAGGGCAGGAGGAACTCGTCAGCGATCCGATTGGCGAACCCGGTGAGTTCGCCGGTATTGGGTCATGCTGGCATGGTGCACCCAGGCCGCCATTCCGGCTGGGCAGCGACGGCATGCTCGAACTGGTCTGCTCCACCAGCGCGCGGCGCGCAACTGATGCCACTCGCCACCACCACCAACTCTTTTTTGACTTTGTGCGCCTTTGGCCTGGCGCCGGAATGCCTCCTTCAGCATGAATGCCGTAGAAATCGAACAGGCCATCTCTGACCTGGCGCTCCAGCCTTTTGATTCGGCTGAGTTCCCCTACGCCTTCCTAGCCGCCTTCGGCAACAAGGAAGTCACCCTCAAGCGCCTGCGCAGCGGTAACAACAACACATCCGACCTGCCGGGTGGTGTCCTGTTGCGCAACAACATCCACATCGCCACCTGCGAGGCGGGCAACGTCAGCGAGACGTTCACGGCACTGTTGGCGAGCACCGCCACCGCAAAGGGCAAAGCCAAGTTCGTGCTGGCCACCGATGGGCAGACTCTTGAAGCCCAAGAACTGGCCAGCGGCGAAACCATCGCCTGCGACTTTGAGGACTTTCCCAACCACTTCGGTTTCCTGCTGCCGCTGGCCGGCATCTCCACCATCAAGGAGATCAAGGACAACCCCATCGACGTGCGCGCCACGGGGCGGCTGAATAAGCTATACGTCGAACTTCTGCGCGAGAACCCGGCCTGGTCCAAGGACGAGCGGCGCAGCGACATGAACCACTTCATGGCGCGCCTGGTGTTCTGCTTCTTTGCAGAAGACACCGGGATCTTTAGCGATACAGGCTTGTTCACCCGGACGGTGGACCGCTGGAGCGATCGCAGCGGAAGCAACACCCACGAGGTTCTGTCCGAAATCTTCCGGGCCATGAACATCAAGCCCTCGGAGCGAGGCATTGCCACGCCCCGCCTGCCGGCCTGGGCCAATGCGTTCCCCTATGTGAACGGTGGGCTGTTCTCTGGCAGCACCGAAGCGCCGTATTTCACCCAGATGGCGCGCACGTACCTGCTGCATGCGGGGGCGCTGAATTGGCGCGAGATCAACCCTGACATCTTCGGCAGCATGATCCAAGCGGTGGCCGACGAAGAAGAGCGCGGCGCCCTGGGTATGCATTACACCAGCGTGCCGAACATCCTGAAGGTGTTGAACCCGCTGTTTCTTGACGACCTGCGCGCGGTATTGGCCGAGGCTGGCGACAACGAGCGCAAGCTGCTGAATCTGCGAAAGCGCATGGCGCGCATCCGGGTGTTTGACCCGGCCTGCGGCTCAGGCAACTTCCTAGTCATCGCCTACAAGCAGATGCGCAAGATCGAGGCGGAGATCAACCGCCTTCGGGGCGAGCGGCACCTAGGTAGCGAGATTCCGTTGACCAATTTCAGGGGCATTGAACTGCGCGACTTTCCCGCGGAGATTGCTCGGTTGGCGCTCATCATTGCGGAATTCCAATGCGATGTGCTGTACCGAGGGCAGCAGGACGCACTGGCCGAGTTTTTGCCGCTGAATGCAGATAACTGGATCGTATGTGGCAACGCATTGCGGCTGGACTGGTTAAGCATCTGTCCGCCTACAGGCACGGGCGTTAGGGTAACGACGGACGACTTGTTCGAGACGCCGCTAGACCAAGCAGAGATCGATTTCGAGAATGAGGGTGGCGAAACCTACATCTGTGGCAATCCACCCTATCTTGGTTCGCGCGATCAGCAGGACGAACAGAAGGCAGACTTGCAGCTTCTTTTCGATAAGCGAGTTCAGAACTGGAAGTCACTCGACTATGTGGCCGGTTGGTTCCTGAAAGCTGTCGACTACACGACAAAGAGCCAGTCCACGGCAGCCTTTGTCTCGACCAACTCTGTATGCCAAGGCCTGCAGGTTCCTATTCTGTGGCCGGAAGTGTTTCGCCTTGGGTGCCATATTGAGTTCGCGCACACCTCGTTTCGATGGGCAAATCTCGCCAGCCACAACGCCGGCGTCACGGTAGCAATTGTTGGCTTTACAAGGCAACCACGAAATCCCAGGCGCCTTTTCTCAGTTGACAAGTCCGGAAGCACCGTCGAGCGCCAATGCACACATATCAACGCGTACCTTGCAGCCGGCGAGAGCGTCATCGTAGAAAAGGCGAGCCAGCCACTAAGCAAGTTGAGCGAGATGACCTTTGGCAACACGCCCATTGATGGTGGTCATTTGCTGCTCACGCGAGACGAACGTGACGCCCTGAGACTCACGCTCGAGCAGCAGCGCCGCTTCGTGCGAAAGATTGTTGGATCGGCTGAGTTCATTCGCGGTCTTGAACGCTACTGCCTGTGGATCGAGGATCAACACCTTGATGAGGCGCTGGCTATTGAACCTATTGCGCGCCGTATTCGCGACGTGCGAGCGCTTCGCCTCAAAGGTGGTAATACGGCGAGAGATATTGCAGAACGATCCCACCAGTTCCAGCGCATGTACTCCGGCGAGTATTCGACGCTCATTGTTCCCGGTGTTTCGTCCGAGTCCCGGGAGTATCTGCCCTGTGGTTTCGAACCTGCAGGGACGGTCGTGTCAAACCTGGCCTTCGCTATCTATGACGCCCCGTTGTGGAACATGGCAATCCTAGCCAGCCGTTTACATTTGGTCTGGATCGCCACGGTTTGCGGCAAGATGAAAACGGACTTCCGCTACTCCAGCACTCTCGGCTGGAATACCTTTCCCGTCCCACTGCTGACCGAGCAGAACAAGGCCGATCTGACCGACTGCGCCGAAAACCTCCTACTCGCCAGAGAAGCGCACTTCCCCGCCAGCATCGCCGACCTCTATTCTCCTGATGCCATGCCGGGCAACCTGCGCCACGCCCACGAGTGCAACGACGAGGTGCTGGAACGCATCTACATCGGCCGCCGCTTCAAGAACGACACCGAGCGGCTGGAGAAGCTGTTTGAGCTGTACACCAAGATGACGGCCGCAGAGAAGTGCAAGCCTGCCGCGAAGGCAGCCAAGGGAAGAAAGAAAACATCATGAGCGACCACGCCAGCAACCCGACCAACGCCTACACCGTGCCGTCGGTGTCCATCACCACTGCACGCACCGGCGCATCCAGCAAGGCCAACGAGCTGGGCATGCGCGCGATGCAGGAGCGGGCATATGCTAAGCGGGGCGAGCAGTACCTGCTGATCAAGTCGCCGCCGGCATCGGGCAAGAGCCGCGCGCTGATGTTTATCGCGCTGGACAAGCTGAACAACCAGGGCTTGCAACAGGCCATCGTGGTTGTGCCCGAGCGGTCCATCGGCGGCAGCTTTGCCGACGAGCCATTGAGCCGCTTCGGCTTCTACTGGGACTGGCACGTGGCGCCGAAGTGGAATCTGTGCAATGCGCCTGGCGGCGATGAGCCGCGCGCGGCCAAGTCCAAGGTGGACGCGGTGCGCCAATTCCTGGCCAGCAGCGACAAGGCCTTGGTCTGCACGCACGCCACCTTTCGCTTCGCGGTGGAAGAACTGGGCATTGCCGCATTCGACAACCGCCTTATTGCCATCGACGAGTTTCACCACGTCTCCAGCAACCCGGACAACGTGCTGGGCAGCCAATTGGGCGCATTCATCGCTCGGGACAAGGTGCATCTGCTGGCCATGACAGGCTCGTATTTCCGGGGCGACAGCGAAGCGGTGCTGGGTCCAGCCGACGAGTCGAAGTTCGAGACGGTGACCTACACCTACTACGAGCAGCTCAACGGCTACCAGTGGCTCAAGTCGTTGGACATCGGCTACTTCTTTTATACCGGCCCCTACGTGGATGCAGTCACCAAGGTGCTCGACCCGGCGCTAAAGACCATCGTCCACATCCCCAATGTGAACGCGCGCGAGAGCCTGAAGGACAAGCAGCGCGAGGTGGACGAGATCATGCACGGACTGGGCGAGTGGAAGGGTGTAGACCCCGACACCGGCTTCCACCTGGTGGCCGCCAAAGACGGCCGAACCTTGAAGGTGGCAGACCTGGTGGACGATAGCGATGCTGGTCGGCGTACCCGCGTGCTGGGCGCCCTGAAAGACCCCGCGCACAAGGATGACCGCGACCATGTGGACGTGATCATCGCGCTGGGCATGGCGAAGGAAGGCTTCGACTGGATCTGGTGCGAACACGCGCTGACCATTGGCTACCGCAGCAGCCTGACCGAGATCGTGCAGATCATTGGGCGCGCCACGCGTGACGCCAAAGGCAAGGAGCGGTCGCGCTTCACCAACCTGATTGCCGAGCCTACGGCCGAGCAGTCCGCCGTGACCGAAGCCGTGAACGACATGCTCAAGGCCATCTCGGCCAGCCTGCTGATGGAGCAAGTGCTGGCCCCGCGCTATGAGTTCACGCCCAAGGATTCAGGCGCCCAGCAAGGCTTCACCTACAACGGCGGCGAGGGCTACCAAGAAGGCCGCACTAACGTCGGCGTGAACGAAGCAACCGGCCAGTACCACGTCGAGATCAACGGCCTGGCCAAGCCTGAGACACCCGAAGCCACCCGCATCTGCAAGGAAGACTTGAACGAGGTGGTCACCAGCTTCTTGCAGGACAAGATGGCGCTGGAGCGTGGCTTGTTCGACAAGGAAAACACCTTGCCCGAAGAGTTGACGCAGTTGCGCATGGGCAAGATCGTGCGCGAGCGCTACCCTGAGCTGAGCGAGGGCGACCAGGAGGCCATTCGCCAGCACGCCATAGCAGCCATGAACATCACCCAGCAAGCGAAGCTGGCCCTGGCGCATGCAGACGCCACAAGTGGCAACACAGTGCAAGGCAGCACAGCGCTGCTGGACGGCGTTCGCAAGTTCGTCAACGTGCGCGACCTGGACATCGACCTGATCGACCGCATCAATCCCTTCGATGCAGCTTATGCGGTGCTGGCCAAAGCAATGGACGAGAAGTCGCTGCGCCAGGTACAGGCCGCCATCGCGGCGAAGAAGGTAAGCATTCCTGAAGAGGAGGCTCGCGACCTGTCGAAGCGCGCCTTGCAGTTCAAGAGCGAGCGGGGCCGTTTGCCGGACATCAACTCGGCTGACGCGTGGGAGAAGCGCATGGCCGAGGGCGTCGCTGCCTTCGCGCGCTACCGTGCGCAGGCCAAGGCAGCGCAAGCCCAGGGAGGCGACGCGAATGGCTGACATGGACGATGATGAATTGCTGGATGCGCTGGGTGTTGAAGTCACCCTGCTCAAGGCATCGAGCCGCACCCCGCGAGAGGAGCGCATCATCGCGGGCTTTGAAGACATCCTGCGCTTCCACCAGGCTCACGGACGCACCCCGCAGCATGGGGAAGGCCGGGACATCTTCGAGCGTCTCTATGCCGTGAGGCTGGATCAGTTGCGCAAGCTGCCGGAGGCGCATGCGCTGTTGGCAGGGCTGGATACCCCGGGGCTGCTGAGCGGCGCCGCCGTGGCAAGCACAGATGTCGATGCTTTGGACGAAGATGCTCTGCTTGCTGAGCTGGGTGTCAGCACGGGGCCTGCGGACGCCAGCGACATCACCGTGCTTCGGCACGTCAGGTCCAGTGTCGAGAAGCGTGCGGCTGAAGAGGTGGCAGACCGCACGCCGTGCGAGGACTTTGATCGATTTCAACCGCTGTTCGAGCAAGCGGAACGCGAGCTGAAATCAGGCGTGCGCAAAGCTTTGCCCTTCGGACGCGATGCCAGCGTTTTCAATGGAAACTTCTTCATCGTGGGCGGCCAGCTTGCCTACGTGGCCGAGGTGGGCGACACGATCAAAGCCCCGAACGGCGAAAGCGATGCGCGCTTGCGCGTCATCTACGCCAACGGCACCGAAAGCAACCTGCTGCGCCGCTCGCTGCAACGGGCTCTCTACAAGGACGAGACCGGCCGGCGTCTCTCCGACCCCGACATGGGCCCCCTGTTCGGTGGCGAAGCCGAGCCCGACGACATCGAGTCCGGCACGATCTACGTGTTGCGCAGCAAGTCCAACCATCCTTTCGTGGCCGAGCACCGCGAGTTGATTCACAAGATTGGGGTGACCGGCGGCAAGGTAGAGACCCGCATCGCTGCTGCCGACAAGGATGCCACCTACCTGCTGGCCGATGTCGACATCGTCGCGACCTACAAGTTGCACAACCTGAACCGCACAAGGCTCGAGAACATTTTTCATCGCCTGTTTGGCGCGGCACAGCTGGACTTGACGATAGAGGATCGCTTTGGAAATCCGGTCAAACCAAGAGAGTGGTTTCTGGTGCCACTGCATGTGATCGACCAGGCCGTGCAGTGCATTCGCGATGGGTCGATCACCGGCGTGTCATACGACCTAACCACCGCTCGGCTGATTGATGGCGCGCAGTAGATTTATACTGTGCAAATAAACAGTGCATTGACGTACTGCACTGAAAGATGACCTATGGGAAAAGACACCCGCATTGAATGGACGCACCACACCTTCAATCCATGGTGGGGCTGCGTGCGCGTGTCCGATGCTTGTGACCATTGCTATGCGGAAACCTGGGCGAAACGCCTCGGGGAAGATGTCTGGGGTGCGAAGTCGGAACGCCGGTTCTTCAGCGACGCTCACTGGAAAGAACCCCTGAAATGGGATCGCGAAGCGAAGGAGAGCAAGACTAGGCGGCGCGTGTTTTGCGCCTCCATGGCGGACGTTTTTGAGAACCGTAAAGATCTTGTCCCTCATCGGCTTCGCCTGTTGGAACTCATCGCGGCAACGCCCCATCTTGATTGGCTGCTGCTAACCAAGCGGATTCACTTGGTGCGTAAGCAACTGCCGAAGGGCTACGAGTTGCCTTCCAACGTCTGGCTCGGTGCGACGGTCGAGAACCAAGATGCTGCTGGCAAGCGGCTGAAGTACCTTTTGGAATTTGACACGCCGGCAGTGCGGTTCCTGTCTTGTGAGCCGCTACTTGGGCCCCTGGATTTGCGCCCGTGGTTGCAGGTGGGCGAGGCCGGTACGCGTGTGGATTGGGTCATCGCTGGCGGCGAGTCAGGGCCGGGTTCGAGGCCCATGGAGCCGCAATGGCCAGACGACCTCCGCAAGCAATGCAACGAAGCTGGCGTCGCGTTTCACTTCAAGCAATGGGGGCATTGGGCCCCCTTAGAGCAAGCGTCGGACGCTGTGACCGGTCGTACCGCGATTTACATCGTCAGACGCGACGGTTCAGAGATCAAATTGGCGGCCGTTGGCAAGGGGAAAGCCGGCCGCACTTTGGGCGGGCGCCATTGGGATCAGTTCCCCAACGTCGAGAATCTGGGTTAGCGTCGATCCACATCGAAGAAAGGCTTGCTCTTGGCACAGAGTCACTACGATTGGGGGAATGGTCCGGCAGAGATCGATCCGCACAGTGTCACCAAGCACGAGGTGCTTGTTGGCTACCTGATTCGGTACTTCGAGCAGCGAACGCTTAACGCCCGCGGGCGGGAACGCCTTCGGATCACGCTGGTTGATGGTTTTTGCGGCGGCGGGCTGTATACGCTCAGGGGCCGGAATCGGGAGGTTTTGGGCTCCCCGTTGCGGATGCTGGCGGCTGTCGAGGAGGCGCGCGTACTGATCAATGCCAAAAGAACGAAGCCGCTCGATCTGGATGTTAGATATGTGTTCATCGACAAGGACGCGCGGGCGCTGTCCCATCTGACGAAAGTTCTGCAGGATCGTGGGTATGGCGAGGCCATCGGCAGCTCGATCCACATCATTCACAACGATTTTGTTTCGGCCGCATCCTCGGCGCTCCAACTGGTCAGAGACCATACACCTCGTGCAAACACGGCGCTTTTCTTTCTGGACCAGTACGGCTATAGCGACGTACCGGCCCCGCTGATTCAGAAGATATTTGCGGAGCTGCCGGGAAGTGAGGTCGTCTTGACATTCCATGTCTCGGCCTTCGCCACTTACACCAACGACAAGTTCACCGACCAGGTGTCTGACAAGTTGGCGATCGATATCCGAACTGCATTGGGCGGGAGAACTGTCGAGCAGATCAAGGAAGAAGATTCAGCCGACTGGCGGCGCTTCATTCAGGCCGCGCTCTACCAGGCTTTAGTGCGGGGATGTGGGGCTGAATTTTTCACGCCGTTCTTCATTCGAGGGGAGGGCAGCGGCCAGGGCGAATACTGGCTGGTGCATCTCTCTCGGCATCCCCGTGCGCAGGACGTCATGAAGCAGGTGCACTGGATGCACCAGAATCATTCCATCCACTACGGCGGTCCAGGTCTCGACATGCTTGCCACGCACGTGATGGGTTTTCGACAGGAGTTCACTGGCGGATTCCTTTTCGACGACGTGGCGCATCGGTTGTCGTCTGACGCGTTGGTTCAGCAACTGGCGGAGAACATCTATGAGCGATGTCAGCCCGTGCAGATTGGGCAACTGTACGCCGCGACTTGCAACACCTCGCCGGGGACTTCCGGTATGTACAAGGATGTTTTGGAGAAGTTGGCCGGTGAGAAGGACATCGTCATACGAGCAGAGGATGGCACTGTCCGACGGCGTGCGAGGTACATGCGCGACACTGATTGGATCGAACGCAATCGGCAGGCTTCGCTGTTCAATTCTGAGGAGGGGCCAGGGCAATGAGTTTTCGTCTCGTTTGCGACTCCGATCCGTTGCCACATCTCCCTGTTGAACACGGTCGCGCCAGCGACGGCGTTGGCCGCTGGGTTCCCGAGATGAAACACACATTTCTGGCCAAGTATGTGGAGGGCACGCGTCGTGCCAGGGAAAAGTTTACGCAGCGCGTGTACGTCGATCTGTTCTGTGGCCCTGGCCGCATACAGGTCAAAGGCGAAACGATGACGCGCCCCGGCGGCGCTCAGGTCGCATGGCAGCATTCGCTACGCGACGATGTAGCTTTCACTTCGTGCTTTGTCGGTGATCTAGACGCGGCTCGGGCATCGGCTTGTGCAGAGCGTTTGCGCGCGATGGGCGCGCCAGCAAATGCTTTCCCTGGTGCGGCGGAATCCACGGTGGACCAAGTCCTGCTAAAGATTCCTAGAAATGCACTCTGTCTTGCGTATCTTGATCCCTACAACCTCCAGTATCTTTCGTTCAATGTGATCGAGAAGCTGGCCCGCCTGCCCTATGTCGACTTTGCGGTCCATTTCAGCACGATGGATTTGCGCCGCAACATCCTGATGGAATACAACCCAGACCGGGCGCGTTTCGACGATGCGGCTCCCGGTTGGCGACAGCATGTGGATCCTCTCGCGTTCGTGCGTGGTGATGCCGACGAGGTGTTTTTTGACTACTGGTGCGGACTGGTCAAGAAGCTTGGTTTTTCGATCAGCCACCGCATGCCTTTAGTCCGCGATGAAGGAAACCGGCCCCTTTATCACCTGGTGTTCTTCAGCCGCCATGAACTGCCAAACAGGATCTGGGGCGACGTGGCTCAAGGTCCGAATCGTGAGTTCGACTTTTGAGTAAGCCGTTTCGGCTCGCTCTCGGTGCTGGCGCGCATGGACCAAAGTTGTATCCCTGGCCGATCCACGGTCGAATGTAGAACACGGCTTGGTCATGAGTGAGGCGCAATCCATCATCGACCTGGCCAGGACCAAGCCATGAAGCAAGTCGGTAAACGAATCACACCGCCAGAACCGCCGAGCGCTGACGCTCTGACGGCGGCCCAACTGGACCACATCGCCGAAGGCATGGCGCGGTTGGCTCGCGAGCGAGCGCCGGCGGAGGTCGATGGCTGCATCGCCTCGATGCACGACTGCCTCGATGGCCCAGAGCAGGAGGCTGCGCCGTTGTCAGATCCTGGCGTCATGGAGCGGCTGCGGCAGGACTGGGCCAAGCGCCAGGCTATCTACGGCGAAGCCTTCGGCGCCGATCTGTGGGAGAAGCTGAAGTGAGTTGCGACGAGATGACGAAGCGGTCTATTGCCGGCAGGATCGGCAGCTCTGAAAAGTTCGCGACGAACTGCTCACTGAAAAGCTGGAGGGCTTGAACGAGTAGATTTGGTACTGTCGAAGGCGGCAGTAAAGCCAAGGGAGGAAAAAGAGATGGTGGATTTCAACAAGCTCAGGGCGCAGTCCCAGCGGGCCGCACCGGTGGACCCGATGGAAATCTTTCGGCGCCTGCCCAAGCCACAGGGCATCAACGACCTGTACACCAGCCAGGCCGAGGTGCTGGATGCATGGTTCAAGCGTAAGGACGAGCGGGACACGGTCGTGAAGCTGCACACCGGCGGCGGCAAGACGCTGGTCGGTCTGCTGATGGCGCAGTCCACGCTGAATGAACTGAAGGAGCCGGTGCTCTACTTGGCGCCGACGATCCAGTTGGTCAAGCAGACCCTAGAGAAGGCGCGTGCACTGGGGATCGCCGCGGTGCCCTACGTTCGAGGAAAGCCGCTGGCGGACGACTTCGTGAACTGCAAGGCCATCATGGTGGCGTCGTACAAGGCGCTGTTCAACGGCTTCAGCAAGTTTGGCGTCCGAGGCAGTGGGATGCCAGTCAAGGCAGGCGCCGTGATCCTCGACGACGCACACGTTGCGTTCTCAGAAGTTCGCGAGTCGTTCACGCTTGAAATCAAGGCCAAGGATGACAGGGAACGGTACGACGCGCTGTGCACGCTGTTCCGGGCCGCGTTCAAGAACATGGACAGGCTCGGCACCTTCGACGATACCGTCTCCGGGCTCAGCAACGTGGTGGTCGAGGTGCCGTACTGGGCGTGGCACGAACAGATCGACGCGGCTCGCGGGCTACTACGTGGCGATGGGGACGATACCCCCTACGCCTGGCCGCTGCTGCGTGACAACCTGCACCTGTGTCATGCGCTCATCAGCAGCGACGCTTTTACGGTCACATCTGTGCTTCCACTGGTCAACACCTTCCCTACCTTCGCCGATGCGCAGCGCCGCATCTACATGTCGGCGACGATTGCGGACGACAGCGAGATCGTGCGCACATTCGACGCCGACCCCAGGCTCGTCAACGAGGCGCTGACGTCGCGATCGCTGGCCGGCATCAGTGAACGCATGATCCTGATCCCGAACCTGATGAAGTTCGACTTCAACGCGACCAAGGTCACGAAGGAACTGCTCAAGCAGGTCGCGGGCCACAAACTTGGCGCTGTCGTTCTCGTGCCCTCAAACTTCGCTGCCAAGGCATGGGAAGACGTCGCTGAGTTCGCCGAAGGTTCGGACAAAGTCGAGGCCAAGGTCGAGGCATTGCAGGCTCGCACGACCAGCGGCCCGGTTGTTTTTGCGAACCGTTATGACGGCATTGATCTGCCCGGCGATTCCTGCAGGCTTCTTGTCATGGAAGGTCTTCCCGCTGGAACGTCCGACTATGAGCTGCTGCGTGCTGCCACCCTGTATGGCGGCGCGACCATCAGTCGCATGCTGGCTCAGCGGATCGAGCAGGGCATCGGTCGTGGCGCACGCGGCGCGGGTGATCACTGCGTCGTGCTGCTTGCAGGCGCGGACTTGGCCGGCTGGATTGCCAAGGACGCCAATTTCAGGCTGCTCACCAGTGCAACCCGCGCGCAACTCGACATGGGCTCGACAGTCAGCAAGGAGGTGAAGGATGTCAACGATTTGGCCAACACGATCACGATGAGCATCCGCCGGGATACCGGCTGGGTCGAGTACCACGCGGCCACTCTTGCAGAGAACGTGAAGCAGGAGGCGGCCGATCCCAAGCGCTTTGACGTGGCTGCGGCCGAGCGCAAGGCTTTCAACAATTGGGCCGATGGCTATTACGACAAGGCGATCGCCAAGTTGGATCAGGTGACGAGCGGCAAGGAGACACCGGACGATCAGACGCGCGGCTGGCTGCTCCAGCTGGCGGGTCGGATTGCGCACAACTGGGGCCAGAACGACCGAAGCGACGAACTGCAGCGGTCTGCATTTGGCGCGAATCGCAACTTGTTGCGCCCGCGTGTCATGCCGCCGTACCGGCCGCTGCCGATGCCGGGAGCACAGGGCGCTGCTATCGCGCACCAACTGCGTGGGTACCGCATGCGACGCGGCTTGCTGCAGCAGTTCGAACAGGTGGTCTCGAAGCTCAATGCAAACGCCACTGCCAACCAGTTCGAGCAGGCCTTGGCGGACCTCGGAAGAATGATCGGCCTGTCGACAGAGCGCTATGACGATGGCGGCGAAGGGCCGGACGTGCTGTGGCTGCTGCCGACCAAGATTGCTCTGATCTTGGAGGCCAAGAGCCGCAAGCTGGACAAGAACCCGTTGACCAAGGATGAGCATGGCCAACTGCTTGTCGCCGAGCAATGGTTCCAGAAGAACTACGATGGGTATGTCAGTCTGCGTGTGGTCGTTCATCCGACGAACAAGGCGACGGCCGCCGCCTCAGCTCACGACAGCTATGCATTGACTCTGGACCGCTTGACGGCCTTGGTTGCCGATGCTCGCGTACTGTTGACGGAGCTGTGCGAGTCTCAGCTTACCGACATCGAGCTGGAAGGACACTGCCAGCAACTAATCGAACGGTCCTCTATTCGTGCAGACAAGCTGATGGGGTACCTGACACTCTTCGTCGAAGGCTAGCCAGAACCGTGACCGCTTCTGAAGTCGTCATGACGAGGTGAATGCTCATTCCGTTGGTTATGGTATTTTCTATGGCATCACTGAGTTGCTTTTTAAAAAAACTTATGCAAATCAATGCTCTGCAAGCACCGTTAACAATTGAGTGGGAGTGACAGCCTAGAGGGAACCGGGGTCGGTGATGGATGACGGCACGCCGCGCCCCACCGACCGCCTGTTCTTTGCGCTGCGCCCGGATGCCGCGGCCGTGGCGCGCATCGCCGCGCTGCAGCAGCGCCTGCGCGCCGAGCATGACCTGCGTGGCCGGGCCAACCGGCCCGAGCATTTCCATCTCACGCTGCGCATGGTGGGCGATTTCTGCGGCCTGCCGCCGGCGCTGGTCGAGGCCCTGTGTGCGCAGGCTGCCCGGCTGCGCATGCCGCCGCTGCAGCTGGTGCTGGACCAGGCCCTGAGCTTTCAAAGCAATCGGCGGCGCCGCAACTTCCCCTTCGTGCTGCTGGCCGGCGAGCCCCTGGCGGCGCTGAGGCAGTTCCAGGGCGAGCTGGAGCGGGCCTTGGTGGCGATGGGCCTGGCGCCCGCGCCGGGCAGCTTCACGCCACACCTGACGCTGGGTTATGACGACCAGGCGGTGGCGCCGCAGCCAATCACGCCGCTGCCTTGGCGGGCCGACGAGTTCCTGCTCATCCACAGCCTGATAGGCCGTCGCACCCACCGGGTGCTGGGGCGCTGGCCCGCCGCCTGATGATCAAGCGGCCAGCTTGAACACGGCCGCCGCGCCGACGAGTTCCTGGGCCTGAGCCTGCAGGCTCTCGGCCGCCGCCGCGCTTTCCTCCACCAGGGCGGCGTTCTGCTGCGTGGTCCGGTCCATCTGGCTGACCGCCTCGCCCACCTGCGAGACGCCGGTGCTCTGCTCGGCACTGGCGGTGCTGATCGCCGCGACGATCTCGGAGACGCGTTTGATCGAGGCCACCACCTCGGTCATGGTGCTGCCGGCCTGGTCCACCAGCACCGTGCCTTGTTCCACCCGTTCGACGCTGGCCGAGATCAGGCCCTTGATCTCCTTGGCCGCCTGCGCGCTGCGCTGCGCCAGGCTGCGCACCTCGCTGGCCACCACCGCGAAGCCGCGGCCCTGCTCGCCGGCGCGCGCGGCTTCCACCGCCGCATTCAGGGCGAGGATGTTGGTCTGGAAGGCGATGCTGTCGATGGTGCCGATGATGTCGGCGATCTGCTTGCTGCTGTTGTTGATGTCGCGCATGGTGTCCACCACCTGGCTCACCACGCTGCCGCCGGCTACCGCCACGGTCGAGGCGTCGTGGGCCAGCTGGTTGGCCTCCTTGGCGTTGTCGGCGTTCTGCTTGACGGTGGCGCCCAGCTGCTCCATCGCGGCGGCGGTCTGCTCCAGCGCGCTGGCCTCCTGCTCGGTGCGGCTGGAGAGGTCGTTGTTGCCCTGGGCGATCTGGTGCGAGGCCGTGGCCACGCTGTCGGCGCTCTGGCGCACCTTGCCGACGATGTGGCTCAGCTGCGC
>Ga0208398_100394_pt1 | contig 31981 bp, 36 predicted proteins | sample LakWasMe79_HOW10_2_FD_183905 | JGI IMG/M metagenome (GOLD analysis project Ga0208398, IMG submission 183905) | Freshwater sediment methanotrophic microbial communities from Lake Washington under simulated oxygen tension - Sediment Metagenome... | ecosystem: Environmental > Aquatic > Freshwater >...
CTCGGTTTCAGTCTGCAAATAACATTTGAAAACTTCAATGATTTTTTCCATTTGATACACGACATTTTGAACTGCCGACTCGGTTTCAATAAGTGTAATCGTAAAACGATATAAATTTACTGTTTTGCAAAAAAATACTGAGAAGCTGTTTATGTTTATTTTTCTTCGAGTCAAAATAAAAGCTACTTTATTGATTAATCCTTCTTGTTTTTCACTGAAAAGTGTTATTGTAAATTCTTGTTTCATATTTGTAAAATTTATTTTCATAGGTCATATATGTTGTCATCTTTTTAGTTTACTTTAGTTAAAAAAAAGCCTTTCTTCATATAAACTGAGAAAGGCTTTAGTAGACAAAAGAATCCTGACTCGTCATGTGAAACGAATAATGATAATTACGATACTAATAATTGCTGCTGAATTTTTCATGTTTGTTTAAAATAAAAAACCTCCCGATGTGGGAGGTTTCATAAATCGTATATGATTACTTATTTATATAACACCTCGCCATAATTATCGAATGATAATTATAATAATGACAAAGATGATAGTAACTAAGTTTTTCATTTCTCTTGTTTATGTTGTAAATGTATTGATTTTTTAGTAATCAAATATTAAATTATTTTTTCTTTTCTTTATTTTCCTTGGCTTCTGGTTTTGCCGGAGGGAATTGAGCCAGAATTTGGGTAACAATATCGTTGATTATTGCTTCTTTTTCGGCCATATTTTTAGAAAGAGTTCCAGTACCTTCTCCCTGCCAGATCAATTCTTTCTTTTTAGCGTCAATAAGGTCAATGTATAATGTCCCTTCGGTAGATGAGGTAACTGTAGTTTGCCCTCCATACATATAAGGATTCCATCCATAACCCCATCCATAACCCCATCCGGCATTGAATTGATTTACACTGATTTCTTCTCTGGATTTAGTGAAAATATTAACCAATAAATCTGGATTTTCACTTTTGGTCATTCCTTTAGCTTGCAGTTGCTGGTCGATTGCGTTCAGGATTCTTTTTTTATCCAAATCGGAAATTTCGACTTTGTCAATTCCTGATTTCATAAATGCAAAAGTCTTGTATTGCGCAAAATCTACTGATTTGTCATAATCAGAATATACTTTTACAGTGTCACACGACACAACTGTGAAAAGTAGTAATAGGGGCAAGAATTTGAGTGTTTTCATCTTTTATATGATTTATGTTGCTTTAAATTAACTGCAAAAATCATACCAGTTAATTTATTCTAAATTAGTTAAAATAAAACACTTTTGCAATTGATTTTCTTAAATGTATTTGCGTGCGTCCGGCGTTCTGAGCCTGACAGAGTTGAAAAGATTTTTTTGCTGATGAAAAAAAGAGTTATAAAAATCCTGCAGCAAATGACGGAATCAGTTTCTTATAAAATTTGCCACAGATATTTAATGCTTTAAAAATCTGTGGCTTAAGATTTAATTATTACTTCAACAATTCATCATCAACTAGATTAGGCAATGTGACTTTTAGCAAAGGCTCCACTTCCATAGCTCTTTTTATGGCAAAAACAGCACCTTCGTTTCTAGCCCAGCTGCGTCTTGAAATTCCGTTGTTGACATCCCAAAAGAGCATCGAAGCTAATCGTCTAGAAGCTTCTTTGGAACCGTCAAGCACCATTCCAAAACCGCCGTTGATCACTTCGCCCCAGCCCACGCCACCTCCGTTGTGTATGGAAACCCAAGTGGCACCGCGGAAACTGTCGCCTATCACGTTTTGAATTGCCATATCGGCCGTGAAACGCGATCCGTCATAAATATTTGAAGTTTCTCGGTAAGGCGAATCGGTGCCCGAAACGTCGTGATGATCACGGCCTAAAACTACCAATCCTATTTCGCCTTTGGCAATAGCCTGATTGAACGCTTCGGCAATTTTTACACGACCTTCTGCATCGGCGTATAAAATTCGGGCTTGGGAACCCACAACCAGTTTGTTTTCCTGCGCGCCTTTTATCCACTGAATGTTATCCTGCATTTGTTGCTGAATTTCAACGGGTGCAGTTTTTGCCATTTCTTCCAAAACCTGACAGGCAATAGCATCCGTTTTGGCTAAATCTTCCGGTTTTCCAGAAGTGCAAACCCAACGGAAAGGTCCAAAACCATAATCAAAACACATTGGTCCCATAATATCCTGAACATAACTTGGGTATCTGAAATCAATATTGTTTTCAGCCATAATATCGGCACCAGCGCGTGAAGCTTCGAGCAAAAAGGCATTTCCGTAATCAAAGAAATAGGTTCCTTTGGCCGTATGTTTGTTGATAGCCGTAGTGTGACGACGCAAAGTTTCTTGTACTTTTTCCTTGAATAAATCAGGATTGTTCGCCATCATATCATTGGCTTCCTCAAATGAAATTCCAACTGGGTAATACCCGCCAGCCCACGGATTGTGAAGCGAAGTTTGGTCGGAACCTAAATCAATATAAAGGTTTTCTTCGTCAAATCGTTCCCAAACATCCACCACGTTTCCGAGGTAGGCAATAGAAACAGTTTCGTTATTGGCTTTCGCCAAAGCAACTCTTTTGACCAATTCGTCGATATCTTCAACTACTTCATTAATCCAGCCTTGGCTATGACGAATATGTGTGATTTTGGCATTTACTTCGGCACAAACCGTGATACAGCCCGCAATATTTCCTGCTTTTGGCTGTGCACCACTCATTCCTCCCAATCCGGAAGTCACGAATAATCCACCTTTTGGGGAGCGTTTTATTTTTCTGAAACCGTTCAAAACCGTAATCGTTGTTCCGTGCACAATTCCCTGTGGTCCTATGTACATATAACTTCCTGCTGTCATTTGTCCGTATTGGGAAACTCCCAAAGCATTCATTTTTTCCCAGTCATCTGGTTGAGAATAATTTGGGATTACCATTCCATTGGTAACCACAACTCTAGGAGCTTCTTTGTGAGAAGGAAACAACCCCATCGGATGTCCAGAATACATCGTCAATGTTTGCTCATCGGTCATCTCCGATAAGTATTTCATCGTCAATAAATACTGCGCCCAGTTCGAAAAAACTGCTCCGTTTCCGCCATACGTAATCAATTCGTGCGGATGTTGTGCCACAGCATAATCCAGATTGTTCTGAATCATCAGCATAATGGCTTTGGCTTGCTCGCTTTTTCCGGGATATTCCGAAATTGGTCGGGCATACATTTTATAATCAGGACGCAAACGGTACATATAAATACGCCCGTAGGTTTCCAGTTCGTTTCTGAATTCAGGAATTAATTCGGCGTGATGCTTCGGTTCAAAATAGCGCAAAGCATTATGAAGCGCCAGTTTTTTCTCATCCTCGCTTAAGATTTCTTTCCGTTTCGGCGCGTGGTTAATATTGGCTTCATACGGTTTTGGCTGTGGTAATATAGCGGGGATTCCTTGTTGTATTTGTTCTTGAAAAGTCATTAGTTTTTTTATTTAAAGATTACTTCGTCAGTTCGCCTTTTCAGGCTAGCGTGAAAAATTTAAAGGTTTAAAAAATCGATTTGGATTTTTTAATTTTCAAATTGGTACATTTTCTAACAAAAAAACTATGGATACCGTATATCCGACCTGTGGTAGGATTTATGAATTTTAATTTTATATTTTAAAGAAAGGATGTCCATTTTTAATATTGAAGTATTTCAAAAACTGTTTTCTATAAGTATAAGCTAGATTCTGTCTTCAGTAATCTATTTTCTAATCTCTCCCGTTTTTTTATCAAATCCATAAGGACAATGACGACAACCGCTTTTACAGCAATAGCCTCTTTTTAAATGGTATTTTTCGGTAAAGCATTTGTATCCTTCGGGTGTGAAGTAAAAATCTTCCCCCTCAGTTAATTTATTTTCATTACTTTGTTCAGCCATTCTGTTCTTACGCTAAAATTTGCCACAATGCGATTGTGTTTTTCTTTAATTTGGGCTAAATTGCCTGTACAAATCTATAAATTTTATAATCAATGTATGTTATTGTTGCCAAATATTTAATTCCAAAAGGATATCGCGGTCTTGCCGTCTTTCCGTTTGTGATTGTAAAATACCACTTCGATTCTGAAAACAAAACATTGGTAAACCACGAAAAAATACATATTCGACAACAATTGGAACTGCTCGTTTTGCCTTTTTTTCTTTGGTATTTTCTCGAATATACGGTACGTTTGCTGCAATACAAAAACGCCAATTTGGCCTATAGAAATATCTGTTTTGAAAGAGAGGCCTACGCCAATGAATTCAATGTGAAGTATCTTAAAACAAGAAGAATTTTTAGTTTTTTGAAGTATTTGCATTTAAAAAGTACATAGTTGTTTAACCACAAAATGCATAAAGAAAAACACGGAGTTCACAAAGTTTTGTGTCCTTTGCGGTTAATTTTAAAGTAACAGAAAAATCTTGAACCAAATAATAACATACAATCTCCCCAACGGAATCACTCTCGAAATCAAGCGGGAAGATTTGTTGCATCCTTTTATTTCAGGAAATAAATTCAGGAAAATGAAGTACAATCTGCTTCAGGCAAAAATCGAAAATCAGGAAACACTTCTGACTTTTGGCGGCGCCTATTCCAATCATATTGCAGCGGTGGCTTATGCAGGAAAAGAACAAGGTTTTAAAACCATTGGCATAATCCGCGGTGACGAGTTGAGAGATAAAATTACTGAAAACCCAACTCTAAAGTTCGCTCAGGAATGCGGGATGGAATTCGATTTTGTGACAAGAGAAGCCTACCGACACAAAACTGAACCCGATTTTATAAACGGTTTGAGAGAGAAATTCGGTTCGTTTTATCTTGTTCCGGAAGGCGGTACCAATGAATACGCTATAAAAGGCTGTGAAGAAATTCTAACCGAAGAGGATGCCAAGTTCGATTACGTTTGCTTGGCGGTAGGCACAGGCGGAACCATTTCGGGGGTTATCAACAGCGCTTTGCCGCACCAAAAAATTTTGGGATTTCCAGCTTTAAAAGGCGACTTTTTAAAAGATGAAATTCGTAAATTTGCCCGCAACCCAAATTGGGAATTAATAACCGATTATCATTTTGGCGGATACGGAAAGGTGAATGAAGAACTGATTCAGTTTATTAATCAGTTTTATAAACAAACCCAAGTACCGTTGGATCCTGTTTATACTGGAAAGATGGTTTTTGGCGTTATGCATTTAATACAGAAAAACTATTTTCCCGACAATGCTAAAATTCTGCTGATTCATACAGGAGGATTGCAGGGAATCGTGGGAATGAATACACTTTTGAAAAAGAAAAACAGTACATTGATAGAGACCTAAAAGGATTTTAAAACCTGTTAGGTCTGGAATGTTAACAACCAAAGATGTCACAAAATATGGCTAAGAAAATATTTTTATTTCTCTTAACTGCAACTCTAATAAGTTGTGGTTCTTCAAAATCAAATATTCAAACCACCAAAAAACCTGTGGGATGGAAATATTCCATGCCAATCCAAAACGGTAACAGCAGTAAATCAGCTGCAACAACCCAAATTGCTTCCAAACCGCTAAGTTCAAATGAAGCAACCAAAGCCTACATCGACAAATATAACGGAGTTGCAATGGGCAATATGAAAGCCTACGGAATTCCCGCCAGTATAATTTTGGCACAGGGAATTTTGGAGTCAGGTGCAGGATTAAGTGATTTGGCAACAAATGCGAATAATCATTTTGGTATCAAATGCCATAGCGACTGGACTGGTGATAAAGTCTATAAAGATGATGATTCTGCCAATGAATGTTTTAGAAAATACAATCAGGCTTCAGAATCATATAAAGACCACGCGATGGTTTTGACAGGCAAAAAAAGATATACGAATTTGTTCAGCTTACCAAAAGGAGATTACAAAGCATGGGCAAAAGGATTGAGAGAAGCCGGATATGCCACCGACCCGAAATATCCTGAAAAATTGATAAGCTATATTGAGACCTATAATCTGAATCAGTATGATTCCAAGGTTTTGGGCAGCGAACCCAAAAATGCAGAGTCAAAAGTGTTGGCTCAAGACGATTTTGGTGCTGATGAAGCCAATTTATATGAAATCCAAAAAGGAGACACCTTTTACTCGGTTTCAAGGAAATTCAATTTAACGGTAGACGAATTAAAACAAAAAAATAATTTAACGGATAATACGCTTTCGATAGGACAGAAGCTGATAGTCAAATAATTTATCAGTTCAATCTAAAATCTAAAATCAAAAACCTAAAATCATAATTCACAATGATATATCAAAGAAGCAGTCAGCTTTTTGCTGAAGCAGAAAAAGTAATTCCGGGAGGAGTAAATTCGCCGGTTAGGGCTTTCAAAGCCGTGGGAGGAACGCCAATATTTGCAAAAAGTGCCAAAGGCGCATACTTATATGACGAAGACGGAAACCGTTTAATCGATTACATCAATTCGTGGGGACCGATGGTTTTGGGTCACGCTTATGCACCTGTCGTGGAAGCTGTAATTGAAAAAGCAAAGCTGGGAACCTCTTTCGGGATGCCAACCGAGTTGGAAACTCAAATTGCTTCTCTAGCCGTTTCGATGGTGCCGAATATTGACAAAATCCGTTTTGTGAATTCGGGTACAGAGGCTTGTATGAGCGCAGTACGTTTGGCACGTGGGTTTACCAAAAGAGATAAGATTATCAAATTTGCAGGTTGCTACCACGGTCATTCCGATTCGTTTTTGATTCAGGCGGGAAGCGGTGCGGTTACTTTTGGAACACCTAACAGTCCTGGTGTAACTGCGGGAACTGCCAAAGATACTTTGCTTGCTAAATACAATGATTTGGAAAATGTAAAGACTTTAATCGAAGCTAATAAAAATGAAATTGCGGCTATAATCATCGAGCCTGTTGCCGGAAATATGGGATGTATTCCGCCAGTGAAAGGGTTTTTGGAAGGCTTGCGTGAACTCTGTACTGCAAACGGAATTCTGCTGATTTTTGATGAGGTAATGACTGGTTTCAGACTGGCCAGAGGAGGTGCACAGGAGCTGTTGAATATCAATGCTGATATCGTTTGTTTCGGAAAAGTAATCGGTGGTGGATTGCCAGTTGGAGCTTTTGCAGCTCGCGAAGAAATTATGAATTACCTTGCTCCATTAGGACCTGTTTATCAGGCAGGAACTTTGTCAGGAAATCCATTAGCGATGGCTGCGGGATTGGCTATGCTGCAGGCATTGGACAATGATCGTGAAATCTTCAAAAGACTGGAAGAGAAAACCGCTTATTTAGGCGCAGGAATTGAAAGAGTTTTGAAAGCTAATAATGTTGTTTTTACTATCAATAGAGTGGGGTCAATGATTTCGGTTCATTTTGATGCGAATCCAGTGACTGATTTTAAATCGGCAGGTGCCGGGGATAACGAAACGTTCAAGAAATTCTTCCACGGATTAGTAGCTGAAGGAGTTTATATTGCACCATCTGCTTATGAAACCTGGTTTATCACCGATGCGCTGACGTATGAAGATTTGGATTTTACTATTAATGCAATAGATAAAGTTTCTAAAACTTTCTAAAAATATCTGAAATTAAAAACAAATTCCACTTATTTTACCAAACTGATTTGGTGTAAATAAGTGGAATTTGTTTTTAATTTTTAAAGAAATTGAATGAAGATATTAGTTAGTTGCTTTTCTGCGTTCTCTCATTTTTCCTTTCATTTTTCCTTTCATTTTTTCTTTGTTTTCTTCTCTTATTGTAAGCCATTTTTGATATTGGTCAGCAGATAAAATACCTTTCATTTTTGCTTCGGTATCTGCTTTTTCGGCCTGCATTTTGTTTTTAAAGGCTGATCTTTCTTCTGGGGTCATTTTGTCTCCACTGTCTTTTCTAGTATCTCTTTGAGCTTTCAGATCTTGGGCTTTAGCACTTTTTTCTGTTAAAATTTTACCTACAGCTTCCTGTTGTTTGGCATCCAAAGCCAATTCTTTGGTCAGGTAATCCAAATGCTTTTTCTGGCGTTGTTCAGGTGTCATTTTTTCCATACCGGCTCTGTTTTGCGGCGGTGTTGTTTCTTGTGCATGTCCGGCCAATCCAATGACAAGAACTAAGGCAATAATTAAATTTTTCATATTTGATTGTTTTTAAGTTGTTAGCTGTAAGACGGTTGTAATCGTCAAAGGTTTAATGTTTTAACGATAATTTGTGAAAAATTGATATATGTCATTCAAAATTTAAATTGCTGTGTTATCTTTGCGCCGTGAAAAACCTTGTATTCATACTTATTATTGCTATTTTTCTAAAACCGGTTTTCCCGGTTATAGAATACATGGTCAATTATGAATATATCTCAAAGGTGCTTTGCGAAAACAAAGCAAAACCGATGATGCACTGTAACGGAAAGTGTCATTTGATGAAAGAACTGGCAAAGGCTGCCGAAAATGATAAGCCTGTATCCTCTGATAAAAAAGGATATTCTCCGGTTGCTGAGCTATTGTTTTTTGAGGAAATCAAAACTTTTTCTATTGCTTCATTATCTTTTTCAGATAAAGAAAATAATTGCAGCAGCTATACCAATTTATATTCCAAATCCCATCTGGAATCCCTTTTCAGACCACCCATTTTTATTTCTTAGATTTTATTAAAACACTTTTGAGTAGAAAGCAGCAAATGATAGTAATCGTTTGTGAACTTTTTGCGCACGCATTCATTTTAAATAAATTAAGAAATAACTAAATAATGAAAAATATAATAAATAAAGCAATTGCTGTTTTGGCAATGGGTACTGTATTGGTTGGATGTTCCAACAATGATGATGAAGCAGTTACAGGTACTGGGAAATTAACAGTGGAATTTGATAATGCTTTTGGGTCAAATGATTTGATTTTAGATACTCAGGCCAACACAACTTCACAAGGAGAGGTTTTGAAAATAAGTACTGTAAAATACATCATTAGTAATATCGTTTTGACCAAAGCTGATGGGACAACACTTACTTACCCAAAATCGAATAGCTATTTTATAGTTGATGAAGCAACAGATGACACCCATGAAATCGAATTGGAAAACATTCCGGCAGGCGATTACACCAAAATAAAATTTGGAATAGGTGTGGACAAGGCACAGTGGGAACTGGGAGCAACCGGTCAGGGAGATTTTCTGACTCAGGCGCAGGAAGCAGGAATGTTGTGGAGCTGGTCAGCAGGATATAAATTTGTGGCTTTCGAGGGAACTTTTACCTCTTCAACAGTGACTGATGCGACATCGTTTATGGTACATACCGGACAAACAGGAACAGATTATAATTACACTGAAGTAACATTGACACTGCCTTCGAATGCGTTGGTTAGAACCACAATTATCCCTGAAATCCACGTTATTGCCGATGTGGCCAAAATCATTGACGGAACTAATAAAATAAAACTTTCTGACAACAATTCCGGTGGTATGGGAGCCATGATTATGGGCGGTTCGCAATTGCCTTTGATTACTGCAAACTTAAACGGTATGTTCTCAGTGGCACACGTTCATAACGACTAACAGCCTGCAGATTTTTAGGAGCAGAAAATTGGTTTTCATAACTGCTTTTCTCCCGCTATCGCCTTTATTCCCCGATTAATAAAAACTACGGCAAAAAAAGTTTTGTTTTTCTAAATCGGGGGATACCGGCTCTATCGGGGCTATTCCAGAAGTTTTGCAATTCTTTCAACTTTTTTTAAAACAAATATGAAGAAAAGATATTTGCTGTGGTTGGTCATTCCATTAGTGTTGAGCTGTTCCAGTGATAATGACGACAGCTACATTGATGTGCCGTTGGAATTCACTGTTCCCTCCAATTTTCCTCCTTTGGCTTACAATATTGCTTTGAACAAGCCGACTGAGAAAGGATTTGAACTCGGTAAAAAAATATTTTACGACGGAAGATTGTCTTCGGATGGCTTGGTTTCCTGCGGTTTCTGCCATATTCAGGAAAATGCGTTTACCCATCACGGGCACGTTTTCAGCCATGGAGTGGGAGAGAATGTGGGAACCCGAAACACGCCTGCGATTCAAAATTTAGGATATCAAACCTCCTTTATGTTTGACGGTGCTGCTTCGCATCTTGATTTGCAGCCTGTAATTCCGTTTACCAGTGCCATTGAAATGAACGGTAATTTTGCCGATGCGATTGCGATGATGAAGTCTGATGCAGTTTATCAAAAATTGTTCGCAAGCGCTTTCAAGGACGGTCAGATCAATTCCGAAAATATGCTGAAAGCTCTGTCGCAGTTTATGCTGATGGTGACTTCCAGTAACTCCAGATTTGATAAATACCGTCGCAATGAATCTGGCGGAGATTTGACAACAGAGGAACTGGCTGGTTATGCTGTTTTCAAAACCAAATGCAGTTCCTGCCATGCGACCGATTTGATGACCGACAATTCGTTTAGAAACAACGGATTGGCAGTCAACCCCAAACTGAATGATGTGGGGCGTTACCGAGTGACCCAATTGACATCAGATTATTATAAATTCAAAGTTCCTAGTTTGAGAAATATCGAAAAGACGGCTCCTTACATGCACGATGGACGTTTTGGAACTTTGGAGGCTGTTTTGGATCATTATGCTTCTGGTATTGTTGATTCTGAAACACTGGATCCAATTTTAAAACAAAACAGCAAACTGGGAATTGCGCTGACCAGCGAAGAGAAAATGCAGCTAATTGCCTTTCTAAAAACATTAACCGATAATCAATATCTGACTGATAAACGATTTTCAGAATTTTAAATTACGATGAAAAAATATTTTTTTATAATCCTGTTCGGCAGCTTTCAATTGGCATTTTCAAATCCGTTGAAAGACAGTATTTATGCCAATAAATTTCACAATCTGTTATTGCTGAGTGAATATGAATATGAAGACTGTGATGCCTGTGGCTGTTCGGCCAGCAGTGGCGGATTGGGTTTTGGTTCTATGATGAATTCCAATTTTGTAGGAGTCCGTTACCTGAATCAAAGCTACACCAGCAAAGATGGAATTTTTGACAATTCGCCTTGGGTGGACGAAAATTTCAATACCATTCAGATTTGGTCAAAAATACCGGTTACCGAAAAGATTCAGATTTTTGCGTTGATTCCTTTTCAGCATCACAGCCGTGAACTGTCAACAGGAAGAGAAGAAATTCAAGGTTTGGGTGACATCACTGTGATGGGAATGTATACATTTTATGAAACTCATAAAGACAGTGTAGGTGTTGCACAAAAATTCCAATTGGGAGGTGGTGTCAAGATGCCGACAGGAAAATTCAAAGAAGCCAATAATTTAGGAACAGTGAATCAAAGTTTTCAGGTGGGAACGGGAAGCTGGGATTTTCTTGCGGTAGCTGATTATGTGGTGCAAAAGGATAATTTGGGACTGAATCTCTTGATGGATTACACCTTCAAAACGGAGAATGAAAAAAATTACCAGTATGGAAACCAATTCAATTACGGCGGGTTGCTCTTTTATTTGTTCGAAGCCAATTCAGTAAAAATAATGCCGAATCTAGGTTTGCTGGGTGAGGTTTATGAGTCTAATAAACAGCACGGACAAGAGTTGCCTAATACAGCCGGTGATGTTTTGTTCAGTAAATTTGGTTTCGAGATAGGGAAGGACAAATTCTCACTGGGTATGAGTGCAATGTTGCCAATCAATCAGCATTTGGCTGGTTCCAACATTGAATCCAATTACCGTTTGATGTTCAACTTGAATTACAGTTTGTAATTTATAATCAGGGATATTACGAAGTAAATAAAAAAGACAAATTTGTCTCAAATAACAGGTTTCCTGATTTATATCATCTTTTTTTTTAAGAACACAGTCTATTTTTACACTGTGAAAAACCTAGTATTCATAATAATCATCGCCATTTTTCTAAAACCGGTTTTTCCGGTTATAGAATATGCGGTCAATTATGATTACATCTCAAATGTGCTTTGTGAGAATAAGGCAAAGCCAATGATGCACTGTAATGGGAAGTGTCATTTGATGAAGGAATTGGCAAAGGCTTCCGAAAATGAAAAGCCTGCCTCTTCCGATAAAAAAGGATATTCTTCTATTGTAGAGTTATTATTTTTTCAGGAAATCAAAACTATTTCCATTGCTTCTGTGCCATTTTTGGACAAGGAAAGCAATGGCAAAGCGTACTCCAATTTATATTCCAATTCTCATTTGGAATCGATTTTCAAACCTCCCATTTTTATTTCTTAGAATTATTTTGATTGCTGTAATTACAGCTGTTTGATTTTTCAAAGGGCAAGATTTTATACAGTCAATTGTTTTGTTTTTGGCCTTAATAACAAAGACTGTTTTAATTGGCCGAGTTGTGAGTCCGCTGATTTTATGCGGGCGTGACCCTTCGTGAAAAACTTCGGGTCGGGCTTTCCTTTTCAATTGCCAAGGGTTTAAACCCTTGGCAATTGAAAAAAAAAGAGCTCCACTGCAATCCCTCACGCAAAACAAACAAAAGCAACAAACTTTTATTAAATAAAAAAACATTTCTAATGAAAATCCAATTCAAAAAAAATATCATATTATTATTTACTGCTTTAGCTTTTGCCTCCTGTTCATCAGATTCTACAGAAACTCCTGTAGATGAATTGGATGGCTTGACAAAATTTCAAGAAATTACAAACACTACTCATACCATAGAGCTGTACCGCCATATGGGAGGATTAGTGCAGGGGTATAACGAAGTGGCTTTTAGAATCAAGGATAAAGCAACTGGCCAATATGTGAAAAATGCAACAGCAAGCTGGATGCCCTTGATGCACATGACTTCGATGACACATTCATGCCCCAAATCTAAAATTGAAAAAGAATCTGCAGATGCCACATTGTACAAAGGCTATATTGTTTTTCAAATGGCGCAAAATACAACCGAGTATTGGGATTTAAAAATAGATTATACCATCAATGGAAGTGCATATACTGCAACCTCAGTTATTGATGTGCCAGCATCTGCCAGACAAACGGTTACGACTTTCACAGGGACAGATGGAGTGCGATATGTTGTTGCCTATGCAGAACCGCATAACCCAAAAGTAGCAGTCAATGATATTGAAGTGGCAATTTTCAAAATGCAGGACATGATGACTTTCCCGGTAGCGGATAATTATAAACTGAAAATTGATCCAAGAATGCCAAGTATGGGCAATCACAGTTCTCCGAATAATGTTGATTTGACTCAAACAGCAGTCGGTGGATTATACAACGGAAAAATGTCACTTACGATGACAGGTTATTGGAAAATTAATCTTCAATTGCTGAATGCCAATAATGAAGTTTTAAAAGGAGAAGCCATAACCGAAACTGTTCCAGCAAGCAGTATTTATTTTGAAATAGAATTCTAGTTGAATTAAAAAGGTCAATCATCGGCTTTCGGTTTTTGACCTTTTAAATCGGTTTAAAATTATTTTGAACACGATTAATTATAAGTAGTAACGCTTGTACGGATTGATCAATCTGATGCAAGCCAAATTTTATTTTGATGAAAAAAAAACTATGCTTCCTTTTGGTGAATTTCTTTATATCGGTAACTCTTTTTGCCCAACAGGAACAACAGGATTCAATTGTTGCCAAACCATTGAATGAAGTTATTGTAATAGGGAAAAAAATCAAACAGTACCAAAAACAAAGCAAACCCCTTGCCACGATTGATGAATACCTGCAGCAGTCCAGCAAAGTCGGTATGATTAAAAGAGGCGGTTATGCATGGGAGCCCATGATTAACAGTATGACTACCGAACGCACACTGGTCACTATAGACGGTATGCGTATTTTTGGAGCCTGCACTGATAAAATGGATCCCATTACTTCGTATGTAGAAGTTTCAAATTTGGCAGAAGCCACAGTTGTTTCGGGACAGGAGGGAGGATGCCACGGTGCGACAATTGGCGGTGCTATTGATTTGAAAAAAAATCAAAGCAGTTTCTCGAATGCAGGTTGGAACGCCGATTTGAATGCAGGTTATGAAACGAACAGTAATCAGAAAATTATAGGTTCGGCGATCAGTTACGCAAAGGAATCATTTTGTATTGATACTGATTTTATGCTTCGGAAAGCAGACAATTATTTTGCCGGAAATAATGAAGAGATAAATTTTTCCCAGTTCCAAAAAGTTAATATTTCTGCTTCTTCCGGCTTGCGTTTGGATACCGATAAAATGATTAAAACAGCTGTAATCTACGACAAAGCAACCAATGTGGGGTATCCTGCGCTGCCGATGGATGTTTCTCTGGCCAAAGCATTGATCACTTCTTTGAGTTATGAATATGTTCCTGCTGGAACAATTCTTCAATCATGGGAAACGAAGCTGTATTACAATACTATTACGCATGTTATGGATGATACCAAGCGTCCCAATGTTCCTGTACACATGGATATGCCGGGATGGAGTGATACATACGGAATGTATTCAAAAGCAAAAGGTCTTTTTGGACAGCATCATTTCACTGCAGATTTTAGCTCGTTCTATAACCGTTCCACTGCAGAAATGACAATGTATCCCAATGATCCAAACGAAAATTTAATGTTTATGTACACCTGGCCGGATGTCAGGACTTTGTATTATGGTTTGTTTTTAGAAGATCATCTGGCTCTCAATACCAATTCAGATTTACTGTTTACTGCCAGTATTGCCAGTCACAGTAATAAAGTGGTCAGTCAATTTGGACTGCAAAGCCTGCAGATTTTTTATCCCAATATGGATGGTGTCAATAATAGGTTTCTTGGAAGTTTTTCGGCCAAGTACAGTTATACCAGTAATGGTTTTGAATACGGTTTGGGATTAGGGTATGGAGAACGCGCTCCCTCTGTTTCTGAAGGTTATGGGTTTTATCTGTTTAATAGTTTTGATGGATACGATTACATAGGAAATCCCGATTTAGCCAATGAGCAGTCCTTAGAATCGAGTATCTCTTTTGGATATTCCAAAAGTAAATGGAGTTCTAAATTGTCTGCAGCTTTTTTTCATGTGTCCAATTACATCGTTGGTACGCCAGACGAAAGACTGGTTCCTATGACAATTGGTGCCAATGGGGTGAAAATATATGAAGCCCTTGATTATGCCACTATTTTTAATATGGATTTGAATTTAGAGTATCAAATTTTGGAAAGCCTCAAATGGCAGGGACAGCTTGTTTATGCGTATGGAAAAGAAAGCAATAACAGGAATTTACCCTTTATCAGTCCATTCGCTTATTCGAGTGTTTTTAATTATTTTAAAAAACAAATTTCAGCCGCGATTACTGTTGTTGGAAATGCAGTCCAATCACAGTTTAGTCCGTACTATGGTGAAAATAAAACGCCGGATTATGCTGTTTTAAATATTTCTGCGGGCTATTCTTTTTATGTTGAAAAAAGTAAATTGAATATTAAGGCCGGAGTTGAGAATGTTTTCGATACCTATTATTCTACTTTTTCAAGCTGGAATAATATTCCTAACAAAGGGAGGAATTTTGTTTTAAATTTGAATTTAGCACTATAATTTCAACAAAATAAAGGGGATAATCTCTTTTTAAAGACAATGTATGTCATTTTCAAATTGTATTTTTGGATACTATAAAAATTCATCTATGATTTCAGTTCAAGAAGCTTTTTCAATATTAGAACAAAATTTGCCTGCTTTGCACAAAGCAGAGTATCCGCTTTTTCAAGCCAGAAAACATATTTTGGCTGAGTCACTTTTTTCACCAATCAATATGCCTCCTTTCCGCCAATCAGCGATGGACGGATTTGCTTTGTGTCTGCATGATGCTTTGGTCTATGAAATTGTTGGCGAAGTAAAAGCTGGAGATTCACATTTGGTGGAACTGCTTCCCGGACAGGCCGTGAAGATTTTTACCGGAGCCGCAATACCGGATTCGGCTCAGGCTGTAATTCAGATTGAAAAGGTTTCGGCTAATGGAACACAGCTGTTGCTTGACGAATTGGTATTGCCTGAAACGAATGTAAGACCTATAGGCGAACAAATTTCGGCAGGAGATTTGGCGCTGGAAAAAGGAACTTTGCTGAACGCTGCAGCGATTGGATTTTTGGCTGGACTAGGATTTACCCACGCCACTGTTTATGAAAAACCAAAGGTAGGAATTGTAGTTACTGGCAATGAGTTGTCCAAGCCAGGGACACCTCTTGAATACGGTAAAGTCTATGAAAGCAACGGAATTATGCTGCACTCGGCGTTGATTGACGCTTATTATGATGCAGTGACTTTGTATGAAGTCAATGATGATTTTGAAAACACAAAAAACATATTGCACGAAGCCTTAACAAACAATGAAGTGGTTTTGGTTTCCGGAGGTATATCAGTCGGTGATTATGATTTTGTAGCCCGTGCTTTAAAAGAACTGCAAGTGCAGACTCTTTTTTACAAAGTCAATCAAAAGCCTGGAAAACCATTGTTTGCAGGGAAATTTCATAATAAAATGATTTTTGCATTGCCGGGAAATCCTGCTGCAAGTCTGACCTGTTTTTATATGTATGTTTTGCCTGCACTGGCTATTATGTCGGGAGCGGAGGTAAATTACCGCCAAGCTGTTTGGTTTAAGCTGGCACACGATTATGAAGTAAAAAACACCCGTTGCCAGTTTTTGAAAGCCAGTATCAGTGATGGAGAAGCGGAAATACTAAGCCATCAAAATTCGTCTATGCTCAATTCTTTTTCAGTCTCCAACGGTCTCGTTTATGTGCCTCACGGACACTATGAATTGAAAAAAGGAGATAAGGTTGAGGTGTATCTGTTGTAGTTATTCTGCATTGATTTCTTTTTTGATCCAGTACTTTTCGATACAGATAACAATAGCAATACCGATAATGTAGGTCAGTAAATCAATCCAGGAAAATGACGTTCCTAATACGGTTCGGGCAATTCTTGATTGTTCCAAATGAAGTTTTTCGACAATATTTTGAAATTGAAGAAATTCGATGGTAAAAGAAAAAATCAGTACAAATACAGCAACTGTCAAAACCGGCAATTTGAAAACCGATTTTATAAAACAATAGATTAAAATCACCACCAAAACATCCCCAAGATAAGGCCTGACAAAATTGTCATTCACAAAAAGAGCAATCAAAACTTCCACCAAAAAAATCAGGATGGTGCAGATGAAGTAGTTTTTGTTGAATGTTAGCATAATTGTAGGTTAAGGAAGGGGCTTTTAGTGTTGTTGTATTTTCTTCTTGAAAATATTTCATTTACTCTTTAATGAGTATTTTTTCAAATGCTTTTCTCTCACCTCCTCTAAAATACACTTCGCCGCAATAACTGTAACCCGATTTTTCAAAGATTTTAAGCATGGCAGTATTGTCAAAATTAGTATCTGCTTTGACACTGTATATATTATTGTCTATCGCAAATTCTTCTATGTGCTCCAGTATTTTTTTTGCTAAACCTTTGCCTAGATAATTTTCTGAAATTGCTATGCGGTGGAAGACAACAAAGTCATTATCAGATAGCCATTTGCCTTTTATTTTTGCGTATTCAGGCTCATCATTTATCAATACAGCGCTGTAGCCTATAATAGTGTCCCCTTCGGTTAAAACGAATCCGTGACCTGCGTCTACGTCTTTTTGAACCACTTCCGGATTTGGATAACCGTCCTGCCATTGTTCACTGCCGTCTTCTTTTCTGCGGGCTATTGCCTGTTTTAAAATGTCCCATATTGCAGGGATTTCAGAAATTGCGGCTTTTCTAAAGGAATAATTCATTTTTATGGCTGTTTGTTTTTTAGTCCTTAAAAGTATCTAAATCATTTTTATTTCATAGACCATAAATGAGTAATATTTTTGGCTGCTAGATTATAATCTGTCTTTTTTACATTTTCATTTCTGTAGCTGCAGAATATGGGATCTTCATTGAATATTGACTTGGCTAATTCCCTTCCGGCCATTGTGATGGCGGTTGTTTTATTTAGCCTGTTCTTTTGAAATTTTGTAAATGCTTCTTCGTATGTTTTTGCTTCTTCCAAAGCAGTTGCAAATTCCCATGCATCTTCTATGGCTTGGCATGCACCTTGTCCGGATGTGGGCAACGCAGCATGTGCCGAGTCACCAATTAAACAAACATTATTTTGATGCCATTTTGTAATAGGATTGTGGTCAAATACCTCAATGTACTTTATGTTTTCTTCTTTGCTTAACTGTAGGGTGTTTTTAATTTTTGGTGACCATGAAGCAAATAATTTCAATAATTCATCTTTATTATTTTTAGTTTTAAAAGATGAATTAAGAGGCAACGATTTCCCGCCAGCCCAATATCCTTTGTATTCGTTTATAGGAACGATTCCGAAGCGTTCTCCACAGCCCCAAAAATCCATAACATTATCAGTGTTTGAAAAAATAGGCTTATCGCTTTCGACTATTCCTATCCAGTTTACAAAATTTTGATAAACAGGTTTGTTGTCTCCATTTACATACTGTCTCGCAACCGAATTCATTCTTCCGTCAGCTCCAATCACGATAGCTGCATTTATTTCAATGCTGTTTTCAAACAAAATTGCTGCGTTGTTACCATTGCAGGATAGTTGCAGAGCTTTGTGATTGTAGAAAATGGGAATTTTCAGATCTTTTGTTTTTCTCAATAAAATTTCCTGCAGTTCTTTTCTGCTTATCGAATAACTGGTTGATCCAATTATGGTGTTAATTTCAGAGATATTAACGGAACCTAAGAATTCTTCTTTATCGGTCCAGCGTTCCATTTGTTTTATTTGGCCTCCAATTTTTTGTACTTCGGTCAGTAAATTTAACTTATCGAGAATTTTGCTTGCATTTGCCCATAACACTATGCCTGCACCAATTGTAGTTGCCGTTTCTCTTTGTTCATAGATGGTTATGTTTTTAAATCCTTTTTGGCAAAGAGCTATTGCAGTGGTCAGCCCGCCGACACCGGCGCCCAAAATAACAATATTTGTTTCTCGATTCATTTCATTTAAATTAGTTCTTCAAAAATTACACTCATGATCCGCTTGGGGTTATCAAATATAGTGAAAGAATTGTGTTGCAGTAAGAGAAAATTGATTCATCAGGGACGGAAAAAATTTAATTCTGTTTCCGGTTTTTGGTTTCAAAAAAATGCAAATGGTTGTATCTTGCGGTCTTTTAAAACAACAACTGAAATAATGAAGCAGCAATGTGTAATTTTTGATATGGATGGTGTAATCTGTCACACCAATCCAGATCATGGCAAGGCTTTTGAAGCATTTTTTGATAAGTATCAAATTTCTCACTCCCAACAAGAGTTTGAAGATCATATGTACGGAAAACACAATGGTTATATCTTGTCGCATTTTTTTAAGCGCCCGATTACAGGAGACGAACTTAAAAAATTGGAAGACGAAAAAGAATCGATGTTCCGCGAAATTTATAAAGATAAAGTAGAGACCATTCCTTATTATCTTCAGTTTTTGGAAGAATTAAAATTGCGTGGTTTCAAAACTGCAGTAGCAACATCGGCTCCGCGTGCCAATCTTGATTTGATTATAAATGCCTTGAAAATTGAAGACAAAATGGATTCGATGATGGCAAGCCAAGATGTTCAGCAACATAAACCCAATCCGGAAGTGTATTTAAAATCGGCTGAACGTGTGGGTGTTGCTCCGTCTGACTGCGTTGTTTTCGAAGATTCTTTTTCGGGAGTTACAGCAGGTCTTAATGCAGGAATGAAAGTGGTGGGTGTTTTGAGCTCACACACAAAAGAACAACTGCCTCCCTGTAGCTTTTACATCAACGATTACAGTGAGGTAAATGTGGATAAAATTTTGGAATTATTGAACAGTTAAGTTTTTTATGAAAATAAAATTCTAAAATTTTAAGCTCTGCAGCTTATACTACATACCGTCTTTTTTTGCAAAACCAATCAGACTGACATCTGTAAGTTCCAATGATTTGACCATATCTTTAACGGTTTCTTTGTATTTCTTAAAATGTACAGTTTCGATATGGGATTTGTATGCTGCTGTATCAGCATATATTTCAAGTATAGTAATTTGTGCAGGGTCGTTTTTGTCAGCAACAGCATAATAAGTAAGTACACCCGGTTCAAGACGGACAGCTGTAGTCATTTGTTCTTTTAAGGCCGTGTTGTATTTGTCCAATTGTAATGGGTCAACTTTGATTTTTGCTAAGCGTACCATTTGAGTTTTTTTCTGTGCCATAGCGCTGTTGGTAAATATAAGTGTTAGTACAAATAAGATAATTATTGCGGTAAGTGATTTGAGTTGGTAAAACTGTCTTTTATTGGTTGGTACAGGCATCATCATGTTGTTAATATTTGAATTGAAAAAATGAGCAGCTGATAAATAGTTGTTGTTGAATTGTTTGGTTTAATAATTATCTTCAGGAAAATCCTTTTGTTATAAGGCAAAAAAAGGAAAATACATTTTACTGTTTTTGCGCGACACTGTTTACTTCAATCCAATAGCCATTTGGATCCTGAAAGTATATTTGTTTGATGCCATCGGCGCGGACGTTTATCTTATTTATATTGCCAGGCCAGTCGCTATATTGTATTTTGAGTTTGTCCAGTTTGCTCACAAACGAATCAAAATTTGGAGTGGTCATTCCAAGATGTATTGCTTTGTTAATAGTTACACTTTCTTTTATGGTTAAAATAAGATGCAGTTCTTTTCCTTCTCCTAATGAAAACCAGCGGATGCCCTCCATTTTTGTTCTATTTGTTATTTCCTGAAGGCCGAGAATGTTTTTGTAAAAATCACAGGATGTGTCAAGGTCTTTGACTGAAAGTGATAAATGATTTAAAGAAAAATTAAACGAAGTGTTTTCCTGAGCCTGAGTCGAAACGGTAAATAAAAGTACAAAAATGAAAAAGATTAGTTTACGCATGGTTTTCTATTTATTGTTTTTATAATTCGTTTTACTGCACTGTTATATATCAGGTTCACTATCTAAGATTTGTTTTGCAGCCAGTTGTCCGGGTCGCGTCCAAATTAGTCTTAGAGAACTGAGTAAATTAATAAAAGGCTATTCTTCTGGCTCTGTTTGTAATTCTTCGATATGTGGTTCATCGTTTTCCATGTCTATCCACGAAAGGAAAAATTTATAGCCCAAAGTCAGGATTACAGCTCCCAAGAACAACCCTATGAAACCATTGTAAATAAAACCGCCGATGGCTCCAAGGAATATCACGAGCATTGGTGCCGGCGGATTGCCTCTTCCTAGGAAGATTGGTTTTAGGATATTGTCCGAAATCAAAGTGATTCCTACCCAAACTGCCAGCAGGGTTGAGGTTGTGGCATCGGTTACGGAATACATATAAATCACTACAGGAATGGCAATCGGGCCAATTCCTACTTGTATTATGGCAAGGAAAAGACAGATAATCGTAAAAATTCCAGCAAAGGGAACGCCTGCCAAGAAGAATCCAACGCCTATCATCAATGCCTGAATCAATGCTACACCCAAGAATCCTTTTACGACATTGCGAATGGTGATTACGGTGACTTCGGCATAGTGTTCACCATTGGAACCGATTAGTTTGATGAAAATATTTTTCGACACTTTGATTAATGATTCGGAGTACAATAACAATCCCATCGCAATGATAATCGATACGATAAATTGCAGTATCCCTTTGCCAATTCCCGCCAAAGAGAGCAACAGCCATGTACCAGCTACTTTTAATTGTTCGGAGTATTTAAGGGCTACTTTGGAGAGGTCTTCGGAGGCCGATGCCCATATTTCTACAATTGGTTTTGTTATGGTTGGCCAGTTTTTGGTGGTTTCACCAGGAGGCGGAATCAAATGTTCGTTGGTTTGGTAGTAATGGGCAAAATTATTGATTTCTTCGTATAAAGATTGTGTAATGAGTACGCTGGGGGTGACTAAAATTGTCAGCAATAGGAACGCGACAAATATGGTTGCTAATATTTTTCGGCCTTTAAATAATCGAACTACTTTTTCGTAAACCGGACTGAACGCTATGGCTATTACTACTGCCCAGACTATTATTAAGACAAAGGGTTTTAAAATATCATAACACCAGCCTATTAAAAGGAAGAGAACTCCAAGACGAATAATAGTGTCGGCAATTTTTTCGAAATTAAAACTGTTGAAAGTAGGGTTGTTTTGTTTCATATAAATCTATTTTGATAAATAAAAGGCAATTGGATTATTGTGCTAATCTAGTTAAAATACGTTAATTATCAATGGAGTATTTGAATGTCTTCTGCGAAAAGTTTACTATTTTTTAAAAACTTAACATAAAAATAGTTGCAAAATAATGTTTGCTTTACACTTTAATTAAATTGTCATTTCGTATTTTTACTAAATTGATATTTTAAAGCAGTTCAATGTTTTAAAGGGATGTACCCTTGTGTCAAATATTCTAAATTATAAAATCGTATTATATGAAGATAGCGCTTTACACCAACGAATTTCCGCCGAACATTTACGGTGGGGCAGGAGTACATATTGATTTTTTAAGCCAGGAGCTGGCCAAATTGACACAGGTTGAAGTTCGGTGTTTTGGTGACCAGAAAGTTGATGGGGATTCTATGCATGTGGAAGGGATAAATTCCTGTCTGACCAAAATGACTGATCCCGAAAACGAGCACATCAAAATGTTTCATAACCTTAGCCGAAATGTCGAAATGGCTCAGGCAACTCCAAAAGCAGACATTGTGCATTGCCACACTTGGTACACACATTTGGCGGGAGTTTTTACGAGAGAATTGTTGCAGGTTCCGTTGATACTGACTACCCATAGTTTGGAAACACACCGTCCTTGGAAAGTGGAGCAGTTGGGTAACGGTTATTTTATGTCAAGATGGATTGAAACGAATGCTTATAAATCAGCCGATGGTGTGATTGCTGTGAGCGAACAAATGAAAGTCGATGTTGTGGAAGCCTATGGCGTGGATCCTGATAAAGTTACCGTAATCCATAACGGAATAGATCCTGAATTTTACAAGCCTACTTTTGATGAAGAGTTATTGGAAGAATATGGAATCGATCCGAATATTCCGTTTGTGCTTTTTGTGGGACGAATTACCCGCCAAAAAGGTATTTCGCAATTGATAGAAGCCTGCCAATATTTTAATGAGAATTGCCAAATCGTACTTTGCGCAGGCGCTCCCGATACTGAGGAAATTGCTTTAGAAACTTCAAACCTTATCGATCAGCTGAAAGCCAAAAGAAAAGGTGTAATCCTGATTTCGGAAATGCTTCCGCGAGAAAAAGTCAAAGTATTGTACAGCCACGCAAGAGTTTTTGCCTGTCCGTCGTTGTACGAGCCTTTTGGAATCATCAACTTGGAAGCGATGTCTTGCGAAACACCGGTTGTGGGAAGCCATGTAGGCGGAATTCCAGAGATTATTGTCGAAGGTGAAACCGGATATTTAATTCCGTTGGAAAGTGTTTCGAGAACCAATTTCAATCCGCTGAACCCGACAGCTTTCCAAAAAGCTTTTGCAGACAAAATAAATGCATTGCTTGAAAATGAAGAATTGGCAACCAAGATGGGTAAAGCAGGTCGTGTACGGGTTTTGGAGAAATTCAGCTGGGAATCTATTGCCAAAATCACTTATAACTATTATCAGGAAGTCATTGCCCGATTCGAGAAAGAAACGGCTTAAATAATGTGATAATTAGGTAATTTGAAAATTAGATAATTAAACCGCAAGATTCACAAAGTTTTATGCTAATGAGCGTAACGCTTTGTGAACTTTGCGGTTTTTCTTTGTGGTTAAATCAACCACGGATTTCACGGATAAAACTGATTTTACACAGATTTAAAGTAATATGCCTGCAAAATTTTCACGCAAAGCTTTGTGAACTTTGCGGTTTTTCTTTGTGAACTTTGCGGTTTTTCTTTGTGAACTTTGCGGTTAAAAATAATTACTACTCAATTTTGCTCAAATCAATGATTTTTTGAGCTACAGTTCCTCTTTCGAATAATCGTATGAATTTAAAAACTCCGCTTACCAAATAACCAGGGTTCGAAATCATTCTTGCAATTTCGGCGATTTTTACATCCCTTTTCTGTATGGAGGCTTCTCTTTCATTTTCTGGAAACAGTACAAATTCATTGGCATATTTCCAGGCGCCGTCACGGGCCGTTTTCATACTAAAGTCAATGAAAAAGTTGTCTATTTTGCCTGATAATTTTAATATTAAAGTGAGTGTTGGCCAAATTTTGATAAGTGCTTTTTCGACGCTTCCAACCAAATCACTAAGAATGGTATTTATTTGGTCAAAATCAGATTTCAAGGTTTCAATATCTTCCGGTGTGCTGACTTGAGCAGAAGCTATTCCCAAATCCAAATTCACATGTGCATTAATACCAAGGAGTAAATGCTGCACCACAATTGGCCAAAAACTTTCCGCCTGCTCAAAAGCAAATTCCCAGCATTCAGAAGGTTTTTCTTTTGCTCTGTATTGATAATAGGCCTTCAGATATCGGTTGGCAAAAATTACATCCAGTTTTTCCATTCGCTCCCCATTTTGAAAAGAACCGTTTGCAATTCCCTGTTTGATTTTGAGAGTTACTACGCGGTACAGCGTGGGAAATAATCCTATTGCATTTTGTTCCAGCTTGGCGGTTTCTATTATTTCGTCCAAAAGCAGTAAAACTTCATCAATGGTTGTGGCTTGCTTCATGTTTCATTTATAGTTGGTTGCGGTCGTAATTGAATGACGAATATAATTATTTTTTTCTGATGAATTACCTTGCTTTTTTTTATAACAAAAAACATGTCGTAAAACTGTTTTTTTATTTTTTTGAAAAATTCATTTCGTTATATTTGTAAAAGTATAACGAAAATTACCGGCTTTGAAGATCAAGAGTAAAATTTGGATTGAAACCGATGATGGAATTCTCATCAGTGAAGGACGTATTCAGTTGTTAAAGCGCATTGAGTCCACAGGCTCGCTCAATAAAGCGGCGAAGGAAATGAATATTTCGTATCAAAAAGCCTGGAAGCTGATTGATGCTTCAAACAAAGCTTCCAAAGAACCCTTGATTGCAACCCAAGTAGGAGGAAATAAGGGAGGAGGGACAGTTATAACTCCTTACGGAAAATCGCTTATCGAGTCTTTTGAAAAAATCAATGTTGCCTGTTGGGAATTTCTGGATGCCCAACTCAAGAAACATTCGTTATAATAAAACTATGGAAAACAGAATCACAGCAATACTTTTGGCGGGAGGAAAAAGCCAGCGAATGGGAACCGATAAGGGGTTATTGGATTTGAACGGAAAAACATTTATTCAGCATATTTGCGATGCTTTACGGCCTGTTGTCGGCTCCAATATTTTGATTGTATCAGCCAATAAAGATTATGATGCTTTGGGCTTTTCCAGAGTGGAAGACATAATAGAAAACAAAGGACCTGTAGGCGGGCTTTATACCGCATTGAAAGAATCCAAAACCAAAGTCAATCTGGTTTTGAGTGTTGACGTTCCGCTGGTAACATCCGAATTGCTGCAGTGGCTGGTTGAAAACCACAATGAGACAGATATGGTTACGCAAACGAAAATCGGAGACAAAACCAGTCCGCTGATTGGGGTTTACGACCGTTCGATGCGGATTATTTTCGGGGAACAAATAGCTGGAAACAAATTGAAACTGCAACAGGCAATAGAAGATGTTAAGCACCGTAGTCTTGAAATTCCAGAAAAATGGAAGAATCAAGCGCAAAATATAAACACACAGGAAGAATATCAAAATTTAATCAAATGACCATAACGCTAAAATATTTTGGTTCACTCGCCGATATCACGCAATTGAGAGAGGAGCAATTTACTTTTGATGAAGAGACAATTTCTGTTTCTGCATTAAAATCAAAAATTGAAAGCAGTTACCAAAATATACAAAACATAAATTATACTATTGCAGTCAACCAGATGATGAGCGATTTGCATGTGAAAATAAAAGATCAGGATGTGATAGCCTTTTTACCGCCTTTTGCCGGAGGATGATTTTTTAGAATGTACAAGGCCTAATGCTTATAGCTTAATGCCTATAGCAAGAAAAATAAAATGATAAACACCAAACGATATTCCAGACAAATAATCCTTCCGGAAATCGGAGAGACAGGTCAGCAAAAATTACAGGATGCACGAGTCCTTGTAATTGGTGCGGGTGGTTTGGGCTGTCCGGTTTTGCAAAATTTAGCTTTGGCAGGAGTTGGGAATATTGGAATTGTTGACGGCGATGTGGTTGATGAAACCAATTTGCACAGACAATTATTATACATTTTAAAAGATTGCGGAAAAAGCAAAGCCGAAACAGCCAAGAAGGCAATTTTAGAACTCAATCCAGAGATTAAAGTAACGGCTTTTTCAGAGTTTTTTACAACTCAAAATGCCCCACGAATAGTTGAAGGATATGATATAATTGTAGATTGCACCGATGCTATTACCGTTCGTTATCTGATTAATGATGTTTCGGTTGCCAAAAGAATTCCGATGGTATATGCTTCGATTCATAAGTTTGAAGGGCAGATTTCAGTATTTAATTATAAAAATGGCCCGAGTTACCGTTGTCTGTTTCCTGAGCAGGAAAATTTGAATGCGGTTCCCAATTGTGCATTTTCAGGAGTTTTGGGAGTTTTACCCAACACAATAGGAACATTACAGGCTACCGAAGTACTTAAAATAATAATCGGAATCGGGGAAATATTGACAGGAAAATTATTGATTTATGATGCTTTGCATTTTCAAACCCAAACGGTGAATTTCTCGAAAAACCCGAAAATGATTGAAAAAGGAATCATAAACGGAACACTGCTTTTGAATAGTAAAAAAGCAATTGAAGATTTAACTCCCGAAGCTTTTTTGGAAAAATGCAGTCAGTCGGGGATAGTTGTAATTGATATACGGGAATTGGGAGAAAGCCCCGAGTTTAAAGGCAAAAATGTTATTCGGATTCCTTTGGGACAATTGGAAGAGTACAGTAAGAAACTAAATAAAAACCAAGAAATTGTCTTGTTTTGTCAAACGGGACAACGCAGTCAGCAGGCTATGAATTATTTACTAAAATCAGGATTTGTGGGCGTTTTCCATTTGGGAAGAGGGATTGAATCTTTGAAAAATCAAATTCAATGACAATGGCAATTTCAAAATAAAAAATTAGAAAAAATAAAAGTAGAAATATTAATGTCAACAGATAAACCAAAGAAAAGTTCTTTTATTCAAGGACAGATAACCTCCGAGTTCATAGGGAATTCGATTGCCAAACACCAAAGCAAAACCACAATTGGTGCCCATAATATTTTTTTAGGTCAGGTTCGTGCCGACGTGATTGAAGGTAAAACGGTAACTGCAATTGAGTACACCGCCTACGAAGAAATGGCGGAGCAAACGTTCTACGAAATTCGGGAAGCAGCTTTTGCAAAGTATGAATTGTCGTGTCTGCATATTTACCACAGTTTGGGATTGGTGAAGACAGGCGAAATATGCTTGTTTGTCTTTGTTTCGGCACCAAGGCGTAAAGTGGTGTATGAAGCTCTAGAGTTTTTGGTGGAAGAAATAAAAGAGAAAACAGCGATTTTCGGAAAAGAAATTTTTGAAGACGAAAGCTATGTCTGGAAGCAGAATTCTTGAGAGGAGGCAGGCACCAGGCAATAGTAAAGAAGTAAGAAACAAGAACAAAGATTTTAAAATTAATAGTAAATATAACGCCGAAAGTTGAAGGCTGACAGCCGACAGCTCAAAGCGGATAGCATAGAAAAATGGTAGATATCACTCATAAAATAATTACACAACGCACTGCAACGGCTCAAGCAATTGTAAAAGTAGGTTCGCCTGAAACGATGCAGGCTATTATAAATAAAACCGTTCCCAAAGGAGACGTATTGGAAGTCGCTCGAACTGCAGGTTTGTTTGCGGTAAAAAACACTTCAAATTCGATTCCTGACTGTCACCCGATGCCGATTGAATTTACCGGAATTGAATATGAATTGTTGGATGATTCGGTTTTGATTAAAGTAACGGTTAAAGCGATTTACAGAACAGGAGTTGAGGTCGAGGCAATGCATGGTGCTTCGATAGTGGCATTGACGATGTATGATATGCTAAAACCCATCGACAAACAAGTTGAAATTTCGACCATAAAACTGCTTCATAAAAAAGGTGGAAAATCCGATTATGGAGTAAAAGAAAATCTGGACTTATCGGTGGCAGTAATCGTTTGTTCCGACAGTGTTGCCAGTGGAAAAAAAGAAGACAGAGCCGGAAAAGTAATTTCGGATAAAGTCAAAAAAATGGGAATGACCGTTTCGAATTATACGGTAATTCCGGATGAGGTAGCCGATATTCAGGAAACGATAAATAAACTGTGTTCTGCTAATAAAGATTTGGTTATCCTTACCGGTGGAACGGGTTTGTCCAATCGCGATGTAACCCCCGAAGCGATTATCCCAATGCTCGACCGTCGCATTCCGGGGATTGAGGAAGCGATTCGTTCCTACGGACAAGACAGAACGCCTTATGCGATGTTATCCCGAAGCGTGGTGGGTTTTAAAGGAGATACACTAATTATGGCTTTGCCGGGATCGACAGCGGGAGCAAGCGAATCGATGGATGCAGTTTTCCCATCGGTATTGCATTTATTCAAAATATTAAATGGTTTCAACCATGGAAAATAACAAAAATCCAATGCAGGACAACCACGGAAGGGTGCACAATTACCTCCGCATTTCGATTACGGAACACTGTAATTTGAGATGCACGTATTGTATGCCCGCGGAAGGGATTGCGCTTACACCAAGGGCGCATCTGATGACTGCAGAGGAAATTGTTACCATTGCGCAGACTTTCGTAAAACGTGGCGTCAACAAAATCCGATTGACAGGAGGAGAGCCATTGGTGCGAAAAGATGCCAAAAACATTATTGAACAATTGGGGAAACTAGGCGTTGAACTGACCTTGACCACCAACGGAATCCTAGTTCATGATTTTATAGATACCTTCAAGGAAGCCGGAATTACCACTCTGAACGTGAGTATCGACAGTCTGAAACAAGATAAATTCAACGAAATCACCCGTCGTAATTATTTTGAAAAAGTGATTGAAAATATCGGGTTGCTTGAGGAAAAGGGCTTTAAAGTAAAATTGAATGTGGTTGTTATCAAAGGATTTAATGATAATGAAATTGTTGATTTTATTGAGTTGACCAAAGAACGAAACATTCAGATTCGGTTTATAGAATTTATGCCTTTTGACGGCAATCGATGGAATAAGGAAAAATTGGTAAGCTATGCCGAAATACTTTCACAAGTCAATACTTTTTATGGGGAAGAAAAGGTAAACCGTTTGCAGGACAGACCGAATGACACTTCTAAAAATCATAAGATTCAAGGTTATCGAGGGAGTTTTTCGGTAATCAGTTCGGTGACCAATCCATTTTGCAGTACCTGTAACCGTATTCGTTTGACTGCTGATGGAAAATTAAAAAACTGTTTGTTTTCGAATACTGAAACTTCTTTGCTCGATACTTTGAGAGCGGGAGAATCAATAGAACCGCTTATCTTTCAAAACATAAAATCCAAATTCGCCATGCGTGGCGGAATGGATAATGATGCTAAATTCCAAGATCCTCTTCTTTTTTCGAAGAATAGAAGTATGATTAAGATTGGGGGGTAGTTTTTTTTTAAAGTTGGCACGCAGATTTTGCTTCGCCTGTTCGCTATCGCTCGGGTCGCTGATTCACGCAGATAAAATGGATTTATTTTACAACAAAACTTTGCGTGAAATTGGCTCGCAAAGTCGCTAAGACGCAAAGAAAAGCTAATTATGAAAATGAAATGTTGATTTTTAGCCCCGATAGAAGCGAAAATCCTCTTGTCCTGGGGTTCAGGACAAGAGATTGCAGTGGATAGCGGGAGGAATCTCTCTGAAAACAACAAATCTTTCTGCTCCAAAATACCTGACAAAAGTCATTTCTGCACCATATAATCGTAAATACCTTTGCAAAATGAATACAGGGAAAGAAACTATCAGGAAAAGTTATAACAATTACGGAACACATCTTCGCGAAAAATACAACGGAAAAAAAGTTTTCAAAGTAATTGTCGATGGTAATTTTAGCTGTCCCAACCGGGACGGACTAAAAGGCTACGGCGGTTGTACCTATTGCAATGTCGATTCATTTACGCCTGATATTTCGAGAAAAGCACCCACAATTGAGGAGCAATTGCTTCAAGGAATGGAGCGTGCCAAAAAATCATACAAAGCCGACCAATTCATTGTCTATTTTCAGCCCAATACCAATACCTACGCCCATGTTGATTATCTAAAAACAATTTACGACCGGGCTTTGGCTTTCAATCCTGATGAGGTGGTTGGGTTTTCCGTAGGAACACGTCCTGATTGTATCGATGCCGAAAAGGTGGCGTTACTCGAAAGTTATTGCGACCGATTTGATGTCGATCTCGAAATGGGAATGGAATCGATGTATGACGAAACGTTGTCCAAAATCAACAGAGGCTGTACCCACGCTGAGTTTGTTTCGGCAGTGGAGTTATTAAAAGAGAGTCCAATCGATTTGTGTGTGCATACCGTTTTTGGATTTCCGTGGGAAACCCAAGAAATGATGCTCAACTACATTTCCGAAATCAACCGCTTTCCGCAAATAAAATTCGTCAAATTCCATCATTTACACATCGTTGAAGGTTCGATTATGGGCGTGCATTACAAGCGAAACCCGTTTCCGCTTTTCACTTTGGAACAATACGCCGATTTGCTTTGCGACCTAATTCCGCTCTTGCGACCTGATATTGTTATTCAACGCCTCTTCGGAATCTCGGATTGGGATTTGCTAATCGCCCCAAACTGGGGATTGAAAAAGACCGAAATTCAGCATTATATCGATTCCACAATCGAGAAAAGAGGAATTGTTCAAGGGTCAAAATATGAGGATAACTAGATTTTTTTTTTGCCTTTATCGGCAAAAATAGGTATTTTTTTATTGTTTTTTATTGAGTTTTTTACCGATAATCATATTTTTCAAAATCAATTATATTTACGATCAAAAACAAACAAAGGAGCATCGAGGAAATACAAAGTATATGCAGACAAATGCCGACGGTTACCGAAGATATTAAATGGGGTAATGATCTCGTTTTTTCGGTTGGAGAAAAAATGTTTTGCGTTGTTGGACTCGACCAATCTCCCACGACAGCTTCGTTCAAAGTTAAGGATGAAGAATTTGAGGAAATTTGCAATTGGCCGGGATTTAAGCATGCTCCTTATGTTGCCCGTTACAAATGGGTTTTGGTTGAAGATACTAACAAAATGAATAAAGCAGATTGGGAAAAATACCTTAACCAATCGTATGAGTTGGTGAAAAATAAACTTACATTAAAAGTTAAAAAGCAATTGGGATTGTAAATTGTCATTTGATTTAAATAATTGTAATCTTAAGTATAACTAGTTGATAATTAGGGTTATATTTGATATCTGAAATTTTTAAATCATATACCAATGGAGACATCAGATTTTACAACCGTATTGTTAGTTGACCAAAGTCCCGAAAAGGCATTCAAAGCTATTACCAATGTCCGCGGTTGGTGGTCCGAAGAAATTGAAGGCGATACCGAGAAACTGAATGATGAGTTTACCTATCATTATGAAGATGTTCATTATTGCCAAATTAAACTGATTGAAGTTATTCCTAACCAAAAAGTGGTTTGGTTTGTGAAGTACAACTATTTTAAGTTTACGAAGGACAGAAGCGAATGGACGGGAACCAAAATGAGTTTTGAAATTTTTGAGAAAGACAGTAAAACAGAAATCCGTGTTACACATCACGGGTTGGTGCCGGAATTTGATTGTTATGATATCTGCAGTAATGCCTGGACACAATACATTCAGGAAAGTTTAAAGAATTTAATCACCACAGGTAAAGGAAATCCAAATGCTTCCGGAAGACCAACTACGGAAGACGAAAGGAAATTTTCTGCTTCAAAATAATAGAATTCAAAAGTCCCTAAACATTGCTGTTGAGGGACTTTTGAATTTATTCTAATTACTTAATGTCTTTTGATTGATATTTTACAAATCCGCCACAATTGC